>VFQN01004395.1_pt1 | contig 18666 bp, 13 predicted proteins | sample 3512371 | NCBI WGS metagenome assembly VFQN01 (sample SAMN10412370, study PRJNA504923) | tailings metagenome | isolation source: Replicate 2 from Balatoc abandoned mine | place: Philippines: Itogon, Benguet | collected 2017-08-28 | reverse complement strand
ACAGTGCCGGACAGCTCGTGGAGGACGCGCAGGCATACGGGCGGGCGCCGTCGGGACAGGTCACGATCGCCGCGCTTCCGTCACTGATGCCGAGCCTTGCGCCGCAGCTCTACCAGCACATACAAAAACATGCACCTCGGATACATCTGCATCTCATCGAAGGCTTCAGCGACCAGATAGAGCGCTGGCTTTCGGAGGGAACCACCGACATCGGGCTTCTGGCTCGATACCGGCAGCAGCGCCGCGGCCAGAACGAGGAGTTGTTCCGCGCCCGGCTGGTGCTCATGCGCTCCTGCAACGTCCGGCCCCTCCCTGACGTCATCGCCTTTTCCGAGCTTGCCGGTCTACCCCTAGTCCTGCCGTCGCATCGCAATGCGCTGCGCGTCCTGATCGAGGAGACGGCGCGCAAGCAGGCCGTGGCGCTCAACATCGTCATGGAGGCGGATTCGCTGGTCGCCCAGCGGGAAGTCGTCCGGACATGCGATTGCTATTCGGTCGTGGCGGCGCAGGCCGTCGATGCCTCGGACGCGGACGCGCAAGTCCTGTTCAGCGAGATAGAGAATCCGTCGCTGATACGCTTCGTCACCGTGTCCGCTACCGTCCAGAGGCCGCTCAGCCGCGCATCGCGGGTGGTGCTGCAGGCAATCAGAAGTTTCTGGCCCGGCCCCGGCACACTGGTCGAGCTGGCGCGGGGCCTGCGCGGCGTGCGGGCGGGTGGCCTGGAGTGATTTGCCAACGCTGTCGCTCTGGCGTCCCCGGATAGCGTCAAAGCTGCAAGACATCTGCGCCGACCGGCGAAAATCAGTCTATCGCGGATCACAGGCGGCGGCAGCCGACCGACACGTCGCGATTCTCGACGACTGAGCCTTCCACTTTGTGAAGGCATTCTGTAGTCAGAGCCAACTGTTATCCGGCGACCGGTCTGAGACGCCAAGCCCAGCGGAGCGACATGAACTGGAAACTTCCGCCGCTCGGTGCACTGAGAGCTTTCGAAGCCACTGCCCGGCGTGGGACGATGACGAAAGCCGGTGAGGAACTTTGCGTCACCCAGGTCGCGATCAGCCGGCAGGTGGCGGCGCTGGAAAAGTCGCTCCGGACGTCACTCTTCGACAGGGGCGGCAAGAGGCTCCAGCTCACTCCGGCGGGAGAAGTGCTTTTCCTCACGCTGACCCGCATGTTCAGGGAACTGCACAACATCTCGGAAGACATCGGTAGCCAGAGCGAAAGGCGCGTTCTCAAGATCTGCGGTTATTCGAATTTCACGATGCGCTGGCTCATCCCGCGGTTGAAGGACTTCCACTCCAGATATCCGACCATCGACATAAGACTGACCTCTTCGCTCGAGAATGTCGATTTCGAGCGAACCGATTTCGATGCCGCAATTCGTTCGGGCGACGGAAACTGGCCTCATTGCCAGGCGGTCGAGCTGGTGCAAATCGAATTGGTGCCCGTGTGCAATCCCGAAATTGCCTCCGCCATAACTGCCGTGGGTATCGAGGCACTGGCGAATACGACCTTGTTGCATTCAGTCGCCCGGCCGAATGACTGGCACGCCTGGATGAAGGCTGCCGGGATGGTTGGTGCGGATCCATATGCGGGCATCAAATTCGACAATGGCAGCCTTGCCTATGAGGCGGCCATCGAAGGAGTTGGTGTCGCCATCGCCCAGAAGATACTCATACTCGACGACGTCAGGCGCGGCCGCCTTGTGCTACCGTTCGAACAGGCGGTTTCGAGTGGTGAAAGCTACTGGTTCGTTTGGCCGGAAGCCCGACGGTCGAGCAAGCTTGCCGCATTTCGAGACTGGCTGCATGCAGCGGCCCAAGCCAACCCATCTCGCATCTCAGTTTGAAAGCAGCATCCGCCCCGGGTGAAGCTCCACCACCGCATCCAGTTCGACTGCAGCACCGCGCGGAAGCATGGCGACGCCGACCGCTGTTCGGGCATGGCGCCCGGCTTCGCCGAAGACCGCAACGAGCAATTCCGACGCTGAATCCACCACTACGCTGATCTGGTCGAAGTCTTCGGTGACGTTGACGTATCCTCCGACGCGCGCGATTTTGCGCACCGCAGACAGGTCGTCGCCCGCGGCTGCGGATATCTGTGCGAGGAGGTGGAGCCCTGCAAGAGTGGCGGCCTCCCTGGCCTGCTGAAGCGACCAGTCGCGCCCCACCTTCCCAACGAAAGCAGGCTTTTCGCCGTGTTTGCTGATCTGGCCCGCTATGTGGAGAAGGGAGCCACATACTGTCCAAGAGGCATAGTTTGCAGCAGGCAGGGAGGCTGGAGGGAGTTCATAGCCGAGTTCTTTCACCCTGGCCGAAATGGTCACCCTTGGTCCGGTTCTGTCGATAGCGGTCACGACTGCACCTCGTATGTACCATGCTGCATATATTGCTTTCGCCGTGCCATCGGGCTCGCGAGCGACCCACGTCGAAGAACGCGCCCCGATCGCGCGCCTGTCGTGGCGCCGTCCGCGTAGACCATCCGTCCGTTCACGAAGACTCTCTCGATGCCGGCAGCGGGGAGTGTCGGCTCCAGGAATGTTGCCCTGTCAGCGACCAGAGATCGATCGAACACGACCAGATCCGCAAAGTGTCCTGCCACGATCGTACCGCGGCCGCTCAAACCGAAGGCATCGGCGGCAAGCGACGTCATCTTTTGAACCGCCTGTTCGAGCGACAGCAGTCCAGTGTCCCGTACATAGTGGCCCAGGACGCGGGGGAAGGTGCCCCATAGGCGCGGGTGCGGAAACTCATCCTGAGGAATTCCGTCGGATCCGATCATCGTCTCCGGCCACGCGAGGATGCGCGAGACGTCGGCCTCGTCGAGCACGAAGTAGATCGCGCCGGCGGGTGACAAGCGGCTCACAGCGTCTTCTTCGGAGCATCCGAGTTCCCCGGCGATGTCGGCCAGCGTCCTGCCCGTTGCCTCGGGAAACGCGCGGGACCAGGTAATGAGGACGCTGGTGGACTGCCGCACTCTTTCAAGCTTGAGCACCGTGGACGATGCCACATAGGGATAGGCGTCGATCGCCAGTGGCTGACGCCTTCGTGCCTCTTCGATGATGGCAAGTGTCTCTGCCGAGCGGCCATGGTTGGCCCGGCCCAGCAGCTTGTGATGCGAAATGAGGGTGGGCACATTCGCTCGTCGGCCGATTTCACAGGCTTCGCAGATCGCCGTCACCACATTGTCGCCCTCGTCGCGCATGTGGGTGCAATGTATGCAGTCGGCCGCACCGGCAACGGATGCAAGTTCGACGAGTTCATCGATGCTCGCGGCCGACGAGGGTGCATAAGCCAGCCCGGTCGAGAAACCGACCGCCCCGTCTTCGAGGCTTTGCGAGAGCAGCCGCTTCATGGATTCGATTTCCGACCTGGTGGCGGTACGATCCAATCTCTCCATCACCGAGGCCCGAAGCGACATGTGTCCTGTCAGGGCTGCGACATTGACTGCGGGTGGGTTGGATTCGAGTTGGCTCAGATACTGCCCCATCGAACGGAAACGATAGGTTTGCGCATCGCCGATGAGGTCGAGCGGGGGTGGTGGGGCGGCCGCGAATGATGCGGGCGCCAGGCTGATGCCGCAATTGCCCACCACTACCGATGTCACGCCCTGCGAGGTTTTCTGCGGAAGTTCCGGCCACAACAGAAGCGCGGTGTCGTCGTGGGTGTGGGTGTCGATGAAGCCGGGCGCCACCACCTTGTTCCGGCAGTCGATGCGTCGGGATGCCGACGCGACCGAAAGGTCGCCGACATTGGCGATGCGGTCATCGGTGACGCCGATGTCAGCGACGAAACCGGGGGAGCCGGTTCCGTCGATGACAAGACCACCTGCGAGCACAAGGTCGTAGTGGTCAGATTTCGTCACGCTCCTTCTCCGCCGAGTGCGCGACGGAACATAGCCGTGTCGGCGTTGCCGCCGGAGCAGATGACGGCGACCACTCGGCCTGCGGTCGGGATCTTGCCCGTCAGCGCGGCCGCAAGTGCGACTGCCCCTCCTGGCTCGACTGCGATCTTGAAGGTTTCCATAGCCAGGCGCATGGCGTCGAGCGCTTCGTCGTCGGTGACGGTCACTCCCGTCGCAGCCGCAGCCTGCAGAATGGGTAGCGTCAACTTGCCGGGTGTCCTGACGAGGAGGGCATCGCAGATCGATCCGGAAGCGGCCGCGTTCGTGACTGGCGCTCCCCGTTCGAGGGAACGCGCCATGTCGTCGAAATCGGCAGGTTCCACGGTCACGATGCCGGTTTGCGGCGCGCGCTCCGATAGCGCGATCGCGCAACCCGCCGCCAAACCCCCGCCGCTGCAGGGAATGGCCAATGTGTCCAGTTCGGCTCTGGCCTGCGCTGCCTGCTCGGCAATCTCCAGGGCGATCGTGCCCTGACCGGCGATCACCATGGGGTCATCGAAGGGAGCGACGATCGTCAGTCCGCGCGTCTCGGCGATCTTCCTGCAGATCGCTTCGCGGTCATCCGAGCTGCGATCATAGAGCACAACCTCGGCGCCGATCTCCCGGGTGCGGCTCTGCTTGGTCTTGGGAGCATCGGCGGGCATGACCACGACCGAAGGGGCGTCGAGCAGGCGCGCGGCCGTGGCTATTGCGATGCCGTGATTGCCTGACGAGTAGGCGACGACGCCTCGTGCGCGTTCGGCCGGGCTGAGCGCCGTCAGGGCACTTAGTGCACCACGGATCTTGAACGACCCGCTTCGCTGGAGAGGTTCGAGCTTGACCAGGAGCCTCCCCCCCAGTCGTTCGTTCAGCTTTTCGCTTTCCACCAGAGGCGTTGTCCTTGTCCATGCCGAGATGCGCGCGCGCGCAGCCTCGACCGCAGCGTAGTCAGGGGTGTTGTCAACGAGCATCGTCAGCCTCGTTCTTGGTGGCGGAATGCAAGTCCTGGCGAGGTTGCTTCACCAGTTTCAGCGCTTCGAGCAGGGTCTGTTCGTAGCTTTCCTGCGCTTCTCTGGCCGACTCCGGTGTCCAGTTCCAGAAGCCTGACAGCGATTTGGTGCCGCGCCTGCCTTGATCTACCAGCTCACGAAGAGTCCGGCTCGGCTCAGTGGAACTGCTCAATGCCGGGTAGATGCTCGTTGCCGCCGCCAGTTGCGTGTCGAGGCCGGCGAACTCCTTTTGAAGCAGGGGGCCGGCAGCAACATAGCGCATGCCGAAGCCGTATCGTACCGCCGCGTCGACGTCCTCCGGAGTAGCCAGGCCCTCGTCGAGGGCCGCGAACGCCTCGCGCATCAGCGCGTGCTGGATGCGATTGGCGAGAAAGCCGGGAGTATCGCGGTTGACCTTGACCGGCACGCGCCCGAGAGCGGTCATCATCCCATGGACCTGATCGACAAAACGTGGGTCCGTTTCGCTCCCTCGCACCACCTCGACCAGTGGCACGAGATGTGCGGGCAGGAAGAAGTGCAGACCCAACGCCCTGTGCGCCAAGGCGAGGCCCTCGGCGATGCGGCTGATGGGGAGGCCCGACGCGTTGGAAGCAACCGGGACGTGCCCGTTCGTTCGCGCGTCGATTTCTGCGAAGACAGCCCGCTTGATCGCGAGATTTTCGGGCACGGTTTCGATGACGAGATCGGTTTCTGCCCATTCTACATCATCATAGGCTTCCACCTGGCGCAGCAAGCCGGGCCGGAACTCGCCACCCAATTGGGCTACCGACCTGGCAACTCGATCTCGCCGTTCACCATGCCTGGCCGGATCCCGCGACAAGCAATCGACCCGGCATCCGGCGTGGAGGAAGATGGCTGCGATATCGCAACCCATGATGCCTGCCCCCACGATGGTGACGTGCGATGGTTTGCTGGATGTTGATGTCATTGCGTGCTTGTACCTTTGTTCATGCTGCGCTGCATGCGGCAGCTAGTTCTGATCGATCCAGATGCCGGGACCGGTATCGAGCACCTCGGCGCCGTTCTCCGAAATCAGCAACGTGCGCTCCACGCACGCCGAGCCAAAGCCGTGCCGTACAAGCATCGGCTCAACTGAAAAGATCTCGTTCAGAGCGAGTGGCGTCGTGCTGCCCGGGGTGAAGCGGGGCGGCTGGAACAGGGTCGTTCCCACACCATGTGCGCGGAAATAGTAGTCCGAGCGAAAGCCGCGTTCGCAGGCAATTGCGAAGGCTGCATCATCGAGTTCGCTTTGGGCCGCGCCCGGCCACGCGACGGCCCGTGCCGCCTCGGTCATCGCGTCGGCGGCGTGGACGAACGCCAACGCCTCGCGGGTTGGCGTTCCGACGATGGCCGTACGCGCATTGTCGGTGACGTAGCCGTCCAACACCAGTCCAAAATCGATGAAGAGGATGTCGCCCGAACGCATTCGATAATCGGATGGCAGAGCATGTTTCAATCCGCCGCGCGCGCCGGCGACCAGGGCCAGCGAAAAGCTCGGGCCTTCTGCGCCGCCCGTCATCATCGCTTCAAACGCGACGCCGGCGAGTTGGGTCTCGCTGACGCCTATCGCGATCTCGCTGCGAATGGCTGAGAAGACATCGACTGCCAGCCCGTTGGCGCGACGAAGCAATGCGATCTCGGCTTCGGATTTGACGGCCATCAATGCCGACAGATCCTCACCGAATTCGACGAGGCGAGTTCGTGGGCGCGCGTCCAGGATCGTCTCGACAAACGACTTTCCGACGGTACCCACGGTCGCGATGTCTTCGCTGTCCACGGCATAGTCGGAAAGAACCTCGCAGACGATGGCTTCCAAGGGCTTGGCGTTGCGCGCGTAGCGTTTGGGCGCGGTCGGTCGCACGTCCCGGACGTGTGTCATCCAGATGCTCGACTGCATGGGTTCGGCGCGCATCAACGAGTTCGTTGCGATTACGCATTCACCGTTGGCGGTGACGACAACCGCGGTGTTTCCGACATAGCTCTCGAAATTCGTCAGGTAGCGTACTGCTCCGCTGTCGCCTGGTCCCGCCAGCACGACGGCAGCGCCAATGCCGCGGCTCTTGAGCCTATCGCCGAGCGCCGTCCAACGTCTTTTGTACTCGGCTTCGGGAAACGGCACCTTCAACCAGGGACGCCGGCTTTCGATGTCATACGGAATACGGCCCCAGGCTGGCCTAACCCCCATGTCGATCTTCATGGCTGGGATACCCGTTGCATTGTCGCGAACTCAGATTTCATGGCAGGCCTTTGCTGTACTGGCCCACAAACGTGCCGATGCAGTCCGTTCAGCTCAAATGAGTTTTGCATCGCTATCCAAAACCAGAAGTTTTGGTGGCGCTTGTGATCTGAGCTGGAGGTCTCTCTCTGCTGGCGAGAATCGACCGTTGCGCATATGCGAGATGGCCGGGCTCGTAGGGATAGGCGGCGGACGCGACCTATGAGCCTCGGTTATGGCAGGCAACCAAACTATCAGTTGTCGACGACATGTCGTTTCGAGGATGTTCTTGCGAGTTCATCGACGAAAATGTTGCTGGGAGGCATCATGATTAATTTGACCCGCAGGTCGTTCGGGAAAATCGCGCTTGCCGGGGCCGCGGCCGCCCTGACCAGGGGCGCACATGCCGGATCTTATCCGGCAGGGCCCATCAAGTTTGTCGTCGGCCTTGCAGCCGGCGGTTCCACCGACATCACGGCACGCCTACTCGCCACCAAGCTGGAACCGATTATCGGGCAAAATGTGATCGTGGAGAACAGGCCCGGCGCAGGTTCGATGATCGCGGCGCAATCTGTCGCCCGGGCGGCTGCGGACGGCAAGACATTCTTCGTTGGTACGGGGAGCTTCGCGACCAACGCCGTTCTCTCGACGGATACGGGCTTCAACCTCGAAGACCTGGTGCCTGTCGTTCAATTGACCAGCGCCGCATTCTGCATAGCCGTACATCCTTCGCTTGAAATCGAGACGATCGATCAGCTTGTCGCTCGTGCAAAGGCGGAGCCGGGCAAGATCAAATATTGCTCGACGGGTGCCGGCGGCCAGGGACATTTCGCAGGCGAGCTTTTCAAATCGATGGCCGGCGTCGACATGGTTCATGTCCCCTATGCCGGTGCTGCGCCAGCCCTGACTGCCGTGCTCGGCGGCGAGGTTCCCGTCGCATTCATCGACATCATTTCCTACAAGGCGCGGGTCACAAAGGGTGAATTGCGGCTGCTTGGTGTCACCAGTTCGTCGAGAGCTGCCGCCGAGCCCGACGTGCCGACGCTACAGGAGTTGGGGTTCGACAAGTTCAATGTGATCGGATGGTCGATCCTCTTCGCGCCCAAGGGCGTCGATCCCAGCATTGCAGAGCTATTTCATGACGCGGCGGTTCGGGTCGCCGACGACCAGGAGTTCCGCAGCAAACTAACCCATGACGGCGGCGAAATCGTCTTCAACAGCCAGGCCGATGTCGGGAAGTTCTTCGCCGAGCAAATCGCGCTCTACAAGACCATCGCATCAAGTTCGAACATTCGACATTGAGCAATGTTGCGGAGAAAGAGGGGAGCATGCGGATCGGAGATCGGGAAGAGTTCATCGCAGGCGGCATCTTCGTCGCATGTGGGATTTGGTTCCTCCTGGGTAGCCTGTCACTCGAGGCCGGCAGCATTTCGGTGCCGGGTCCGGGCTGGTTGCCCAGGGTAATCGCTGGCGCCCTGGCCGTTATCGGGTTGGTGATAATGCTGCGTTCGTTTGCCATGCCCAGTCGCAAGATAGGTCCTTTCGGCGCGTATCCCTTGTTCATCCTGCTTCTGTCGATGGCCGTCTTTGCCCTCGCCATCGACCGGTTCGGCATGCTGCTCACTTCCGCGGCATCGGTGTTGCTGGTGACCCTGGCGCTGCCGTCCATGCCGCTGTGGCAGCGGCTGATCCTGGTGGCCGGCTGCTCCGTCTTTACGACCCTGGTCTTTTCGCTGTTGATCGGCATTCCAGTACCGGTGTTGCCGCAATGATCAGCGAGACCGTTTCCAATCTTGCGCTGGGATTTGGCACCGCCTTGACGGTGCAGAATCTCGGCTTCGCATTCTTCGGCGTGACGTTGGGTACCCTGATCGGCATCCTGCCGGGCATCGGACCTGTGTCTACGGTCGCGATGCTTCTGCCGATGACATTCGCGCTGGACCCCTCGTCAGCGCTGATCATGCTGGCTGGGCTCTACTACGGCGCCCAGTATGGCGGTTCGACGACTGCCATCCTGGTCAACATGCCCGGTGAATCGTCAGCGGTGGTGACCTGTATCGACGGCTTCCAGATGGCTCGGAACGGACGCGCGGGAGATGCGCTCGCCATCGCGGCCATCGGGTCGTTTCTTGCCGGAACTTTCGCGACCTTGGTCATCGCCTTCTTCACTCCTTGGCTGGCATCGCTCGCGTCAAGCTTCGGTTCTCCCGATTATCTGGCGTTGATGCTGCTGGGCATCGTCACCGCGATCGTCCTCGCTCGCGGGTCCGTCCTGAAGGCGGTTGCCATGCTCTTTCTGGGGTTTCTCCTGGGTATGGTCGGTGTCGACCCCAACAGCGGCGCTCCGCGCTTCAGTCTTGGGCTTCCACATCTCTATGACGGGATCGACTTTGTCCCGATCGCACTCGCCTTTTTCGGTTTGCCCGAGGTGATCTCGAACCTGGCCAATCGCAACGACCAGACGCGCACGGTGCAGCAGGCACGCTTCAAGCTTCTGCCCTCCATGTCGGCGTGGCGACGGGCGTGGCCGGCGATCGTGCGCGGCACGTCGATCGGCTCGATTGTAGGCGTGCTCCCGGGCGGCGGCGCCGTGCTTGGATCTTTTGCATCCTACGTGCTGGAGAAGAAGATCTCGCGGCACCCGGAGCAATTCGGGAAGGGAGCGGTCGAGGGCGTGGCTGGGCCGGAGTCGGCGAATAATGCCGGGGCGCAAACTTCCTTCATCCCGATGTTCACGCTGGGGATTCCGGCAAACCCGGTGATGGCGCTGATGCTCGGTGCCCTGATGATCCAGGGGGTGGTGCCCGGTCCAATGATCATGGATCGTCCAGAACTGTTCTGGGGCGTCATCGCCAGCATGTGGGTGGGAAACCTGATGCTGCTCGTGCTCAACCTCCCGCTTATCGGGCTCTGGGTGCGGCTTCTCTCGATACCCTACTCTTGGCTGTTCCCGATGATTTTCATCCTGTCATGCATCGGCATCTACAGTGTCAACAACAGCAGTTTCGACATCTGGCAAGCCGTTGTCCTGACCGGCCTCGCCTACTTGCTCATCCGCATCGGCTGCGAGGCGGCTCCGCTGGTCCTGGGTTTCGTGCTGGGCCCATGGTTCGAAGAGCATCTGCGCCGGTCGCTGCTCATTCACGACGGCGATTTCCTCGCGTTGGCGATGAGGCCCATCGGCGGAACCGTGCTGTGCCTTTCGGCGATCATGATCGTGGTCAGCGTTCTCCCCGCGATCAGGAAGCGGCGTGACGATGTGTTCGTCGAGGAATGATCGCGAACCCGATGCTTCGCAGGATATGAACAGAACTGCGTTCGAGAACGCTGCCGTCGTAACGCTCGACAAACGGGGCGTGTTGCGAAACCAGACCGTCCTGATCAAGGACGGTCGCATCGAGCGGATCGCCGATGCTTCGTCATGCGAGGTGGACCCGTCCATCATGCGCATCGACGGACGTGGCAAGTTCCTGATGCCGGGGCTGTGCGACATGCACGTCCATATTGGGCTGCCATTGCTGGAAGCGGGGCCGGCCACGCCGGATTCGGCCGAACTCTACGAGGATGCGGCGAGCGAACTGCTCCAGTACCTTGCGAACGGTGTCACCACTGTTCGCAACATGGCCGGAGCGGAGTTTCATGTCAGGTTGGCGGACGAGGTCCGGAACGGCCTGAGGCCAGGGCCGCACATCGCTTCCACATCGCCCATTCTTGACGGCATTCCCCCGGTCTGGTCCTTCGGCGTCCCGGTTGCTATCCGCGCGGACGCCAGATCGGCCGTCGAGAAGGCTCGCACGGCCGGCTTCGTTGCGATGAAAGTCTACAACAGGCTAAGTCTGCCCGCCTACCGGCATTTGGCCGAGGCCGCCGCCGAGGCAGGTCTTCCAGTCGTAGGGCACGTGCCATTCGATGTCGGATTGATGGGATGCCTTCAGGCCGGGCAGTCTTCGATCGAGCATTTCAGGGGCTACGACATCGACGCCGATGCCGACCCATGGCGACAGACATGGATCGAACGGGCGCAGACTTGGCTTCGCCTCACACCTCGCGACACTGACCGGTACATCGGCGCGACGGTCGCGTCCGGCACCCTGAATTGCCCTACCTTCACGGTTCTAGAATCTGCCATCCGGGCGGCCAGAACCGATTGGTCAGAAAAAAGTCTTGTGGACACGCCACCGCTATTGCGTGAGCGCATGATCCGGTTCCGCCAACACGCCAGCGCGGACGCCGCGCGAGCAGCGATGCTCATACGTTCACTCGACAGGCAGCGTGCGTTTGCATTCGAGTTGCACGGTGCCAACAAGAGCTTGCTGGTCGGCACCGACGCCGGGATCAATGACATCATACCCGGCAGTTCCCTGCATGATGAACTCGAGACATTCGTGCGACTGGGGCTGTCATCCGTCGAGGCACTTGCGTGCTGCGCGCGCGGTGCCGCGAAGCTCCTCGGCGCTGAGCGGAGCCTCGGCACGATTTCCGAGGGGGCAACGGCGGATCTCGTCTTGCTGGAGGCGGATCCTACTGTCGATATTCGCAACGCCCGAAGTGTAAACGGCACGATGGTTGGCGGGCGGTGGCACCCCGTCGCTGGTCGGGGGACGCGAGTAAGTTAGATCCGGAGGTGCGTGGACACTCGGATGTTTGAGGGGATTCCGCTTAACCCGGAGGTTCTTGTTCCGGCGCGGCTTGCGGGATCGATACGATCCGCCGCGGCGGACGACGTCTCGTGGAAGGTGCGCTGCCGACTGAGGCCCTTGTCCTTGGCCGCTCCCGTCGCCCACACCCGTAGCGAGCTCGGTCGTAGCGCAATCTCAGGTTAGCGCTGGAGCGTCGTCTGGCCCACTGTTCTTATATTGGCGGTTGCCGGATGCTGTCCAGTACGCTGTAATCCTTGAGGTGCACTCCGGACGTCCTGAAAGCCGAGGGTAGTCCAATCATGGAGGAAGCTATGAATGGCCAGTTCGTGCATGTCCGCTACATGGTGAACGATGTCGACGCCTCGATCGGCTGGTATGTGCAACACCTCGGGTTCGAACTGATCTCGAACTATGGGCCTGCCTTTGCCGACGTCAAACGCGGGACGTTGCGTCTCCTTCTGAGCGGACCCAAGAGCTCGGCAGGCCGGCCGATGCCCGATGGCGTAACGCCGGGCCCCGGAGGGTGGAACCGCATTCACCTCATCGTGGAAAACCTGCAAGCCGAAGTCGAGCGATTGAAGAAGGCAGGTGTCGCGTTCCGCAACGACGTTGTCAGCGGGCCGGGCGGTGCGCAGATCCTGCTGGTGGATCCCTCCGGCAACATTGTCGAATTGTTCCAGCCGGCCACCAGATAGTCGGCCGGCTCGAGAAGACTGGACCATGACTTTCCGACCTTCGCGCTTGACGCGTTCGGTTGGTTTCGGCCGCAAGTGACATACTCGCCTACAGGATAAGATCCCCTGCCTTGAGGCTCAGCAAGGCATCGATATGAAGGACGAAGTCGGCTTTGCCGTTGCCGTCGATGTCGCCATAGACATAGGTGTCCGCCTTGGTCGTTTCATAACGCAGTTCGCCTGATGTCTTGGAGAACTTCGCCGTGCCGATGAAGCTGAAGGCCTGATCGCCGGCCTTGTTCACGTTTGCGTCGATCGCAGCGAAATCGATCACGTCCTTGTCCTTCTGCGAGAAGTCGAAGATCGTGTCCGTCGCCGTGATCGACGTGCCGAGCTCCCTGGCCGACGTGAACACGAAGCGGTCGCTGCCGGCGCCGCCATAGAGGCCGTCGAAGCCGAGCCCGCCGACGAGCCGGTCGTTGCCCGTCCCGCCGGAGAGCACGTCATTGCCCGCACCACCATCGAGCAGGTTCGCCCCGGCATCGCCCGTGAGCCGGTCGGCATAGGACGTGCCGACAAGGTTCTCTATCGAGGAATAGGTGTCATCCCTGGCGTCACCCGTATTGATCGTGGGCTGGGCGAGGCTTGCCACGACGCCCGCCTTCGCGCCCGCATAGGAGGCAGTATCCGTGCCGTTTCCGCCGAGGAGACGGTCCGCGCCGGCGCCACCGATCAACACATCATTTCCGTCGCCGCCGTCCAGCGTGTCATTGTCGGCACCACCATCGAGCACGTTCGCCTTGGTGTCGCCCGTGAGTTTGTCGGCATAGGATGAGCCGGTGAGGTTCTCGATCGACGAATAGACGTCGCCCTTGGCGTCGCCCGTATTGATCGCGGGCCTGGAAAGGCTTGCAACCACGCCCGCTTTCGCGCCTGCATAGGAGGCAGTATCCGTGCCGTTTCCGCCGAGGAGACGATCCGCGCCGGCGCCTCCGGTCAGCACATCGTCGCCGTCGCCGCCTTCGAGCGTGTCATCGCCGGCACCGCCATCGAGCGTGTTCGCCTTGGCGTCGCCCGCGAGCCTGTCGGCATAAGACGAGCCGGTGAGGTTCTCGATCGACGAATAGATGTCGCCTTTGGCATCGCCCGTATTGATCGCGGGGTTGGCAAGGCTTGCTACCACACCCGCCATGGCGCCTGTATAGGAGGCAGCATCCGTGCCGTTGCCGCCGAGAAGGCGATCCGCGCCTCCTCCGCCGACCAGCACGTCATTGCCGTCGCTGCCTTCGAGAGCGTCGTTGCCGGCATAGCCATAGAGCGCATCGTTACCGGCCAGCCCCAGAAGCCGGTCCGCGCCGATGCCGCCCTTCAGCACGTCCGCCCCGGCCGTGCCGGTGAAGGTCTCCAGGGTGTCGGTGACGGTGATGGTGAAGACCTTCGTCAGCTTGTGGACGCCATCGGAGACTTCGATCGTCACCGTGGCCTTCTGCATCTTCTCATAGTCGATGGCCTTTGCCGTCACGAGCTTGGCGCCCGAAAGCTTGAAGAGGCCGCCGGCACTGTCGAGCAGCTTGTATGTCAGTGCTTTGCCCTCCGGATCCTTCGAAGAGAAGGTGCCGACGAGGGTTCCGATCGCGACATTTTCCTTCACGACGGTTCCGGCAAGGGTCGGCGCCGAAGGCGCCTCGTTGACGTCCTTCACGCTCACCAGCAGCGATTGCGTATCGATCAGCCTGCCGTCGCTCACCTGTATGATCAGGTCATAGACGTTGTTCTTGCCGTTGTCCTTCGGGGTCTCGAAGTCGGCCGGCGCCTTGAAGATGAGCGCGCCGGTGCGAGCATCGATGGAGAAGAGCGCCTTGTCCGCGCCGCCGACGATGGAATAGGTGATCGTCGCCGCCTCTTTGTCGGTTGCCCGGACGGCGGTGACAACAGTCGTATTCTCCGCGACTGCAATGGTAGCCGCCGCAGCGCCGCCGTTGGAGGTGATGACGGGATTGTAGTTCGCAGTATGGGTGACGAGGTCGTAGGTCAGGTCGGAGAACGTGACGGCAGTCAGTCCCGTGATGCCATCGACGCCGGCGTCAACGAAGGCCTTCAGCTCGGCATAGGTCAGCGCCTTCAGTTCGGTTGGCGTCATATCGATCTCGATACGGTCGACACCGGCGGCATGGAGCGCAGTTCCCGTCGCCTTGGGAAACGTCTTCGCTTCGGCATAGCTCGCCTTCACCGTCACGACATCCCCCGCCGTGAAGCCGATGCCGGCGTTCACGTAGGTCTGTGCGGCGGAAAGGGAGAGCGTGAGCTTGTTGTCCGATGCGTCGATCCTGTCGACATGGATGGCTGCCAATCCGACGAGATCGAGCGTATCCGGATCGGTCAATGTTATCGACGAGGCGCTGACGGAAACGATATCCGCTTCGTCGAACACCATTTCGAGAGCGGCAAACTGATGCCCCTGTGCAAGGCTCAGCGTCACCGCCCCGTTGGTCACGTCCACCTGGGTCACGCCCTTGCCGCCGAGGCTCGTGATATTGGCGAGGGAGAGGCCTGCGATGGCGCCGCTCGTATCGACCACGCGGACGACATCCACACCGATCGTGCGGTAGTCGGAGAGAGCGGCATTGGACGCGGCGAGAAGGTTGCCGGCGGTGTCTGAGATGCGGGCGACGAAGCCCGTATCCACCAGAAGCCCGGAGGTTCTCACCGTCTCCGCCGTGGCGACCGACAGATCCAGCGCGGCCCCTGTCGTGGTGATTGCGGCGGCGCCAAAGGTTTTCGCAGCGATGAGATCGCCGGCATCAAGCGCCGGCAGGGACGCTGTCGTGACGGATAGCAGAACCCTGTCTTCGTTGGAGAAGACCGCGCCGGCTACCTGGTACGCTTTGATCGCGGCCAAGGAGAGCACGACCTTGTCGTCGGTCGCGTCGAGTGCCGTGATGCCGAGAGTGGAAAGCGCGGCGACCCCAGCAGCGTCGAGCGCTGCGAAGTTCGCGCCGGTGTCGCGGACCGAGAGCGTGCCGTGCACAGAATAGACAGCGATGCCGTGTCCTGCATAGGCCGAGAGTTGCGCGACATCGAGGGCCAGCGATTGCTCGGCGATCACTCTGCCGATGCCGAGAGCCGCCAGCTTGGCGATATCGCTTGCAGTCAGGCTGGAAAGTGTCCCGATGCTGTCGGCGAGATGGATCGTGTCGTCCGCGGCGAAGCTCATTCCCGCAGCGATGAAGGCTTTGGCTTTCTCGACCGAGAATATCGAAGGCGACGTGCTGGAGGCGTCGGTCATGTCGATCTTGGTGATGTTCCATCCGGCCAATTGATCGATCTGCGCGACGGTCAAATTGTCGATTCTGTGTTGATAGTCCATGAGCGTGAGCACGTCGGATTCGGCAAAGCGCACGCCTGAAGCGGCGGGGTTTTGGAATCCGATCAAGCCGAGACTGATCGCGTTCTCCGCGAGATCGATGACCTTGAGCCCAAGGCCGATCAGACCTTGGAAAGCGTTGTTCGAGAGCGTTGCGAGCTGCGGAAATGTCATCTCGATCGTGACCGCGTCGCCGCTGGTGAACGTCATGCCGGCGTCGAGACAGGCCATCGCCTGATCATAAGAAAGCGTCACCGCGTTGTCGCTGGCATCGAGCCGCGTCACACCCAGCGCCTTCAGCGCAGCGATCTCGGAGACCGACATCATTCCAAGCCCGTGTCCCGTGTCCACCAGCGTGACAGAGGCCGCACCTGAGATCTTCAGGCCTTCGATTGCTTTCATTCCGGTGAGCAGGGCCTTCGACAGGCTGACGTCACCGGCGTCGCCGACCTTGAGCGTCTGCACGCCCAGTTCCGCAAGGCTCGCCAGGTCAGCAGCCGTCAATGCGCTGACGACATTGGCGCTGCCCTTGAAGGCCACCTTTTCGGTCTCATGCGCGAACCGCAACGAGAAGACGCTTGGCACACCGGAGGGGCTGGAGATCCAGCTAACCAGCATGTCCCCGTTCGACATGGTGGAAATCGTGGGCTCCTGCTGGTCGCCAGCCTCAGTCCCGACCCTGATCGCGGAGCCGATCTTCTCACCATTCCGTCCGACAATCTGGAAAAAAGCGCCGTTCCCGCCACCTTCGAGAACGCCCTCCCAGGTGACGACATAGCCACCGTCCGGCAAGGCGGTGACCTTCTGCTCGTACTGCGCACGCGCAGTCGGCGAAGTGATGCTCACTTCGGTGCCGACTGGAACTCCATGAGTATCGTATTTCTGTGCCTGAAGTGAGGTCAGAGAGCCCGCCTGCTTCCAGCTGACCCAGGTGATGACATATCCACCGTCGACTGTGGCAGCGATCGAAACGTCGCCCTGCGAGCCCTCTATGTAGGTGTTGGCGGTCTGTATTTCCCCGATCTTGTTGCCGACGGCATCGAACATCTGCCAGCGCACGTCTCCCATCTGCCCGATCGACGCATCCTCCCATTCCCAGGCGATGACAAAGCGACCATCCGACAGGGCGGTCACTTCGGGATAGACACCCTGGGCACCAGGATTGGCTGTGACGATATCACTGACGATGTTTCCGTCAGCCCCAACGATGCGCGCTTGAACCTCCAGGTTTTGCGTCAACCACGTGAAGACGAAGCTGCCATTGGAAAGAGCCTTAACACTGAACGGCTCCCTTCCTTCTTCATAGAGATTCGTCCCGAGCAGGAGTTCGCCGCCCACGGGCTGGCCGCTGGCCGTGAAGGCTTGCGCCATGGCATTCCAAACGTTAGCGCCCTGCTGAAAGGAGAACCATGTAACGGCGTAGCCACCATCAGCGAGAGCGACGACCGTAGGATGCTTCTGCTCACCAGCGATTTCAGTATTGACCAGTGCCTCCCCGCCGACACGGCTGCCGCTGGCGTCGAAGCGCTGCAGATAAACTCCCGCCCCGTTGCCATCACGTCCCTGCCAGGCAATGACGTATCCCCCATCCGTCAGTGCAGTGACGGTTGGGTCGTTCTGTGCACCGGTGAGACTGGCATGCACCGTAAAATCATTGCCGAGCTTCACACCGTCGGCGCTGAAGCGCTGGACATAGACGTCCCCCTGATTGGTTGACGCGCGCCACGCGACCACATAGTCGCCGTTGGCAAGGACGACGATCGAGTGCGCTTCCTTGCCGCTGAAAATGTCGGTGTCGTTGATCAGTGTCGGTGCTATCGCAGTCGCCGTGACGCTCTCGTAGCGGGTGATCGCCATCAGACCGCCGCTGCCGATCGCCCTGATCTGCGCGAGGTCGAAGTCGAGCGCACGGTCCCTCGCCACGAGTGAGTTGGCGCCCATGCCTGCGATGGCTTGGATGCGGCTGACACCAAGCGCCTCGAGATTGGCGGCCGTATCGAGGATGGTGACGACATCACCATCGGCAAAACGCACGCCCGCATCGATCAGTTGCTGGGCCTCGGCCACCGTCAGGGTGGCTTTGTTATCGCCGAGATCCATCTCTTGCGAAGGGAGGCCGGGGAGTATCTTGGAGTAGATTTCGGCAAACGTGCTCACGAAGCACCTCTTAACGATCATGTGACTCGGCCGGCATGGCGGCCGAGAGGCCGTCGCGGCACAAAAGACGGGCGCTGGTGGAAATCGGGGAGGTTCCGACTTGGGACGTGAACGAAGGTGGCACGACGGAGCCGCCCTTCAATGTTCAAAGTTCCCTTTACCTCGGCGATGTGATGGCGCAGTGCGCCCGCGGGCGGCAAGCAACTGATTTCATGGTGTTTCCCAAAGAGTTGTTCCCTCAATAGCGAGGGGACACAGGTGGGATCAACACAGGAACCGAACCACGGACCGATGCACCCAAAATTGAGTCACGGATAACGAAGCGCCATCGTAGTGCAAGATTGGGCTGCTAGGAAAGCCGGAGGGGATGTCATGGCGGATGGCGTGGCGGAGACAGTGCGGCCTTCAGGGCAGAAAGATGATTTCAATCCGATGATTTGGGGCGAGGGGGCTGCATTGCTTGCGGTCGTGCGCGATGCGGCGGCACAGTTGCTCGCGATGCACGATGTCGCGCCGCGGGTGGTGCGCTATCTCTCCAGCATGCAGAAGTGGATGATCACACAAGCAATCGTCGCACTTCATTTCGAACGAAAACATGACGAGGCGTACCCACCTCTCACCGCCGGGTCGCTGATCACGTTCTTCGGGAGCCAGCAGCCCTTCAGCAAGAACACGCTGACGGCCCATCTGGCGGAAATGCACACTTACGGATTGCTCGTGT
>VFQN01004394.1_pt1 | contig 18666 bp, 23 predicted proteins | sample 3512371 | NCBI WGS metagenome assembly VFQN01 (sample SAMN10412370, study PRJNA504923) | tailings metagenome | isolation source: Replicate 2 from Balatoc abandoned mine | place: Philippines: Itogon, Benguet | collected 2017-08-28 | reverse complement strand
GCAGTGAAGGCAGCACCAACACCACCGCTCCTAGCAGTGAAGGCAGCACCAACACCACCGCTCCTAGCAGTGGAGGTAGCACCAACGCCACCGCTCCTAGCAGTGAAGGCAGCACCAACGCCACCGCTCCCAGCAGTGGGGGCGGCACCAACGCCACCGCTCCCAGCAGTGGGGGCGGCACCAACACCACTGACCCCGGCAGTGGCGGTGGCACCGGGGACCCGACCGGGAATGGCAATGATTCTGGCAGCACGGCAGGTGAAACGCCGAACAGCAACAGCACCAGCAGCAGGGGTAACGGGGACGGTGGCGCGGTTGGCAACGGCAGTGGCAACGCGCATGGGGGTGGTTCCAACAGTGCCAACAGCGGCAACGGGAACACTGGAGGTGACGGTGGCAGCAACGGCAACGGGACTAGCAGCAACGGCAATGGCAACGCTAATGGCAACAGCGGGAATAATGGCAACGGGAACAACAGCAACGGCAACGGTGGTGGCAACGGCAGCAGTCCTGGCGGTGTGGACCAGGGCTCTGGCAGCCAAGGCGGCAGCAGCAGCACAAACAACAGCACCACCGGTGGCTCGGCAGGTGGCAATGGGAACGGCGGCGCCGGGACAGGGCCCGGCAGTGCTGGCGGCAGCGGCGGCAGTGCTGGCGGCGGCACCGCACCTGGCGACGGCGACTCAGCTGCTGCCAGCTGCCAGGGCGGCAGTGTGGTAGCTGCTGGCAGTGCCGGGGCCTGCAACGGCCGGCAGGTGGCCGTCGTCTTCACTTCCGGCGCCGACGCGTCTGCCACCGCTGCGACCATGGTGAGTTGCACTTGGTAAAAGCCAACTTGTCATTAGGTGTTTGCTAGCAGCAAAGTCTTATCAGTCCGTTGTGCGGCGATTGACCCTTTCAAAGCTTCGTTCCACCATCTTCATTGCTGGGTTGCGCTGCTTACTCCCATCCCTGCAGTGCGCGGATCCCGCCGCCTACGACGCCGACAGCGGGGTGCTGCTCATGTCCGTGTGCTGGACCAGCAAGGACCTGCCCGCCAGCCTGCTGTCCGCGTCCTCCTCAACCCCCATGCTCAGGGTGACCCTGCCACGGGTCGCCAAGTACGGCGTGTCCTCCATGGCCCCCGGCAGCTACAGCGTCACCGTCAGCGGCTCAGCCTCCTCGGCAGGCCTCACCGTGCACCCCGCAACAGCCTCAGCAGCAGACATCCAGGCGGGGCCGTTTGCATTACCTCAAAGCGCTAGCACCGGCGTGGCCGGAAGCAGCGTGGACCTGCCCGTTGGAGGTGCCTCCGCCATTACCATGTGGTTTGACGTCCCCCTGTCAGCTGCCGCGACTGCACCCGCCAGCTCCAACGGCAACAGCGCTGGCGCCAGTGGCAAGAAGACTGTCTACACCGTCACCCTGCGCCTGTCCGGCCCGCCAAACCCTCCCCCGGCTGCCTCCGTCTGCAAGTGCCCAACCGCGGCTGACGCGGTTACTGGAGCATGCCCCTCCGGCCTGGCTACCCTTACCGCCAGCTCCCTCACCTCCAGCACCAGCACCGCCAACACGGCCGCACCAGCTGCACCCGTGCAGTGTGTCCCGCCACCCCAGTACCTCCCAACCTCCCGCCGCCTCATCTTCAGCACCTGCTGGCGCTACGGCTGCCTGCCATCTACCTTCGCGCGGCTGCCGTATGAGTTCGTCATCACCCCGCCGTACGACAGCAGTACAGCAGGAGGAGCCTTGGCGGCGGGGCTGTACAGCTTGCGCGCCACCCTGCCCGGTGCATCTGTGGGCATGGCTTTGGAGTTGCTGCCAGCGGCGGGCGTTGCAGGGCCCAGCGGCAGCAGCAGCAGCAGCAACGAGACTGCCGTAGCGCAGTGGCTGTCGTACGGTGCCAGTTCCGGCCAAGGCGGCCCCACGACCGTGGTGGTGCCCCCTGGCGGCGTGTCGCAGCTGCGCGTCCGTGTACGTGTGCCATTCGACCTGGACCTAGACAATGAGTCAGGTACGGCAGCCGTCCTGCCGTTGCTTGAATTTGATTGGGCAGTGCCAGGGAACATGCACGAGTTAGGAGGCATGGGAAGGGGTGTGTGCAATGCTTGCCGTGTTGCGACTAAATTGCATGTGATGCGGGCTGTCATTCGATTAACAGAGGCTGTAGCTCCACGCGCCTGCCACCTGTATTGTTCCCGTGGTGCTGGGTATGGCGGTTGGCATCACAATCGTGGCTGGCCATTATTTGCGCTCAACCTGCATCTGACCTCCGCCCAGGCACCCTGGAGCTCAAGTACCTCCATGCGGACAACGGCGACAGCGGCGACGGTGCCGTCGGCGCCTCCGCGCCTCTGACCCTTGAGGCGGAGGACGGCTCGGCCGCCCAGCCGCCGCAGCTCCCAGACGGAACCACGTCGCCGAACGCCACGATCACTGTGGTGTCCAGCCTTGAGGTGCAGCGGCGGGTGCTTACCACATCCACCACAGATGCGGCTAGCAGCAGCGACGTCGACACCGTGGACCATTTGGCCGAGGTGCTCCGTTCCGCACTGGGAGCCTCCCTCGAGCAGAGCAGCACGGTGAGCCGAAGGGCGGCTGTGCTGTGCACGTTGCGGACAAGGCATGGCTCGTTAGGTGTTCATCCTCGGATGCGCCTGCACGTTTTGCTAGTGTTAGGTCCATTGCTGCTTCCCCGCCTCCCGGCACTATGGTAGCGTCCCTGGGGCAGGCTTGACCCACCGGCCACCCCGCACCCGTGCTGCTCACACCTGCTCGCATGCTCAGGGCTAACCCACAAACTGCGAGCACGGCCCCCTCCTGCCCCTACCTGCAGGCCGACGACACGCAGGTAACGGTGTCGGTGGAGGGCTACAGCCTCACCCTGCCGGTGGGCTTCCCCGACTTCGCAACGCTACCGGACTGCAGCGCCGGGGCGCTGGCAGGCCTGGCCGCCGCCATGGCGGGGGCGGTGGAGGGCCTGGACGCCGCGGCCTTCGGCGCCGCCCCCGGCGTGCAGCCCTCCGCGCCGCTGGTCACCTGCTCCTACGGCGGGGCCAGCGGGTCAGCCCGGCGAAGGCGCCTGCTGGCTGATAGCGAGGTAGGTGTGCACCGGTGCGTTTTGGCAAATCCCTTTGTGCCGTCCATGGTGCAGCGTACAGCTGTGAGTTTAGTCACCGTGGTCGCTGCTGTTGGATGCCGACGGTTTTGCACCTAGTAGAGCTGATCACGTCTGGTGCTAGTATGTTTTGGCATGTACAGAGCGTACCCATCTCCATGTCGACATCTTCCTTGACTTGAATGCAACCGCGCCAGCCCGTTGGCTTGCTACCGCACCCGTTCACCGGCTGGCCCGTTTAGGGCGCACCCTTTCCTTCCAACCCCATGTCCACACCTCTCTCCTGCCCATGCCTCCCCTCCTCACCCCAACAGACCTGCCTTCCCCGCATCACCACCTCCGTGTCCCTGGACACCCCCGCCCTGGACCTGGAGCCCTTCCTGGCCGCCGCCGCCGCCACGCTGACCGACGCGTCGGGCGGCGCCACGTGTCCCCTTGACACGGCCTCGCCCACCGTGGAGGTGACCAGCAGCCTCAAGGTGGCGGTGCGCATGCCTGCCGCCCGGGCGCTGGCCATCGCGGGGGGAAGCAGCAGCAGCGCTGGTGCAACTGGAGCGGGCTCGGGCTTGAGCGTGTGCTCCCTTGGACCGACCCTGCTGGCGTCCTCCATGGGGTTAAGCCTGGCGGAGGTGAGCGTGTGGGTCAGGGGCGCTTTGAAATTGCGGGAGCTAGCTGAGTGCGCCTTGAGTTCGTAGCCACACGTGAGCCGCTACTGCAAACCGCCATGGCACCGTACCAATTAAACCAAGCCTTGACACCAATTGCGAATACGATGTGGGTCTTGCAGGCTCGCCTCACAGGCTGCGAGCTGTCGGCGTCCACCACTACCACCGCCACCACCACCTCGGGCGGCGGCATCACCGTCGGCCCAGCACCCGTCCCCGCCGACACCTCCCCGGCCTTGGGAGGAGGAGGCGGCGCGGCGGGGACCAACCCCACTGCACCCACGCCCGTCACCGGCGGCGGCACCAGCGGCGGCGGCGCCAAGACGCCGTTGGTTGCGGCGGCAGCTGCGGGCGGCGTGGGGGCCGCGGTGGTGGCGGTGGTGGCGGTGGTGGCGGCGGTGGCGCGCCGCCGCCGCCGGCGTGCGGAGGAAGCCGCCGCGTCGGACCGGGCCAAGCCGTACAACAGCCGCCGCAAGCTGGGTGCCGGCGAGGACGACACTGTCGGTAAGTCGCGCGGTCTGGCCTTGCGGCCGTGGACACAGTGGAGCGCCACAACCCGTCCCATGCGCGCGCAACGTGTGTTGCGTGCTTGCGTCCGCCTCACCTCGCCCGTCGGACGCCTTTCCCAACGCTACGGTTGCATGGGGTTGTGTTCCACACCCCCTTGCCTTTGCCGTAGCCTCCCCTGCTCTCCCCTGCCCCCCAGTGCACCCTTGCCCCACACACGTCTATAATGCCCCTACCCCCCCTTGTTCCCCCTCCGCTGCATTACCGCACCTGTGCAGAGGGCCTCAGCGACGACCTGTCGGAGGTCAACGCCGCCCGGCACGGCCGCCGTAAGGACAACGGCCGCAGCCGCCGCTCTGTCGGCTTTGACGCTACCGCGGCCGACGACCGCCTCTCGGCCCCCACCGCTGCGTCCAAGTCGGGCTCCTCCAAGAGCATCGCCTCGCGCCGTGGCCTGTCCAACAACGGCAAGCTCATGGTCAGCACCAACACCAACGCTACAGATGTATCAACGATGAGGCTGTCCATGTTCGGCAGCGACTGCGGCGTCGAAACCGAGTTCCTGTCGGTGGTGCCTGTGGCGCACCGCATCGGGTCCACCGCCAGCCGCTCCTCCAACGGCCCGGCGAGAAGCGGGGGCAGCTGCAACCCCGGCGGCAAACGTGCCACCAAAGCAGCACGCATGGGCCTGCCGCTTACTCCGGAGCCCGCAGTCGGCGCTGCGCACAGCCGCGTAGACGCGTTCAGCGTGGAAGTCACCGAAACCGAAAGCTCGGAAGGGGACGAGGAGTTTATCGGGGAGGGCAAGCGCCGGTCCTGGACGGACGACCTGGGACTGTGCGAGCTTGCCGACGAGGCGGCCGCCTTCATGTCCATTTCCCTCGCCGCAGCAAGCGTCACCGCACGAGGTGCCTCCGCCACAAGCCAAGGTGCCCGGCTGGCCGCTGGCGTGCAGCCCGTGCCGCTTGGCCGGTCCGGTGGCAGCATCAGCAGCTCCTACGGCGCCAGCACTGTTGCCTCGCCGTATGCCTCGGGTCAGGGCAACGGCCGCCGCGTTCGTGCGCCGGACAGTCCCGGCAGTCAGGGCGTGGAGGGCCTGCTGGCGGCTCGCGCGGCGCTGCTGATCCCACCCTCGGCCCCGGGCGGCAGGTCCCGCAGCTGCACCGCCCCGAGCCGCCGTGATGCGGCCGGCAGCTACACCGCTGGCGCAGCCCTGGCGCGGCGTGCGGCGTCACCCGGCGCGCGCGACCGGGTGTGCCCGTCGCCTTTACGCAACGAGCTGTCACCGCGAGCAGAGGCAGAGCTGCAGCACATGTCTTCCCTAAAGCGGACACGTGGCGGGGTGTCAGGCGGCACCGGCGATACTAACCAGGCTGCCAACATGTGGAGCTGGGAAGAGCCGTTGGACGAGCATGCGGACATTGCAGCTCAACGTGAGGGCACGGCCGAGGGCGTAGTGCAGGCGGAGCGCCCCGGTGTGGAGCTCTCGGCAGCGTCTGGCTCCCGCATTGCCGCACAGCGTCGCATGTCAGCCGGTCCGTTCATCATGAAGCGCGGGACGGTGGTGCCCTTTGCGAGTGTGCCGCATGCACACCTGGCTGAGGGGCAGCTCCCCCCGCGTGCGCCCAGCTTCGCCTGGTCGGCTGCACCTGTCGAGCGCAGCGTCAACAGCCTACCGTCCAACGCCGACCCTGCGGGGAGCACGAGGACAGTGCCCTTAAGCCCAGCTGAGCGGAGGGAGAGCCACAGACACTATGGCCGCCGCCTGGCGCGCAACCTGTCTGACGTGACGGACACGGCAGGGTCGCTCTTCTTTGGGCCGGACAGCGAAGCGGAAGAGGCGGGCGCCGGCCGTGCCAGTGTGCCGGGCCAGGTGGAGGTCGAGGAGGACGAGGACACCAGCTGCATCAGGCGTGCGCCATGCGTCATGGATTCCAGCGGCCTGGACGCTGCGGAGGAGGTGGAGGTGGAGGTGGAGGTGGAGGCCGGGGCAGGACGGACTGGGAGTGCCTGGGCAAGGGGTTCTGTTGGTGCCGTTCAGGAGCAGGTGGAGGTTGAGCACAGCAGCACGCTCAGCACAGCGACGGTGCTGCCGCTGGACGGCGACTGGCGCTCCTCGGGCTTCTCCGACGCGTCCAGTGTGGGCGTTACGGAGCCACGTGGCAGCCACCTGCTGCACCGCCCGGCCCACATCGACTCGTGCATTCCCAGCTGCGACGCTCGCAGCTCCGGCCAAAAGGCTCTGCCCCCCAACGACCTCAACTCCTTCCTTGAAGCCAGCCGCTCGGCTGCCTCCGCCTCCACCACCATGCCCGCACCACACGGCGGCATAGGGCTTCTGCCAGCGCTTGCCTCCGCTCCCGAACGGCCCTCCAAGGCACCCAGTAACGCAAGCACGGCGGACATCATCTCCGAGCAGCTCAGCCCCCCTTCCGTCGCGCCCGACATGCGCGCCCGCCAGAAGCGGAACGACTCCCGCGCCTCTTCGGCTGCCTCCAGCACTGGCGGCCTGGTGGACCGGGGGGTGGGGGCACACGCGGCCGGCGGCGCGGCACGGCTGGCGGCGATGCGGCAGCTGGCTGTCGGCCCAGCGCGCCCTGCCTGGGGCCTGGTGCACGTAAGCGAACCATAGTGGGAAGGGCTTGCACGCACCGCGTTGCAACGATATAACATCGTCTTCTCAGCAAGCAATCAAAGCAAAGCGTTCACTTCGGCATGCACGCTTGCCATCTGACCTGCATAGCTGCTGTGCATGCAACAATGGTGCAGCGTAGCCATGCTAAGATAATCGGCTCTTCCCTGCACCCACACCGTGCACCCCTGCAGGCGGGCATGGGTCCCTTCAAGCGCAGCGTGGCAGCCGTGCACCGTGTCAACTCCACGCAGCCCCGGGAAGCTCGCGGGCCGCTCCCATCCCTCGAGGCCCTGCTGCTGCCCGTGCCTGCTGCTGGGGACACACCCCAGGCCGCCCACGCAGCCGCACATCCCCAGGATCCGGAGCCGGTTGCGCACTGTGGCCTTGGTGCCATCGACGAAGCAGCTGAAGAGGCAGGCGGCGGCGGCACCCAATGCCCCAACACGGCCTCCCTGCTGCTGCAGAAGCACAACCCCCAGGTGCTGACGCGTGACTCGTCCGACGCGTCGTGCTACAGCGTCAACTCCGGGCCGCTGATCCAGCTGCTGAGTGACGGGGCCCCGTCGCCGCGGTCGGCGCTGGCCTCGCAGGAGAACAGCACGGCGGAGCTGTAGGCAGCAGCATGGGCGGCGTGCGTTGCCCGTGTGGTAACAGATGAGTACGGGATACGTGAACGGTTCTATGTCCTCGCCTGGCAAGTAGTACGGCCCTGTCTGCAAGCATTTCCTCCGGTGTGTAGATGGCCGCCCTGCAATGCGCAGTAGCTTAACGATCGAAATAATAGTGTGTACACACGCGCGCAAAATGACACTGTTGGATTGCAGGAATTGGCATGCAGAGATGCATGCCGCGTGCGTGTCTGAGTGGCCAAGGGCTCTCAGCGAGCCCTGCATTGAAGCCAGCAGTTGATGTGAGATTGGTCCACTCTGTCTGTCGTCAGTGCAGTACTGTGTGCGGTTTGCAACAAGGCTGTTGTTTCGAGTGCCTCCTGGCAGCGTAGCAGTCTTGGATGCCTTTCTCCTTACCCGGTCGTACTCGCTGTGTGTCCGGCACTGTGTGGTCCAGTGTGACACTGTGGGCAAGAGCCGTATGTGGTAATGCTGCATTAACATTACGGATGAATGCTCCTTGGCGTGTGAGGCATCCTTATTGCCTGCGTTCATGTGATTTCGTCATGGAACCCAACCGTAATGCTGGCTTGGCTTGTGATTTAAAAGTTGCTGGTATGTCCGCACCACGCTCTGTGCGAGCTTAGGTGGGCCTTTGTTGACTGCCGTACTGTGGACCACTTGGTGCGCGGTATACCGCATTGAACAATGCTGGCTCTGGCAAGTGACATGTTGTACAAGTTTGTAGCGACCCTGCGTGCTGTGGCCTGTTGGGTGATACGGCGCGAGGCTGAGGACTTTGGTAAACGCCCTGTGATCCGAGAGGTGCTACCAGCACCTGCTTGCACAATAAATCGTGGGCTTTGGCCAATGGAGGGTCTTTAACTACTGATGTATGTATGTAGGTCGAGAGTTGGCGACTGGTGCTGATGAAGCATGCGGCTGATCGATTGCTCCTGGCTTGCTGTACAGACTACCACAGTTGCGGTCCATTTGAGTGTGCAGGACCAGAGGGCAGGCGTGGATTCCACAAAAACCAATGGCAAGGTACCTGGCACGCAAGCACCAATCGTGTTGTGTATTGGTCAGGCTTGTGTAGGACTGGCACATCGCGGTTTTGCTATACACGCAATGGAATTACATTGCAGTTGGACCCACGTGCTTGTACCGTACGGTAGTTTCCGTGGTGTCTGCGTCGGCGTGCGTCGGTGTTCCCAGCGTCGTACGTGTTCGCTGCAGGGACCCGTCTCCCTGACTGAGTGCAGCATTGAGCGCATTGATGCGAAAACGAGGGAAGGGATGACGTAGGGCGTTCGGCAAGTCAGGCCGGGTGTGGGGTCCACCAGGGCACGTGCACGGCACGACGCCCCAGCGGCGGTGTATGTGTTCGATGAGAGACGTTGGAGCGGCAAAGGTTCGCAATACTTTATGCGTGTATGTGCGCAACAGTACAAATGGTTGGCCTCAGGGTGCTCCGGACGGCGTGCTGTGTGTACGTTGGCGAGCACCGTGTGCAACGGCTGTTCGTTACCTGTCCCTGTCCCTGTACGCACGAGATGCCCGTTCACTGGGAGCCCGCGATGCTTCTTACCGTTGCTATGGGTACTAGCTGTATGGCGGGTTCGGAATGCCCGTCCTGTGCTGCAATAAGCACATATGACCTATGACGTCCCCGCTCAACGTTGATGAGCAGTTGAGCACTGTGCACGTGGAAGCCTGTAAAGCTGCTTGGCTTGGCTTTGATCCTTTGCTCCCGCCCTCTCCTTGCTGCAACTTACTGATCACCAGTCCATAGAGCATTACAAGGATTGCATGTACATTACAACAAAACCGTAGAGGTGCATGTGTCCACACCTGCCCATTACTAGCAGACAGGTCCGGCACCACCACTGCCACGGCCGACGCAGGCCGACGGCCCTTACATCCACCGCTCAGCTGTACTTGGTGTCACTAATGGGTAGCCATTCGCTGCGACCGGTACCAGAACGACCCAATTACTCCGATTGCCTGACCAAAGACCAAGGGCACTAGACCGCTTGAACACCCCCCCTCCCTCCACAACCGGTTGGCAACTGCATGCCGGCAAGAGCCAAACAAGGGCATCCCAGAGAGGCCCATGATGGAGTGCCACGCTACACAGCTACACAGAGGCCACCAACAACACCTACAAACAAACCAGCAGCACTGTGACACGGCCCAGTACGACCCACAGCGAACGACTGACCAGGGGACGAACGAGCAAACGCAACACGAGCCAACAGACCAGGAGCTCCATTTCTAACACAAACTGCATGGTACAATTAATAGACCCCTGTACGACCTAGTACGCGTTCCCAGACGCTCCACGTACTGGTAACCACATGCATTCTCCTCATGCCTCAGCTTGGAAAGGGGCGAGGGGGGCGCTCATCACATAATGGTAACCCATGCATACACCCATGCCACTTGAGGCCTGGATTGCCGCACTACCCACAGCATGACGTCCCTGGCTGCCGGAACCATCGCCGTTGTAGAGCTGCAGCTGCCAAGGGGTCTCAGCCAGATCCTCACTGGTTCAGCGGCATGCTGCCCCTGCACAGCGTCTTGCCCGACACCTCCTGGATCCTGCAGTCATCCCGGCAAACGGCGCCAGGTTTAGCCACAACAAATAAGCCAGCAACAGTTGTAGATCATGCAGAGGTCCGACTTTGCACAAGCAAATGAAGCGGGCGGCAGGGGCAACAGTGGACCAAGCAGCAGTAGCACGCAGGAGCCCCTGCGCACGCAGGAGCCCGCAAGAACGTTAGGGACGGCCCGCGTCGCATACGATGCCAGCTCACTTTTTGTACAGGGGCATGAACTCCTCGAAGGTGCGCGTCTTGCCGCCCAGGATGTCCTTGACCACGTCCACGTCCTCGCCGTACAGCCGCTTGTTGCGCTTGCCGGGGTGCGTCTCAGTGCCTGCGCAGCAGCGGCCCCACACGCACGCACGGAATAGTGGTGACTGTACCATGACGTGCACAGCCGGGTGCAGCTGAGGCCCTGATCATGCAGCCCCGGCCGCGACGGCACAACGCACTACGGTACTGCCCGCACATGCCGACGGCGAAGGCAGCCCACCGGTGCCTTCGATGTGCCGTACGCTCTCTTGCACCAAGGACGCATGTGCACCTCCTAGCACCCCCTGGCACCCACCGTTGATGGACACGTTGGCCAGCATGCCCTCCGCGATGCTGAACGCGAACGTGTCGCGGCCCTTCTCCTTGCTGGTGCTGCTGATTTCCATGTGCGAGGTGCGGCCCAGCGCGCCGCCCGCCACGCCCGCGCGCCCGGCAGTGGTCATGGTGCCGATGTCGGAGCCCTGGGGAGTGCAGTGGCGGTGCGTGGCCAAGCGGCAGGGTGCGTGGTGGAGGGGCGGGTGTGCGCGTACCGTGGTGAAGGCAGGTGGGGTGCGGTAAGGCGAGGTGAGTGGCCATGGTGATTGGGTCTGAGTCCTTGGAGGTACGGTGATACAGCAGGGGGACAGGGGATGCCGGCGGGGTGAGGGGCACAAGCAGCACAGGGGAACGCGGGTTATTGGATGCGCGGACGGAGGGGCCTCAGGGCCAACGGGCCCCATAAGCTCAGAGCGGCAGCCGTGCCGCTTGCCTTCGCAGGGGAAGCGCAAGCCGTGGCCCCACACCCCAGGCCGCGCACCATGAGGGTTTGCTTGGTTGCGAAGCGCTCCAGGCCGGCCATCGACATGAGCGCCAGGCAGGACTCCACCTGGGGCATGAAACATACACCAGGCATGTGGATGCCAGCAGTGTCTGCACTGCACCTTGCGCGGTGGGCATAATGCTTGCAGATCTGGTACCACAGGTCAAGATGTGTCGCATAGCTTTTGCAAAGGTGCGTGGCAAAGTGGGGAGACTTGTCGACCCTTTTTGTGCAGACAGCGGTGAATGATGCTGACGTAGGCGGTATCGCACGTGCACGTGCCTGCTGCGAAAACGCACCGTCTCATATCCGGCCACCAGGCCCACGCCCAGCTGCGACACGGTGAAGTAGAGGGGGGCGGACCAGCGGGAGCGGCCGACGCTGTCCTGTTGGGGGGCACGGCAGGGCAGCAAGCACAGGTCCAGCTGGTGAGCAGCTCGATTTCAGCGGCGTCGCATCAGTTGCGCCAGTGTGCAAGCTTGGGCAAGGCAGAACAGGATGGACGCTTGGGTTGGAACGGTTGCTGCCTATGCCAATGTGGATGACGGCGGCAACGGCCTCGTTTACATGCACGTGTACGGTACTTTCCGGCCCGCCCGTAGGAAGGCACGCACGCAGTCGCTGATCAGCACAAGCTGAGACGTGCAATGTGCATGTGCCGTTATGCACAGTTGCAATGCCTTGGTCGTATTCCGCACTAACCTGGTCCAGCTTGCGTATGGCAAAGCCTGAGGGCGCCATGTTGGTGCATGATGGGCAAAGCAAGGATGGTGAGGCTCAGGTCCACACGTGGCAGGTAGTACAGAGGCACCGAGGCAGCGCGGGCGCGCAACACGTCAACAACGACTACTGTGACGCTGTCTGTGTTGTGATAATGCATAGTAACAAACGCTCAGGCCGAACTCACCGCGTCCCTTGGCGAGCGTGACGCCCAGACCGCCCTTCGTGACCCGCACGAATGCAAGCCCTTCGCATGAGACGACGAGCCCGGGTTTCAGGGCCTGGTCGCCGCCGGTCGTAAGCAGCCTGTCGATAAGCCCAGCCGCCCACTGTGCGTCCGATGCCCTGTAGGAAGCATTATACCAAAGAACGGTGATTCTGAGGAGTTGCGCGGCTTCCTGCTGGGCTATGAGTCAGACTGGCAGTTGTTTGCAAGAAGTTCGCAGCCACGTCGGTGTGGGCCATCTATGAGCTATAGGTGTAAGTAATTGATAGCTTGGCGCTTGTTGCACGGGAGCTCCTCGCTGTTGCATGCGTGGCGGGTGCGTGCAGCAACCCCTCTCAACCCTTCTCCGTCCCTTCTCCGATACCGGCCGAAGCACAGTTTATGCCAAGCGTCTAGCCAGAAGCTTACAGGTCTTTCCTCAGCTCCGCGTCGTTCATTTCGGAGTCAATGTCGACACATGGAGGGGCATCCTTTGGCCAAATGCTGGCACGCTGGGCCTCGGCAAGGTCTTGGGCAAGATCAGTCTGTGCTGGAGCCATGCTGATGTGACACTAGGCCTCTTCCGCTCAGTGCAAACTATAATTCCAACTTTGGCCGTTCCGCTAATACCGGTGCGCCAAATACTCGCAAGCGTGTCTGTGTGCTTCAGGAGTAGAAGATATATGCACTAGAAAAGGACGAGCTTGCCGTCAATATACGCTGCGTGGGCACCGGTACGGCGTATGTATGGACTCCCGTAACGGCATGTGGACTCCCGTGTTGCAGAGCCACCTCTCCAGCTTGATCCATTGCTGTGTTGAACGAAGCTACTCGCCACTGCCACTGCCATCCTCTGCAATAACGCGAGTGCTTGCTAAAATCGCACGGCAACGTGTGTTAAAGGAAAGGAAACAGCCATCTCAAGGCGCCCTGGACCAAGGGGCGGGAAAACCCACTTGACACCAGGGGAAAACCCACTTGACACGTGCTTGAAACACGCGCATGGCTGCAGGCGCCAAGTGCTGACAGTCGGTCCCACGGCCTGCGGGGCCCTAAACGGCCCCTGGTTGCAGCGTGCGTGCCCATCTACCCGCAAAACACAACCGCACTGCCAGGGTACCGTATGGTACTTAGGTAGCTTCTGTAGGGCCTACACACGCACATGCCATGTGTACGGTTCGACAACCCGACTGGCGACCTCCAGGTCATTAGCATACGGTACCACGCACGTCAGGAACTGCACGCGCACATCCAAGCACATGCGTAGCCCAATGTACCATAGCTAGGCAATCCTGCGCACAGTGTTGAAGCAACAGATAAATATGGGTACAGCTGCAGGGCAGCTTGAAAGGCTTAATTACTCGTCCTGTGGACCCTTATGCTTAACTTGCGTCACATACATTGCTACCTTGCCACGTTAATTGCAGGAGCCCACGCAAAAAACGCTTTGCACGTTTTCTTCCCCAGCCTCGCAGACCCCTGCATCTCGCCTGGGGCAGGAACCTTTCGGCCCTGAGTCCATGACAAGGGAAAGCCCTCGTGTTCAACCCTAGTTGTTACCCTCAACCGCACAGCGTTAACCGCAGATTTTCTGAACACTGTTACCTCTGAGCGTCTGTCCCAGGGGAGAGGGGTATGCAACTCGGCCCACGTGGGGCCCATCCCGATGACTAATTGGCGAAAATGGTCTTTCGGCCCCTCCCGCGCATTCCTGTTCACTACAAACATAACACGAGGCTGCAACCTATTGCTTGAATATGCTAACTTGCTCGCGGGACCTCCCTTTTTGAGCCAACATTGCGGTGCGCCGAACAGGGCCGGGACAGCACAGGACCGTCAACCAGGCCTAATTTGGGGTACACATTATATTATGAAGCAAGGTCCACTTGGCAAGGACAACTGGAGCGCTTGGCTGGTGATTTGCCTCTTGAGTTCGGACGGTTCGTCGGGGGGTACCCTTTTCAGACACCACGGCGACACTATATGGGCCGCGGACCATGCGCCCTTGGTCCAGTAGAACCATGATATATGCAAAGACCCTCTTACGGGTGCTCCGGCAGTAAGGCTCGCGCTATACAGCTCACAGTTCGTGGGCGCAGTCGTGCATGTCGCCAGCCGCTGTCGACCGGGAGGCCCGGTTTGACAGAATGGGTGTGCGGTTCACCGTGCCGTAAGCCCCGTAGAACCAGGAATGTGGAAACATTTTGCTACACGGGCAGGGAGCGGGAGTTTGGGCACGTTCGGAGACGCGGTCCGTGGGCGCAGTTCGCATGGCTCCGGCCGGGAGGTCCCGTTCCACCGGATGGGCGTGCGGTTCACCGCACCCTCAGCCCGGTAGCACCACAAATAATGACATATTATGCTACAAGGGCAGGGAGCGAGGGTTCAGGCACCTGTGACGACGCAGTCCGTGGGCGCGGTCGCGCAAGGCCCCAGCCGCTTCGGGCGGTCCCTCCACCATGCTTGCTGTTTCAGCGTATTGCAGGACCTATATAACGACTATTTGTATCTACAGACCAGGCCTTCCTGTCCCAGCTGCCCGTCTAGTCGATGCCACGCAAAACAAACCGAAAACAATTCAGGTTCACCCGAGTTCAAATGCAAGCCCTTTCCTAGGCCTCAATACAATACTCATTGAGGCGTCTGCGCTGCGCCTGCGCTTCAGCTTGCTTCACACGCGCTCCTGTCCCCAGCGGGAATCTGAGCGCGCCATTCGGGACCAAAACCAGCAAGTCGCAGCCTTTTTGACATTGCCAAAGCACCACGGGCATAATTGACCTTTAATTCGCGCCGGGCAGGCCAGCAGGTGCGTGAGGCGCTGTCCCGGCCCTGTTCGGCGCACCGCAATGTTGGCTCAAAAAGGGAGGTCCCGCGAGCAAGTTAGCATATTCAAGCAATAGGTTGCAGCCTCGTGTTATGTTTGTAGTGAACAGGAATGCGCGGGAGGGGCCGAAAGACCATTTTCGCCAATTAGTCATCGGGATGGGCCCCACGTGGGCCGAGTTGCATACCCCTCTCCCCTGGTCTGTCCGATGGCAACCGCACACGTACTTGAGCCGTGTAGGACCTTCACATGAGCTGCTCCCGTCCGCCCACATGGCCTGCAGTCCTTTGTGCAAGCTTCCCTTGCCTGCTTGCCTCGGTAGGCCAGGGCAGGCTTGCTTGCTCACTGCAGGGCCTTCACTGCCGTCTCCTTGATCCTGCAGGACAGCAGGTGTCGGGAACGCACATGCACTCATCTCCTGCACACGGACGTGGCCCAGAGTAGGTAGGGGTACGCAGCTGGCCCTACACTGCTGGTTTGCATTGTCGTGAGGCCCAGAAATGAAGCACTTGCTCGCTGGCCTTGGGCTCAGCTGCACCCTGCACGCACCCCACCCTGCGGGCCCCAGATATGCAGTCACAGCTTGCGGCCCAAGAACCCCTACCGTGATGAAGTGGCATAGTCCACACAGCTTGTACATCTCCCCTCCCCTACCATCCCCTTCCCTTCCCCGTACAGTGCTGCGCGGCCGCGTTGCGCTGTGCCATGCTGAGCACGCGATGAAGGGTCAAGCAGCTTGCTTACTTGCGGTACAGCGGCAGGAACTCTGCGAACGTCTTGGCCTTGCCCGCCAGGACGTCCTCCAGGCTGGTGCCCGGGCCGTACAGCTTGCCGTTGAGGTCCGAGTCGGGGTGCGTCTCGGTGCCTGGGTGGTCGGTGCGGGGTAGAGGGTTGCAGGTGCAGGTGCGGCACACGGCACCAAGCTTGGCACGGCTTGGTCGTGGTGCCGAACAGGCACACGTGCGGGACCGCGCAAAAGGCTGCTTGAGCGCTGTTTGCCCCTTACCCGTATGCCTGGCACAGCCGACACCGTCATGTGGAACGAAAGCCCCCGCTGCGGCCGTGCTCTAGTTATGTCCGCTGGCTGAAAGTGGACATGGCCAGCAGTTGAGACCGTTGACACCTCTGTATGCCGCAAAGTGCCCACCACTCGAAAGACACAACCCCACCACACCAGCCGCCCCACCCACCGACCCATCCAGCATCAGCCCGCGTTGCGTACAAAACGCAACCCGCCGCCCCGCCGCCCCACGCACCGTTGATGGACAGGTTCGCCAGCAGGCCGTTGGCGGTGCTGTACGCGAAGCAGGCGTGCTCGTGATCCGCGTTGACGTCCATGTGCGCCGAGCGGCCCACGGTAGTGCCGGCCGGCACGCCGCTCATGCCGCCGTCGGTGGACAGCGTGCCCAGGTCGGTGCCCACCACCACGTGCTCCGACGTGAAGCGGGACACGGAGTGGTACGACATAAGCGCCATGCAGGTCTCCACCTGCAGGGCAGGGCGGGGCCGGGTGGTAGGGCGGGGGCGGGTGGTAGGGCGGACACAGTGCAGTGTTAGGAGCCAGCCGTTCACGGTCTGTGCGTGGCTTGGGGAGCAGGGAGGGGAGGAAGCGTGGCTTTACAGCGAGGCCCATGCAAGTCGGGTCACCGCCCAGGGATCCCCAGCGCAAGAGGGTGGAGAGGCAGTGCATTTCAACGGATGAGTGGCGCAAAAGTGGCATGGCTAGGGCGCGGGGCCGGTATCCGCCCGTGGTGGCGTGGGGGTATCACCTTGGGTTACCACCGACAGCACTGGAGGTCTGGCCTGGTCTGGCGAGGGGAAAGGTGGGTGCCAAAACGCCATGCGTGCGACTTACTAAAGAGCCATGGAGTAATCTTAGTTAAGCGGCCATCTGGTCACTCACCGACTCGTAGCCCGCCGCCAGGCCCACGCCCAGCTGCGACACGCAGAAGTAGACGGGGGCCGACCAGCGGGAGCGGCCGAACCGGTCCTGTGGCGGCGTAGGCAAGCATGGGAGTATTTTGCCTGCGAGTATGTATACATCCGCAAGCCTGCCGTACCGCCCTTAACACACCGGATGGTGGTCGGATCCTGTGCGGGAATTGTGAAGCGTGCCGTACCCTCACCGGTAGGGGATGGAGCACATACGGTAGGGAAGCAGGGAAGGACAACACATACATGCTATGGCGCAGCTGCGTCTCCAGCACATGTGTCTGACATGCATCCATCGGCATCCCCGACTAATTGAGTATACCGCTCAGCAGAGCCAGTGGCCTTGGGACGAGGGTTGCTGGGTCTGGTGCCAGCGCCTGCCTCTGATAGCCCGGGCTCACCTGTTCGAGCTTGCGGATCACAAAGCCTGCGACACAGCACATAGGAAGTGTGCACGGCGAATACGTTACCACGGGCGTGCTCGAGTACAGCTCATCGGCAAGCGCACAAAGCGAGCCGCTTGCAGGGATATCCAGGTGCGGGCTGTGGGGCCCCCGTACCGCACACAGGCTGCGTGCTCTGATCCAATCCCACCAAACGCCTTAGCCCAGGGCCGGCCCTGCCTTAGCCCTATGCAAACCGAAGCCCAACCAAGCTGCATCAGCAAAGTATGCTGTCCTCTACATGCGGCTCGCTCGGAAGGCGGGGCCAAACGGCCGGGTCATACCCACCCGAGCCACGAGCCATGGTGATGCCCAGGCCCCCCTTGGCCACCCGGACGAAGGCGACGCCCTCGCACGCATTGAAGATGCCCGGCTTCATGGACTCATCACCACCGTCTTTAATAAGCCGGTCAATAAGTTCGCACGCCCAAGTGGCATCGTGCGCCCTGCAGCACACCCGCGTGCAGTGAGCGGTTTATAATGCAGGGCCTGCAGGGACGACGTCTCGGCAAGGGGCACACACACGAGTATGCCAATGCACTAATGACTAGTTTGAATAAAAGCTTACAGATGATTTCTGACATGCTCGTCTGGCAGCTCTTCGTTCAGCTCGTAGGCCTGCGATGGCTTTGCGGAAGCACCTTCGGCGGACGCTGTCTCGTGTGCAGCTGAGGACGTGGTGGGCATGATATTTAGGTGCTCCTGTATTGGCCTCGACGGCCGTAAGTCGGACTGTTTGCCTGGCGGAGGGGGTATTGAAGCAGCGCCTTCAACAGCTAGGCGCGCGTCAGCTACAATGTATGGCAAGGATCCATTAAAAACAATCACAGCGATACGCGCAGAGGTTTAAATGTCAAAGCCGTTACGGTCGGTGTAGTAATGCGCACGCACGGTGGTTGCAACCAACTAGGCCAGGATACGATCCTTGCCCACGTGCGCCCACCTGACTGCTCTCGGAACGCACACAGACGTAATCATCCTTCATTCCCTTGCCGCTTGATCCGCGCCAGGCCGCCAGCCTACGTTCAATCGCTCTCAGTGCCAAACTCGCTGTCCTGGGTGGCATAGGGGCCGTCAGGCGAGCAAGGCCTTCTGAGCAGGGTGTAGTACACTGCCGGACGGCCCATGGGACCTGGCCGCCTGCCTTGCCTCGCCGTTTCAACCTCATTTTGTCCTGCCTGTAGCTTGCGTGACAAGGTATGTCACGCCTGCATCCCGCACGCATCTGCTACGCTGCCGGCCTGCCCATGGGGCCCGGGCATACGATGCCGCAAGCAAGGGTGCATGGCCCATGGCCTAGGGTTGGCTGAAATCCGAGAACGGAAAAGCGTCTCGGTCTGTTCTACCCCTAG
>VFQN01004393.1_pt1 | contig 18667 bp, 24 predicted proteins | sample 3512371 | NCBI WGS metagenome assembly VFQN01 (sample SAMN10412370, study PRJNA504923) | tailings metagenome | isolation source: Replicate 2 from Balatoc abandoned mine | place: Philippines: Itogon, Benguet | collected 2017-08-28 | reverse complement strand
GGATTCGAACCCGGGTTGGAAATCCCGGGAAAGTCGGTCTAAGAACCAACTTTCGCGCCCCGATCCTTACCTATTGCGAGTGTGGTTGCGGTTGAAGGGTGCACGGGGATTTAATGCGTGGCATGGGCATCTGACACGGCAAATCAGGAGGCACATGACTGACCAAAAGGGTGATGCGCTGTGAGCGGACCAGTGCCATATGCTAGGGTAAGGATGCCCTCTCTCTCTGGCTAACGGGGGCTTACCGGTATACAGCGTGGCCAGCCGGTGTGTGTGTGGCGCCCGCAGATAGCTGGTCTTGATCAACACTGAAGTGCAAATCTTGCATGCATACGAACTTCAATTTCTCGTGCAGATAAGGCCTGGGCATTGTGCACAAGCGCTTGTCATAGACCAGTATACATGTGCGTGCGGACCAGTGTGCATGTGTGTGCGGGCGTTTGCAAGGCCGAGCTTTACCTAAATGACATGGGTCAGCATTTATGTGCTGACCGTGGGTAACAAGTTCTGACCAACACTGACGTGGCATTTGCTCGTACCGGCTCGTATTCACTTGACACGCTTGCACCAGGTCGCCAGGTTTGGTCTTACTTGCCCGACCACGCCCGAGTTCATTCCAGGCTGTGGATATGTACCGCAGTAGGTAGCAGGCCGCAGAGTTACATGCGTTAGATCCGGCGTATCCGTCCATACACGCAAAGTGGTCATGGCTCATGACTAACCGTTCATAAGTCGTGAGGCCACAGTGCTTCAGTTCGCCAGGGGTGCTAGGGGGTGCCTCCGAGGGGAGCTCCCCTGGTGCCTCCACCACACACCGGCCCACCGTGCGTCAATACCCGCCCCCACACCCAGGTCCCCAGTCCTATTGCATGGGCCTACGGCAGCACCAAGGACCAGGCCTTGCATGTTGGGACCTGGGACGACCTTATGTACACTCGTCGGTCCCGTGTATGCACATATTAAACCTTCCCCAAGTACCTGCTGACCTATGTGTATGTACGTACGGTATCAAGCCTTCCGGCGCGCTACGGCCAAACTACCAAGCGCCAACCACTGCCATCCTACTCTTAACTCCATTTCGGAAGTCAGCGACCAGGAAACATGTAAACGTAGCTTGTACTATCTTGCGACAGTGCCAGCGCAAGCAACCACTTGACCTTCGCTCTCTAACCACCTGCAAAACCACCACCACCAAAGAATGGAAAGCAGTCGGGCGCTCCACATGCTAACTGCTCACAGTACCGGAGCGCACCACGTTATATGATTTATCAAGATCCACACGACAAAACAATTTGCATCGAGCTCGAACCAGCGAAACCAGCGCGCCGTGTACGGCACCTACGGCTACCGAGCATGCAGCAGTGCCGCAGGCCTCGTGCAGTGCCGTATGCACATGTCTGTGCATCAACAAGGTGAAACCAACGCAGTGCTACGCGAGTCCTGAGGCGCACTACTCCACTTCCCTGCTCCCCTCCATGGCACAATGAATACCACCACCACCACCACCACCACCACCACCACCACCACCACCACCACCACCACCACAAACAAACAACCCCGCATGTACCTCAACCTGCTGCTAAGGAACGAGCCTGCGCCATCCACCAGCGAAGCCCTTCTGCCAATCCTGCGCACGTGCCAAGCAGCCGACCTGCCGCACGTGTCAAACACACGGCTTGAACCCCTGCACTAAATGTCTTCCTACATCACAATCCTCACAGCCTGCCGCTCCAGGAAAGCGCCCCATGACGGTCTTCGTTAACCCCCGAGGACAGTCATCCTTTCGTCGCCTACCCTACCTGTGTATGCTTGCACACATTAACCGTACGCACCGTCCCACTTATACTCAGGCTCGCAAACCTGCGCTGCCTTGCACGCGTGTGTTAGCTCGCGTCCACCGGCAGCTCCCAGCGGCATCGCCATCCCTCCTGGCCACCCATCCTGACCATCCCTCGACACGTCTCGGCTCGGGCCATGGAGCCACGGCCATGAATAAGCTCTGCCTCTTCCGTCTGCTCTTCGTCCAGCCCTAACAGCAGTGGTGGGTTTGCCTCCGCGTCCCGATGCGCCTCAGGCGTCGTCCCACAACCGCTTGCTCCTCCACCCTTCCTCACCTCCCCTGTGGAAGCCGTGTCATCCGCTCCGGGGCCATTCCTCCTTAAGCCACCGGCACACCTCTGGAGCCGCACCCTGTATGAATGAGCAAGAGCCCAAGTGCCACTCTCATAAACGTGCAAGCACAGGCCTGGCGACGCCATGCGTATGTGTGCCGGACGGCTAGAGGGACAATGACAGCTTACCCTCGCGTTGCTAGCTGCCGGTGGGCAAGGCAAGGGCGCACACCAGTACAGAACCCGTCCCTAAGACCTCAGGCGCGCGCAGCTCACATCCAACCTGTCATGCCCGCACCAAAGATGTACCGGTAGCACACCCCAGAGCAACAGTCCTTGTCCCACCCACCTTAAGCCACCTGGCGCTGCTGTCGATGGCGTCCAGGGCCACCTCGAGGAAGCGTGCCCCCAGGAGCGACCGGTGCGCCTGCCACCACTCCTGCAACAGCAATACACGTGGGTTGGGTCACTTCACAGCCTCGGCAGCGTCCTTTATTGGTCCGTGAGGACACGCGTGCCACACAGGGGCACAGCCGTGCACCTGGAAGCCTTTCACAACTATCGTCCACGGTTATGCCGTTCAATTAGGATAACAAAGCCCGTACGCCGAGTCCCCGAGCCGGCCTCCAGCCACGTGCTGCGACCCGTCTTCCCTGCCTCCCCTCCTTAACCGCCCTGCCCCCACGCCTCACCTGCACCTCCCGGCGCAGCTGCTCCTCCCCTCCCGGCGGTGCCACCAGCCCCTGCACCACCCCTAGCAGCGGGCCAGCCAGCGCGGCAGCGGCCGAGCCCTCGTCGTCCCGCACGTCCCCCATGTCCCCAGGAACCCTGCCCTTGCTGCTGCTCCCGGCAGCGGCAGCCCTCGTGCTCCGCCTGCCACTCCTGCCAGGGTGGGTGTTGGTACTGCTGCTGCTGCTGCTGCTGCTGCTGCTGCTGCTGCTGCTGCTGCTCAGTCCAACAGTGCCGCGCACCACCCGCTGCACCAGCTGCCTGGTGTTGGAGCGAACGAAGCGCCACGTGAGCTGGCTGGCGCGGCCGCCTCCAGCTCCCACCTGGTAGACGGGCGTACACAAAAAGGAAGTTGCACTTGTCAGAAGTGAGGTAAGCTTATCACCACGTTTATCAACTAGCGTTGTACAGCGTGTACCTCTGTGTGAGAGATTGTCCGTCGACATCCCAAGCTGTGCAGCCGCCCACACGCGTGCCCTCACATCTCACCATGCTGAGCAGCGGACCAATGTCGCCCGGCCTGACCCGTGGGTCACCCCCGGGCGTGCCGTCCAGCGTGTACGACAGCACGTGCTGTACGGCGTCGTCACCGTCGCCCGGCAGCTGGGCCAGGGCCGCCAACAGGGCCAGGCGCTGGGCGGCGTTGGTGGACTGGGGTCATTAGGGGAGGAAGAGCGTAGCATTGTGAGGGGCGCACAGCGTCAAACGAATTATGGCCAACCGGTATGCGTTAGTATGGCGTGTAGCCAGGTATGCTTTAGCTTGAGGGCACCAGGCCCGTGCATGGATATGCCCACCCTGTCCGTGGATCAAGACCCTTTGCACGGTATGGAAACACTGCATGCATGTGCAAGCGCCTATGACGCCGCCCGATTGCATGTTCCAAAGACCCGGTGTAACGGGCCTGCTCTATTGCAAGTCTGACCTACCCAGGCAGGCGGTCAAGCTGCCATGTAGTTCAACGACCAAACGGCCTACGCTTTCCGCTTCTAGTTCACCCTCTGGCCCTCACCTGCTCGTACCACAGCCGCACCAGCTCCCACATGCAGCCACACCCTGTCCGTGCATGGGGCTTGCCAGAACCCTTGCTTTACATGGCTTCAGTGCATGCGTGCGCAAGCGCCTAGGACGCCGTCCCACTGCATGTCCCAAAGGCCCGGTGTAGCAGGCCCGCTCTCATGCAAGTGTGACTTACCCAGGCAGGCAGTTTAGCTGCCCTTCAACACAGCGACGTCATGGCCTGAACTTTCCGCTTTTCCTGCACCCATGGGCCACTCACCTCCTGCTTGTACCACTGCCGCACCAGCTCCCACACGTCTTGCTCCCCGGAGCGCACGGCGAGGGCCACCACCGTACCCCAGACGTCGGCATGCGGCACACCAGCTGCACCAGCACCTGCAGGTGGCTGCCGTGCGGGGTCCGGACGGCTGCCCGCCTGGCCCTTGGGAACGGACGCTGTGGCGTTGACGGCTGGCAGTCCGGAAGCCACGGCCGCGAAGCGGGCCAACGCCGACCTACGTGCAGGAGAAGGCGGAGGGACCAAGGCATGTGGCGAGACAGGTGCACGTCATGTTGCTGGAAACGTGCCATGGCGTGGTTGGTGTTTCCTGTTCATGCATGTCTGTGCTGAAGGTGCCCGCATGCCGACCAAAGTGCAGCTGTGGGTCTGCATGGCAGGACTGCAGGATGGGCATGGCAGTTGGCCTCCCGGCACAGCTGGGACTAAGCATATCCATGAACTGTGTAGTACAAACAGGTATGCCATATCGTAGTCAAGCGAGTACCTGAAAGGCTCGGCCTCCCGGAGCAGCTGTCGCACAGTCGCCTCCTCTCCGCCCCTCGTGCCCCCGCCGCCGCTGCTGCTCCTACTGCCACCACCACCGCCGCCGCCACCTCTGCTGTTGCTGCTGCTCGCGTTCCTGGCCCGCCGCTGGCCCCACAGGTCCGTTGCGAGCGCCTCTGCCCACGCCGCCAGCACACGTGGCCGCAGCAGCCGCAGCTGCATCCCCTCGTGGTCCGCATCAACCTCAGAGTCAATCAGGCGAGCTGGGCTGCTTGTGCTTAGGCTGGAGGGAGCATTGCCCTGCTGGATGGTAGATGAGTCTGTGCCTACGCCCCCGGCAGCAACGGAGCCCGCATGCGTGCCTCCTTTTAGTGTGGAGGCGGCGGTGGCAGGGACGCGGGGTTGTGATCGCCCTGGCCTGGGGGCTGTCGTGAGGCCTGCAGGCAGGAAAACAGGTCCGTCATCCTTTGCAAGCCTGTCACAATTAGAAACAGTTGTATGAAGTGTGGAACCGCAGTGAGTGTGATTGCAGCGAGTGCCTGCGTATTCGCCACTGTGGACTCCACACCGTGTGGAGCTCACCTGAAAGCAGCGACCGAGCGAAGGCTCCGAGCCTTGCCGTACAAGCCCACAGCTCGCCGGCCGCCATGGCAGCAGCAGGAGCCGCACTGCCGCTGCCACCGCCGCCTCCTGCACTCCCACTGCCGCCACCTCCGCTGCCACTGCCGCTGGCGGCGGCGCTCGCTCCTTGGGTTGCCTCTTCGGCCGCGGCGGCTGCCGTACGCATCAGCCGCTGCATGTCGGTCAGCGAGTTGATCAGTACGGCCCACGGCTCGTGCTCGTACACGTGGGCTCCTGCTGTGGTGTCTGTTGCAAGTTGCCGCTGCAGGCAGGCAAGGGACACAGAGTCTTGGAACCAGCCCACAGGTCTTAATGAGCGACCACACAGCACAGCCAACGACCAGAAAGGTAACCGCCATCGGCGATAAACGCTAGGCTATCCGATAACGTTTGCGTGAGTTCTGTATCGGAAGGACATGCCCCAAGGTCCGTAGCCTAAGTGCCTGCCAACGCATACGGTCCATAGGCGCCACACACACACATACAGCGGTCACTTGCCACTCTCCGGACCTGCCTTGCCTCGCTACGCTCTGCCTGTTACTCCTATATGCCTTTACCTGTACAAGGCTTCTTTGCCTACATCACGCACCGCATCCGCTACATACAGCGGTCACCGTTACCCACCAGTGCTGCCAGGCGGCGGGGCAGCGCCAGCGCCAGCTGCAGGAAGGGCCGAGGGCCCAACTGCGACAGCCGCGACAGGGCGTACGCGTCGTCCAGCAGGCCTGCATGGAGTGCGTTGCGGCAGCACAACAGCAGTAGCCATGGTCCCGAGGTAGGATCAAGAGCCTGGGAGCAGTCAGGCTGCGCGGCCGTTGCGGCCGTTGCGGCCGTTGCGGCCGTTGCGGCCATGTACGGCTGACAGCACACCACGAGCATTTGCAGCCCTGGTGGATCGCTTGGCCCTTCCCCTTGCCCCTGCCCTTGCACCTACCCGCCACGTCCACTGGAGGGATGACCCGCGGGTCGGCCGCTGCCTCCGTCAGGTCCCGCCACATGTCGTACGAGTAGTTGGTGCGGTACATGCCGTACCGCCCCGGGTTGAGCAACAGCCATGAGTGGGAGGCGCTGCTGCCGCTGCTTTCGCTGTTGCTGCTGCTGCTGGAGGGTGTTGCTATGGGTGTCTGCATCAGCCGCACCACGCAGTTCTCCACGGGGTGCCACTGGATGGCGTCACCGTCCTGTGTGGGATGTACCACACACAGCCACAGGGTACAGGGCCAAGATCACGCGGCATAGGACTGCTGCTCCGCTAGTGCTTTTGGTGACTTGCCGCGGAACCGAAAGCAGCAGTTAAGTGCTAGTTGGGAGCGCGGAAAGCGGCAGAATCGCTACATGGCATGAATGGCCCGCGTGACACGCACCTGTGTGCGAAAAGACAGCGGAATCCACCACCGCGCCGGGTATGGCCCTGTAGGAAGGGATAATGCCCCCCTGCCTCCGCCGCTACTGATGCCAGCCCCTTGCACCGTAGCTACACCGCCGTACACCGCGTGCCGTACACTTCGCCGGAGGCTGCTGCGCGACGTACAGGGCTCCCCTGTGATGCTCGCCTGCCGTACGACAAGCTGCCGACGGTTGCCTGTCGTACTCGCCTCGTCGATGGACACGTGGAGTACGGGGTAGTTGGGCCGCAGGACCCAGGAGCTCATCCAGTACGTCACGTCCTCGCCTGTACGGCAGGACATGAAAACGGCGTTGCACGAGACCACAGTACGACCGGAGCGCTTGGCCATTATCTGGAGCTCCGTGTACAGGCCGAGTCTATTGCCTTGCAACCGTGCCATGTAATTGCTGAGCCGGTTAGAGACCGCGAGTTACTCGCCGTAATTACCATTGCTCCTTAGGGTGGTCCCTGATCGTGTATCCACCTGTTTCCCGCTGCAGGAAGGCCCACAGGTCCGACTGCGTGGCCGCCCCGTTCGCGTGCCGAGCCAGCGCGTCCCGCAGGGACAGCAGCAGCGCGTCGCTGCCGTACACGTCGGCGACAGTGTCGTACGCAGAGTCGCCAATGCTGCCGTGCACTGAGTCATCGGCCGTGCCAGATAGCTGCAAAGGCGCACGGCACACCAGAACGTGCAGAGGGCATGGGAAACGGTGTGGCAGGAGCTATCGCAAATGAAAAGGTGTCAGACAGGCACTCCTTGTAATATCCAATCAAGTAGCAACGAACCCCTAGGGGCGAGCTACTGGCCAGGGGTGTCGCAAGGAAACCGCCAGTCGGCTGGTGCGTCGGCTGGTGCCCACCTTCCGCTCTTGCTCAGCAACCCCCTGCTGCTCTTGCTGCCGCTGCAGCAGCATGTGGTGGTGCTGCATGTGGTGGTGGTGGTGCAGGGGCACCGCAGCCCCGTCCTCCATGGTCGGACCATCCACAGCGGCCAGGTAGGCCCGCAGCATGCGGAGCACCGCTGCGCCCTGTGCCGGTGATACATACAGCAATACACCAGGGAGTGGGTAATACACCAGGGAGTGGGCCACGAAGCAGTGGGACTACTGGGTCATGTGCGTTATGCACTCGGCCCTGAACGGCCCTGCACGCGCCACCTGAAGGGTGCGGAACCACAACAGTAGGAGTAACAATAATGGACCGGTCGCGCTGCAGTGGCGATCCCAGATGTCGCCTGGTGCAACAGGCGAGCCTGGACAGCCTGAACAGCCATCATGCATGCTGCTGGCAGGCTCCCACCTTGTGCATGCTCAGCGGGTCCAGCATTGCAGCCACGTCAGCCGGAGAGGTCAGGGAGGCAGCTGCCCTGCTCAGCGGGTGCACGGACGGCAGCGCGTCGTACGACAACGCAACTGCCGTACTGGTAGTGTAGTACAGCTGCCATGTGTCGTACGATGCATCCAGCTCGCCAACGCCTGCAGGAGAAAGCGATTAGGCATGTTACTGACGCCTCGAGTGAAATGCGCTTTATAGCCACACTTGAGGCGCAGCGCATGCCTGGCAACAAACTTGCAAGCGTTGATTGTTGCCAGACCCAATTGGACTTACTTATTGAGGCAAGGTACGTCGCCGGGCCCTCCTGCGGTACGGGTTCCGGAGGAACAAAGCGCGTCACGTGCGGCGCACATCCAGCAACCACAAAGGGCAGCAGCTGCCAAACCCGTCGGCTGCAGTGCTTGCTCATATCGCCCTGTGGCGGCGAACACCTTTCTGAGCAGCAACAGCATGTGCAGCACCATTCGCCCAGACGCGCACGTGCATCAGCAACGACACGCCAGTTAGCCACATGCACCCTTGACACCATTCGCGGCCTGGGTCCCACCCGCAAACCCCAAGTGGGCACCACCTGCAAAGGACGCTAACCGCGCGCTAGGCCCCACCCGCGCCCACACCCCACGCCCCACCTGCACCCACGCCTCCCCCCAGTCGTGCGGCGTCACGTGGCCGCCCAGCCACTGCCCCGCCACCGCCCGGCCCAGGCCGTGCGCCGCAGCTACCAGCGCAGGGGCGGCGCTGGCGGCCGGGTCCAGCAGCAGGGAGCTCTCCCTGTGGAAAAGGGGTGGAGCAACGAGTCAGGAGGGAGGTATGGGCGACACGTGAGGGTACATGCGTGCTGCGGGGCTGGGTCAGGAGCAGCTATCAGCCAGAAGCACAGACCGGAGAAGTCCAGGGCTCCATCAGCTCATCCTTGGGGCACATGAAGGCTATGATGAGCTGTTGCAAAATTGTCCGGGACCAACCAACCAACTCTTGGCTCAGGGGCCACTTGCACAGCTCTTGCTTCTCCACTGTCAGCGGGCCGCCGTCGCCAGTGCGAGACTCCATGAGTATTAAGTTACGGCAACGCCCCAGGCACTGCACGCCTGCAGCTGTGACCATCGCAACCCCTGCCCCGCCTCACCCGAAGCTGCACAGCCCCCAGCCCGCCGCCGCCCCCTGCTCCATGTGCGGCAGGGCCACGAGGTCCAGCTTGGGCAGCCCGTACGGCACCTCCAGTACGGCAGTTGTCGTACGGAGGAAGGAGCAGGCGGCGGTGGCGGCGAAGGCGGCAGACGCCAGCCTGCGGGGCCGGGGGAGCACGGACACAGGATGCAGTTGCAGAAGGCGTCCGCCTGGCTACCGGTTTGCAGTCGTACACGGTACGGTACCAGCCACCTGTTACGTAAAACCGTGACAAGGCAAAACCGCCACATGACAGTCCTAAGCTTAAGTGATCATCACACGAAGAGGCGGGGACAGATGTGCAGACCAGCTCTGCTCCCATGGTGGCCCTGCCATGGTTGCTGAGCCCATCTGAGCCCACCCACGCCTACGCCTCATGTGCCCCTGCCTCACCTGTCCTCCTGCGCCCACACGCTGACCACCACGGGATGCTGCTCGTCCAACGTTGCCGCGGCACCGGCTGCCGTACTGCCGCTGCCGTACTGCCTGGTGGGCCGCGTGAGACACGTGGCTGTACGGTTGGCCAGGCCGGCGGCGACGACGAGCGCCAGCTGGTGGGTGCTCATCCGGGGCGTGCGGGTGAAGGTGGTGACCAGCCTGCGCGAGGACAAGGCCAAGGAGAAGGGGGAGACGTTCAACGTACATCACCCATTAAAAGTCGTCAAGAAGCAGGGCTCGTGCTTGTTACATGATGTCACAAGGTGCGCTGGTGGGTAGTGGGCGGTGACATGTATGCAGGCATTGACTTCCCCTGCACGTGCGGAGTGGTGTGGTGTGGCGGTTGGCACAAGCCCTTTGCAACGCAGGTGAAGCGTGCAGTCCCGCCCCGCTCAGCCCGCCTCCTCACCTGCCATCCGGTAGCCGCTTCTGCTGCTTGATCTGTGTATTAGACAGCACTGCAAGGGGCTCCGAGGTGGTGGTGGCGGTGGTGGTGGTGGTGGTGGTACCACCACCGCTGCTGTTCCCCGCCTCTCCAGCGCCTGCCAGCTCCGTGACTGTCAGCGTCAACGCAAAAGTAGCCTGTGAGGGATAAACCAAGCGACAGACTGCGTGTACGGCCATCAGCACATGAAAACAGTGCAGCAACGGTCACATTTGGCCAGCATGTGCAACCTGCGGCGGGTCTTGGAGAGTCAGAGGGAACCGCTCGCTGGCCTCTCGGCCTTCCTTAGCACGCGACCTCCCTTCTGCCGTCGGCATCGCTTAGTATACCACTGGCCGTGCAGTGCCACACACCTTCATCGCTGGCTCATCGAAGCAGGGGAAGGCCCGGCGGGCGCCCACCGCCCCGAGAAGCGTCGCAACGAGCGCCCGTTGCTCTCCGCGGGCGTCTGGACCGGGGGCGATAATGACAAGCAGCGCATTTAGCAGGAAAAGTACAGGCCATGAGGTCCCTCTGGCGCACCTTGCCATGAACCTGCGCCCGATTCGCCCCTCGACGCCCTGTGCCCGCGTCCCCAGGATGCCGCGTGCCCATGGGTGCTGTACAAGACATGCACGACGGGTGTACGACAGCTAGTACTGGTGTGCCGGGCGCTGAAAAGTCACCGACAAACAGATGAGTTCACAATTTTTGGGGTTATATCAGGGTTATATATGGTTGTTTATTCATGTTTAGTCATGTTTGCGGATGCCAGTGCACCGTGGCCTTGGCCGCGCCCAACCCACCTGTGTAGGCGGCCCGATACAGGCCATCACGCCCATCCCGCAGCCTGCGGAAATGTGCACAGGACGGCGCGCAGCCACACGACGGATCATGGCACAGGCGGAGCGGTACAACGTGCAGCATTTGGCATGCCTGGTAATGACGTGGGGCGGTAACATCCCGTCAAGCGAGCAACCAAGCTGTACAGTACCCCATTGTGCGGGTCCGGCCGCTGATCAGGCCAAGGGAAGCACCAAGGGTATGCCCTATCCTGGACAACCGTAAAAAGACCCGGAACGGACCTGTAGGAGAAGCGAGCCGACAGCTGGCCCAAGTCTCTGGTGCCCGCTGCCCCTTCGCCTTGCCCGTCCTCGTCCCCATCAGCCGTTGACGGCCCAGACCGCTCCCGGGCAGCGGAACCAGCGGGTGTGGGCGGCAGCGGCTCCTCGAAGCGTATCACCACCTGTGCGAATCGGGCATGTGGCTTGTGACACACATGCACATGCGTGTGAGGCAGAAGTGCTTACACAAACTGGGGTGGTGACGTGCAGGCCCTGAGCCCGTTTCAGCCAACACGACAGAACTGGACTCGTGCGCTTGGCAACTGTAGGCTTCACGCGTTCTTTGCGACAAGTCGGCGTTCACGCAGCTTCTTATGCAATGAACCGCTGGGCATCAGATGGGGTTCCACCGTGAAGCCCCAACCACCTACCAACTCAAGCTCCCCCGGACATGCCACTCGCTTCGCCCGCTAGTAGTATCTGCTTGTTAGTGTGCTACTGTGTCCCGCAACTGCAACGCTATACATACATACTTGCATTGACACCAGCTACTTTGCTGTTTCGCTGGGTATCAGCACGCATGGAACGATGGAAGGCACATACTCTTGCGTGAATGTTTATCGACTTTGTTCTGGACAAACACACGGTGCCCCGTTGCACCGTAGCTCATGCTTTGATCCTGCGATGTGGTAACCCTTGGGCCTTACGGCTCGTATGGGCAGTTACACCTGCCAAGTGTAACAATACCGATACCGATACCGATACACCTACCAACCCAAGCTCCGCCGCAGCTGGGCTCCGCTGCACCCAACCTGCAGGGTTGCAACGTGAGTGTTAACACTCAGCAGACGCATCGCTAGCAGCGTCATGACAAGGCATCGAGTTGCTGCCACATACTTCCATTATTTTCCATTTCGTTTAGACTGGCCAGTATACTTCCATTACCCTCGTTGGAAGTGTTTGCGAGGGCAGCTGTCGCCCAGCACAATCCATTTGGCCATCCACCGCTGCCCCCAGTCACCCACCCTTCCAAGTGCGGCCCTGCCACGCGTACGTCACGTCGTACAGCTCCATCTCCACGGCGTGCAGTACGACGCAGTACGTGGGCGCCTGCGCCGTACCATGCATGGAGGCAGCGCAGCAGTGGGGCACAACAAGCATGGCGTTGCGCCTAGCGCTGCGACGTGCGAGTGCATATCCACTTGTCCTCCGTCTGTGCAACGTCTTATGCCACGGCCTCCCTCCATGCTCAGCCTTCAGGTCGCCGCTGTGCTCAAGTGCACCTGATGCAGCACCGAACGTTGCTCGAGTGAGCAGAGCATACCTCAGCACGACTTGGCATACCCCAGCACCACACACCCTGCTGACGGTGCGGCGCGCGCACAGCTCCCACCCACCTCCACCGACACAGCGATCGCCACCTCGCCCCGGACCACCTCCTCGCTTCCATCTGCGCCACCACGGGAGGTGCTGCTCCCCGCCGTGCCGTACGAGCCACCAACCGCCGCCGCGGCCCTGCGCCACCGCGGCCAGGGGAGCCCCCAGAGGCCCCAGCTGCCCGCGCCGCTGCTACCCCTGCGCCGTACATCGTCCGATAGCCGTACACTGCTCGTACCGCTCCCTGACTGCACGGCACCAGTTGCAAGCTCGGAGGCTGTCCTCCTGGCCCCTACGCCGGCCCCTTGCTGCTGTTGCTGCCCCAGCTTCCGCCTACCGCGTGGCCTTGGTGCAAACTGTACGGCAAGCTGCAAGTCGTACTGTACAGGCTGTACGAGACTGGGCAGCTGCAGTACGGCATGTCCGCACGTGGCCCAGGGGTGCATTCCATCGGCCTCGCCGCTGGGGCCCCACCACAGCGACAGCCGTGCGAGGGCGGAGCGGCTCGCAGGGACCACAACAGGGCTGAGGAGCAGCAGCAGGCCCACCGTAATACACAGTGTGCCGTAACAGAAGGCTCGTCGCCGTTTCCGGACAGGCACTGCTGGCGCCCAACGCCCCGATTCCGTTGACGAGCTGCGCGCAAAGCGCAGCGCGCGCTCCTGCTCAGCCAGCTGCTCGTCCTTTGACTGGTCATCGCCGTATAACCCGTACAGCAGTTTGCCTTGCCGTACAATGGCAGTGGGCGAGACGATGCCGTCAAAGGGCGCTAGGGATGGCGAGGACGTGGCACCAGGGTGTAGGAGCCGGCGGGGGTCATCCGTGCTCACTGGCCCTTCAGGTTGGGGACGGAGGTGCTGGTGGTACCGGATGGTGCGGTCCGATGTTGACACAAGGCTGCAGGAGCCGTCTGAACTGGTGCCGGATGTACTCCTGCGCTTGCTGCCGCGCAAAGCCGGGGTGGTCATGCCACTTGCAGGCGTGCTGCCACCCCCGCTGAGGCGCATCGCTGTGGTGCGTGCGACGTGCTCGCCATGCCGAGGCGCTCTTGGGTGTTCACCCTTACTCATCAGCTCCAGCGCATGGACGGGACAGCTCTTCACTTGCGTGCGTGCAAGTTAGCTGACGTTGTCACATGCCGCCGAGGCTTGTCGCCAAGACGCTTCAAGTGGTCCTCGGGGCTGAAAGCGAAGGCCGCTTCTCCTCAGGACTCACGGCCTCCAGTGAAGGAGAATACACACAACTTCGTTGCACGTAGCCAAGTACGTGCTGCGGCAGCCTTTTGGTGCTAACGTGGTAGACTCAAGCCTGGCTGCAGGCTGGGCTGCAGGCGCAGGGTCGCCATCAAGGCACTGGTACTGCTTCTATAATATATTCATCTAAGGCGTATGGTATAGCCGTGGATACCTGTCGCAGTGGCCAGATATACGTTTTTCATTCGGAACAGGGCGTTACTGTTCTTCGCAAATTCCCATTACTCCTCAGAGTGTCTTGCGCTATGCACTTGGCGTCGACGCGTCGTGCTATGTGGGGCGCTCTGGCAGCAAGGAAAGACGCATGGAATGGACCTGAGGGCAAGTGAAGGCAATTGAGGGGGCATGCGTGTTTGTGATTAGCGTTAGATAGAAGTGCTGCGGTAGTGGGTTGGTACTGGTTGGTACTGCCGCCCACTGTGACGCCAGACCAAGATGGCGCCAGACTGACCGGAGCTGTATCGATACACACTCACTTGCGCGCAATTAATTTGCTGATGGCTGGTGCGGCGCCATGACAGATCGCAAGTCTACGGGTTTTTGGCGCGAGATTACTCAGCCCCCTCGAACTGTAGCGTCAACGCCGTGGTGGTGGGTGCCCTGCTACACGAGCCTGACGCGCAAGTCTGTGAGATGGAGTGCCTTTCTACGGTCTACAACAAACTACGATGCCTGCGCTAGCAACCACCGCAATAAAACCAGCCGTGCGGTGTTGCCACATGCCGTGGCACCAGGCCGGCTAGCCTTGCGCTGTTCTGAGTGACTGCATCACTTCGTGCTGACTTGTCCTTCCGAGCAACCGGCCTGCCGCTTTGCGCCGTGCAACCACGTGAACACCACAAAGCACCAGCCCTGCGCGATACAGGGACGCCACTCCCTGCCCGGTGCCCGCCCCAGCCTCCCCAGCAGCTCTTATGGGGAAGTAGGAATGGAAGTTACAGGGGAGCCCTGGGGGGTAGGGTGCCGCATTCATTATTAAAAGGTTTGGTTTGGTTGTTTTACATGGGACCCCTTCCGGTCGGGGTGTCGTACCACACCCACCACCCCGAGAGGGCAACGAGACAGCCCTCCCAAAGCAAAGAAGCCCGCTGCTGCCCAGGCCTAGTCGCGGCTAGGGCGGCACACCAATAAGCCCTATGCATCAGGCAGTCAACTAGCAAGGCGTGTCATGATAAGGCAGAGCAAGACAGTCATGGCAACCGGGCACGTAGCACGCAGAAGGCGCCACCAAGGGCATTGAGGCATGGACTGCGGCCCAAGTACACGTGGCACCTGCGAACCACCCCCGACGTCACCACTCTGCCACGCACATGGACGAGTCTCCCTCACCGGCGCTACACCACCCGCAGCTCCCGCTCCGCCCGCTGCTCCCCCACCCCAGCCGCCGCCGAACGCCCTGCATACCCCTCCCCTCTGCCCCTACCCCCTGCGCGCCACCAGCCCATCCACACCACCACCTTCACCTACCCACCGCTCTCCCCCCTCCCCATTGCCGTTGGGCCCACCGTTGCCTCCTACGACGTTGAGCGCCTCTTCACCAACATGCCCTTCTCCCTCGCCGTTGACAGCATTATGGCCCTCTACAGCGAACTGCGGCTGGCAGCAGACCCCAGCGCCGTCGCCTTCAAATTCTACACCCGCGAGCGCACGCCGACCCCTCCAGATAAGGCTTACCAGTTGGCCGACCGACAAGGGCCACCGCGTGCTCTTGGGCACGGACCCCCGCGGCCGCTTCCTGGTCTGGGATGCTACCACCCTGCGCACAGCCCTGACCGCCCTCCTCAGCGCCGCCGTCACGTGCTACGGCACCTCCACCCACCAGCAGCATTGCGGTGTCGCGATGGGCGCCAACTTCGCCTCGGAGGTAGCCACGCTCAACCTGTGCTGGTGCGAGTACCGCTTCATGCGCAGCCTCTACGACGCCGCCTTCCACCCCACCACCTCCCCACTTACCGTTCCCCCGTCCCTAGCCCTCTCCGTCCTACACAGCTTCCGCTACACCTTCCGCTTTGCTGACGACCTCAACAGTCTCGACAACCCCTTCCTCCCTCGCCTCCTGTACACCGACACCACCTTCCTGGGCATCCCCGGCATCTACCCTCGCTGCCTCACCCTCACCCCCTCCGCCTCCTCCACCGCAGCCAACCCTGCCGTCCCCTTCCTCAGCTTCACAATCACCGCCCACTCCTCCTCCACGCACGGGCACCTCGTGTTCTCCCTCACCCCCTACGACAAGCGCGACAACGCCATCTTCCAACAACTCCCCATTGTGCGCTACGTGCATTTCGCTTCGTGCATCCCCATGCACTTCAAGCGCAACATCGTCCTCAACGCCCTCTTATGCTACGCCCGGCACAGTTCCACCCGCTCCACCTTCTCACTCACAGCCGCGCGACTAGTCCATCGCCTCCACACCTCCTACGTCTACCCCATCCCCTTCCTCCGCAACACCCTCCGCCGCTTCTACACTCGGCACGCCTCCGCCTTCCTCCACCTCCCGCCTTGGGGCATCCGCCTACTGCGCTCCCTCCTCCCATCCACCGCCCGCCACCCCCTCCCAACCTCGTTCACAGCCGTCAGCTGAGCTCCGTGGCCGCTGCGGCGCTTCCACCTCAGCCCAGCTCAGCTCAAACAGAGCACGCGCACTTCGTGTTGTTGCGGCGCTTGTCGTTCGTGTGCCGGCCTTTGCTGGCCGCTTGCCCCGAGGCCGGGCCGGTTCGGTTCGCGGGTTCTTGGGGTCCGTTCCGGCGCGGTGGGGCTAGCTTGTCTGGTGCTGCCGGTTGGTGCTTTGTCCGCCTGTGCCCTGCCTGCGTCTGCCTGGTTTCGGCCTGCCTGCCGCTGCCGTGTTTTTGCGCTCCTCTGTGTGTTGTTGCCTTGTTTCCCCGTGGTGCGGCCCTGTGGTTGCCGTGTGTCGCCCCCTGTTGCTTGCCCGCTGCTGCGGTCTGCTGTTGCCTGCGATCTGTCGGTTTGGTTGGCGCGTGTTTGCGTCATCTCTGCGTGGTGCCGCGCCTGTCTGCGCTGTTTGCCTCCTGCCGCCCTGTAACTCCTGCCGTTGCTGCCGCCCCCTTGCGTTTTCCGGCCGTGGGAGCTCCGTTAGAGCCCAGCGCCTTGCCCAGCCTGCCTTGCCCAGCCTGCCTTGCGCAGCCTGCCTTGCCATGCCCAGCCTACCTTGCCGTGCCCAGCCTGCCCTGCCCCGTTTACCCTGCCCTGCCCTGTTTACGGTAGTCTTATCCACCCGCACTTCACCCCTTCAGCTCGATGTCAGCCTTTCAGCCCTACCCAAGCAGGCAGCCTTACAGCCTCCAGCGAAGCACAGCCCTCAGCCAGCAGCTGCTGTGTCGGTCGTGCTGTGTCTCACATCGCACACCCTGCCTTTTGCATCTGCACCTGCCCTGTTTTTGCTTGTTTTGTCCTGTTTTCTTTCCTGTCCTTGCTCTGCTCCGCCTTTCTGCATGCATTGATTGCCGTACTCGCCGGCCGGGACGCTACATCTGCCCGAGGCGACCGACAACTCCTTCCGAGCCGCCCACCGGCTATGCCTTGTCACCTCGTCGCCTCTCCTTCAGTCGACATCTACTAGCGCGGCTCACGGCGGGCCGCTTCTGCTCCTCGCCCGCAGGTATGGACGCATTCTGCAAGCGTGAGCACGCACGGTCTAGTCCCGCGTGTGCCAGGGGGGCAACCGACACAGCCAGCTTTCTTCTCTTCAGCTAAGTACTCCAGCAACGCAGCACCGGCAACAGCGACCTCTGCCACCATCCCGACACCTGACACCTGCTTGCGCTGCCTTGCCGCTTCCTGCCTCCATATCTTGCTTGCCTGTACCTACATCAGGCTTTTCTGCCTATATCCCACACCGCATCCGCTACACACACAGACGAGTCAGTCAGTTAGTACCTTTCTTTATTTGCTGCCCATGCTTGGGGGACCCCTTCCGGTCGGGCCCACGTTTCCTGGGCCACCACCCCGCTCCTTATTGTGGCCTAAGCCACATGCCTCCCTTAGCGGGTACTAAGCTTTTTCCCCGCTAGGGCTGGTGACCCCCCTGCCCCCTTGCCCGGGCAGCGGGCACCAGGGGGCGGGCACTCAGATACCTGTGTAAGCGGCTGAGAGCTTACAATGCATGGTACCAGTGGATGGTGACCAATAGCTGAATACAGCTGATCCCTGACATCCTAGGATTGCCTCTTGTGCAATAACGCACTGCCTAGTTCACTGGCTTACACCAGCACCCCGTGCCACCTTGTTCCCAGCACGCACCCCGTGCGTGCCACCTTGCACCCCAGCACATCGTGCGTGCCACCTTGTCCACCGCACCCCGTGCCACCTTGCACCCCAGGACCCCGTGCCACCTTGCCCCCCCAGCACCTTGCCCCCCCAGCACCCCGTGCCGCCTTGCCTTCCAGGACTCCGTGCATGCCACCTTGCACCCCAGCACGTCCATGCGCGATCAACAAAAAAGAACCTGTAATAGTGCCTTCATATATAAGCGGAAACGCGATTGGTCTGTAAAATATACTTTCAACCTACGTACGCCTTCCAGTTCCCAACCATTGTCCGTGGCGCTGCATGCCTGAAAACGCCTCGGCGTTTGGGGCCTCCCCTGGTTGCCCCTCAACGCCCCTCGACCCCAACCTCCGCACTGTAAATACTGGTCTAGAAGCAGCGTCACTACTATTCCAGATCGTTAGGTGTGCCATGGGGTCTGCCACTTGGGTTCTGTAGGCCCCAAGGGGGCCAATTGCCACAGCTCACAGGCCCCCAGCGGGTCAAGGGTGGGCCCGGGTGGGCCGTGCTGATGACACTCCCTGGGGCACCACCACGGCACTCACAGGCACTCACGACTCACCACCGAATACCCCATGGCCCAACAGCTGTGCACCATGTTGCTGGGCTGAGAAGACCTTTACACTTCTTGCATGGCATTATGAGAACCGCAGCTGACGACCGGTTCCGCTGCTGGGGTAGCTTCAGGGGC
>VFQN01004392.1_pt1 | contig 18668 bp, 15 predicted proteins | sample 3512371 | NCBI WGS metagenome assembly VFQN01 (sample SAMN10412370, study PRJNA504923) | tailings metagenome | isolation source: Replicate 2 from Balatoc abandoned mine | place: Philippines: Itogon, Benguet | collected 2017-08-28 | reverse complement strand
TCCATTGGGAATCGTCAGAAAATGAAAAAGCCCTGGTTACAAACCAAGGCTCAAAATTTCTTTTGATTGTTGCGGCCCGATACAGACAAGGGTCAGACCGAGTCGACTTGGTGCAAAAGTAGTACATTTTTGTATTACTTTCCAAGTAAAGTACAATGTTTTTTTGAAAAAGTGTAAAATTTGGCAAAAAAATCATGTTAAAACACAAAAACTGTTAAAGAAACAGAAGATTTAAAAAAGGAATCCTCATGAACCCATCCTACCGAGAAGACGACAGCAGCCAGATACCTGCTTTGCTGCTTTTACAGGCCCTGGGCTACCAGTACCTAAGCCCAACCGAAGCGCTCCAACTGCGGGGTGGCAAAACCAGCGGTATCTTGTTGGAGGAGGTTTTACGCCAGCAAATCCACCGAAACAACACCTTTCGGTACAAAGATCGCAGCTACGCTTTTTCGGAAACCAACGTCAGCAATGCCATCTATGCCTTGCAAGACTACCCACTGCAAGAGGGTTTTATGGCCTCCAACAAATATCTTTACGATTTGCTTACGTTGGGTAAGAGCTTTGAAGAGACGATTTTGGGCGACCGAAAAAGCTATACACTACACTATATAGATTGGAAAAACCCCGCCAACAACGTTTTCCACGTCACCGAAGAACTCAGCGTGCAGCGGTCGCATCGTCCCGACGGTGGAGGCAGCCACTACCGCCCCGACATAGTGCTGTACATCAATGGCATTCCGTTGGTAGTGATAGAGTGCAAAAGCCCCTTGATAGACCGCCCCCTCAGCCAGGCCATATCACAGCATCTACGCAACCAAAACGAGGATGGTATCCGTAGCCTCTACGTATATTCGCAGCTTTGTATAGCGCTGTGTCAAAACTCCGCTCAATATGGCACGACAGCTACCGAAGAGGCATTTTGGGGAGCATGGCGAGAGCAATTTACCAACCGTCAGGCAGAAGAAGCCCAAAAAACTATCTTGCAAACCCTCAAAAACGAGAGCATCAACACAGCAGCCTACTGGGAAGTACTTGAAAATAAGGCCGACCGAAAAAAACTTACCCTCTCATCAGGGGCTGGGGGGCAGGAGGTGTGGCATATTACCAGCCAAGATGAACACTTGTATTACCTTTGCCGTCCCGAACGGCTTTTTGACCTTATTTTCAATTTTATCGTTTATGATGCGGGTGCCAAAATCATTGCCCGTTATCAGCAGTACTTTGGGGTCAGAAAGACATTGGAACGATTAAAAATTTCAAGTCCTTCCCTCTTGGTGCAAGGAAGTATGGTAAGAACGGGCGGGGTGATTTGGCATACCCAAGGGAGTGGTAAATCATATACGATGGTGATGCTGGCACAGCTATTGGCCACTGAAAAAACAATTCCGAACCCAAAGATTATTTTAGTAACTGACCGTGTAGAACTCGACGACCAGATTTATCAAACCTTTGCAAAGTGTGAGAAGGAGGTGGTACAAGCCAAAACAGGCAATGATTTGATTGAATACCTGAGCCAAAGCTCAGATGCCATCATAACGACCCTGATTAACAAGTTTGATGCTGCCGTAAAAAAAATTCCAGAGGCCATCACAACCCCCAATATTTTTGTTTTGGTGGACGAAGGACACCGTACTCAGTATGGAACGTTGAACGTAAAAATGCAGCGGGTTTTACCAACTGCCTGTTTCATAGCGTTTACGGGTACCCCCCTCATGAAAAAAGAAAAAAATACGGCCGCTAAGTTTGGAGGCATCATTGATAGCTATACCGTGGCAGATGCCGTAGCCGACGGTGCCGTAGTGCCGTTGTTGTTTGAAGGAAGAGCACCGTTATTCAATGTAAACGAAAGGCCGTTAGATAATTATTTCAATAAAATTTCGGAGCCACTCAACGACTATCAACGAGTTGATTTAAAGCGAAAATTCAGTCGGCAGGAGGCACTTACCGCAGGCGAGCAGGTGATTTATGCCAAGGCGTGGGACATCTCTAAGCACTACAAGGACAACTGGCAGGGAACGGGCTTCAAGGGGCAATTGGTAGCTCCCAACAAACAGGCGGCGGTCAGATATAAGCGGTTTTTGGATGAAATCGGGTTGGTATCAAGTGAAGTATTGGTCTCTCCCCCTGACGACCGAGAAGGGACAGAAGATGCCTATGGTCATATTAGTGACGAAGTACTGGTACATTGGAAAAAAATGATGGATAAGTACGGAACAGCAAAAAAATACGATGAAACCCTGAGACAAGCCTTCAAAAAAAGTGATACTCCCGAAATAATCATTGTGGTTGATAAGTTGCTGACGGGCTTCGACAACCCCCGCAATGTCGTTTTGTACTTATGCCGAAAACTGCGAGAGCATACGCTTTTTCAAGCGATTACTCGTGTCAATCGAAAATGTGCTGGTAAGGAGTTTGGCTATATTATTGACTACGATGGAGTGATTGAAGAATTGAATCAAACACTCCAATTATACATGAGCTATGAAGACTACGACAACCAAGATTTAGAAGCGACGGTAACAGATATAAAAGAAGAAATAGTGCAACTACCCCAGGTATATTCGGTACTTTGGGACACCTTTAAAACCTTGGTAAACAAGAAGGATGTAACTTCTTACGAAGATTTTCTTGCGGATGAAGCCGTAAGGACTATTTTTTTTGAAAGATTGTCACGTTTTGCTCGTTTGCTCAAAATAGCCCTTTCATCGTACCAATTTGTTACACAAACACTTGAATCAGAACAGAAAAAGTACAAAGATGATCTTGCTTTTTTTCAGAATTTACGCAAAACGGTGATTCAAATATACTCCTTAGAAATTGATTATAAGCAGTTTGAGGGGCAGATACAGAAACTGATAGACACCCATGTCTCGGCAGATGAAGTTGTAAGTATTACGGAACAGGTCAATATTTTTGACAGTGAAAAATTTGAGGCAGAGGTACAAAAAATTGCGGGAACGGCTTCCAAAGCCCATGCGATTGCAAGTCGTACCCAGAAAACAATTACTGAAAAAATGGATGAGGACCCCGCTTTTTATAAGCGATTTTCAGAAATGATTAAAGATACATTAGACGCTTATCGGCAACAGCGTATCAATGAAATCGAATTTTTAAGCAAAGTTACTGACATCAAAGAGGCTGTGCTGAACCGACAGGCCGATGATTTGCCCGACTTACTTCAAGGCCGAGATACTGCCCAAGCGATTTACAGACTTTTGGCCGAAAAAGGGATAGAAAACTTATCGGGTCAAACAGCCTTGCTATCACTTCTTATTGAAGACAAGATTAAAGATAATGTATTGTCGGGCGGAGCTATTATTGTTGATTGGCAAAACAAGAGTGAAGTAATTGGTAAATTAAAAACAGCTTTTGACGATTCATTATGGGAATTCAAAAATGATTATGGTTTAGCTTGGGATATAGCTACACTTGATGATTTAATCGAAAAATTTGTCAGCATCGCCAAAGTTCGTTTTAATGGGAAATCATAGTATTCAATTCGGGTCAATCGTAGTCAATTTTTCGGTCGAATATCGAAAACGTAAGAGTTTAGCGATAACTGTTTATCCCGACGGGTTAGTAATTGTTACTGCTCCGATGGATGCTACTATTGAAAAAATCAAGGAAAAAGTGCACCGTCGAGCAGCGTGGATACTCAAACAGCAAGATATTTTTCAGCAGTATGAACCCCAAAATACACCCCGAAAGTATGTTTCAGGTGAGACACATTATTATATGGGTCGTCAGTATCGTTTGAAAATCATCGAAGAGCCAAGACAGAAAGTTGTTTTTCGAGCGGGTTATATTGAGATTTTCGTACCAAACAAAAACGATAAAAAGACCATTCAAAAAATGTTGGAGTTATGGTATAGAGATAAGGCAAAAGAAAAGTTTGAACCCATTTTTAGAAAATGCCTCGAAAAATTACCCTTGGACACCGACCGAAAAGCGCAGTTAACTTTCAAAGTGATGACAATGTCAAAACGGTGGGGGAGTTGCACTAAAAGTGGTAATATTTTGCTTAACCCCAATCTTATTAAGACACCCAAATCATGTATTGAGTATGTTATTTTGCATGAATTATGTCATTTAATAGTGCCTTATCACAATGTTTTGTTTTATGAATTGCAGTCAAGTTTGATACCTGATTGGAGAGATTTGAAAAAAAAGTTGGAGTTTCATAGATAAATAAATACATTTATATCGTCATTATTTCGTTTTAAATCTATTAAAGTACAATTTTTATGCCAAAATTAGACCGCTCAGATTTTAAATACAACGCCAAAGTCTTTGAAAAAACCTGCCTTTGGTGCGGGACTGTCTTTTATGCCAGTCGCTCTACTGCCAAATACTGCTCTGGTACATGTAGAGGATATGCCAATCAGGCCAAACAATCAGAGGAAGCTGTACCTTATGATGAGACAGAAAAAATGATTTCGGCATTGCTTTCCGAAAACGCCTACCTTAAAGGACAAGTCCAAAGGTATGTGACCGAAAATGAAGAATTGAGAAAACAACTAATGGACGCTACCAAAAAACAGGTATAACTGAATTTACTGAAATAATGCATTCATTGTCGCCCTGTTTTGAAGTCGCTGAGATTTACGTAAAAAAAGTCAATCTGATATTATGGTCAGAATATTCAATTCTCAGGCGTTTTCAAAGTCCTAATTTTGTAGCCGCATTATGCTCCTTGATATCTTCAATACGGGTGTACCGTTGAATCATCAAGCTCGTTTTGTGTTTGGATTGTCGCATGATTTCCGAATCATCTGCTCCGTTGATTTTAGCAATGGTTATGAAAGAAGCCCTCAACGAGTGAGCAGAATAGCGTTCCCCAAAATATTTCTTAACTGTCTCATAAACAGTCATATCATTTAGGCGTTCGTCTGTAATTTTATCACCTTTACGCACTCTCACAAACAAGGGGCCAGTGGAAGTGTCTAAACGACTTATCCAATTTTTTAACGTTCGAATGGGGCAAAAGTCGGCTTCAGGGCTAAAGAAAAAAGCTTTTTCCTCTGCTTCTCCATACTGATTAGTTTTGCTTTTGGATAAAGAGATAATCGCGCCATCATCGCTAAAATGTACGTCCTCAATATTCAAGCTTACCAACTCTGAGCGTCGATAAGCTCCAGCAAATCCCAACAGAATCAAGCACTTATCCCGTAATCCTGCGTTGTTTGTAGTATCAATTCCGCGTAGAATATTTTTGAGTTCTTTCATCTTAAACGCAGGTGCTTGCTTCTGACGCACCCCATTCGTTCGCTTGATACCCTCCATAACAGCCCGAAAAGCCCTGTCTTTAGTTGGCAAATCAAGGTTATTTAATTCGTGAAGTTTACGAATAGCGGATAATTTACGATTGATACTCGCCCATTTGTGGTTATCGGCCAAATGCGATACGTAAGCCGCTAAAGTGGAGGCAGAAGCAGGCATTTCTACTTGGCCATTTTCAGCACACCAAGTTCGGAAATACTTGAGGTCAGATTTATAAGCCCGTTTTGTATTGTCGGCACCCTCTAACCCTTTACGGGCGTAGTTGGCTACTTTATGGGCAAGGGGTTCTGAAATTCCTACCTTATTATTATATACAGGCTCAATATGCGTTTGCTCTTTCATTATGGCTCAAATTGTAGTTAAATGTAAAAATACTTATTACTTACGATAATTGAATATTATCATAGGTAATAAATATTCAATTTTTAATGAGTTTGTGAGACTACTTTAATATTAAAAACCTCTGCCTCCAACTGCTTTATCATTTTATTACTAACGCCTGCCATTTCTTTGGCCGAAAATGGCATTTGGTCTTCTACCCAAAGCGTAAGCAATCGAATAATGCTTGTGGCTATGGCATCTGCTTGATAGTTGAGCATTTTGAGTTGTATTTTTTCGGAAACTTGCAGCTGGATTTTATAATGTTTCATCACAAGGTCGGCAATGAGGTCTCTGAAAAAATCAATCAGCACATGGCCTCCTTTCTTACCAAAAAATGCTAATGCTAAATCGTAATTTTCGGCTACGTGTTGAAAGAAAAACTCAAAATCAATCGTCAATTCGCCATCCTCGACCTTACTTTTTAAAATATGTCTAAAATTCTCATTGCCTACCAATAGCAATTGGTCTTTGTTTTCAAAATGAGCATAAAATGTAGAACGTCCTACATTGGCTCGGTCTATAATATCTTGAATCGTAATGGCATCGTAGCCCTTTTCCAAAATTAAGGAAACCAATGCTTGCGATAATATTTTTCGGGTTTTCTGTACTCGGCGGTCAATCATTGATTCTGAACTTTTAAGCTAATTTGTTCCGTATCTGACAATTCGCAGTTTTTGTAGATTGCACGATTAGCAGCGTCACTTTACTTTTGCTCAAAAATACACTTTGTATTTTATCGAACATAATGTATCATAACTTGACTATGAAAAAACTTGTCACCTACGGACTTTACCCTTTTCTACTCGTATTAGGGTTAGGGGTTTGCACATTTGCTATATTGTTGGATTGGGATGTCTCCCTTACTTACACCTACATGGCAATCGGGCGATTTGTTCTCCTTTTTGGTCTTGAATTTATTATTCCTATCAATCCTGAATGGAAAATGACGTGGCAATCTTTTCTTCGAGATGTCAAATACTTCATTACCATTGGGTTAACTGGCTATTTGTTCAAATACTTTATTGGACTCATTGCCATCAAAAATGCACACTTTGAAGGTATTTTGACCAGTTTACCACTGGTTCTTGCGGCAGTGATTGCCTTGCTTATCTATGAATTTTTGCAGTACTGGTTTCATCGCATCAGTCACGAAGCCAAGGGAAAGTTTGGGTTGTTTTTATGGAAAGTACATTCCATTCATCATTTGCCAGATAAAGTGTATTTGCTCATGCACCCCGTATCACACCCAATCAATGCGATTGTGGTCATGCTGATTAGTCAATTGGTCTTTGTAGGGCTTGGGGTAGATGCCAAAACGCTTTTGCTCATCAATACCATCATCAGTCTGCAAGGATTGATTTCACACTTTAATGTGGAAATTAAGGCAGGTTGGCTCAATTACGTTTTCATTGGTACTGAATTACACCGTTTTCATCACAGTGCGAAGGTAGAGGAGGCCAAGAATTTCGGTGCAGTTCTTGCAATTTGGGACATTGTTTTTGGAACATTTTACTATCAGAAGGGCAAAATTCCAGAGGAATTAGGGGTTTTTGAACCCGAAAAATATCCTGATTCTACCGAAATTTTCAAGGTATTAGGGTTTCCGTTTAGGTAATGAATAACTTATCAATCACCCCAGAAGTTGGCGTTTCCATCGCTTAATCTGAAAATTATGTAAAAAGTATCGAAAAAAATGTAATCATCTATTCACTTGCATCTTCGTACATTTGTCACTATCAAACCGTAATGTAATGAAGCAAATCATCAAGCGTACCTTTTGCCTTTACTTAGCCATCCAAGTGTTGTTTGCCAGCACAGGGTTTGCTATGTATGAGCATTGGTGTTTGATGAAGGGAACAAAGACGGTTTCTTTTGTTCACGAAGAAAAATGTCAGAAAGCAATCCACAAAGCCAGTCACAAAAAATCTGGGTGTGGAGACAGTTTTAAACGTAGCAAGTGCTGTTCAGACAAAGTTTCTTACTACAAAATTCAAACCCCTTCCGCAGATGGCAGTTCGGTACATTTTATAAGCCAGCACCTTGATTTAGTATCTATTTTCAATCCTATTTATTCCTCTTCAACGGCTTGGATTAACCAGACCGTATCGTTTCGCTTACCGCATTTTTACAGCCCTGCGCCACCACTTCATGGGCGCAGTATGCTCATTTTTGTACAATCCTTCCTGATTTGATTAGGTAAAAAGCCCCTTGTGGGCTGATGGCGACCTTATGGGTTGCTTTTTGGTGTTTCCTTTTTTCACTATGATTACCTAATTTATTATGTTTTCCTACCTACGTTTCTTAGAAAACTTATGAAACTGTACATCAAAAACATGGTGTGCAGTCGCTGTAAAACTGTGGTTCGTCAAGAACTCGAAGCACTTGGACACCAAGTAATAACAATCGAATTGGGTGAAGTTGTCCTCGAAAAACCTGCTACTGAAATGCAGCTTGACCAAATTTCGGAGCGATTACAAACGCATGACTTTGAGTTGTTGAGCGACAAAAAACAACAGCTGATCGAACGAGTCAAAACAGCTATTGTTGAGTTGGTTCACCTCCAAAATGACGGACTTCGTCGGATGAAACATTCTGACTATATCACCGAAAAAGTAAGCCGAGATTACCGATACCTCAGTACACTTTTTCCGGAAGTCGAGGGGATTACAATTGAACAGTATTTAATAAACCAGAAGTTAGAGCGGGTAAAAGAATTAATCGTCTATGATGAGCTAAACCTATCACAAATTGCCGATTTACTCAATTACAGCAGTGTCGCTCACTTATCCGCACAATTCAAATCTATTACGGGGATGACCCCGAGTCAATTTAGAAAAATTCGGGAGAAGAAAAGAAAGCCATTGGACGAGATATAACAACCAAAAAAACAAAAACATGAAACGGAACGATTTTTTAAAAACACTTGGATTTGGAACGGCAGGAGTGCTGGTTGGCGAGAGTTTGTTGTCTGGTTGTATGAATCACGACATGGCGACAATGGATATGGCAACAGCCCCTACGGTTGTTGAAGGGGCATTTACTACGACTTTATCTATCCCCGAAACCATTACTTCGGGAACAGCACTGAATGCCCGCAGTCAAAATGCCGCAATTTTGGCCGGAAAGCCCGGTCAGGTATTAGGTTATAAAAACGGTATTTTAGGCCCTGTTTTTCGGGTACAGCGTGGCAGTACGGTTACGATTCCATTTACAAATGGCCTTTCAGAAGAAACCAATATCCACTGGCATGGCCTGCTCGTCCCTGCTGCGATGGACGGACATCCTGACCAAATGGTTATGCCCGGTCAGTCGTTCAGCTATACTTTCAAAATAGATCAGGCAGCAAACACGGCTTGGTATCACCCCCATCCGCACGAAAAAACGGGTAAACAGGTATTCATGGGTTTAGCAGGCATGTTTATTGTTGAAAGCCCGGAGGAAAAAGCCTTAAATCTTCCTTCGGGAAATTACGAACTGCCCTTGATAATTCAGGACAAACGCCTGAGTGCTGACGGAACAACGCTGTACGAACCGACTTTAGAAGAAGTGATGATCGGTTATATGGGGGAAACCGTTACCGTGAATGGAGTGAATGCCCCCTTTCAAAATGTGGCAACGCGCATGTACCGGCTCAGAATTATAAACGGCTCAAACGGGCGAATGTACAATTTAGCATTGAGCAGCGGAAATGCTTTCACTGTCATTGGGTCAGACGGCGGTTTACTTCCTGCGCCGGAATCCGTTACGAGCTTATTGCTCTCTCCGGGCGAACGGGCTGATTTGTTAGTGGATTTCAGCAAAAAAGCAATAAACAGCGAAGTTTTTCTGCAAAGTAATTCCTTTTCAGGTGTCAATTCACAGGGAAATCAGACTTTCAAAATCCTGAAGTTTACGGTAAACAAAGCCGAAACGGATGCATTTCAAATGCCTGTCACCCTCAATACCGTTACCCAACTTTTAACTTCAGCCGCTGCCAAAACCAGAACCTTCGATATAGGTATTGCTGCGGACGGGGCCGGTGGACATGGGGGCTCAATGGCTATGAAAGGAATGCACACCATCAATGGTAAAATATTCAGCAGCGAACGTATTGATGAATCCATTAATGTGAACAGCACCGAAATTTGGGAATTTGACAACACCAAAGGCGATGAACCTCACCCCATGCACTTACACGGCACTTTCTTTCAGGTAATCAGCCGCACGGGTGGTCGCGGCAACATTTTACCGCACGAAAAAGGCCTGAAAGACACCGTTTTGGCAATGCCCGGTGAAAAGGTGCGCATCATTGTCAAATTCGAACGAGTTGGAAAATTCGTTTTTCATTGCCATAACCTCGAACACGAAGACGACGGCATGATGCTCAATTTTGAAGTGAAATAGCCTTTTTACACACATTTGATTTAATGCTTTCATTAACCATTCAATACGATGCTTAGCAGAATAATTCTAATACTTGTCATTGTCACTGCGGCCGCCCGTGGGCAACAAGCCTTATTCCCTACCAAAGGTATTCAGCCTGCCATTTACGTGGGTGAAAACGAATCCATCGAAATGGTGTTCGGTAAGGGAAATGCATTTTATTATGCTTATTCAAAAGATAAAGGTCAGGCTTTTACTTCGCCTGTTTTGGTTGACAGTTTGCAAGGTTTGCATTTGGGCGTAACAAGAGGGCCACAAATTGCCTCTTCTCGTCTTTCCACTGTGATTACTGCCATAGATAGGAAGGGCGATCTGTATGCCAGTGTGCTTAATCGTAAAACGGGCAAGTGGCAAAACAGTATTATTATCAACGATGTACCAGAAATTGCCAAAGAGGGTTTCAATGCATTGGGAAGCGATGGGCAAGGCACTTTTTTTGTGATTTGGCTTGACTTGCGGGACGACAAAAAGAATAAAATTTTTGGTGCAATTTCTACGGATGGTGGTCAAACGTGGGGCAAGAATAAACTTATCTATCATTCACCCGATTCGACCGTCTGTGAGTGTTGTCAGCCCTCCATTATTATGAAAGACAAACAGGTGGTTGTGATGTTCAGAAACTGGATTGGTGGTTCACGGGATATGTACGTAACGACTTCAAAAGATGGCGGAAACACTTTTCAGCCTGCCGAAAAAATGGGCAATGGAACATGGAAATTGAACGCCTGTCCAATGGATGGTGGAGGTATCAGCCTGAACGAAAAGGGGGTATTAACCTCGATATGGCGGCGAGAAAATCAACTATTCACTGCAAAGCTGGGTGAACCCGAACAACTCCTCGCCCAAGGTCGAAATGCTTCCATTGCGACCAGCAGCCAAAACACGTTTATCGCATGGCAAAATCAAGGTCAAATTTGGTTGAGCCAATCTGGGCAAAAGGAACCGATAAGTTTAGGTACTGGTAGATTTCCGAGAGTGGCTATACTCAATGAACAACAGGCTTTTTGTGTGTGGGAAGACAATGGCATCATAAAAGGGCTGGTTTTAAATAGCAATGCGAAGTAAAACAACGACATGACAATAAAGTAAATATTTGGAAATAGTATGGTAGAAAAACTCATTCATTTTGCCCTGCACAACAAATTGATTGTGATAGTACTGGCGTTGGGCTTGTTCGGTTGGGGCGTGTATTCTGTCCGCACCAACCCGATTGATGCTATACCAGATTTGTCCGAAAATCAGGTCATTGTTTTCACTGAGTGGATGGGTCGTAGTCCGCAACTCATTGAAGACCAAATCACTTATCCATTGGTTTCAAACTTACAAGGAATACCCAACATCAAAAATGTACGGGGTACTTCTATGTTCGGTATGAGCTTTGTTTACGTCATTTTTGAGGACAATGTAGATGTCTATTGGGCAAGAACACGAGTGATGGAACGACTCAATTATGCCCAACGATTACTTCCACAGGGAGTAACGCCCTCATTAGGCCCCGATGGCACGGGCGTTGGACACATTTTTTGGTATCACCTCGAAGCACCGGGGATGGACTTGGGTGAGCAACGGGCCTTACAGGATTGGTACGTCAAATTTGCCTTGCAAACTGTGAAAGGAGTAAGTGAAGTAGCTTCATTTGGTGGGTTTGGCAAACAGTATCAAATCAACATTGACCCCTATAAGCTCAATTATTTCAACGTACCGCTGATGGATGTATTGAATTCCATTCGTAAGAATAACAATGATGTGGGCGGTCGAAAATTTGAAATGTCAGACATGGCCTACATCGTGCGAGGATTAGGTTACATCAAAAATGTCAAAGACATTGAAGATATACCCATAGGAAATTATGGCTCCGTTCCTGTGAGGGTACGAGATGTAGCAACCGTTCAAATGGGCGGAGAACTCCGTTTGGGTATTTTCGATGTAAATGGTGAAGGCGAAGTAGTGGGTGGTATCGTGGTGATGCGTTACGGTGAAAATGCCGATGCAGTTATCAAGGATGTAAAAATCAAAATGAAGGAGGTTGAGAAAGGACTTCCACCAAACGTCAAATTTAAGGTTTCCTATGACCGTAGCGAGCTGATTGAAGCGGCAGTAGAGTCAGTAAAAGGGACTTTGATGGAAGAAATGATAACCGTTTCGATTGTAGTTCTCCTCTTTTTGCTGCACTGGCGCAGTGCCTTAATCATTCTTATACAGTTGCCTATTTCAGTGGCTATTGGCTTCATTCTGCTCAATGCCTTTGGTATCTCTTCAAACATCATGTCCTTAACGGGCATTGCCTTGGCTATTGGTGTAGTGGTAGATGACGGCATCGTGATGGTTGAAAATGCGTATAGACATCTTTCGGAAGCCCAATTGGATAAAGACAAAAATCAAAGTATATGAGTTGGTTTAAAAATAAATTTCGGGTCTCAAAAGACCCGCTTACCCCCGATGAACGATCGGAAATTATCGAAAAATCATCGAAACAGGTAGGACCCGGGGTGTTTTTTTCGACGATTGTGACGATTGCTTCTTTCTTGCCTGTTTTTTTACTGACGGGTATGGAAGGCAAGCTGTTCTCTCCTTTGGCATGGACTAAAACATTTATCCTGCTCGTTGATGCGTTTTTGGCAATTACCCTAACTCCTATACTGATTGTTATGCTGCTTCGGGGAAAATTGAAACCCGAAAGCGCCAATCCAATCAACCGATTTCTCGAAAAAATCTATACCCCTATTCTAAAATGGTGCTTAAAGTATCGTAAAACCACCATTAGTATTAACCTATTGGCCTTGGTCGTTAGTGTTCCAATGATGCTAAATTTAGTAACGGAATTTATGCCTCCACTCGACGAAGGTTCGTTGCTCTTTATGCCCGTTACACTCCCAGACGTATCTAATTCAGAAGTAAAACGCTTGCTGCAAGTTCAGGATAAATTGATGAAAGCCGTACCCGAAGTAAGCCACGTCATGGGAAAGGCAGGTCGAGCCAACACCGCTACCGACAATTCACCCATCAGTATGCTGGAAACGATAGTGTTGCTCAAACCCAAAAGTGAATGGCGGGAAGGAAAAACCAAAGATGACATCATCAACGAACTGAATGCTAAACTGCAAATTCCTGGCGTAACCAATGGCTGGACGCAACCCATTATCAATCGCATTAACATGCTTTCGACGGGAATTCGCACCGATGTGGGTTTGAAGGTGTACGGCCAAAGTTTAGATTCAATCAATCGGGTTTCGCAGATGCTCAAAAAGCAATTGGATGGCATTGACGGAATAAAAGACTTATATGTTGAACCCATTACAGGTGGTAAATACATTGATATAATAGTCAAAAAGGAAGAAATCGGGCGTTATGGATTAAGTGTTGATGACGTAAACATGATTGTAGAAAGTGCCTTGGGAGGTATGATTCTGACTACTACCGTAGAAGGTCGTCAGCGTTTTACGGTCAATGCTCGATTTGCCCAAGACTTCCGAAACAATATTCAGGCTCTAAAACGAATGCAGGTTCAAACCGCAAGCTACGGCCCGATTCCTCTGGATGCCGTTGCCGAAGTGAAAATTTCCGAAGGGCCGCCCATGATAAACTCAGAAAATGCCATGCTTCGGGGTACGGTACTTTTCAACGTCAGAGACCGTGATTTGGGAAGCACTGTTGAGGAAGCGATGAAGAAATTGGAGTCTTCGGTAAAAAAACTACCAAAAGGTTATTTTATTGAATGGAGCGGACAGTGGGAAAACCAGATTCGTGCTAATCGTACCCTCAAAATCATTCTGCCCATCGTGCTGGTCATTATCTTCTTCGTGTTGTATTTCACTTATAACTCCATGAAAGAGGCACTTATTACCATGATTACCGTACCGTTTGCCCTCATTGGCGGGGTATATATGGTGTATTTCTACGGGGTCAATGTTTCGGTGGCGGTGGCGGTGGGCTTCATTGCCTTGTTCGGTATGGCTATCGAAACCGCTATGCTTATGACAATTTACCTCAATGAAGCCATGCAAAATTTGGCGGATGCCAAAGGTAATTCAAAAGATACCATCACTAACTCAGACATTAGAGAATATGTGATCAGGGGAGCAGCCCAACGACTTCGCCCCAAACTCATGACCGTATCCGTTTCTTTGTTTGGTCTGATTCCGATTCTGTGGGCAACGGGCGTAGGTTCAGATGTGATGCTGCCCATTACGATTCCGCTCATTGGCGGTACAATTACTTCTACAATTTATGTGCTGTTGGTTACACCTGTGGTATTTGAGATGACCAAAGAATGGGAGCTCAAACGCTACGGAAAAATTGAACTTTATGATGTTAAAGAGTAAAAAGCCATGGTTAGCAGTAGGGCTATTGCTCTATGCTATTGTTTGCGAAGCGCAACAAAAACTGAATTTGAGCGGGATACTCAATCGAATTGAGGAAACCCACCCTGATTTAAAAATGATGGATGCCAAAGTCAAAGAACTGGATGCGTATGCCGAAGGTGCTCGAAACTGGGAGGCCCCCAAATTTGGTGCGGGATTCTTTATGACCCCGTACAACTATATGATGTGGAGTCGGGCGGGAGCATTATACCACGAAGGCATGAATCAGGGCATGGGTTCTTTTATGATTCAGGGCGAACAGATGATTCCCAATCGAAAAATGCTGGATGCCGAAGAACGCTATATGAAATCTATGTCGGGCATGGAAGTCGCTCAAAAAGGCGTAATGCGAAATATGCTTTTTGCCGAAGCTAAAATGGCCTATTACCGTTGGTTAGTGTTAGAAAAGAAGAAAAATGTATTGAAAGAAAGCCAAAACCTACTCAAATATATGATTGAGTCGGCGGAGGTTCGCTACAAATACAATCAGGAGAAACTGAGCAGCATTTACAAAGCCAAAGCTGCCCTCTTGGATTTAGACCGTATGAACCTAATGTTTGACGGCGACATTCGTCAGCAAAAAGTAATGCTCAATACGCTCATGCTGCAAGATCGAGCCACTGATTTTCAGATTGATACACTTTCGTTAACCTATCTATACCCAAACACTCCGTTAAATTTGGATACCAATGCCGTAGTAAACCGCAGTGATTTGAAGGTGATTGATCAAAACCTGACCATTTCCCGCTACAAACAGGAGGTGGAGTTTCAGAAACTCAAACCGATGTTTGGCGTACAGTATGGCCACATGTTCGCTTTTGGCAACCAATGGCAGTTTACGCTTATGGGGATGGTCACGATTCCTTTTGCCAAGTGGTCCAGCCGACAAATTAAAGCCAATCTCAAAGGGCTTGATTATCAACGACAAGCCTACAATAAACAGCGAGAGGGTTTGACTAATCAGATTTTGGGGAATTTAGCTGACCGTCAGGTAATGATGCAGTCGTACCAAGCCCAAATCAAACAGTATGAAAACGAGCAGTTCCCTGCCCTTCGGAAACGTTATCAAAGCACCTTACTGGCTTATGAGCAGAACACCGACGAATTGTTCATGGTACTTGATGCGTGGATGGAACTCAAAATGGCCCGCATGAACCAGTTAGATTTATTACAGCAACTACTGCAAGCACAGATAGAATATGAAAAAGAATTGGAAAAAAGATAACCGCCTCGTTTGGCTGATTTTTGTCTTATTCCTTGGTTTATCGGGTTGCCAGTATGTCAACCAGTATTTCCAAAAAGGAGAAGACAAACCGAAAGACGCTTATGCCTGCACCATGAAGTGCGAAGGCTCCAAAACCTACGACAAGCCAGGTTCTTGTCCCGTTTGCGGCATGGATTTAGTAAAAGTTACTAACCACCAAACCCACGGCGATACAGCAACGGTCATGATGGGGCAAATGAAAAAAGCGGGCAAACAATATTACTGTACCATGAAATGTGAGGGCGAGAAAACCTACGACAAACCCGGTTCCTGTCCCGTGTGCGGTATGGATTTAGTCGAAAAAAAAGAAGCTGTCTCGGCTGAAAAAGCTGTTTATACTTGCCCTATGCACCCCCAAATTCAGAAAGACCAAGCGGGCTCTTGCCCGATTTGTGGGATGGACTTAGTAAAAAAAGGAGGTGTTGTCGAGGGAGCAGCCCTTTCGCCCAATGATAGTTTAGCGATTCTGGTGAAGCCCACTTATGAGTATGTATTGAGTGGCGTAAAAACCACCCAACCTGAGCAACGCTCCCAAAAACTGGTGGTCAATGCCTTCGGTTTTTTGAGTTATGATGCACGGGCTTTAAACAGCATTGCCGCTCGCTTTGGCGGTCGAATAGAGCGACTGTACGTGCGGTATCCGTTCCAAGTGGTGAACAAGGGACAGAAAATCATGGACATTTACAGTCCCGAAATTGTAACAGCCCAACAAAACCTGATTTTTCTTTTACAAAACGATGCTGATAATCAGACCTTAATAGAAAGTGCCAGACAACGATTATCGCTGTTGGGCCTGACTTCTGACCAAATTAGGGGTGTTGAACAAAGCAAAAAGCCAACAATGCAATTGAGCATTTACAGCCCGTATAGTGGTGTGATTGTCGAACGTGGTATTGGAGGGTCTGCCCCAATGCCTTCACCTTCGGGTGGAAGCGGCAGCATGGGCAGCGGGATGGGCAGTTCCAAAATCGGTTCGTCAATTGCGCCGCCACCTGCCGCTCAAAACGGTGAATTAACCCTCAAAGAAGGCATGTATGTGCAAAAAGGACAACGTTTATTCGATGTACAAAGCACGGGTACGGTCTGGGCAATGCTCGAATTTTACCCAACTGATATACCCAAAGTAAAAGTAGGACAGTCGGTGATGATTATGTTGGAAAACAACGAAGAAAACCAACTTTTCGGCAAAATAAACTACCTCGAACCCATGATTTCGGCCAACAATCGCAATCCACAGGCAAGGGTATATCTGAGCAATCCAAACGGAAAACTAAAAATCGGTTCATTGGTCAAAGCCTCTATCAATGCGGGCAATCAGGAAGCGTTATGGGTGCCGACGACCGCCTTACTTGATATGGGCAGAACCAAAACCGCATTTGTGCAGGAAAAGGGGGTGTTCCGCTCCCGTACGGTCAAAACAGGTCTACAACAAGGGGACTGGATTCAGATACTATCTGGCCTTTCGAGCCAAGAAACGATTGCTGAAAACGCACAATTCCTCATGGACAGCGAAAGTTTTGTAAAATCTAACGAACTCTCAATGCGATGAAAAGACGAGCATTTATCAATACCGCAGGTTTAATGGGGCTAACGGTACTTTGGGAATCTTGCAAGCCAAAAAGCACTGAAAAAGTAGCCGATAATGTATTTTATACTTGCTCAATGGATCCGCAGGTGATGGAAAAAAAGCCTGGTACTTGTCCGATTTGCAAGATGGCTTTGACCAAAATTGTCATTGACCCCAATATGAAAAATCAGGGGTTAAAACTGAGTGACCAACAAAAACAACTGGCAAACGTACAGGTAGAAACAGTAGCCCTGCGGCCACTCGGTGAAGAAATTACGCTGGCGGCCATGCTCACCGAAAACAAAGACAAACTATCAACTGTCACGGCTCGGATACCTGGGCGCATTGAAAGGCTGTTGGTACGCAATGTAGGTGAGTTTGTGCGAGTAGGGCAACCCATTTATGAAATATATAGCGAAGAACTCTCGGCTTCGCAACGGGATTTCTTGATTGCTTCGCAGAAACAAAAAGTGTTAAAAGACATAGACATCAATTTTAAACAGTTGGTTGAAGCCGCTAAGAATAAATTGTTGCTTTGGGGCATGAGCGATGCCCAAATTGCTGAATTGGAGAAGTCAGAACAACCCAACAATAAGCTGACCGTGAACAGTAAATATGCAGGAGTGGTGAGTGAAGTTCTTGCCGAAGAGGGTTCATACCTCAGCGAAGGCAGTACTGTATTGAAACTCTCTGACCTCAGTACACTTTGGGCAGAGGCACAATTATACGTCACCGAATTGCCATTCCTGAATCAAACAAAGGAGGCCCTTGTAGAGATTCCATACTATGCTGACCGCATCATCAAGGGGCAGGTTAATTTTGTCAATCCTGAACTGCAATCTTCAAGTAAAATCGTCACAATTCGAGTGGACATTCCTAACGGTAAACGGGACTACCAGCCAGGAATGCAAGCTTACATTACTCTCAAAGGCAAGGTGAAAAATACCGTAGCTGTACCCACTAACGCCCTTATTCAGGATACCAATGGCGTTACGGTCTGGTTAGAAAACACGGACGGCGCATTTGAAAGCCGCATGGTAAGCGTAGGCATGACCAACAAAGATTATACTGAAATCACCGAAGGCTTGCGAGCAGGTGAAAAGGTAGTAGTATCAGGAGCATATTTACTCAACAGCGAATATATTTTCAAAAAAGGTAGTAATCCGATGGAGGGGCATCAAATGTAAGGCCATGAAAGAATGTTGTAAAACAGGAAATGAGCCACCCCCTCAACAATGGAAAAAGTATCTCAAATGGATGATAATTATCATTTTAGGGGGGCTGGTTCTATTCGTAACTTTCCAGAAGTGAACCAGTTTTAAAATTTTAATTAACGAAGCTGTTTAAACTTTGTTCTTTTTATTGATTCTTCGTAAGAAAATGACTGAGA
>VFQN01004391.1_pt1 | contig 18668 bp, 21 predicted proteins | sample 3512371 | NCBI WGS metagenome assembly VFQN01 (sample SAMN10412370, study PRJNA504923) | tailings metagenome | isolation source: Replicate 2 from Balatoc abandoned mine | place: Philippines: Itogon, Benguet | collected 2017-08-28 | reverse complement strand
TCTTGGCCTTCATCGCGTCCGTCAGCCGCACGCGGCGGACGATTTCCGGCGCGAAGCTGGGCACGCCGACGAACTTCAGGTCCTCGCCCTCGGTCAGCGTGTCGCCGATCCTGAGCGTGCCGTGGTTGGGGATGCCGACGACGTCGCCGGCATAGGCCTCGTCGGCGGTGATGCGCGAACGGGCGAAGAAGAACTGCGGCGCGGTCAGCGACATCTGCTTGCCGGTGCGCACGAGCTTGGCCTTCATGCCGCGCTTGAGCTCGCCCGAGCAGACGCGGACGAAGGCGATACGGTCGCGGTGGTTCGGGTCCATGTTCGCCTGGATCTTGAAGACGAAGGCGCTCATCTCCGGCTCGGTGGCATGGACCACGCGCGTGTCGGCCTCCTGATCGCGTGGCGGCGGTGCATAGGCCCCTAGCGCCTCGATCAGGTCGCGGACGCCGAAATTGCGGAGCGCCGAACCGAAGTAGACCGGCGTCATGTGGCCTTCCAGGAAGGCTTTCTGGTCGAAGGGGCGGCAGGCCTCGCGGGCGAGCTCCAGTTCCTCGATGAAAGTCTCCTGCTCGTTCTGCGGCAGCAGACCGGCGACGCGGTTGGAATCCGGGCCGTTGACCGGCGTGCGCTCGACCTCGTCGTCGCCCTTGCGGACGGAGTTGGTGGGCAGGTGATAGGTGCCGGAGAAGGTGCGGCCCTGGCCGATCGGCCATGTCATCGGCGCGGTGTCGAGCGCGAGCTTGGCCTCGATCTCGTCGAGGATCTCGAACGTGTTTCGCGCCTCGCGGTCCATCTTGTTGACGAAGGTGACGATCGGGATGTCGCGCAGGCGGCAGACCTCGAACAGCTTCAGCGTGCGCGGCTCGATGCCCTTGGCGGCGTCGATGACCATCACCGCCGAGTCGACTGCCGAGAGCGTGCGGTAGGTGTCGTCGGCGAAGTCCTCGTGGCCGGGCGTGTCGAGGAGGTTGAAGACGTTGTCGCCATATTCGAAGGTCATCACCGAGGTGACGACCGAGATGCCGCGCTCGCGCTCGATCTTCATCCAGTCGGAGCGGGTGTTCATCCGGTCCTTCTTGGCCTTCACCTCGCCGGCGAGCTGGATCGCACCGCCGAACAGCAGCAGCTTCTCCGTCAGCGTCGTCTTGCCGGCGTCCGGGTGCGCGATGATCGCGAAGGTGCGGCGACGCGCGACGGCGTCCTTGATCGTCTCGGTCATGGATGGAATTCCGTTCGGGGCCGGCTTCTAACAAAACGGTGCCAAGCTGTCGAGCGAGGCCGTCGGGACTGGTACCTCAGTTGGAAACAAGCGGGATGATCAGTACGACGACGATTTCGACCAGGGGGATTGCCAAGTAGATGGCAAGAAAGCCGGCGATCCACATCCCGATCTTGACCAGCCAGGATGGATGAGGGGGCGCCCTCCAGGCGAAGAATGCGCTCGCGACAGCAAAGCCCAATGCGACAATCCCAATGATCGGGGAGCGCGTCATTGGAACCATCAGATCATCAAAAAGAAGAAAGACCGCGCCGACGAAGACCAGCTGGACGGTGAGCCCGAATAGAAAGGCGCGTTTCACGCGGCCCGCCTGGTTCTGTCTTTTGTCGGCATCAGGCGACGCCTTTCGTTTTGAGCGCCCGCGTTCGCCCGGTTCGAGCGAAACTATGTCTCAGCCAAGCATACAGGAATTCAGGCAGGATCGCGACAAGCGACGCGTTGAATTTCAAACTGGGACGTTCCCGTCGGGGCGCTTCCGGCCTGAATCTGTCAGGAGCTTGCGGCTGGACCAATCGGCCCGGTTTGCCGGCGGCGGGCCGCGATCATAGATTGGGCAGGAGACGGAGATGAGGACGCTTGCGATGGACGCGACTGACAGGGGAGCGAGGTTCCGGGCGCTGCACGAAGCGACGTTCGTGATTCCCAATCCGTGGGACATCGGCACCGCGCGGCTGCTCGAATCGTTGGGTTACCGGGCGCTGGCGACGACCAGCGCCGGCTACGCCTTCTCGCGCGGACTGGCTGACGGTGCGGTCGGCTTCCAGGACATGATCGCGCACTGCAAGGAACTGGCCGCAGCGGTCGACATCCCTGTTTCGGCGGACCTCGAGAAGGGCAAGGGCGACAGTGCAGAAAGTGCTGCCGAGACGATCTTTGCCGCCGAGGCCACGGGTCTTGCCGGGTGCTCGATCGAGGATTCGACAGGCGATCCGGCAAAGCCGATCTTTGATTTCTCGCTCGCCGTCGAGCGCGTCCAGGCGGCGGTCGAGGCAGCTCGCGCGCTGAAGCGGGATTTCGTCTTCACCGCCCGGGCCGAGAATTTTCTCTGGGGCATCAAGGATCTCGACGACACGATCCGTCGTCTCCAGGCCTTCGAAAAGGCCGGCGCCGACGTGCTCTACGCGCCCGGTCTTGCCGATATCGAGACGGTGAAAGCGGTCTGTTCCTCGGTGTCCCGACCGGTCAACGTCTTGGCGGTCGCGGGCTTCTCGGTCGATGCGCTGCGCGAAGCCGGAGCGAAGCGCATTTCGGTCGGTTCGAAGCTCTCCACCGTAGCGTTTGGCGCAGTGCGACGCGCGGCGCTCGAAATGCTGGAGCAGGGCACGTTCGAATATGCCCGAAACGCCATGCCCTTCGGCGACCTCCAGAGCCTTTTTGCAAAGCGCGGCAACCAGGAATAGGCCTGTTTCGCAAGCCCTTATTGAATGGATACTCCCCAATGACCTCCCGTGCGGCGGCCTACGCGCTCCTTGCCGGCAATTTCCTGATCGGCATGTCCGTCGTGGCGCCGGCGGGCATGGTCGGCCCGCTGTCGGCCGACCTCGGTGTGTCGGTCACGAGCGCCGCCCTGCTTCTGACGTTCGGGGCAGTGGTGCTCTGCATCGGCTCGCCGCTCGCCGCCTGGGGCGGGGCGGCGATGGACCGCCGGCTCCTGCTCTCCCTCTCGTTGGCCAGCCTGGCCCTCAGCCATGTGGCGTCTGCGCTCGCGCCGAGCCTGGGCAGCCTCATGGCGGTTCGTATCGTCGCGATGGCGTTCGCGGCGGTCTATACGCCGCAGGCCGCCGGCGCGATCGCGATGATCGTGCCTGAGAAGGAAAGGGCGGGCGCGATCTCCTTCATCTTCGCGGGCTGGTCGCTCGCCGCGGCCGCCGGCCTGCCGATAGCGGCCTGGTTCGCCTCGGAACATGGCTGGCGCGGCGTGCATTGGGGGCTGGCCGTGGTCGGTCTGGCGGCGGCGGCCGGCGTGGCGCTGTCGGTGCCGTGGGGACTGCGCGGCGCGGCGATGTCGCTGAAGAGCTGGGGAGGGCTGTTTTCCAACCGCTTGGTCCTCGTCCTTCTCTCGGCCACTATCCTTTCCGCCTGCGGCCAGTTCGTGGTCTTCCCCTTTTTCGGCCCTTTGCTCGGAGACCTCGCCGGCGCGACGCCGTCCCAGATCGCGATCGCTTTCGCGATGTTCGGCATCGCCGGCTTCATCGGCAACATCGCGGCGTCTCGGGTCGTCGGTGTTTTGGGTGGGATCCGCACGTCGCTGCTGTTCTTCGGTGTGATGATGATCGGTGCCGCCTTGTGGAGCGCGGCCGTGGGGTCGATCGAATTCGTCTTCGCCGCTTCACTGGTCTGGGGCGCGGGCTTCATGGCCTCGAACTCGATGCAGCAGGCACGTCTTGCCGGCGCCGCGCCCGCACTTGCGGCGGCGGCGATCGCGCTCAACTCATCCTCGATCTATATCGGCCAGGCCGCCGGCTCGGCACTCGGGGGTGCGATGTTCGACGGCGGACTCCATCGCTCCATGGGCTGGGTGGCGACGGGAGCGATCGTGCTGGCTCTCCTGATGGTCTGGTGGAGCGGCCGGCTCGAGCGATGAGCTTTTGCGCTCAGGCCCCGATCGCCTTCAGCCGCTCGGCCCTCAATGCGGCTTGCACGGCTGGCCGGGCTTCGATCCGCTCTACGTAGGGCGTGAAACGGTCGGAGACCTCCATCTTCGACATCTTCGCCCAGCGCAGCATCACGTAGAGAAAGGCGTCGACGACCGAGAAATGGTCATCGAGCATGTAGTCTCCCGCAAGACGCCCGGCGAGATGGGCGAAGCGACCGGCGATCATGCCGCTGATCACGGGCTTTTCGGCCTCGCCGACGAAGAAAAACAGGAACAGGAACGGCCGGTGAATCTCGGTGGACACGAAGGTCAGCGCTTCGATCTGCCGGGTTCTCGGCATCCCGTCCTCTGGCCGCAGCGCGTCGGACTGTTGCGCCGCCCAGTCGAGCAAGGCGACGTTCTCGGTCAGCATCGAGCCGTCGTCGAAGACAAGGGCGGGCACGTAGCCCTTGGCGTTAATCTCGGGGAACGGCCGGCCGCTTCCGGTGAGACGAGTCTGGACGTCGACTTCCTCGATCTCGAACTCCATCCCTGCCTCCCGCATCGCGATATGGGTGGCGAGGGAGCAGCCGTCGGCGAAGTAGTAGAGCTTCACGACACCGTCTCCAGATGCTCTACAAGCCTGTCGAGCGATTCTGTCCAGCCTGCCTCATGGCCGTCACGCACCGCCGCGTTGCGGAAGTTGCCCTGGTGAAGGGTCAGCCTGGTCCTGCCGCCCGGCATGTCCTCGAAGCGGACGGTGACGGTCGTCAGCGGGCTGAGGCCGCCATTGTCCTCCCATCCGTCCTCCTCCCACTGGTGGGTGAAAGAGATGCGCTCGATGGGCGAGACGTCGACATAGGTGCCGCGCATGACGTGGCGTGTGCCGTCCGCTTCCTGCATCACCACCCGGAACGACTGGCCAGGGGCCGTCGGTCCGCCGGTCGCCTCCGGGATGGTCATGCCGCGCGGGCAGCTCCACACCCTCATATATTCCGGCTCCGCCCACATCCGGAACACCAGCGCGCGCGGCGCGTCGTAGATTCGGGTGATCTTAAGTTCGTTGCCTGCGGCGGGGACGCCTCTCGGGGCAAGCGACATGGCTTTGTCCTCCACGGTTGAAGTCAGCCGGAACTCACGCGGGCTGCGGGTCGACGCCGATCATCCACGGGATGCCGAAGCGGTCGACGCAGGCGCCGAAGCGTTCGGCCCAGAAGGTCTTCTCCAGCGGCATCTGCACCTCGCCGCCTTCCGACAGCGCCGAAAAGAGTCGCTCGGCTTCGGCCACGTTCGGCGCGTCGAGATAGATATTGTAGCCTTCCGGCTTCTTGTACCAATTCTTCGGCATGTCCGAGGCCATCACCATCGAGTCGCCGATCTTGAGCGATGCGTGCATCACATTGTCGGCGCGCGCCGGATCGTATTCCTGGCCCGGAGGGGCGTCCTTGTTGGCGATGATGTCCTGCACGGTGCCGATGCCGAGCTTCTCGTAGAAGGCGAAGGCCTCGCGGCAATTGCTGTCGAAGAAGATGTAGGTGCTGGCTTTCATTGTGGTTCTCCTCCTGTCCGGACAACGCGGCCGGACGTTGCGTGGGTGCGGTTCAGATCGCCTTCAGGATGGCGGCCAGGCGCTCGAGGCTCTGGCTCCAGCCCTCCTCCATGCCGTCGACATGCGGCAGCATGAACGGCGCGGCGTGGACCATCTTCGAATGCAGCGTCATCTCGGTGCGCGCGCCGCGCTCGGCGAGCGTGACGGTGTGCACGTTTTCGATGATGGTCGTCCCGTCCTCGCTGCAAAGGCTCGTCACGAAGACGATGTGTGTCGGCTCCTCGATCTCGACGAAGTGACCGCCCATCGGCTGGATCGAGCCGTCCGGTGCCTGCATATGGACATGGAACCTGCCGCCGAGGCGCGGCTCGATCGCGGTGAAGGGATTGGAGAAGCCGTGCGGACCCCACCACGCCGCGACATGGGCCGGGGCGGTCCATGCCTTAAAGACGAGGGCGATCGGCGCATCGAAGACGCGCCTGAAGGTGAGGTCGGGCAGTTGCATGGGCGCGGCACCGCCGGCGCCGGCGACATCAATGTTTGCTTCCATCGGGATCTCCTGCCTGCAGTTGGGTGAGATAGGCGTCGAGGCGGTCGAGGCTCTCCTCCCAGAACCGCCGGTAGTGTTCGATCCAGCCGGCCGCGTCCTTGAGCGGCGCCGGGTCGAGCCTGACCGGCCGCCACTGTGCCGAGCGGCCCCGGCTCACGAGGCCGGCCCTCTCCAGCACCTTTAGATGTTTGGAGACGGCCGGGAGGCTCATGGAGAAGGGCTCCGCGATTTCCGTCACCGACGCCTCGCCGTGCGCGAGCCGGGCGAGGATCGCCCGGCGCGTCGGGTCCGCGAGCGCGGCGAAGGTGGCGGAGAGGTGGTCGGTTGGGGGCACGTATTTAGCCGATCGGTTAATTATCTATGCGGTTAAATAACGCGGACAAATTTGAGAGTCAACAGTTGTCCGGAAATGCGCGCGAACGATTGACGGAGGCGCGCGCGTGCAGGATAGACGGGCATCATGTCCAGCGCTCCCGTCCTCCCGATCGTTCGCCTTCCCCACTCGGCCGGCCTCGACCTGCCGGCTTATGAGACCGAGGGCGCTGCGGGGATGGACCTGCGCGCCGCCGTCCCCGCGGACCGGCCGCTGATCCTGCTGCCCGGCCGGCGCGCGCTGGTTCCGACCGGACTGATCTTCGAGCTGCCGGACGGCTATGAGGGGCAGGTGCGGCCGCGCTCGGGCCTCGCCTTCAAGCATGGCGTCACCTGCCTCAACACGCCCGGCACGATCGACAGCGACTATCGCGGCGAGGTGAAGGTGCTGCTGGTCAATCTCGGCGACGAGGAGTTCGAGGTGACGCGCGGCATGCGCATCGCACAGCTGGTCGTGGCGCCGGTCACGCGCGTGCGCGTCGAGGAGCACAGCCTCGCCGGCGAGACCGCGCGCGGGGCGGGTGGTTTCGGATCGACCGGAACCTCGTGACGCCCGGCCTCGTCATCTTCGACTGCGACGGCGTGCTGGTCGATTCCGAGCGGCTCGGCAACCAGCGGCTCGCGCAGGTGCTGACCGAGGCCGGCTTTCCGATCTCCTATGAGGACTGCCGCCGCACCTTCGTCGGCAAGCCGATGGCGGCGGTGCAGGCGCATGTCGAGGCGACGGGCGTGCTGCTCGGCGCAGACTTCGTGCAGCGCTGGAACGACGGCCTGCCGGACGTCTTCAGGAACGGTCTCGACCCGATCCCCCATGTCGGCGAGGCGGTCCAGGCAATCGCGTCGGCCGGCATTCCCTTCTGCGTCGCCTCCTCCGGGCAGCTGACAAAGATGCGGCTGACGCTCGGCCTGACCGGGCTGCTGCCCTATTTCGAGCAGTCGCTGTTCAGCGTCAGCATGGTCTCCCGCGGCAAGCCCTTCCCCGACCTTTTCCTGTATGCAGCCCAGGCGATGGGCCATGCGCCGGAGGCCTGCGTCGTCGTGGAGGATTCCGTCGCCGGCGTGATGGCGGCTCGGGCGGCTGGCATGCGGGCGCTGGCCTATGCAGGCGATCCCGAGTCCGAGCGCGAGGGGCTGGCCGCAGCGGGCGGCGAACTGTTCGACGACATGCGCGAGCTTCCGCGGCTGATCGGGTTAGCCTGACCGCTGAGTTTCCTTTCGGGAAGCGCGTCTCGCGAAACCATATCTCCGTTCCGGCGTTCATGTTGCACCAGCCAGGGGTTCGGCCGCCGAGTTGCGGATCAGTCTCGCGGCCGGACAGGGCGGCGCTGGCGCCTTTGATGGCAGCCGCGCCGCCCTTGCCATGCCCGACACTCCTTCTTATGTCGATCGCGCACCCGGTCCGGACGTACCAGGATGAAGGAGATCGACAATGATCGTCGAAGCCGCGCAGGCCGCCGCGAGCCGCTTCTTCTCAACGCCGTTCCGGTCGGTCCTGCTGAAGTCGATCGGCCTCACCCTGCTGATCCTCGTTGGCCTATGGTTCGGGCTGCAAAGTCTCTTCGACGCGCTCGCGATGCCGTGGATCGACGCGCTGCTGCCCGGCTTTCCGGCTTGGGCGGGGTGGCTCGGCCTGATTGCGGCGATCGCGGCCGGCATCGGCTTCGCCATTGCGCTCGCCTTGCTGATCGCCCCGGTGACGGCGCTGGTGGCAGGGCTGTTCCTTGACGACATCGCCGAGGTCGTGGAGCGGGAGGACTTTCCGGCCGATCCGCCCGGCATCGCCGTGCCGCCGCTGCGATCGCTCGTTCTGTCGCTGAAGTTCGTCGGCATCGTCATCCTGGGCAATATCGTGGCGCTGTTCCTGCTGCTCATCCCCGGCGTGAACATTGCCGCCTTCTTCGTCGTCAACGGCTATCTGCTCGGGCGCGAATATTTCGAGTTTGCCGCGATGCGCTTTCGTCCGGAGGCGGAGGCCAAGGCGCTGCGCAGCCGCAACGGCGGCACGATCTTTCTCGCCGGCCTGGTGATCGCCGGCTTCCTAGCCATTCCGCTGCTCAACCTCGCCACGCCTCTCTTCGCCGCCGCGATGATGGTGCATCTGCACAAGGCGATTTCGGCCCGCGATGCCGGCAGGGGCCTTTCCGGTCGACAAGCGGCACGCGATGTGAGAGTGTAACTTTACACTGTAAACATTCGGATGCCAGCCATGATGACCGACTTCGTCCTAGCCTCGCTCCACCACGTGCTGATCTTCCTCTTGATGGCAGCACTTGCCGCGGAACTGGTGATGGTGCGACCCGGCCTCGCGGGCGCGCTCGTCGGCCGCATCAGCCGCGTTGACGGCGCCTATGGCGCCCTGTCGCTGGCCGTCCTCGTCGTCGGCGTGTCGCGGCTGATCTGGGGTGCCAAGGGCTGGGAAGCCTATTCGGGCAATGTCTGGTTCTGGCACAAGATGGCGGCCTTCCTCCTGGTCGGCCTCCTGTCCATCGCGCCGACGATCCGCTTCACGCGCTGGCGCAAGGAAGCGGCGGCCGATCCGAACTACGTCGTGCCCGACATGGAAGTGCGCGGCGTCCGCCGCTTCATGCATGCCGAGGCGGCGATCTTCCTGCTGATCCCGGTCTTCGCCGCCGCCATGGCCCGCTACGGCTACTGATCGAGGTTCGGCGCTTCGTCCAGATCGTCGAGCGGTAACAGGGGCGCCGGCACGTCGGTGGTCTTCTCCGGCGACTTGCAGATATCGGCGATCACGCAGCGCCAGCACTCCGGCTTGCGCGCCTTGCACACATAGCGGCCGTGCAGGATCAGCCAGTGATGCGCATGGCGCATGTATTCCGGCGGGATGATGCGGACGAGCGTGTCCTCCACCTGTTCCGGCGTCTTGCCCGGGGCGAGCCTGATCCGGTTGCCAATCCGGAAGATGTGCGTGTCCACCGCCATCGTCGGCTGGCCGAACGCCATGTTCAGCACGACGTTTGCCGTCTTGCGGCCGACGCCCGGCAGCTTCGTAAGTTCGTCGCGGTTTCCCGGTACCTCGCCGCCATGGTCGCGGATCAGCGCCTGCGACAGGGCAATCACGTTCTTCGCCTTGTTGCGCCACAGGCCGATGGTGCGGATGTAGGTGCCGACCTTTTCCTCGCCGAGATCGAGCATCTTCTGCGGCGTGTCGGCGACGGCGAACAGCGCCCGCGTCGCCTTGTTCACGCCCGCATCCGTCGCCTGGGCGGACAGCACGACCGCCACCAGCAGCGTGAAGGCGTTGACGTGCTCCAGCTCGCCCCTGGGCTCGGGCCTCTGGATGGAGAAGCGGCGGAAGATCTCGCCGATCTCGGCGCGCGAATAGGCGGAACGGGCCGCCGGCGTGCGCTTGGTCCGCGCTCCCGCGGATGTGACCTTCGCGGCCGGCCCGGCAGCGATTTTCGACTTCAGTTTTGCCATCGTCCTCCTATAGTTGGAGCCGATGAACGAGACAAACGTCCGCGACCCTGATGAGCCGTTCTTTCGTGCGCTGCTGACGCCGCACCGCTCGCTCGGCCGCACGGGATTCATGGTGCTGATGGGCGCGCTGCTGGCGGGCTGGGCCTTCACCGGCATCGTCTTTCTATCGAAGGGCGCCTGGCCGGTCTTCGGCTTCTTTGGGCTCGACGTGCTCTTGGTCTACATCGCCTTCCGCGCGAACTATCGCGCGGCGCGTGCGCGCGAGGTCGTCTCGGTCTCGCGCACAGCGCTCGACATCCTCCAGGTCGCCCCGTCGGGCAAGACGCGGGAGCACCACTTCAACCCGTTCTGGGCGCGCTTCTCGGTCGCGCGGCACGACGAGATCGGCATCACCTCGATGACCGTGGAAGGGCAGGGAAAGCAGGTCGCGATCGGCACGTTCCTCAATCCCGACGACCGCGACAGCTTCGCAAAGGCCTTTGGAAACGCGCTGGCGACGGCGAAGGCGGGGTAGGCTTATTGTCTGAAATCTAAGGTCTTCGAGATCGGATTCGGCCGATGGCAGGATCCGAAGCTCATATCTCATCAGTCTGCCTTCAGACCGCGCGCCATAACACGTTCGAACACCTCAGCGGCAGGTAAGCTGGGCCGAGGATCAGCGAGAGCTTCCTCGACGCGGCGTTTCATATAGCTGTCGATAGCGCGCTGCTCCCTGTCCCGCGCTTTCAGGCCCGCGCGCAATACCTCGCTTGCCGATTCGAATTCGCCCGACGCAAGCTGCTCATCAAGGATCGCGCATGATAAGCTCCATGTGTGACAATGTCATACGCTTTCGCATGGAAACTGAGAAGCCCGCACGGCAAGTTTCGGGTGGGAAACGCGCGTCAGAGAGCCGATATTGGCGTTCAAGGAGATATTGCCATGAACGCTCAGACAGCCATCCTGACGAAAGACATCACTCCGCTCGCCACCTCCGCCGAGGGAGGAGACTATGACAAGGTCCGCCGGGTGATCGAGAAGATCAGCCTCGACTATCGCGACCAGCCTTCGCTGGACACGTTGGCGGAGGCGGTTGGCGAGACGCCGACGGGGCTGCAGAAGCTTTTCACCCGTTGGGCAGGGCTTAGCCCGAAAGCCTTCCTGCAGGCGGTCACGCTCGATCATGCGCGCCGGCTTCTGGCGGAAGGCATGCCGCTGCTCGAAACCTCGTTCGAAGTCGGCATGTCGGGACCCGGCCGGCTGCACGACCTGTTCGTGACCCACGAGGCCATGTCGCCGGGCGAGCACAAGGCGCGCGGCGAGGGGCTGGTCATCCGCTATGGCTGGCACATCTCGCCCTTCGGCAGGGCGCTGGTCATGGTCACCGACCGCGGGCTCGCGGGCCTGTCGTTCAACGACCCGGGCGAGGACCGCGCGGCCTTCGCCGACATGTCCGGACGCTGGCCGAACGCAACCTATGTCGAGGATATGGCGGCGACGGCGCCCTATGCTGCGCGGATCTTCGATCCGGCACGCTGGCGCCGTGACGAGCCGCTGCGCGTGGTGCTGATCGGCACGGATTTCCAGGTCCGCGTCTGGGAAGCGCTCCTGAAGATCCCGCTGGGCTGCGCCCGCACCTACTCGTCGATCGCCGAGGAGATCGGCAAGCCGAGCGCTAGCCGGGCGGTCGGGGCGGCCGTGGGCGCCAATCCCGTCTCCTTCGTGGTGCCGTGCCACCGCGCACTCGGCAAGTCCGGCGCGCTGACGGGCTATCACTGGGGCCTGACCCGCAAGCGGGCGATCCTCGGCTGGGAGGCTGGGCAGGCCGCCTGAACGAGCCCGGCCTCAGGCGGGGCTCACGGCCCCGTTCGCGACGGCGAGGAACTGCGCTTCATGCGCGATGCTGGCGAACAGGGCGGCGTCGGTTCCCGTCATCAGCGTCTGGCCGCCCGTCTCCTTGAGGATGGAAAAGAGGGCGGCGCGGCGGCCCTCGTCCAGATGCGCGGCAATCTCGTCGAGCAGCAGGATCGGCGTCATGCCGGACACTTCCGCGGTCAGCCGCGCATGCGCCAGCGTCATGCCGACCAGCAGCGCCTTCTGCTCGCCGGTCGAACAGAACTCCGCCGCCATGTCCTTCGGCCTGTGACGCACCAGAAGATCGGAGCGATGTGGGCCGCTGAGCGTGCGCCCCGCCGCTCGGTCGCGGGGGCGTTCGGACGCAAGCCGTTCGATGAAATACTCCTCGATATCGACGGCCGGCCGGGTGCCGACCATGCGCTCCAGGTCTCCCTCCAGTGCGATATCCGACTTCGGGAACGGTCCGCCCTCCGGTTGCTTCTCGATCATCGCGCGCATCAGCTGCAAAAGCTCCATGCGCGCCGCGGCGATGGCGACTCCGGTCTCGGCCATCTGCGCCTCAATCGCCTCGAGCCAGCGTACGTCGCGTGAGTCCTCGGAGATGAGGCGGTTGCGCCCGCGCATCGCCTTCTCGTAATCGAGGGCGCGCCGGCCGTGCGCGGGATCGATCGCGAGCACCAGCCGGTCGAGATAGCGGCGCCGGTCGCCCGCCGGGCCGGTGAAAAGCGCGTCCATGGCGGGCGTGAGCCAAGCGACGCGAAGCCGCTCCATCATCTCGTCGGCCGTGGCATTGGCGCCGTTGATGCGCACCCTGCGGCCGTTCTCGCCCTCACCGCCGGCGGTTCCAGATGTGCCGGTGCCGATCTCGGTCTCGCCGTCGGGATTCTCTACGATGGCATGGATGGCAAAGCCGCCGGGGCCCGTCTTGCCCTGCATGTCGACATAGGTGGCGCGGCGCAGGCCGCGCCCGGGCGTCAGCAGCGAAACGGCCTCGAGCAGGTTCGTCTTTCCGGCGCCGTTCTCGCCCGCGAGCACGACGAGTCCCGGCTCCAGCGCGATGTCCGCCGAGGCGTAGTTGCGGAAGTTGCTCAGCTTCAGCCGCGAGACCGCGACCGGGTCGGGCTCTCTGGCGAGGTCAGACACGCATCGGCATCAGCACGTAGAGCGCGTTCTCGTCGCTGGTGTCCTGAATGAGCGTCGGCGAGCCCGCGTCGGCCAGAAGGAAGCGCGCGTCGCTGCCGGTTAGCTGGGCCGCCACGTCGAGCAGGTAGCGCGCGTTGAAGCCGATCTCCATCGCATCGGCGTCATAGTCGGCCGCAATCTCCTCAGTGGCGCTGCCGGAATCCGGATTGTTGACGGTGAGCGTCACCTGGCCGGCCGCGATGACCATCTTCACCGCGCGTCCGCGCTCGGACGAAATGGTCGACACGCGGTCGACGGCCTGCGAGAAGGTCTGCCGGTCGATGGTCAGTTTCTTGTCGTTGCCGGTGGGGATGACGCGCTGATAGTCGGGGAAGGTGCCGTCGATCAGCTTCGAGGTCAGCACAACGCTGCCGATGGTGAAGCGGATCTTGGTGTCGGAGAGCTCCACCGTCACGGCGACGTCCGGGTTGTCGACGAGCTTCTGCAGTTCCGCCACCGTCTTGCGCGGCACGATGATGCCCGGCATCCCTTCCGAGCCCGCCGGCGCTTCCGTATCGGCGCGGGCGAGGCGGTGGCCGTCGGTCGCGACCGAGCGCAGGCTGAGCTGCCCGCCGGACTCGATCGTGTGCAGGTAAATGCCGTTGAGGTAGTAGCGCGTCTCCTCGGTCGAGATCGCGAACTGGGTCTTGTCGATCAGGTGCTTGAGCACCGAGGAATCGATGCGGAAGATATGCGAGAACGAGCCGGCGGAGAGCTCCGGGAAGTCCGACTGCGGCAGGCACTGCAGGCGGAAGCTCGCGCGGCCCGAGATCACCGTCATCGAGTTGCCGTCGTCGGCCGTCTTCAGCATCACTTCCGCGCCGTCGGGCAGCTTGCGGACGATGTCGTAGAGCAGGTGGGCCGGAACGGTTGTGGCGCCCGTGCGCTCCACCTGGGCCGGCGTCGCCTCGGTCATTTCCAGGTCAAGGTCGGTCGCCTTCATCTCGAGGCTGGCGCCCGCCGCCTTCAGAAGCACGTTCGACAGGATCGGGATCGTATTGCGCCGCTCGACGACCCGATGAACGTGGTTCAGCGACTTCAGGAGGTTCGAACGCTCGAGAGTAACACGCATGACGACCGGGTCTCGCTCAAGTGTAACTGCCATACGCGGGCGAAACACACCCACGCGGGCACGCCCGGAATGGGCAGGAATCGAGGGCAAACTGACAGGAAATGGCCCAGAAAAGCAAGCCCGCCGCGCCGTTCGGACGGCTTTCGGCGGGCTATTCCGGGGATAACGCGGCTGTCCCCCTAAGGACAGGCCGGTGCTACTCATGCCTGGTCGTTGATCAGCCGCCTGAGCAGTTCGAGTTCCTGCGCCAGCGTCGTGTCGGTCGTCGACTGGCCCTCAATCTTGCGCACGGCATGCAGGACCGTCGTGTGGTCGCGACCGCCGAAACGGCGGCCGATCTCGGGCAGCGAGCGCGGCGTCAGCACCTTCGACAGATACATCGCCACCTGCCGCGGTTTCACGATCGTGCGCGTGCGGCGGTTGGACAGGAGCTCCGTCTTGGACACGTTGTAGTGGCGCGCCACGATGCGCTGGATGTCCTCGATGCGCACCCGCTTCGGCTCGCCCGAGCGGTAGATGTGGCCGAGCAGCTCGTCGATCCGGTCGAGCGTGATCTGCGGCTCGAAGGATTGGCGGAAGATCAGCTGGTTGAAGGCCCCCTCGAGTTCGCGGCCGCTGCCGGTGACGGTGCGGGCGACGTGCTCGATGATCTCGTCTGGGATCGACAGCGACTGGTCCTCGGCCCGCGCGCTGGCGAGCTTCTGGCGCAGCATTTCAAGGCGCATCTGGTAGTCGGGCGCCGACATTTCGAGCGACACGCCGCCATTGAGGCGCGAGCGCACCCGCGGCTCCAGCGATTCCAGCTCGGACGGCGGCCGGTCGGCCGCCACTACCACCTGCTTGGCGCTGTCGAGCAGCATGTTGATCAGGTGGCAGAACTCGTTCTGGATCGACTTGCCCTGCAGGAACTGCATGTCGTCGATGATCAGGAGGTCGATGTCGCGCAACTGCTCCTTCAGGGTCAGCGCGTTGTTGTCGCGGATCGCGGTCGCGAAGCGCCACATGAAATATTCGGCGGTCAGGTAGACCACGCGCGATTTCGCGTTGTTGCGCAGCGCCTCGGCGGCGATCGCCTGCAGGAGGTGCGTCTTGCCGAGGCCGACCGAGGCGTGGATGAAGAGCGGGTTGAACCGCACCGAGCCGGGGCCCGCCTCGGCGACCGTCTTCGCCGCCGCGTAGGCGACGCGGTTGGACGGGCCGTCGATGAAGGACTGGAACGTGTAGCGCGGATCGAGCGGCGAGCCGATCGACCCGGGTCTCGATTCGTGCTCAACGAAGGCCGCGCGCGGCGCCATCGGCCGCTCCGCCTTCGGCGGCGAGAGCATGCCCGAGCCGAGCGCCGTCTCGGACTGGCGCGCCGCCTTGCGCGCGGCCGGCTGCTGCTCGGTCGCCTCGGCAGGTCCACCGTGACGTACGGGGCTGCGCACGATCACCTCGACCCTGAGCAAAGCGGGATCGACCTCGCGCCAGATCTCGCAGATCGTGTCGAGGTAGTGCCCGTTGATCCACGAGCGCAGGAACGCCGTCGGCACCGAGAGGCGCACCAAGCCCTTCGAGGCTTCCGCCAGCTTCATGCGGCCGAACCAGCTCGAATAGACGTCCTGGCCGAGCCGTGCCCTGAGCTGCGCCTTTACGCGCTCGAAATTCGCCCCCGCCGTCTCCGCGCCGCGTCCCGCCTGCATCGAGCCGAGATCCGCCTTCACACTGTCCGAAAATACCGGAAGTACCGCCTCGATCTCCGATCCGATCCCGCCATCCATTCCCGTTTTCCTTGCCTTGTCGACCATGTTGTCCGCCTTCTCCGACGCACCCGAATGGCGTGCGCCGGACCTCGCATGTCTGTTCATGTCGCCGGTCTTCCGCCAGCTTGATTACCGGATCCGGCGCCATCCTCAACCGGCGTCGAACCCTTTTGAGGCAAGACCACCCAGTCCCGGCTTTTGACCAGACGCGGCATGCACACCCCAATTTGCAAACGACGACGAAAATCACGTCGTCACGAGAGAAAATAACTCCCCGGCCGCAGGCTGCCCTGCGGTTGATAACCGCTGTTTTCTAATTTGGTATGCGGGTTTGTTCCCCGCCCTCTCGATGTCCGGACATTACAGAAATGACGGGCGGCAGGGCAAGTCCGTGAGTCATGGTTTCTTAACCGGTCGCCTGTCCCGGAAGGCGCCAAACCGGCGCCCGTCGGATGGCGATTATGGCAAAACTGTTATGAATCAATCTCTTTCAGCAAGGCCGGTTTTTTAGACTGCCGGCCAAAAAGAATCTGAAAAAAATCTCTTGACATCGTTTTGCTCCAGCCATCCCCCGGCCTATGTGGGAAGGGTGTGGAAAACCTCCGGCAACCAATTGAAATATATGAATAAAATATGCCGAGAGGGAAAATTGGAAATGTCATCCAGACGGGCAAATTTGAGGATGCCCGTCAGCCCCTGCCGGCAAAGGAAATCGGGTTCCTCAGCGGAAGCAATACTTTAGCCGCAGCCCGCCAATCCGGCAAATAAAAAAGCCGGCGCAAGCGCCGGCTCCATGTCGTCGGGAGATGTCCGTCTCAGGCGGTAAGAGCCTTGACGCGCTGGGCAAGGCGCGAGACCTTGCGGGAAGCGGTGTTGGTGTGCAGGACGCCCTTCGAAGCGGCGCGCATCAGCTCTGGCTGGGCTGCGGTGAACGCCGCCTGGGCAGCGGCCTTGTCGCCGGCTTCGAGCGCTTCCTCGACCTTGCGGATGAAGGTGCGAACGCGCGAGCGGCGGTTCTTGTTGACCGCCGTGCGGCGTGCGATCTTGCGGGTGGCCTTCTTGGCCGAAGACGTATTGGCCATTCCTGTCTCTCTTTCCGGTTCGCGCCGCCGGACATGAACCGCAGCCGCGCCAAAACTCAACGGGCGGCCGTTGGGCCGCCTCGGGTGGGCGGGCTTATAGTCGAGCTTTCTTGGCGCGTCAACGACCGGGCGACATCAAACAGCCGCCCGGCTCGAAAAATCTCAACGGTTGCGGAAGTTCGGCGAGCGCTTGTCGACGAAGGCCGCCATGCCTTCCTTCTGGTCCTCGAGCGCGAACATCGCGTGAAACACGCGGCGCTCGAAGCGCAGGCCCTCGGTCAGGGTCGTCTCGTAGGAGCGGTTGACCGCCTCCTTGGTCATCATCACCGCCGGCAGCGAGAAGGAGGCGATCTTGGCCGCGGCCTTCAGCGCCTCGTCGAGCAGATCGGCCGCCGGCACGACGCGCGAGACGAGACCCGAGCGCTCCGCCTCCGCCGCATCCATCATCCGCCCGGTCAGGCACATGTCCATGGCCTTCGACTTGCCGACGAAGCGGGTGAGACGCTGCGACCCGCCCATGCCCGGCATGACGCCGAGGGTGATCTCGGGCTGGCCGAACTTGGCGGTGTCCGAGGCGATGATGAAATCGCACATCATCGCGAGTTCGCACCCGCCGCCGAGCGCATATCCGGACACCGCCGCGATGATCGGCTTGCGCACCCGGCCGAGCGCATCCCAGCCTGAGAAGAAGTCCTCCATATACATGTCGACATAGGTCTTCGGCTGCATCTCGCGGATGTCGGCGCCCGCCGCGAAGGCCTTTTCGGAGCCGGTGATGACGATCGCGCCCACGGCCGCGTCCGCCTCGAAGGCCTGCAATGCGCCGATCACTTCGCTCAACACCGTCGAGTTGAGAGCGTTGAGCGCCTTCGGACGGTTCAGCGTGATCAGGCCCACACGGCCCCTGGTTTCGACGAGAATGGTTTCGTAGGCCATGGGATCCTCCAAGTTGTAAGGGAGCGCCGACCTACACCTGGCAGGCCGCGCAGAAAAAGGTCGAGCGGCCGGACTGGACGGTTCTTTCGACCGTCCCGCCGCATCCTGCCCTGAGGCAGGGCTCTCCCTCCCGGTCATACACCGAGAAAGAGTGCTGGAAATAGCCAAGCGAGCCGTCGGCGTGCACGTAGTCCCTGAGGCTCGACCCGCCAGCCGCGATCGCATCGAAGATGACCTCCCGTATGGCGGTGGCAAGCTCCTCGGCGCGAACATCGGGTTTGTCCGGAGAACCGGCGATCGTGCCGGCGATGCGCAGCGGCGACAGGCCCGCACGCCACAGCGCCTCGCAGACATAGATGTTCCCGAGCCCGGCGATCAGCCGTTGGTCGAGAAGGGCGGCCTTCAGTGGCGTCCGCTTGTCGCGCAGCAGCGACGAGAGCAGAACTCCATCGAGGCTGTTGCCGGTCGGCTCGACGCCCAGCCCCGACAGCGATGGGTGTTCGTCCAGCAGGCGCTCCTCGGCGAGCAGCATGAAACCGAAACGACGCGGATCGTTGAAGACGATGCGCCCGTGCTCTCCCGAGGCGGTCAGGAGATGGAACACGACATGGTCGTGCGCCGCGGCTTTGGAGCGCTCGTAGTGGAACTCGCCAGGAACGACGGCCTCGCCGCTCATCTCGATGCGCCACGAGCCCGACATGCCGAGATGCGAAATGACGACGGCGCCGTCATCGAGATGGATCGTCAGATATTTTGCGCGCCGGCCGACCGCCGTGACGCGACGGCTCTCCAGCCTCTCGGCAAAGCGGTCCGGAAAGGGAAAGCGCAGATCGGGCCGTCTTTGCTCGACACGTTCGATTACCGCGCCTTCGAGATAAGGCTGCAATCCGCGCCTGACGGTTTCGACTTCGGGAAGTTCAGGCATCTGCGCTGATCAGCCCGTAGAACGACGTGCCGTGACGGCCGGGAGCGAGTCCCAGATGCTCGGCGACGGTTTCGCCGATGTCGGCGAAGGTGGGGCGCAGGCCGACGTCGACGGACTTGAGGCCGGTTCCCGTGCC
>VFQN01004390.1_pt1 | contig 18670 bp, 13 predicted proteins | sample 3512371 | NCBI WGS metagenome assembly VFQN01 (sample SAMN10412370, study PRJNA504923) | tailings metagenome | isolation source: Replicate 2 from Balatoc abandoned mine | place: Philippines: Itogon, Benguet | collected 2017-08-28 | reverse complement strand
TCTGACGGTGCCTTCCACCCGCAGCGAGGAGTTTGAGTTCCTGACCCGCCGGCTGGGGTATGGCGGAAACGTCGCACGCGTCAAACAGGAAATCGAACAGTTCAGCCAGACCATCGTGGACCTGTTCAGGCGCCTGTTGCCCGAATCCGGTTCAGATTCCAGCAGTTCGATTCCGGTAATCTGAACACCGACAGGCAGCACGCTGTTTCCGGCTTGAAGGGTGCGTTGCCTGCGCAACTTCACACCGGGCCCGGAACCTCCTCGGCGGCTTCCGGAGAAATCGGGTACGAAGCTGACGATTCTGGCGATCAATACGAATGTAGCGATTCTGCCAGACGGTTTTCCGGCCCCGACCCCGTAGAAATCCTTGCGACGTCAGGATGCTGATCTAGGGTTCTTCTGCAGGAAACGATCTTGAACTCCAGACGGCTGTTTCCCGTGAGTTCATGATTGCTGCAGGCGATCCCCTTCGTTTCTCTGGTGGTGACCGTTCAAACTGCCAGGAAGTCTTGCAACCCGGACGATTTCAGTTCGCGTGGAAAGTTCAGCGGTGATGTCGGTTGCGGAATCCAGGCTCAACGCAGGCCCCGAAACTCGCGGCGACTATCTCTCGGTCGCCATTGCGGATCTCAAGGCCGGCGCTGCCCTGCAACAACCGCTGTTTGACGGTCGGGAGGGCAACCGCCAGCTACTGCTGGCGGCCGGGAAAACCGTGTTGCCTTCCTACCTGGAAAATCTGAGAGCGCGCGGAATCGACGCGGTGATGATTCACCGCAGCGACTGGGAGCGGCTGGAATCTGCCGCAGCTGCCGAAACAGCCGTTCGCGAGCGAGCGTCCCGCAGTTCAACATCGTCGTCAGAAAACCTGCCGCACAATCCCTCGTCGCGCGCCAGCTGGTCGGGCTGGAAGACGGAGTCCGACTCGTTTCGACACCGACTGAAACCGCCGCTGAACATGCAGCGCGATCCGGTGCGAAGCAAGCTGTTCGAGGAAGCGTATTCTGCCCGGGTTGAGGTAGCCACGGGGCTGTTTCAGACGCTGGCCGTCATGAAATCCCTGGACGCCGCGGCAGCTCACGACGTCTGCGCGGGTCAGTTGCGCGAACTCGCAGAAGACTTCGACGAATTCCTGATTCGGAGCACAGCGCCGGTCGTTACCGATTATCCCAGCCGACACGGTGTCCAGACGGCGATGCTGGCGATGGGGATGGCCGCCATCATGGGCTATATCGAGAATGATCTGATTGACCTGGGAATTGGCAGCCTGATGCACGACGTGGGCATGCTGCTCGTTCCCGAACATCTGCTCAAGGCCGGGGGAGCCATCACCTCCTCCGAACGGCTGGAGATCCAGAAACACCCGATTCACTCTGCCAACCTGTTACAGGAGTGCCGGGATTTTCCCCAGCAGTCGCGGCACGTCGTCTATCAGATGCACGAGCGGCTGAACGGGTCTGGCTATCCCCGAGGACGCGTGGGCACGCAAATCCATCCTCTGGCTCGCATCGCTGCTGTGGCCGATACTTACCTGGCACTGGTCTCGCCCCGACCCTTCCGCGAGGCGTTGCTGCCTTATCAGGCGGTCGAACGACTCCTCATGGCGGCGCGGCAGGGACAATTCGACCCCGGCGTGGTACGTGCCTTGCTGTATTCTCTCTCGCTGTTTCCCATCGGTTCTTACGTGCAGTTGACGGACGGCCGGGCTGCTCAGGTCATCCGCACCAACCGCGAGAATTTCTCGCGTCCCGTCGTGCAGATCGTGGACTACATGGGCACCGGGCCGGCTCCTGTCATCGACCTGGCCCGAGATCGCAAGCTGGCAGTCCGCAGCGTCCTGCCCTTCCCCACTTTCCAGGGAACGTCGGCAATGACCTCTCCGGAAGAACTGATCGCGGCGGCCTCCAGCCTGTAAATCCCGCTTCATTCCCGCTCGTCAGGACCACACTGCGCACACGATTCGGCCACTGTGCCGACACGCATAGGCTGCAGTGACTGAAGTTCGCAGCATGGTGGGTAGTGAACGGTCTCCCGCTGAGGTGCCGTCCCATTCCCCGATCAGGTGTGAGCCTGAATTCTTTCGTTCTCCACGAATTGAATTCCCGATTCCTGCCGTAATCAATTTGCAGATTCTGCTGGTAATCCCGGATCAGCTTGCTAGCATCGGCTGGTGAGCGTTCCCGATATTGGCCTGGTGCATCTGCGGTTGCAGCAACCGGTTCAGACAACAGGCCCGCAAGCATGACTCTGTTCATCGACAGCAGGAGTTTGACACATGAGAACCTGGACCGGCTGGACTTACGGACTGGCCCTGGCAGCCGTCACCGCTTCATCGACGGTGGCAACCACTGCCCTGACAACAACGGCCACGGCCGCGGACATCTACAAGCTGCCCGTGGGCAGTCCGGAACTGAAATCCGCCGGGCCGCTGGCATTCGCGTCCGACGGGATTCTGCTGATCGGCGACAACAAGGCCGCCGCGATTGTGGCGATCCAGACCGGCGACAAGACTGGCGAACCCGCGGGCCTGGAATTCGACGTCTCCAACCTGAACGCCAAAATTGCCGAGGCGATTGGCGGAGATCCGCAGGCGATCCAGATCGCCGACCTGGCCGTCAATCCCTGGAGCGGGAACGTCTATCTGTCGGTGTCGTCCGGGGAGCGTCCCGCCATCGTCAAGGTCGATGGTCAGGGGATTGTCTCGAAAGTTTCGCTGGAGAATGTCGGCTACTCACGCGCTGAGTTGCCGAATGCTCCGGAGGACAAGGTGGTCGGCGAAGGCCGACGGGCGCGCAACAATCGTGGCAGTGCGATCACCGATCTCGCGTTTGTCGACGGCCAGGTGATCGTGTCCGGCTTGACGAATTCCGCTTCCCCGTCCAGCGTCCGCACGCTGCAGTTCCCGTTCGAGAAGGTGAGCGAAGGGGCCAATCTGGAAATCTTCCATGCCGCACACGGCAAGGTGGAAGACTATGCTCCGATCCGCACCTTCGTTCCGTTCACGATTGAAGGCAAGCCCAGCCTGCTGGCCGGGTTCGTCTGCACGCCGCTGGTGCGGTTCGATCTGTCCGCCGTGCAGTCCAATGAAAAGGTCAAGGGGACCACGATCGCCGAGCTCGGCAATCGCAACCAGCCGCTGTCGATGATTGTTTACAAGAAGGACGGCAAGGACTACCTGCTGCTGGCCAACAGCGCTCGCGGCGTCATGAAGATCAGCACCGCCGAGATCGAGGACAATGCCGGACTCAAGAATCCGGTCAACGGGGGTGGCACCGCCGGACAGCCGTTTGAAACGGTCGAGGCCCTGGCAGGCACCATCCGCCTCGATCGCCTGGACGACAACCGGGCGGTCGTGCTGATGGAACAACAGGGCCAGCCGCTCATGCTCAAGACCGTACCCCTGCCGTAAGCACAGAACGGTCCCGCGGCCGATGCAATCGGCCTTACACTCTGGTCGACAACAGGCGTCATGGCAGACATTCTGACCATGACGCCTGTTTTATTTGAGATATTCTCAGTCAGTTGATTATGGGTGGCACGCCCTGAGTCCTCAAAAGGCGTGTTCCATCAGTGCTGCAAATTACCACGTCCATCGATGACTCAGGGCGTGCCACACCTCAAGAACAATGTCCTGCTCGCCCGAATGCACGAGCAGGACATAGACGGTATGCTGCGTTTCCGGTCAGGCGGACAATTCTCAGGCCGGGTAGTCTGCGACGTAAACGGCCTTCACCTGGGTGTAATCCAGGAAGGTGTCCTCGCAGTTCACCCCACCGCCGGGACCGCCGGAGATCCCCTGACCGCCGTACGGCAGGCCGTAGGCGATGGAGTTGTGGCAGTTGACCTGGCCCGTTCCATCGCGAAACTGCTTTGCCAGAGCAACGCCGCGTTCAATGTCTTTCGTCCACACACTCGAACCGAGGCCGTAGGGAGAGCTGTTCGCCAGTCGCAGCGCCTCTTCGGCCGAAGAGACCGGGCAGATCGTTGCATAAGTGTGGAAGACTTCCAGCGGGTTGACCTGCAGGCCAGGCTCTGTTCGATATAGTGCCGGCTTCACGTAGAAGCCGTTCTTGCCGGAAACGGCGGCTTCTCCCCCTGCGAGGATCGGCGTGCCGCCGCGGGCGACGGTTTCCTGTTGTGCCTGCAGAATCCGCCGACGCTGGGTGGGATTGATTACGGCTCCCAGCTGGGTGCCGGCATCGGCCTGATAGCCGATCTTCAATTCCTTGAAGAAAGCGGTTTCGGCATCAATGAAGTCATCCGCAATCTTGCGGTCGACAAACACGCGATGAATGGTGCAGCAGGTCTGTCCAAAGTGCTGGTTGGTGTAGCGACCGATCAGACGGGCGACCACTTCCGGGTCAGCGTCGCCCAGCACGATGGCAGCGCCATTGCCACCCAGTTCGCGTTTCATCCGCGTACCGTGACGATCGCACGTTCGCAGGATCGCCTGGCCGACGCCCGGCGAGCCTGTGAAAGAGATGTAACGGACGCCGGGATGTTCGGCGATGCAGTGGCCCGTGATTTCGCCGCGACCAGGCAGGACGTTGATCACGCCCGGCGGGAAACCGGCTTCCTGCGCCAGCCTGGCGATGTACAGGGCTGACAGTGGGGTATCCTCCGCCGGCTTGATCAAAATCGTGTTTCCGGACAGCAGAGCAGGAAACATGAACCAGGAGGTGAGCACAATCGGGTAGTTCCAGGGGATGATCCCCGCGACCACGCCCCATGGTTCCCGATAGGTGAACCCGCGCACGCCGTCCGCCACTTGCATCGAGGGGCTGTCTCCCATCGCGATCCGGCGGGCAACCCCGATGAAGTACTCGGCGCAACCGCGAATCTGGTCGAAGTCGCCCTCTGCCAGTTCAGAAACCTTGCCGCCGTCGCGAATTTCGCAGGCGAGCAGAACGTCGCGATCGCGCTCGCACAATTCCACCAGGCGGTTCACGAGTTCAATTCGTTCTTCGACGTCGGCGTTTCGCCAGCTGCTGCCGCCGTCGCCATCAAACGCCCGCTGGGCCGCAGCGACGGCCCGCGCGACTTCTGCCTCGCCCATTTCGCAGACGGTGGCCAACACTTCCTGAGAGCCGGGGTCGATTGTCTGGAAAGTGACGTTCATCGACCCCGAAACCTGCTCGCCGTCGATGACTCCGCCCAGCGGCTTGCCATCATTGCGGCAGAAGTCGGTGAATTTCTTCGGGGTCTGAAATGCAGCAGCCGTCAGGGCCTGAATCGCGGCAGTGGCATTGGCCATGAATCATTCCTTCTCGCGAGAGCACTCAAGGAGCAGAGCCGACTGGAAGCAGACAGTGATCAGGATAGAATCCGCAGCAGACAGACATGCTTCCAGGAAGATCGCTCGATCATAACACCAGCCAAACCGGTTATGCCATCGGCAGCGTCAATCCGGTGGAGAACAGGTTGGCAACGTACCTGCCCGAAGTGATCGCCGTTGCGGGGTCAATGACTTCCGAGGGGACAAGAACCGGAGGCCCTGTGAGGTTCCTGACCGCACGAAACTGACCGCACGAAAGCTGTATGCTTCCTGCCTGGGGCCAGTCGCGCGAGTTTCGCACTGCTGAAAACCCGATCGCGCTGTTTGCCTGTCAAACCCGGCTTGCCGGCCCCCGAAAATCACAGGTAGGATTGATTCATCGCGACAGCAGTGCCTTTCCGGGAGCAAACCATGCGACATCCGTCGCCGCTAGGTCAGCCAGCCGCCTTGCATCACTGCCGGAGTCTGGCAGTCCTGATTCTTTCACTGGGGATACTGTCATTTCCCGACGCACCGACCAGCGCGCAAGAGGCTGCGTCCGGTGTGGGAGCAGTCCGGTCAACCACCGTAAATGTGGAATTGCTCTCCCGTTCGGAAGGTGGCGCCGTGCATGCCCAGGAGTGGGGGCGGGTATTCGAGAAGCTGGAGGTCTCGCTGGTAATCCGTCGCGGTCTGCCAGGCGATATGCCGGAACTGAAAGAGACCGTCCGCGGCACCTTGCGGACAGTGACACTGATCGGCAGACTCGAACGAAATGGCGACATCAGCTTTCCCGGAAAAACCATTCGCCGCTCGGACACGCCGGCATTGCAGGAATGGATGAACGAACTCAAGACCTACGGAGCCCAGGGCGCTCCGGTGGGCAAGCCGCTGTGGGGGTTGTCGAAACCCCAGTTTGAAGCGTTGTTTGCAGCTCTGGCGACGCCGACCAAGGCCGATGTCGTTGACAAGACGCTGCCAGTCGCTATTGAGGCGCTGGAACTTCCAGCAGCTTACCCCTTGCGCTGGTCAAGTCGGGCGGAACAGCAATTCCGGAATCTGGTGGCCGACAATACCGCCCGCCAGTCGATCACCGGCTTCACCACCGCGACCGCACTTGCGGTCATCCTGAACGATCGCGGCTTCGGCTTTCGGCCCAACCGGGCTCCCGACGGCACCATTGAACTGGTGGTGGAACCGCTGACCGACGAACCGCCCAATCACTGGCCCATCGGCTGGCCGACTCAGAAACAGGTGCCGGAACTGCTCCCGGGAATGTTCGCTTTCGCCAACATTGCCTTCCGCGACTGGACACTGGCGGAACTGGTCCGTCACTCCAGTGAAGCCACGAAAGACCCGGTCGTAGTCGACTACGCCGCCCTGAACCGCGACGAACCGGACTGGATGAATCTGCGGTTCAGGCATACCTTCAGAAAAACGACCTGGAGTCTGGCACTCCGCTATGCCCTCGTTCCGGAAAAGCTGAATCGCGAATACTTCCAGGACGAGGCTGGTCGAGGCTTTGTGCTGATCACCACTATCGGCAAACCCCGTCGGCCGGAAAGTCCCTGAGCGCGGTGCGGTCTGGTGCGGGCGAATCGAACCCATTTCGGGAAGGACACTCATGCTGCGGATCCAGAAGTTCAAGTACGTCCTCTGGGTCGAACAGATGTCCCGGGCGGTGGCGTTCTATCGGGATACCCTCGGTTTGACGGTACTGATGGAATCGGACGGCTGGAGCGAAGTCGGACGTGGCGACGTCATTCTCGGTCTGCATGCCGGCGGGACCGGCGCGGACTGCCGCACGGGATTAAGTGTGCAGGTTGAAGACCTCTCCCGCGCACTCCCTGAAATTACCGCAGGCGGCGGACGACTTGTTTCCGGCCCATCCGCCAATGACGACGAACCGGTGCGAATCTGCGAAGTGCGTGATCCGGAAGGCAACATCTTCATGATGACAGAACTCCGCGTTTGAAAATTTTCTGAGAGACCGGGAACTGGTCCCCGGGGAGTCAATCGCCTCAAAACATCCATATTCGTTGATCCGATCTTGCACACCTGAACAATGTACGGCAAAATTGCTCCGTTCCGCTGGGACGAAGGCCCGGTTTGTGTCAGCGGGTTCGACAGCATCGTTTCGGAAGGATGCCGATGCTTCCGCCTGCCATGTCGACTGCATTCCGGTCAGCCGCCATCTCCCGCCGCGCAGCGCTGCAAGTCGGAGCAATAGGCGCCGCGGGTCCGACCCTGGCTCAACTGGCCCGGACCGCGAACTCCGCCCCGGCAACCAGCCCCAAATCGGTGCTGTTCATCTTCCTCAATGGCGGGATCTCCCATCAGGACACGTTTGACCTGAAACCGACGGCGCCGCTGGAAATTCGCGGTGAGTTCCAGCCAATCGAGACCAGCGTCTCCGGCATTCAGATCTGCGAACATCTGCCGCTGCTCTCACGACGGATGCAGCACGTAGCGATGGTGCGATCCGTCGCCACCGACAGCAACGGTCACGAACAGGCCTGTCACATGCTGTTTACCGGCAGGCTCGACCTGCCGGTCGGCTTCAGCACGGTCAATGTGCCCAACCCGAACGAATGGCCGTCAGTGCCGTCTCAGGTGACGTACGCACTGCATGGTCAGGGTCGTCTGCCACCCGCAGCCGTGTTGCCGCAGCCCAGCATAAATGAAGCGGCCCGCTACCGGCCTGGCCAGTATGCAGGCCGGCTCGGCTCCCGCTGGGAAGCCTGGCATCTGGACCTGGCGGCGAAATGCGCTCTCGGAAACGGAGCCTGTCCGAACTGCTTTCGCTTCGAGGACGATCATTTCGATCACGAGGCAACATCGATTTTCGATGTGCCCATGTTGTCACTTCCCACCGGCGGTACGGATCGCTTGCGTGGTCGCGTGAGTCTGCTGGACGAAGTAGAGCGCCAGCAGCACAACCTGGAAGCGCGGGCGACCTTTGAACAACTGGACCGCAGTCGTCAGCAGGCGATTTCGATCCTCGCAGATCCCCGCACCCGTCAGGCCTTTGAAGTCGAACAGGCAGACCCCGCGCTGGTCGCTAGGTATGGCCGCAACAAGTTCGGGCTCTCCCTGCTGATGGCCTCCCGCCTGCTGGAAGCGGGGGTGAGACTCGTGCAGGTGAATCTCGGCAAGAACTCGAGTTGGGACACACATCGCCGCAACTTCGTCAACCTGAAGCGAAACCTGTTGCCGTATTTTGATCAGTCAGTCTCGGCGCTGCTGGATGACCTGCACGAATCGGGTCGTCTGCAAGACACGCTGGTGGTGATCAGCGGGGAATTCGGTCGCACGCCGAAGGTTAACAAGGATGCCGGCCGCGATCACTGGGGACCGGTGATGACGTCGCTCTTTGCGGGTGGCGGCGTGCAAGGGGGACAGGTCATCGGCGCGACCGATGCGCTGGCTGCGTACCCGATTTCCGACATGGTGACCGTCGAGGGCATCGCCGCCACGATGTTTCACACACTGGGAATCCCGCGGGACTACGAGTGGCACGACGTCGACGGTCGCCCGCACACCATCTATCGCACTGATCCGATCTTCCCTCTCTTCGCGTGAGCGAATCATGGGAGATTGGGAGCAAAACTCAAGAGTCAAAAGCACCGTCAACGGGCATCGCCTGCGACTGCATCCAGTCGCGTGCCAGCCGCTGGAACTGATCGCCGCGGTCAGCAAAGTTGCGGAACCAGTCGTAGCTGGCACAACCTGGAGAGAGCAAAATGATATCGCCCGGCGCTGACAGGAGCATTGCCCGCTGGAACGCAACGGGGAAATCCGGCGCGGGTTCCGAAACGGCCGTCGTCCGCCCGGGAGTGGACTGAATCCGTTCGGACAAAAGGGTTGCAGTCTGCCCCATCAGAACCACTGCCCGGGTTCCTGTAGCAATTGCGTTTGCCATCGCCGTCAGATCGACCTTCTTGTCGTAACCGCCCGCCAGCAGAACGATGGGGGCGGTGAAAGCCTGCAGAGCCACGATTGCAGATTCCGGCGTCGTCGCCAGGCTGTCGTTATAGAATTTTCGCCCTGCCGCCTCACCGATGAATTGCAGTCGATGCGGCAGCGGCTGATACGTCGTCAGCCCCTGTTGCAACGCGTGTTCATCGGCCCCAAGGACCAGTGCTGCAGCAGCAGCGGCCAGAGCATTGGCAAGATTATGGCGGCCGGGTAATTGCAACCAGTCCTGCACTGGTAGAGATGTTGTCTGTCCGCGGTCCCGCCAGATCGCCTGCCTGCCGTCATAAAACAGTCCGTCACCGCCGCGATCGCTGAATCCGCACAACAGACGACGACCGGGCCCCTGCCAGTGGCAGACGTCCGCATCGTCGGAGTTCAGGACACACGCATCCGCGGAGGTCTGCCACCGCAGCAGCGTCTGTTTGGCAGTGCGATAATCGTCCAGATCGCAATGCCAGTCCAGATGATTGGGACTGAAGTTGGTCACAATGCCGACGTGGGGACTCGCCTGCAAGCGGTTCAGATCGGCGAGTTGAAAGCTGCTCAGTTCGAGCACGACCAGTTCGTCCGGCTGGATCTGATCAACCACTGGCAACAGGCTGCGGCCGAGGTTTCCCCCCAGCCAGCAGCGGCGGGTCGCTTTCGACATAATCGAGTGCAAGAGCGCTGTCGTTGTCGATTTCCCATTGCTGCCGGTCACCGCAGCGACCGTTCCGCGGTTGTGCTGCCAGAACAGGTTCATCTCGCTGGTGAGCGGAATCGCTCGCGAGCGACAGAAGTCCAGCAGGGGCAGCGAACGGGGAATCGCCGGATTGACGACCACCAGTTCGATGTCCGCGACATCGGTTTCGCGATGCGGAGCGCCGAGTCGCCAGTCATCAATCGTCAGGTCTGACAGCTGTGCGAGAGACTCTGCGAGTTCCGTTTCACTACGCCGGTCAAGAACGCGAACTTTCGCTCCGCGCTCACACAGAAAGCGAACGGCGCCGAGTCCGCCCCCGAAAGCCCCCAGTCCGAGAACCGCGATCCGACGATTGTGGTAATCGCGGAAATCGTGATCGCGAATGAGTGGGGAAGTATTCACGACAACATCAGAAATCGCGAAGTCGGGAAGATGCAGGCGAGAGCCACGAGTCACTTCGCCGGAAAACGGGATCAGGCGAAACCGACGAGATCGTGATGCAGGACGCTGTTGAGCGTGATCAACTGGGTCTCGCCGCCGAAATGTTGCAGCAGGTTGATGCAGCAATTCATCTGCCGCAGCTTGCGGGCATGCTTGAGTTCGATCCCCGCCAGGCCCGCCAGATAGACGCGATTCACCAGATTGTGGGCCACAATCACGATGTTCTGGCCGCTGTGCTGTTCCAGCAGCCGGTTGATGGCCGGTTCTACCCGCCGTAATACATCGCTGTAAGACTCCCCGCCGGGATGAGTGCGGTTCACCGGATCACTGAAGAAGTCATCATAACCGTCGGGGTCAGTCTCCCGGATCAGATCCCAGGACTTGCCTTCCCAGGCACCGACGCTGCATTCACGGATGTCAGGCACCGGTGAGACTGCCAGGCCGTGCGGTTGCGCAATGGCAGCAGCAGTTTCCATCGCCCGCCGGAGCGGGCTGGCATAGACGGCATGAATCCGGAATTCACGCAGTGCCTGGCTGACCGATTGCGCCTGTTGCTGTCCGAGTTCCGATAGCGGACCATTCATCTCGCAACCCTGCAGGATGAAAGGCCGCTGCTCGTTGGCAGCCGTTGAGCCGTGGCGGATCAAAAACAGGCGAGTGATGCCCTCTGGCGGGGCCTGCCGCAACGGTGCGGGCAACAAATCGGGCATGTGACCTCCTGTCAACCGGGAACGTAATCCGTCTGGAGCTTGCAGGAGCTTTCTCAACGGCAGTTTCACGGAAGTGAATCTGATCAATGGCCTGCGGAACAGCGCTAACCGGCGGTGTCTTCCTGTCGAAGCCCCAAAAAAGGAAAACACCGGGAACGGAGCGAGTGATTTACTCACCCGAAGCGCCTGCAAGAGAGAGAGCTGTAACCTCCTCGCCGGCGCTTCGGGATGGTGTTGTCCAAATGTTCTGCGCTGTTACCGGCCCGGCCTGTCGATCAAGGATTCCAGTGAAACTGTGTGCTTCCCGAGTTCTTCGGGCTCACGCCATACCGCGGGCTCAACGAGGAGTCGCAACGAACTCATGTCCCCTCGATGACTGCGACGCTCGCCTGGCCGAGACGCGTCACGCTCAGCTTCAGGAACACCTTGTTGCTTACCGGACGCGGTTCGCCGGTGACGATATTCAGCGGCGGCATCTCTGGATCGGGGGTATCGTAGTTCAGAGTGAAGGGCACCACGCCGTGCGCCAGCCCCAGCAGCGACGCGGCAATTTCCTGCGACGCCGCTCCTGCTCCTGGCGAACCGATCAGACTCTTGACTGCGGTCACCGGCACACGACTGCCCAGGTCGCTGCCAAACACATCGTGAATCGCCTCAGCTTCCGCCTGGTCGACATCCTTCAGGCCGGCACCGTGGGCATTGATGTGCCCAACCTGTTCCGGCGTCACATTCGCAGACCGCAGCGCGGCTCGCATGGCCTGGGCCAGCGCCTGCCGGTATTGCGGTTTGCCGCTCCGGTCGGTTACGGTCGACGCTCCGGTCCCGAGGACGCGGCCCCAGATTTTCGCTCCGCGCTGTTCCGCGTGTCCGCGATCTTCCAGAATCAGGCTGCAAGCCCCCTCAGCCGCTACCTTGCCAGCCCGGTCCCGATCAAAGGGACGAGACCGGCGTTCCGGTTCGGCAGGAGTACGTGCGACCTCATTCCAGAGCGCCAGATGCAGCGTCTTGATCGGATGCAGTGTCGTCCCGGTGCTGCCGGTGATCATCAGGTCGGCGGCGTCTCTCAGCACGATTCGCTGGGCCTCGCCGATCGCAACATTGCAGGAGGAATCGTCGAGCGTCAGCGAATTGCTCGGACCGCGAGCATCCGACGCAATACTGATGTGGCAGGCGGGCATGTTCGGCAGGTACCGCAACAGCCACAGCGGCTCCATTCGGGCGAAGCCTTCCGGCCCCCATTTCTCGATATCAAATTGCGAAGATCCCTCTCGCGTGCTGACCGCGACGGCATCGCTGAGCATCGCCGGGGAACTCAGCATCAGATTGGCGCCAAACTCGACGCCCAGCCGCTCGTGATTAATCGCCGACAGATCCAGACCGGAATGCTTGAGTGCCAGCATTGCCGAGCAGACACCCAGCTGGATTTCACGGCACATCGCTTTCAGATTCTTGCGATGTTCTTTCAGATACACCTTGCGGGCGCTCTCGTCCGTGAATTCCCTGATTTCGCCGCCGACCTGATCGGGCGAAGCGAATCCGGGAAACATCGTGGACGTGGAAATGCCAGACCGGCCAGCCGCCAGTCCTTCCCAAAACGCATCCACCCCCATCCCCAGGGGGCTAACCACACCGATTCCGGTGATCACCACACTGCGGCAATCTGATTCCGGATGATTCTCAATATCAGACACTCGTGCTGACTTTCGTAGCGGTCCAGGACCACGGGACTGGATTTTCCCGACGGTCTTGTCCCCAACCCACCCTGGCAAACCGACCCTTCGGCGGCAATTGATCAATTTTAACGGGTCGCCCCGTCAACAATCGTGAAGTCACCCGAACAGCATTACCCACTTTTAATGTCTGTTCCAGACGTCAGTTGCAGCTCTGGTTAAATCCATTTTCGGGAATTTCACCAATGATACGGTGATTGTTTTGCTATGAGGAGAGTCAAATTGGCTCGATTTTGCAACTCTGCCCCTGCTTCGCCCCCCAAACAGTAAACACACGCACACTCACCAGGCGTTCGCGGCGTGTTATTTCAGCGGAAAACCGCTAGACTTGCGGTGATGCCGCCCGCCGGGCTCACGGAAATCCCTCGCGCACTGCTCTTTTGACCACGGCCAGATCCCTCATGGTTGACATTTGCCCATTTCGCGGTTGGCGGTATGACCTCGCCCAGGTAGGCGACTTGTCGGATGTCACCTGCCCCCCCTACGACGTGATCGATCCGGCACTCCAGGATCAACTGTACAAAACCCACCCCTGCAATGCGATCCGCCTGGAACTGAATCGCTCGGAACCGGCTGACAGTTCTGCCGAGGAACGTTATCGCCGGGCGGCGGGCTACTGGAAACACTGGCGACTGGATGGCGTGCTGCGGCAGGATGCCGACGACACGATTTACGTACACCACCAGACTTTCACCTGGGAGGGACAGGAGTACACACGCAAGGGATTCCTGGCCCGGCTGCGACTGGAACCGTTCGGCACTGGCCAGGTTTTTCCCCACGAACAGACCCTGTCCGGCCCCAAGGCAGATCGGCTCGCCCTGTTCCAGGCTTGCCGTGCGAACCTGTCGCCGGTCTTCGGACTGTTCCCCGATGAGGACCAGACAGCCCAGCAGACCCTGGAAGATGCCTGCGTCTCCATCACCCCCTCGCAGGCGACCGATCCGCTCGGAGTCGTACACCGACTCTGGCCGGTCACTGACAAGACGGTCATCGACCGCGTGCGGCAGATGCTGCGTGACAAGCCGGTGTTCATTGCGGACGGACACCATCGCTACGAAACCAGCCTGAACTACCAGCGGGAATTACAGGCGAGCGGCAAGCTGGCAGATCAGATGGCCGCTCCCAACTTCGTGATGATGCAACTGGTGGGAATGCAAGATCCCGGATTACAGGTGCTGCCCACCCATCGGCTGCTGAGTGGATTCCCTACAGTGACGACCCAGGAACTCAAACATGCCCTGGAAAGTCATTTTGAACTGGAATTCATCGGCGCCGGCGCGCAGGCTGCCAACGACACCTGGGAACTGGTGACCGCCGACGGCTCGCAGGCCTCCTTCGGATTCGGCTCCGCGGCAGATGGCGGCTGGCTGTTCGGTCGCCTGACCGACACCAGTCCCATGGCCATACTCGCCTCCCACCACAGCAGCGACTGGCAGTCGCTGGCGGTCAGCCGTTTGCACAAGCTTGTGATCGAACATCTGCTGCAGAATCGCTATCCTGCTGCCGAACCCGAACTGCGTTATGTGCATCAGGTTTCCGAAGTGATCGCCGCGCTGAAAGCCGAGGAGGCGCAGATCGGCTGTCTGGTTCCGCCAGCTTCGATTGATCATGTGGAACTGATCGCCAGTCATCGGGAAACGATGCCGCCGAAAAGCACCTACTTCTACCCCAAGCTGCTCACCGGTATGGTGTTCCATGCACTGGATCAGTGAATGAGTCCGGCCACCAGAGGCACAGAAATCGCAAGACGACAATCCGTTTCTAATTAAGCGATTGGATTGTTCCTGCGGATTTCGTGCTTTCAGTTTCGCCCTGATTCAACATCCCGCAGCCCGCCGATCCCTCAAACAGCCTCCTTTCCACCGGTTCCTCCCATGGCACGCAAAAAATTCCGCAGAGCCGATCTGAAGCCGGGCGAGATCCTGTGCAGTTACTGCACTGCCAAATGTTGCCGCTATTTCGCCCTGCCGATCGACACCCCGACCACCTGGGAAGACTTCGATCATCTGCGCTGGTACGTGATGCACGGTCGCACGGCGTTGTTCGTGGATGACGGCACGTGGTATCTGCTGGTCTACGGCGACTGCGAACATCTGCTGGCAGATCATCGTTGCGGCTTCTATGAAGAACGGCCGCAGATCTGTCGCGACTACTCCTTCAGCAACTGCGAGTTCGACAACGACGGCTGCTACGACAAATACTTCGAGTCTTCGGCCCAGGTCTGGGAGTATGCGGAAGCAGTCCTGCCGCCACGCAAAACCGGGAAGAAGACGAAAACCGGCAAACCGGCCACACTGCCCCAGTTGCCGATCGTCAGTGCGTGAAAAGTCCGTCCGGAGTTGAACAGCGGGAGTGCAATCGCTGGCTGCTGGTGACCTGAGTGATCAAGTCAGACCGTGTGGCATGCTTGCCCCTCAAGGCGAGCATGGTGTCTCTGTGCGAGTTAGTTGTAAATCAGGGCAAACACGATTCCATGCTCGCCTTGAGGGGCGAGCATGCCACACTAAAATCCGTATCAGCGAGACGTTTGCATCCCGGCGATATAGAACGATCCAGTCCGAAGCCTCTCTCTTTGAAATGTCAGGTTGATTGTGTCCGAGAAGTTGATTGAACCGCGGGTATTGAAGGGCTTTCGGGACTACTTGCCGGCGGCGATGCTGGTGCGTGAACGGTTGATGGGCATCGCCCGCGACGTCTTCCGCAGCTACGGTTTCGGCCCGATCGATACTCCTGCTCTGGAATATGCCGAAATCCTGCTGGGCAAAGGCGGCGATGAATCGGACAAGCAGTTGTTCCGGTTCCGCGATCTCGGTGATCGCGACGTCGCCATGCGTTTTGATCTCACGGTGCCGCTGGCGCGGTTCGCTGCCATGCACGCCTCCAAACTCGGATTGCCGTTCAAGCGGTATCACCTGGGCACCGTCTGGCGCGGCGAGAATACGCAGAAAGGTCGCTATCGCGAGTTCATGCAGTGCGATTTCGACACCATCGGCACGCTGTCGCCAGCGGCCGATCTCGAAACGCTGCTCGTCATTCACGACCTGCTGTCGGCCATCGGTTTTGAGCGGTTCACCATCCGTGTCAACAACCGCATGATCCTCAACGGTCTGCTGGAATCCCTCGATCTCGCAGACAAGACGGTCGGCGTCCTGCGCTCTCTCGACAAGCTGGCCAAGATCGGCGAAGCAAATGTCGTTCAGGAACTGGTCGAGCGCGTCGGTCTGACTGAAGCGGCTGCCCGGCAAATCCTGCAGATCGCCCGGCCCGATGCCACTCTGTCCGAACTGGAAACGGCCCTCTCCGGCAGTGAACCGGGAATGCAGGGTGTCGAACGTCTGCGGAACATGTTCGAGACCGCGGTCAAAGCCGGCATCCCCCAGGAACGGTTGGCGCTGGATGTCTCTATTGCCCGCGGCCTGGACTATTACACCGGCACGATCTTCGAGACCTTCCTGACCGATCTGCCTGGCATCGGCAGCGTCTGTTCGGGGGGACGATACGACAATCTCGCTGGCCTGTTCACGAAGGAGAAACTGCCGGGCGTCGGCGCCAGCCTCGGTCTGGACCGGTTGCTGGCCGCGATGGAAGAACTCGGCCTGTGCAATGACGCCGCCACACCGGCCCAGGTGTTGATCACCTACTTCGACGGGTCACGGCTCGGCGACTATCAGGGACTGGCCCGCAGGCTGCGTGCGCAGGGCATCGCGGCCGAGGTCTATCCCGACGCGGTGAAACTCGGCAAGCAATTGCAGTACGCAGACCGCAAAGGCCACCGCCTCGCTGTCATCGCCGGTTCGCAGGAGTTTGAACAGGGCAACTGGCAGATCAAGGATCTGAAGTCCGGCACGTCGAACGTGGTCGCCACAGCAGACGTCGCCGCGACAATCCAAAACCTGCTGGCAACACCTGCAGCCTGATCCGGGAACGCAGGAAAACCGAAGTCAGGGATTTGGCCACAAGAGGTACAGAAGACACAAGGCTCGATTCAGATCTGGAATGTCGTTTAACCACGCCAATACCAGCCCGAAGCGCCAGCGAGGGAGAAAAAACTCTCTTGCTGGCGCTTCGGGCTGGTGAATCTCGCCACGCGGTATTGCCATTCCATGTTTGGTCTGCGTTGATCACGAAGTCATTCTGACCATTGAGGAGATGTCATGGCGGTGGTCGCAGACTTCCTCACGCAGCTGTGGCAGACTGGTCGGGTCGCGGTGCCTGATCCTGATCCGCAGGATTGGGCGGACCTGCTGAAAGCCGAACGGTCGCAGACCACACTCTGTTTGCAACACCTGGCCAGTGAGGAGCGAGATTCACTTCCCGGACAGCCTCCGACCGTTGACGATAGCGCAGCGGTCTGGGCAGCCGAGTGTTTTTTAACCGCCTGCAGTCTGCTGGTGCATCGCGCACACCTCATGGAAACTTTCGGTCACGTTCTCATGTCGGGACTGATCGAACCGGCATCTCCCGCGACGGTGTACTCCGTCGATCTCACGTTTCGCTTCCTGCCGGATCTGCACCGTCTGGCAAAATCTGCCGCGCCAGCAGATTCATTGACACTGCTGCTGGAGAACTGGGCATGCCGCTGGCCCCTGTCCTCGGTGGGACTGGAGTTCGTCACCGCAACGGAATTTGCCCGTCACGAGACCTCGGATGAGCCGGCTCCTTCGGAATCTTCCCGGGAAGATCCGCTGACCGTGATTGCCGGGCGTCTGGATGACTGGTGGCAGAACGAGTCGTTGCGTCTGCTGTATCTCGACCGGATCGGAGTGCGTCAGGATGTGAACCGTCTGCAGGACAGGCGTGTCGCAGAAGCGATGCGTGCCGTGATTGGCAGTCATTCTGAACTTTCGTCTAGAATTGCTGCCGCATTGCGGGATCCGCCTGTAACCGCGTGATCCAACGGAAAAGATTGCGAATCCGCCAGCGGCGTGGAGGCCAGGTTCTATGATGCAGTTGCGCTCGCATCAGGTCGATGATTGAGTTTCAGGAGATCACCACAATCCCATGACCATTTCAGGGACGATGCCGGACGATTTGCTGGCGACCGCTGCGCGTTTAACGCAGCAGGTGCTGGAGCCGATGAAGCAGGTTTTTGTCGGCAAGGATGAAGTGATCGATCTGCTGGGCGTGGCGCTCATCAGCGGGGAGAACCTGTTTCTGCTCGGTCCACCGGGTACCGCCAAAAGCGCCGTCGTGCAGGAACTGGGACGTCGTCTGGGCGGCAAGGTGTTCGACTACCTGCTGACGCGGTTCACGGAACCGAACGAGTTGTTCGGCCCGTTCGACATCCGCCGCTTGCGTGAAGGCGACCTGGTCACGAATACCGACGGCATGCTGCCGGAAGCAGAGTTCGTGTTTCTGGACGAACTGCTGAATGCCAACAGCGCCATCCTCAACAGCTTGCTGATGGTGCTGAACGAGCGAGTTTTCCGGCGCGGGCGGGAAGTCATTCCGGTGCCCTTGCTGATGGTGGTCGCTGCCAGCAATCACCTGCCGGAAGACGAGGCCCTGCGGGCGCTGTTCGACCGTTTTCTGTTACGGGTCAACTCCGACAATATTCCTGGCGACCGCTTGCTGGAACTGTTGTCAGCCGGCTGGAAATGGGAGACGGAACGCGCCGAGGTCAGCGGCGGGATTCCAGTCGCCGAACTGCGAACGCTGCAGCAGGGCCTGAAGCAGGTTGATCTCACGCCGGTGCTTTCGACGTACGTCTCGCTGATCCAGCGTTTGCGGACCGCCGGCATCGCGGTCTCGGATCGGCGGGCGGTGAAACTGCAGCGGGTGATTGCGGCCAGCACCCTGCTCTGCGGGCGAACGACCGCCGACGTCTCGGACCTGTGGGTACTGCGACACATCTGGGACAGCCGGGAACAGCAATTAT
>VFQN01004389.1_pt1 | contig 18676 bp, 26 predicted proteins | sample 3512371 | NCBI WGS metagenome assembly VFQN01 (sample SAMN10412370, study PRJNA504923) | tailings metagenome | isolation source: Replicate 2 from Balatoc abandoned mine | place: Philippines: Itogon, Benguet | collected 2017-08-28 | reverse complement strand
CCACCCCCGCCCCCACCCCCCCCCCCACTCCCGCCCCCGCCCCCGCCCACGCCCCCGCCCACACCCACACCCGACACGCGCGCCCACCTGCAGCACGAACAGCATGGGGTACAGCAGCAGCAGCTGTCCGCTGCCGCCGCTGGTCTCCCCCGCCACCACGTCCATGCTGGTGTTGCGGCCCAGCGCGATGCGCACGTACATGCGGCGGCGCTGGTAGCGGTTCTGCACGTACATGACGACCGACTGGAACACGCTCCACAGCAGGAAGGAGCGCAGGAACAGGTGCACGGCTGCAGGGGCGTGGGATGGGAGTGTGTGTATTACTAGGGGTGTGGGTTAGTGTGTAATACTAAGGGTGTGGGTTAGGATCTTGGGAATGGCGGTGGTACAGAGCACGACCAACCGTATAAAGGGCACAGAGGTTAGGTGCGTCGAAGGAGGCAAGCGGCCGCCCATCTTCACGCGAACGCGGTGCAGACTTGGGAGCGAGAAGGAAGAAGCAGGTACCAGCAACCGCGATGTGGGTAACACCCCCTGAGTCTCCCGTGTACCCACACGGACGGTGGTGGGCAGCCCCGTGTAGGGTATAAGAAAGCCGTGCTGTGCACGACTCCATTTGTCACCTATCCCCCTATCCCGCACCCCCAAGGCTCCACACCTACATGGGCTGGTGATGGGCAGGCCCAGCAGCGCCAGCGACGCCGCCGCCGAGATGTAGTGGTGCGTGATCCACCAGGGCCGGATGTGGCTGCCGTTGACCACCAGCACGTTCTCGCGCAGCGCCATGGCCAGGTAGAAGTACGACAGCCACACCAGGTACACCTGGATGCCTGCGCGAGGCAGCAATTCAAAGTATGATAGGGATAGTACATTTTACATGACGAGTGAAATGTAGTACTTGCTCCTTGCAGCATGTTGCGCTGTGTGTTGTACATGAACGCCCAGCCTGGGTGCCTGCCAGCTCCCACCGCAGCCCCCACGCACCCAGCCGCGAGCAGCAAGGGCAACCCTGGGCACCCCCAGACATCCCTTTCCCCCTCTACGTCCGCATGCCGCTCCAAAGCCCGAAGCCCCAACCCACCTGTGAGCAGCATGGGCGTGAGGGAGCCCGTGCCGACGGGCACCCCCTGGCTGCGGTCCACCCACGTCATGCCCGCCAGCAGCGACAGCGGCCCCAGCAGCATGACCAGGGCGCTGGTGTCGCGGAACTTGTGGTACTCCTCGCGGATGCCCTGTGAGGGGGAGAGGGTTGTTGATGTGGTGGTGCGGCGGTGTGGGTGCATGTGTGTTAACGGGTGCGGCAGCAATGTATCACTGTGGCGCTGGTGGCGCGGAACTTGTGTTACTCCTTGCGGATGCCGTGTTGCGGGTGATGATTGTGTGGGTATGGTGTAGGCAGATGGTGTGGGATCATGCACCTTTTGTGTGCGCACAGCCATAATGGAGTGGCTCCGTACCCATCAGCACTCGCACCCACCCGGCCCCTCACCCGCGTACCTGCCCCGCCGGCCTCGCCATAGATTCTCGCTTTCGCTTTCCCGAACCCATGCTTTGGACACGCAAACCTGGCACCGCAACCATAACATATGCCTGCGGACACCAGTAACTGACCCCGAACCCTTCATTCCTCCCTCTCGGCTCGACACACAGCTACGTGCACAGCTACGTGCACCCGCGCCGATTCAGCTTCCACACCCACCAGGTTGACAAAGGCACGCACGGGACCTGCACTTCAGCTACCACGCCCACCTGGCTTGCGTCCCTGCGCAGCGCCACCAGGTTGATCTTGTCCCCCAGCAGCATGCGCACCAGCCACGGGTTCTTGGGCTTGCAGAACTTGCGCCTGCACACGCAACCACGCGGGTGGAACGGCGGCATGAGACGGTGCCATGCGTGGGCGGTAGCAGAGCTGTGCTGGCCAGTGCGCCCAGCGGCGTACGGCAGCCCCGGTCCCCGTATGTCCTCAGCTCAGCGCGGCACCATGTGCCCATGAAGCCCCTGGCCAGCTATCAATACCGAGCCAGCATATACCGTTACAAGTCGCCTCCGCCCCGCTCTAGGCCCGTCCTGACCGCCTGTGATACAACATGCTGAAGCCGCGTGGCCGCGCCCGCCGTGGCCTACCCAACTCTGTACACCCGTAACGAAGCAAGGCTATCCCGTGCCATGCAGCGACCCGTTCGTACCGGTCGTACGGCACTCACAGGTCCCCGCCCGGCCCCAGGCCCGTCATGACGGCCCGCGCCTCCTTGAGCAGCGACCGCAGCAGAGCCGCGCCAGTGGGGTCCGCCGTGGACACAGCCTTGGCGGCATTCTCGCAGTTGGTGATGTTCTGCAGCAAAGACTTGATCTGCGTGGTGCAGGTGGCGGAGGCGTTCGTGTTCAGTGGGTGGCTTGGCAGCAGGGTAGATGGGTGGGTTCGTGGTGTGCAGGGGCGGCGGTGAGAGGATGTGGGGTGAGCGCGGCAAGGCGCTCTGGACGCACGGGGTCTAAGACACTGCTGCATGCGGCTTGTCGGAGACGTCCTCACAGGTGGCGTTGTGGCTCTGCATACAGCGAGGGCCTTCCCTTGTTTCGGACCATGATGCCATGTACGTATGCACGTTGCTGTTCAGGTGAGCCGGGTGCACGTCCTGAGGCGAGTTCTCGTACTGGTGATGGTGAGTCATTACACGGTGTCAAGTAGGGTGCTCGGAGGGCCCCTACTGGCACACTCGACCGGCACGGTCTGCGTGCCCTTGCCCCTGGAAGGGCAGCACAGCGTGCGGGTGGCGGTACGCGCAGATGCGCAGTCCTGTGACCACAGTCAGTACCGAAAAGGGGCGGCAAGGCGGAGCCTTACCTCGACACCGAGAGCATCGCTTTCTCCCACAATGCGGTTACAGTATGTCGCTGAGCGCTGGCTCAATGCACGGCTGCGAAGCAAGTCGAGTCAGACCCACGCTGCGTTAGTTTGCGGTAGATTCAGCCCTCCCGCCGCGTGGCCCTGCAGAGCATACGCATGCTCAACCGCGAGCCTTCGTCAGCAGCTGCTCCAACTCACCAATTCAATAGGAGCTGCTCAACCTCTTGGAAGAGCTTGTCATAGTCCTACATACATGGGTCCGCTCTGTTGACTGGAGTTCTCCACGGACACTTCCGCGAGTGCAGGAGCGAGTCGGATCACCTTGCCGTCCGATGCGCTCGCGTCTTTTGCCGGGGCCTTTATGTTATCTACCATTTGCTATTCTGGTGTCAGGGCATCCGCAGGGCAAGGAAGAATGATAAACTCTGAAATAGGAGAACCAGGTCCGGCCAGCCCAGTGTTATGCAATTGTAAGTTAGGCTCTGCAATTATGCGTTAGCTTAACGCTTTCAACGTCAGGCACATATCACGCCTCAGGCCTTTACACACCAGGGATCCGGCACGTCAGCCATCCGGCACGTGTTACCGAGCAACCGGCAGCAACACCCTCACCGCTTTTACAGCCTGCGCTGTGGTCACGCACAGTCCCGGCCGGCGGGACTTGGCTGCGAAGCTCCCTGGCCATCTACCCACCACGAACAGGGAGCGTTGCACTGTGCTGCCCGGCTAGATACGCACCGCCCAGGGGAGCACCGCCTCTGCGCGCTGTTCCCGTCCAGGTGCTGCGGCGTCCCCGCAGGCCCTCGCACCTGCCGTGTGCCAGTCCCGTACACGAGCACCTGACCACCTGTGCCTGCAGCCGCGCTGCGTGCATGGGTGGAGAAATTCAACGCCCCAACCCGGAGCTTAAGAGCGGTATGGCCGTTTGTCTCATGGACTGTCATGCAGCAGTGTGAGCCGCTGCACGCCTGCACCTGCTCCACCTGTCTCCACGGGGGCTGTTCAGGTGGTCGAGGACACGATTTCGCGCGGCCCTTGCCGTTTGGCCTGATGAGTCAGGATGAGTGGACCAGCTTAGCTGCTACGTCTCGTAGGCCTTCCACGGTGGGGGACGGTGGGGGACTGGGGACTGAAGGTGCACCAATGTATGGGGGGCATGCACAGACCCATTCTGTTCCTGGAGGCCCCTCTGTCTGCCCTCTGCCGTCCTCAGGCCCGCGCCAAGGACAGGACAGGAAAAAGGCATACAAGTGGACGGAGTGGACGGAGCCCCCCACGGCAGTGACCACGTGTCCTTATTACATACTACCGTATCCTGCAAAGCAGGAGCAGGCAGCAGCAACAGCAGCAGTAGATTTGCTGCAAGCCGCAAGCGCCAGCGATTACGTGGGCTTACATACAGTCATAGCAATATGTTAGTATGAAAGTACTTGAATGACTGGCGCTGTATGCGTTTGTCACACACAATCACATCGGGCTCTGGCAGGCCACGTGCAGCAGTGCGGCACTAAGGGGCCTGACCTCCCTGCCGAGTATGAGCAGTACGTCATGACACAGCCGAGGTAAGTAAGGCACTGAAAGCACGGAACACATCGGGGCCACACGGCATTTAACGTTTAAACGCTCCAGATTGCAACCACCAACGCCCGGGCCTGATGCCAGCCTAATTTCTGCATACGTGGAGCACGCATGGTTGGGGCACCTCAACGCATTCTATAAGTTGAAACACACCGCACAGGAGAGTAGTATTGCATATGCATGCTGGTAAGTGGAACGTGTTGCAACAACTGCCAGCTTACTAGAGGCCCAAGAAACGTGGCACCCTGCTTGCCCCATGTAGCACAGAACATAGCTCGCTGTGGATTGGCCTAATGCAAGGGCATTACTTGCCACGATCACTAGCATGTTTGCACAAACCATTAAAGCCCCAAAACATTGAACAATTTCATTCCACAGTGCTGCAGCCTTGCAAGGCAAGAGCCAACGAGGATACCCGAATGCCCACAGGAGGTGGCTCGGCATACGTAATACAACGGACACACCTCCCCCGTGCGTTTGTAGCCCGTCTTACGAATCGCATGCTGGCCCATTCGTGCGGACGAGTCTCGTGTAACGACGGTAGTGTCAAAGCAGTCACTTTCACGGCATGAAGTCATGCGCAGTCCTATAAATTTGATCAACACGTGTCATCAAGGTCAATGCGTTGTGCAACCGCCAAAGGGCATGCCTTTCACCAAAAGGTAATGCGTCACGGCAGGTGTGCTACACCATTAGCCACACCGTCCGCTAGCTCCTTGCCAGTACTTCCCCTATGTCATCCACACCGCCAGACCAACGCCTTAGGCATCAATTACCAGATGCATGCCGCAACCGTCAAACCCAACCGCCGCGCACCGGGCGGATGGCAGTTCAGCCACAACGGCACACACAGACGCGAGGTACCGTAACCTACGCTACAAGAAACAGGTTGGCTCACGGCCAGACAGCAGGGGCAAACACACCCACAGCTGCATCTGTTGTTGATCGAGTTTACGCCCGCGGTGCAAAGCCTGCCCTACAACCCTCACCCCATGTGAACAGCGCCATCACTGCATAGCAGCTCCCTTCACCAAGCATCGAAAATGGTCAACCCGCCCCAAGGGAGCCGGCCTTATTGCACGACCAAAGGCACCATCAAGCGACCTCTGTTCCAGGCCTTCCATAGCTGGTAACGCCCCTTCCTGCACGCTGCACCCATTCCCGCACCGAGTGGAACCCCCGAGCGCTCCCCTGCCATGACCACACAGACCGCCTGTGTCCTCTGCCCACCTGGCCGCAAGCCCCGTCACCTGCAATTGCAGCATCCCAGCTAAGCGCAGTGCCCAACTATCCATCAAGGGCTTGCATTGCCTTCACCGCCCTCCCATTCCACCGTCTCCTGCTGGCCCCACAAGCCTGCCCACGGATTGGGCGCTTACACATGCGCCCCTGGCCGCAATCCCGGGCCCCCAGCGGCAGATTCCGCCGCCGTCGCCACCGAGCTCCCGGCCCGGCCTGGGCCCCTGCGCCCCCGGAATCCCAACATTGCCCACCCCCCGCCGCTGTCCCCCGGCCCGTTGCCATTCGCGCGGCTGCCTCCACCTGCTCTCCCCACTCCTACTGCTGCCGCTGCCTCCCCCGCCGCCCCGCTTCCCCCACTGTCCTCGCTCACAGGCACGATCTCCCGGCTGAGACCACTGCTCGGCCCACACCGCGGGGGGCTGTGCACCGGGCTTGCCGTGCCGCCCCCCGCCTGCTGCTGCTGCTGCTGCTGCTGCTGGTGGTGCGCGGAGGAGCACCTGCTCCCGCTCCCGCTAACCGTCGCGGTGGGCCCCGTGCGCTGCGAGTGGCGTGACTCGTCCGGCGTGGGCGCGCCCGTGGGCGCGGCGGCGTTGCCACGTGTCATGGCGCTTATGAGCGCGTGGCCGGGCGAAGGCGGCACGGGGGCCACGGCCTCTTCGGGGCCGCCGATGGGCAGCGGCGGCAGCGGCGGGCCGGGCGAGGAGGCTGCGGCCATTGCGCGGTAGGTGGCCAGCATCTCCTGCAGCCGCTGCACCACCTGAGGACCAGTAACGCAGGGAGATACGAATGTTCGAGTTGTACCGTTGCGCGGTGAAAGCTGGGAGCCTTCAACGCATTTGAACTAGCCGTCAGCGTCACGCAACTCCGCTGGCCCTCAGCAGCGGCTGCCTAGGTGTGCGGCTGCGCTTCATACACACTGGCTCACCTGCGATGAGTGCAGGCGGTTGTGCGGCTGCTTCTGCAGGCAGCGGTGCGCCAGCTTGCGGTAGTCGGGCGGGCAGGCGGGCGGGAAGTCGGGGAAGTCGGGCTGCGGGCGGGGGGAGGACGGGGGAGCGGCGGAAGGAGGTAAGTGTCAACAGGGGGCTGCGGGGAAGTCGGGCTGTACACTGACGGGCGGGAAACGGCGAGGGCGGAGCGGAGACCACGCTTGTCATTGGGCTAAACGTGCACTGCGGTCGATGAGCGACGGAAGGAATGCCACGGGATGCGGGCGACGCGGGCTGGCTGTATCAGGGTAGGGCGCAGCATGCGGGGGTAGGGCGGCTGTACCAGCGGGACGTGCTGGACAATGATCATGTACGGTTTCGATACCGTACAGTGTTTGCACGGGTCCGTCGCCAGCTGCGCATGGCATTATCAGGAGTGCATGCGGTCATGCCCCTGCAGCTGCGCACCTGGTACCGAGGCTCGCCCTGGGGCGTGCGGGTGCCTGCCAGCCGGCCGTGGTACAGCTCCCACAGCATGACGCCCAGGGAGAAGACTGCGGGTGGTTGGATGGTAGTTGGATGGTAGCTGGATGGTTGAAATGTTGCGTTGTCGCAGAGCCGTGCAAGGGAACTGCCGGGTGAGGTCAAGGGACCGTCCTAACGTAACCCCAGATGGTTGTGCGGTCCCATGCAAGGTAGGTGTGCAGGTTTAGTGCGGCTGTACTGCACTGTGTGCGGAACTGCAAGCAATGGTAGACGACCTGCTCGGGTGCAACCCCGACTGCTATTAGCACGTATGCGAAGACTCACCATCTGCTGCGTAGCCCAGCTGGCCCTGCGCGAGGGCACCAGCGCAGAACGGCAAAGAGCGGGAGCGTCATATAACCAGTAGTGGAATCTTACTACGGTAACCGAGTGTAGTCAGTCAATTACGACGCTTGCCAGGCGGAATGAAAGGCGGACAGGCAAGTCCTCCTGCTGGGCGTTTGGCCAGATGCGTGTGTGTGGTTCGTACACAACGACATCTCAGCCAAGGTCTGTGACGCTGCGAGACGCATGCGAGGTGCCTACCCTGAAGCACGTCTCGGGCGCGATGTAGTACAGCGTGCCCAGCCGCAGGTTGGACATGTGGGTCTTCTGGATTGGCACCATGACGCTCAGGCCGAAGCTGCGAGCAGGCAGCGACGCAGGTGCTGGTCAGCATGTGGAACGCGGGGTGCATGAGCATAAGGCCATAGAGCAGCAGGCGCAGCACACGTGGGTCCCGCATCCACTGCTGAGGCCGCCGGCAGGTGCCGCAGTGACTTAAAGATGTTGCTGCACTGCATGCGCCCAAACCCGTTGTGCAACTCACTCTGCCATCTTGACGCGAAACCCAATGGGGGACGTCGCGTCTCGCTTCAGCAGCACGTTGTTCGGGTTGAGGTCTGTGGTGGCAAGGGTAACGTCGAAGTCGCCAGTTGGAGCAGCCCGTATCACAGTTGGAATCGGGCCGGTCTCCCAGGGAGGCCCATACGCCACTACGCACATGCACGTGCAAGGAACTACGTTGCCCCTTCTGTGCTGTCGAATCAAGGCAACAGGTTGCTGAGAGCGCGTGTAAGCAACACAGGCTCCCGCTACGGCACCCACCGCCGTGTATGATGTTCTTGGAGTGCAGGTGCGCCAGCGCTTGGGCCAGCTCCAGAGCTACCTCGCAGATGACAGGCTGCAGGGGCATGGGCACGTGCCAGAGTGTGCTCGTTGGATGCAGGTTGCAACCGGCAGTTGCTGGTCGCAAACATGGTCAGTGTCAATCTCACCCATACACGCGTGCATGTTTTGTGAGCATGGCTCAACACCCCATAGCGGGTGCGCCCCAACTAGGGTACCCTCGTACACGCATGTGGTCCCTGTGATGACGTCACCCTCCCTTCCCGCAAAAGAAGCAGCCCCGTCCGTACCACGTTGGGCCCGCTCTCCGTCCGCAGGTACTGCGACTGCACCAGCTTCCGCAGCGGCCCGCCGTCGCAGTACTCCTGCACGATGTACAGCCGCCAGTCCTGCGGTACAGGGAAGCAACAGCCCAGCGCCCGAGCCAGAGCGCAAGCGCCTCAGCGCACGTACGCACCGCACCGCATGCACCGCATCGCATGCCGCAGCCCATTTTCCTGCCGCAGCCCACCATCCCAAGCCTGCTCTTGGCATGCCCGCGCCAACCCAAGCTACCGGCATCTCTCTGTCCGACGGCAAAACGGGCTGTCAAAGGGGCCGGGGCAACGTCTGGCTGAAAGCAGAGGCCCCTTGGGGCTTTCAGTACACCCCTCCTAGTGCACCTGCGCACCCACCAGCAGGCTCTGCAGCGTGCTGTTCCTGCCCCCCGCGCCGCCCAGCGGCATGGGCGTGTTGACGGCCCCCAGCGGCTGCACGTCCACCGCGTAGGTGGCCACGATGTTGCGGTGGTTGATGGACTGGCACAGCGCTGCCTCCTGCGGGGCGGGGACAGGTGGAGCCGCAACGGCAGGACAAATGACGCAAGTACACTACGAGACACGGGCATGTGGAGGCCGTGATCAGGGCATACGAGCGGCACTCGTCCCCGCGGTGTTGCGCACGCGCAAACGGCCCGCTCCAAGGCACGCACCTGCAGCGCGCGTTTCCGGTTCTCGCTGCTGGCGCTGAACACTACCGTCTTGACCGCCACCTCCAGCCCCTGCCACTGGCCTGCATTTGCAAGACAGACGACAGGATTAACGCAACTCACACGGTACTCAGCAACAGCTGCCCGCGGCCAGTTGCCTACTCGCATGCATGGGACCATCAACATAATGCTGCCGGCTCTGCCCACCTCGGTACACCGTGCCGAACGCCCCCGAGCCCACGACGCTCATGATCTGCAGCTGCGTGTCGTTGATGCCGGCCATGATGTCCCGCCGGAGCTCCTCCAGCTCGTCCATCAGGTCGCCCACCTGGGGAGGCATGCAACAGGGCCATCAAGGCCTTAAACCAATGCTGACGCCGGAAAACCTGCATGCTGCCCTCAAACGCAAGAATGACAGGCGTAACGGCGCTCGCGACGGCAGCCTGTAGTCGGCCAACCACGCTGATCAGGTATTTGGCCACCACGTGAGGGCTGGCCTACCGGCAAAGCCTCCGCGCTGTGCTGATTAGCATGAAACAAACAAGCAGCGTCGCGAAATGCGTCAACCACGCCGCGCTTGGCACTCCGGCCCCGCCTCTTCCTCACCTGCGCCCGCTGCGCCGCCGCGTCCCTGCCCTCGCTGTCGCTGTCCTTGGACCGCATCACCCGCTGGGCTACGTCCACCGCGGCAAACGTTGTCGCATGCCGCGTGGCGGGGCCCGGCCCCGCCCCTGGACTGGCGCCAGCCAAGGCCGCTATCCCTGTCGGGGTCGCAACAGGGGCCTCCAGTGCCCCTCTCCGCTCCGCGGGCGTCCCCGGCGCCCAGGTGCCCCCCGGCCCCGCGGCCGCCAGCGTCACCGCCACGTTCGGGGAACCCCCTTGCGCACCCTGCTGCGCACCCTCCAATGCCGCCGCCGCCGCCATGGGGCTCTCACACTGCGCGTGCACCGGCTGCTGTTGCTGCTGCTGGTGCTGTCGCCGCCCCATGATTGATAGGGTTAGGACAGCCGGCTGCATCGCACCCAGCCGCGGCGTCCCGCCCTGCCCGGCAAGCTGCGCCTGGCCCACCGCAACCGCCGCCGCCCCCGCCGCCGTCATGCCCCCCAGCGGCATGTGCACCACCGCCGTCGCCATGTGACCCGCCGGTGAGCCCGTACCGCCCCCTGCAGCTACCGGCGACAGCACGTTGCCGTTGGTCGTTACGTGCAACCGCCCCGAGCCCACCCCCTCCGACGCCCCCTGCCCGCTGCTCGCCATGCCCCCACTGACGCTCATCATCCCTTGCACTAACCCGGCCCCGCCTCCGCCGACCACCGTGCTACCTGACACATGGTCGCCCGTTCCCATAGGTGACGACGGCTGCACGCCGTTCGGCATCCCGCCAGCCGCCCCGCCTGCACCCCCGGGCTGCAGCCCCTCCTCCCCAGCAACGGGGCACGCCCCGACCTCCACCTGTACGTCCTCCGGTTCCGCTCCCTCCCCCGGCCGCTGGCGGTTGGGGCGGTTGCTGATGTCCTTGATGAGCTGCCGCAGGTCCTGGCCCTGCTGCTCGTTGAGGTCCTCTGCCTCGTCCGTAGCGTAACCCACCTGCGGCAGGTGCGTTGCGCGGCTCAGCGCGCGTAGCGATGATCATTATAACACAAACACCCCTTGCCCTGAAACCTCGCTCCTCCTATTGTCCCGTCCTTTGACGACCAACCAGTATGGCCGCATACTCTCTCACCCACTGGTGCCTGTGAGGCCATCGGTGAGGCCAAATTTCGCGTCGGCTGCCCACAGCCACGTCAATATCCCTCTCGCACCACCATGCAGTACCCCCATGTAACCCACCGGCATGGGCATGAGCTGCCAGTCGGCCTCCTCGCCCTCCAGGCCGCTGAACACCACGCCGGGAGCCTCCGGCCCGGCCCCCAGCCCCAGCGCCTCCTTAATGCGCCGTAACTGCAAAGGGCGAAAGGAAGTTCAGCTTTCAGTGTCGTGGCTTGACTACGCAATCATGTGGTCCCAGGCAAGGCAGCAAAGCGTGCGTACAAGGCTGGGTGCAGCAGCGTAGCCCGAATCCGGTAAAAAGCGGCTGCAGCACGCGGTTGCTGCCCCTTTCCCAGCCACTGCGACAGAGGCAGTGCATCGGCGCAGCAACAGCTTACCCGCCGCGCCCGCTTCTCCTGATGGGTGCGATAGTGTCTCCGGAAGTACAGGAACAGCACCATTGCCACCGCCAGGATGGCTAGGGCAGCCACAATCTGCGAACACGGTATAGCCAGGGTGTGAATCGCTGGTCCAGCGAACAGACTGTGGCAGTGTGAGACAGAGCAACAGACACGAAACGACCCTCCACGCACTATGTGCTTTCTCCAGTTCGGCAAACCAAACTCCACTTCCAGAGACTGGCACGCGCCAACCTGTATACGCACCTTGACCAGGTTGCTGTCGGCCGGCCGGGACTTGATGATAATGGGCCCCGTGTCTAGCTGCCTCAGCAGCGCTATTGCGCAGTCCCGCTCCAACCGCGTCTGCAGGCACTCCGCGCTGATCAGGTAGTCCACCGCTATCACCGTGTCGAACATGACCAGGTCGTACGACCCCAGCGGCTGGCTGGGCGCGTAGTAGGAGGAGCGAGCGGGCGCCAGGCTGGCGGCCACCAGCACGCAGTACACCGCGTCCGGCTGGCAGCGGCCCTGCGTGTCGCTGGTGGTGTTGTAGCAGTAGGTGGGCAGGTAGAAGGCCACCTGGTTGCCGGGCACGCCGGGCAGGCGCGGGAGGGCCTGCAGGTCGGCCAGGTTGCGCTGGCCGGAGAGGCCTGCGGGGGCGGCAGCGGGACCCCGCGGGAGGTACTTGCAGTGATGGAGGTGGTGGTGGTTGCAGTGGTGGTCTAGGCCCCTCACACCCCGCCCGACCACACAGGCGTGCCCCGGTCTTGTCCTGCTGAGTGGTGGCCAGACCTAAGCCCCATCGCTTGCCAGCACGTCCCGCTTGTCTGCAGGCTGTCTCCCTTGCACCCCCACTCGTCATGCGTGGCATCGTACCTGCTTGCCGCCTGAGGACCGCACGGTCGAGCACGACGCGCCCGCCCGGCGAGGGCCCCACCAGCAGCATGGCATGGCCGGTCTCCAGCGCGTAGCGGGATAGCTCCACGCCGCGGAACGCCAGCACCGCCCCCGCCGCGATGTACACCCGGGCCACCAGGCTGGCCGCATCCAGCGCCACCCTCGAAGCAATAGCCTCCAAGGCCGGATGCGCCTGGACCGTCACGTTGCGCTCTATGTACAGGGGAGGGCTCCACTCTGTGCCGTTGAGCGCCAAGCTCTGGGTCAGGTAGATGGTGGTGGTCTGGCTGTCCCCGAGGGCAATGTACAGCTCACGGCTGTTGGTCGCGACGGAGACGCCCGATGCCGGGGACTGGGCTGCGGCTGCTGGACAGGACGCCAGCGCCACGGCCAGCAGCAGGCAGCGCAACGCCTGCGTGTAGTATGTGGGATGCGTGCGTGTGTGAGGGAGCGCAGCTGGGGCGCAAGTAGTGCTTACGGCCCTCTGCTGCGTAGGGGCCGCCCGCGCCAGTGCCAGTAAGCGGCGGCAAGCAACCGGGGCAAGCTGCTAGCAGGTTGCTTATTCAGGGCGTGCCTCCGCTGTCGGTGTGCATGCCACATGCGGCGAGGCGTAAGGCATATAGGGCAGGACCCTGCGCCCACCTGCCATGGTTGCAGGCCCCCGGGAGCATGGCACTGCCTCCGAGGCCAAGTCCCGACCGCCGATGACAAGGCCAGGGCAGCCGACGCAGCTAGAGCAGCCGCAGCCTGTTTAGGTTGCAAGTTGAAGGAGTTGCAAAATGTCGCAATCAACTGCTGAATGCTTCCACTTTTCGATGTCACTGCAGCTGCAGATCGAGAGCAGCGGTGCTGCAACACGGCAACAAGTTGGTCGGCGGACACCGTGCAGCCCGAAGGCATTGTGACCTAGCGTGGGTTAGCAAAGTCCAACGAAGTCAAATGTGACAGCTACCCCCCAAGGCGCCAGCAGCCTTGTACATCCACGTGAGGCGCCCCTCACAGGTCACGACCAACAGCCCAGCGAAGCATTTTGTAAGGAGCCCAAACCCTAGGATCGAAACCCTAGCGGCATCCCCATCCACAAATACCACCATACCTCCCCGCCCCGTCTTTTCGCACTATAACCACGCCCCATGGCCTCCCGTGCTCCTAGTTTGCGCTGCCGTTGTACACTAGAGCGCCATGTTCTACCTTGTGCTTGATGGGATGTCCGGCGCACACAAACCCACCGTGTGGAGGCCGCCTGCTGGCGCGATGCCATGAGCAGCAGCGCCCTTCGTACGAGGCTGCGGCCCGCATGTCTGCTGTAAGCGCGCATGTAGGTGCTCTGCCCTGACTGGGTAATCCACCGCTGCTCCAGCATCCGCCAAGGCTAGGTCACATGGCCCTGGCGGTTGGTTGGGCGTGCGGTAGCTGAGGCAGGAGGGCCCTAGGCTGGTAGCCACCAGTCCGCAGTAAACCGTGTCGCGCTGGCAGCGGCCCTGCGAGTGGCTCTTGGTGTTGCAGCAACATGTGGGCGGGCTGCTGGCCACCCTCTGCCCCGGTACACCGTGTAGTGCCGCACAGTGGTGGTGGTGTTGGTGGTCCCAAAGCCCTGCAATCGGAAATGTGCGAAGCGCGAGGTAGTTTTTCACGTCGAAATGTATCGTTATTTTTAGCATAAGTAAGCGCAGTGCTTCCACGCCGATGGCCTAAAAACCCTTAACAAGCCCGGTGTGCGCAGCGCTGACCGCCTGCCAACTGCAACTCGCACAAGCTGCCCACACTACCCATGCTAGCTCACTGCAAAACCCCAAAGCATCGTTGCAACAGGACGGCACTCAGAGGCTCCGACAGGTGGTCGTGCTTGGCGCATACCGGTATCGCGCGAATAGTCTCCTACCAAGCACTGGTGACAAGCTGTTGACGTTGGCTGCAGCCGGCAAGCCACCTCGCAGTACCGCGTGGGTGAACGTGAGCAGCACCAGCACGAAAACGAAGTCCAGCTGCGACGAGCTCTTTGCAATTCCGCTTATTCGCGAGCATGTAATTCCTTGAACAGAATCAGCTGCAAAAGGTGCCCTTGTCTGCGCACAAGTGTTGTCTACATGGTGCCTGACAACTGGTGTCACAACTGAGCCTTTACCCTGCAGCTCGGCGCCATTCGCTTGCCGAGCAGGCAGATTGTTCATAGAGGCATGTGAGGATCATGTTTGGCATAGCGATCCATCCCTATATGGAAAACATGGGCCATGGAGACAGCTCTGAGAGCTATGCTCTTGGCTGGAAATAAGTTTGAACAGAGCGCATGTCCCTACAGGAGATCACGACAAGTATGTGAGACGTCGGAACAAGAAAGCTCACTCTACGCTTGTCCCGTACGTCTCCGACGGGCATACTCCGCTCGACAAACGAGCTGAGCGTATCTTTTCAGCAGCCTCCCTCGATCTCAGCAACATTGTCCATCTTCGTGTGGCGGTTGATGCACGTGGGCCCGCATGGGGTGGTGCACGTGGTGTGCATGCATGAGGCAGAGGCCAGCAAGGGAGCCCTCTGCAACAGGCACATGCCCCTAACCTGCCCTGCTGCGTCAGTGGCCCTGGTGCACATCGACGGCTGCTGCGCACTGTGTGCATCTGTGCTAACCAGAAGGTGTCTTCTGGCTCGTCTGGTGCCAGCTGATGGTGCTTATCAACGACCTACCGTGCGGCGTGAGGCGGGCCGGTAACGAAACAGGCGGGCAACAGTAAAAAGGCAACACCCAAACCCATTACGGCAGGAGGTGACGATAAGGGGCATGGCGAGACATGATCCTGGCTTAAAAGGCTCCCCGACATCATGTCGCCCCGCGTGTAGTGTGCTACGCCGCTGAGCTGATCCACTGGCAGGCAGGGTACTCAGGGGGAGGCACCGCTTGGCCGATCCAGGACGTGCCTACACAGAGGAGACGCTGCCGGGCCCCTGACGCCCTGAGCCAGGCGTGCAGGGCCGTCGCTAAGTGGTCAGCGGCTAGCCTTCCCTTCGTGCTAACCAGGATCGCAGGGTAGGAGAAACCCCGCCGGCCACTGCCTGGCTGCTGGTGCGGCCATACGGTATCTCACCCCTGCCGCTCGTTGACGACATGCTTCTGTGGGCCTAGGGAGGGAGTGCTGGACATCGCAGTCCCCACGGCACGCAACTTCCACTGCACATACATTTGCAAACTGCAAAGCTTAACTACTACCGTACATCGTGACGACTTGGTTGAACCGCACATGACGTTTGGGTGTTGGAAGGCCTGGTAGGGCTGAGTGGAGCCTCAACGGTACAACCAGGTACAGTTTGATACCACGGAGCACAGAGGGATGCTGGTTCCTTGATGTGGCAGGCTTTCAAAGCCATGCCTTGAGCTGCATCGGAGTTCCCACTGACCCACTCCTCCCACTCCTTGACCTGGGCATGGGTGCTGTCAGGTGCTGCACATGTGCGGGGCGCACATGGGGCATTTTTAAACCCAAGCTGCCCAGCACGTCAAATGCACACGTAAGCAGAAATGCGGGAGCGCAGGATTCGGCTCCTTGCTTTGGATTTGGCCGTCAAGCGTCTCCGTGTTCCCCCACTACCCCTACCTTCAGTCCTTCTGCTCTGTCCACTAGTTCTCAAAAAGCACTTGGTAGGGCGAAATGTAAACCGTACCTAGCAGGTTCCTTTGCAGGTCAAGGGCTCCGTAAGTCCCATGCAGTGCTGTTTGCAACCAAGCGCAGTACCGTGTAGGTTTATCGGCCAGCGACTACCTGTGGCTCCGGCCCAGCATATCCGCGCCAGCACCGTCCGTGCGTGCGTACCACCACGCAGGGGGAAAGCGCGAAGCCCCGTACGCCGTGGCCCCCTTGCCGCCAAGGGAGAAGGGATTACCAGCAGGTACACAACGCAAGGGGCTGCAACTGTTGGGACAAGCCCTTCAGGACACTTTACACCGTTGCACGCCTTGGTTGCACTGCACAGACCCAGCCACACGGCTGCTGCAACGTCGTTAATTGCCGCCTGCCAGCTGGGCATAGCAGGATTGGCTGAGCGGTGACGCGCGGCAAGGACTAGCACGCACCCACCCCACTCTGTGGACCTCTGCAGATGAGCCTGATCTCTGAGACACTGAGAGAATAAAGTCAAGGCGGTTAGGCAGGCACGGCGGTTGCAACCAACGGGAAAAGTGGTTAGCTATATTCAAACACGCTGCGACATGTTATACCTGCACATATGTTGCGACTCATACGAATTGTTTCACGTGTTTGTCCTACGCCGGCACTTTCGAGGCCCGTTCCCCTTGCCGGGGCACTTCACTCGCAGCGTTTCGGAAGGCACCTGGGCTTCGCCATGCCCCCCAGGAAGCGGAAGGCGGAGTCAGAGGAGGAGGATGTGGAAGAGGAGGTCTCAGAAGGCGAGCCCGCTGCTGAGCCAGAGGATGATGACTACTCTTTAGGGGAAGACGACAACGACAAGCCGAAGAAGAAGAAGCCTACCCCGAAGAAGCCTCGGGCACCTCCTAAAGCCAAGAAGACGGATGGGCCGTGGAAAGACGAGGATGGCTGGGCGTTTGAGCCCCCGTCCTTACTTTACAAGTGAGGACTAGGTTCTTCCGTTGTTTCTCCAGGCGACGCCGCAGTTAGAGCTCGTTAGGATTCTTACTCATGAACCGGTAACCGTGCAGGGACTATGGCACGAAGCCAAATGCCAAGATCGCTGGCGTGGACCTGGTAGGTAATGTGCCATGTGTTGCGAGATCTGTGCCGGTCCACAAGTAACGTGGCCAGCGACATCTGCGAGGCACAATTTCTTTGTGGCTTGTATCGATCTGCTTACAAGGGCACGTCGGTGCTGACTTGCATGAAGCGCGGGAAGCGTAACGCTCTTATGAGTGGGCTGGGGAGGGCTCCCCGCTGAGTGGCCTAGCATAGTGCGGCTGGCTTGAGCAAGTGCACACATGCGTCCCCGTGCGCTCACTTAAGATTCTACGGAGTATGCCCGCAGGCATGCAGATGTGCGGTGCTTGCTGCAGCTATGTCACTGTACAGGGCCAGTCACGGCTGTTACGCTAGAACGCATGCCCCCTAACCGCCGGAAGCCATGCTGAGCTACACTCATGTTGGCGCTGTTGCAGCAGGCATGTGTAGTGTCGTGACCATATTGCCTAACGAAAGGCGGCGTGTACGTTTGCAGGACGGGACCCTGGTCAACGTCAAGGGGCGGTCAAAATTTCCCAAGGACGCGGACGACTGGAAGTGGTTCAACAAGAAGACCGCGGAGAAGGTTAAGAGCTACCACCAGGACGGGTACAAGGTCGTCATCTTCACGTGAGTGTCGGGTTCTCGGACAAGAACATGACAGTGATGCAAAGCTGTATGACTCGCTTGTATGATGCACCAACTAGTCGCATCCCCGTGTGGAGGGTTTACGAGGCACTACTTGTGCCCCTGCAGGAACCAGGGCGGCATCAAAAAGGCTGTCCGGGGCAAGGCGGCAGAGAACCTCCGCGGGCGCGTGGACAACGTCGTGAAAGAGGTAGGGCATGTCCTCCATTGCATGCGGCCACTCTTGAGCGTAAGCAAAGGAATGCAGCCGTAGCCGACACGGTACAGTGTTATGAGCCAGGCCGACCCCTTGTTAAGGAGCCGCACGCACGCAACACGGATTTGTACAATGCCAACTGTAGTCGTCGCAGGGTCCTTTTGACCTGGAGGCGGCATCCGGCCCTGTGCGCTGGCCAAGACCTGTCGTGCCACCCCGCTTTCTGCCCTTGCCGCCCTGCTGCTCCTGCTGCTGCCGCTGCAGCTTGGCATCCCGGTGCAGGTGTTCGCTGCCACGCTGGAGGACGACAACCGCAAGCCCGCCACGGGCATGTGGGACTTCATGTGCAAAAACTGCAACGGCGGCATCTCACCTGGTAAGCAAGCAGCCATTTACCAAGCAGCCAGCACTTCGGGGTCGCCCTTCAGCAGCTGTGCAGGCTGCAGGGTAGGAGGTGCCATGGCGCTTGACTACCCTGAGCGATGCCACTTGCTTCACGGCTTGCTCCAGTCTCCGGTCTTTCCCGTCTGCCAGGCGCCGTAAGGCCCGCGTGGGCCTCGTGCGGGCATTGTAGCACGCGCGCCTGTGCCACCTACGGATGAGATTGAAGCGTGTCTGGTCGCCCACTCGCTTTTGCGGTTGTAGACCTGTCGAGCAGCTTCTACGTCGGCGACGCAGCTGGGCGGCCCGGGGACTTTGCGGACAGCGACAAGCAGTTCGCGGGGGCGGTGGGCATCTCCTTCAAGACGCCCGAGGAGGAGTTCGGGTGGGTGGGCAGGAGGGGCGGGGGGGGGGGGGGGGGAGCCTGGGGCCACACCGCCGGGGCGGGACCGGAAGGGGAAACGGGCTCGGGGGCCCGGGCGTCGCAGGGCGCAAAGTTCCCGCAAGGACAGGG
>VFQN01004388.1_pt1 | contig 18678 bp, 34 predicted proteins | sample 3512371 | NCBI WGS metagenome assembly VFQN01 (sample SAMN10412370, study PRJNA504923) | tailings metagenome | isolation source: Replicate 2 from Balatoc abandoned mine | place: Philippines: Itogon, Benguet | collected 2017-08-28 | reverse complement strand
CGCCGCGCGACAGCGCAGCGCAGGGCGCACACGCAGGTCGCAGGACGTACATGTGTGGCAGGTGCAGGAAGATGACCCGTGGTGCGGCGGACGCAGCCAGCCAGCCAGCCAGGGAGATTTATCGGGGTGGTATCCCTCCGCACTGCCCTCCAGGGAGGGCAGTTTGCTCCGGGAACACGCAGCCGTCCTCCGCACAAGCCGACTACGTCACAGGGGCGTACCCCAGGCGTGTTGTTGCTCAACTGCAGCGGGACGCGTGCGCGGACGGTCCATGTATCGCAAGCAAGGACAACAGATTTAGCTAGGCCCCTGACATGCGCTGCAGGCAGGCAACACCCACGTGTCGGCAGACCTGGCCTTGCTTAGCAGTCCACATTTCCACTCACGCTACCAAGGGAAACCCCCGATCTTCCAGCACGTCCACTTATACCCCGCGTACTTGCCGCACCAAAAGCACCTCACCGCGCCATTTGAGCATGCGCAAGCAACACAAAGGCAAGGAGGATTAACAGCACAACGCGCAGCAACGCGAGACACGTGTGGACCAGGTTCCGGCCGCGTCGGCGTCATAACCTTAGTGCGTGCGACCTATGCCTGCAGTGAGCTGAGGGAAAAGCACTACAAGTACCGGCCTGTAATGAATCCAGTATGTATGTGCAGCGGTCTTGGACGGTCAGCGATGGTAGGTGGGGTGCAGCGCTGGAGGCGGCGGGACCACCCGAAGACCGAAGGGATCCGGCTGGAACACTAGTACACTACAGCGTTCAACCCTTTAAAACTGTAGGCAGACACGCCAACAGCATACAACATTGCGCAGTGCGATTGGATCATAATACATGTTCCTCTTGCATTTCCGGCTGCTCACATGCCACCTCAACTCTGCGAGAACTGGGCCAGCTGCCACAGCGGGGCCACACTACCTTTCCCGCGCGCCGCGTCGCATTTACAATGCCTGTGCCATGCGCGGCACCCCCAGCCACTCCTCAGGACGTAGGGCAATGCTGATCGTGGTGTAGACTGCCCTGATGCACCACTGGCAGTACTCCTTCCTGCCGCTTTCCCAGCTGCCTACGTTGCATGTGCCCTGCGCGGCACCCCCAGCCGCTCCTCCGCCACCCGCACCACCTCCAGCACGCAGGCGTCGGTGCGAATGGCCCGGGCCTGCGGGGCATGAGGTAGATTAGGGTGCGGTGCATCCGGTGTGCCATCGGGCTGCGTGTACCACCCGGTGACCACAAGCGCGGCCCGCCATGTGCGGGCCTCACAGCTTTTACGACGTGGACAACCTGTGCGCACGTGCAAGCAGCTCGCCCCACCAAGCTCCACAACCCACAGCCACAAGGACGGCCACGAACACCGTCTCCGCAAGATTTCTAAACCGGCGCACCGCTGCCATATCAACACGGCCCCCAATAGCCACGCAGCCCCCCGATCCCCACCATCCTTTAGTATCCTGCACCCACAGCCCCCTCACCCACCTCTAGGTGGCACCTGGCCGCCGCGTAGCCCTCCTCCCTCAGCGCCGCGATGAGCGCGTCGCGCGGCGGGGCGCGGGCCAGGCTGCGCGCCAGCCCCCCGTCCAGCTGCAGCGAGCCGGGCGGCAGGCGGGGGTCCGCCTCCTCCGCCAGCACCTCCAGCAGCTCCTCCAGGGGGCGCACGTTGCGGCTGCGGTCATACAAGGATGCGGGTTGTGGGTGGTGGTAGGGGTGCTAAGGCTGCGGGTGCAGGCTGCGGCAGCAACGCAGCACCGGAGTCTCGCCCAAGCATGTGCAGTGGTAGGGAAGTAGCATCATGCAGTTCCAGCCATGGGCCGAAGCTGGTATCACATGCAGGACTTGCCATTCGGTACTTCACTTGCCAAGATGTCGGTGTGCTCACCTGGCCTTGGTCCTGTCGCCCACGGGCCCCCCGAACCCGCTCCACCCCCTGTCCCGAGCCTCCTGTGCCATCGCCGCCACCTCCTCCGCATCGTGCAGTGGGCCCGTCCACATGGGCCCCGACAGCACCAGGGGGGTGCCGCCGCGGGCCGCACGGCCACCCGCCGCCCCAGGAGCCACCCCATGCCCACGCCCGGGTGACGCCTCGGCCCCGGACTGCAATCCAGGTGCGGATGTGGCACCCTTCACGGATGCCTGCGGGCTGCAGCTCCCGGCGTCATGCCCCAGGGAGCCTGTGTGAACCCCTGGTGCTGTGCCCGCATCGGCTCCTGCGTCTCCAGCATCGGCTGTCTGCTGCACGGCTGTTTGTGTGGCTTGGCGTCGGCGTGCTGCCGCCCTGCCGCGTGCCTCGCAGCGGCACGTGGCGGCCCCCAGGTCCCGCCACCCCACCGCGTAGTTGTCTCCGTGCACGAAGCAATGGCCTGGCAGCGCAAGGGGTACATGCAAGGGGCGCATGCAGGGGGAAAGCAGTGTCAGGGCGATGGGGGCTGAGCAAGATTGCTGTGCTCAACTGCGCGCTGTCCGTGAATGCTGCCCAAGGGATCAGGAAGCAGCAAGCCTCAGGAGGGTCCCGCTAGGAAAGCTGGAAAATAATGCAGAGCAGCTACACCCCAAAAATCAAATCAGTGCAGCAGACGCCATCGTGCCCCCAACCCGCGCCTACCCACGAAGGAGTAGTGCTGCGCGGGCCAGTCTGGTGTGCGCGTGGCCCGCAGCATGACGCGGAACACGGGCCCGTGGTACGAGTAGAGCGAGAACACGGGCCACAGGCACACGCCGCGGGAGGCGGCCTCGCGCACCGCCGCGCCGATGAGCATGCGCAGGCCCTGGGCAGTGGCAACGGACGCGAAGGAGCATCTGGAACGAGCACGAACACGAGTACGGAAGCAGCACGCGTTAGGCATCGTTACCAACAGGATTCGCACACATTCATATGCTCTCTGTTGTTGACCTATGTGGCCGGTGCTAAGTAACTGACCTGCTCGTTGGACCATGGTAACGCCCGAGGGTACGCCCCGTACGCCGCCAGGCCGCGCTCCGGCTTCTTGCCGGCGCTGGTGAAGCCGTCCGTGCTGGTGAGGTACAGCAGGCCGCCGTAGCGCACGGCGTCGATGGCTGCGGGCAGCGGCATGGTGTCGGAGCCGAAGCTGTCGATGTCGATCAGGTCCCAGAACGACTCGCGCAGGTAGCAGCCCGTCAGCAGTCTGCATGGCGGCACAACAGCAGCAGCACGCGGCACGTGGTTGTCACATGGCAGAGTTATGGCATTCAGCCCTCAAGCTGGGCCAACCCTCAATTCTAGCCTGCGTTATGGTGAATGAAGCATGACCAAAAGCGGTGTACTTAGCAGCGGAGAGCCCACACCCGTTGACCCTTAAATGCGTCCGGTCGCCCTTCCAAACCAGCCCACACCATGCGCCAATCTGCCGCGCGCATACATGGCGGGCATGTATAGCTGCTGCGTTGCTGCAAAGCTGCCAGCGCCACTCAGCTTTCTTGCGCACCTGTTGGCATCCATGTGCGACACCCTAAGCCGCCGCCTGGACGCCGGCAGCTGTGGCCCTCGCCCGGACGCCTCCTCATCCTCCACCGCCTCTGTGCTTCTGGGTGAAGGAGTTGACCCACTGGTCGCTTGTTGCGGCAGTTGGAGTTCCGTGGGCGCACATTCGACACCGTCACCGAAGCTGCTGCTGCTGCCGCTTCCCTGACCACCACCAACAGATCCGGGCACGTCCCATTGCCACACGTCCCGCCTCATCCCGTCCAGCCTCGCCACCTGGGCTTGCGCCTCCCACGCTGCCACTCGGAGCATGGCGCGCTCATACGCCGTGGCTGCATTTGCCCCGCACGCATCGTCGTTGCTACAAGGCACCCTAGCCGCCGTACATAGGTTGTGTACAATGGCAGCGTGGAGGTTTGTGCTTCCGTCGTTGCACCACACCTCGTCGGCGCCTCCCTGCGTACACAGCACAGCCGCAGGAAGGGGCCAAGTTGAGCCCCGAGAACTGCAACTGAGCTGACGTTGATGTAGCAGCAAGTAGCTTGACTGGCTACCCTTAGCAATCGTACATGTGGGCGAGGCACTATCCGGGCAACAGCACACACCTGCGCCAGGTACCTCGCTCCCCGCATTCCGCTGCCACAGCATGCCTCCAGGACGCGAAGCCTGCCGGTCCTACGTTTATGAAGTGCAGCTGCCAGCACTGCTAGGTCGCGACCAGCACAGCTCTCGGGGCGGAAGAAAGCCCCTCCTGCGTTCGGAGAGGGGAGAGGGGAGAGGGGAGAGGCACGACGGCGGTGAATTAGTAACGTGCAACCCCAAGCTATATTGGCCCTTACCTCGCGTCCGGCACACAGCGGGTGAAAGTGCACCTCAGTCTGGGGCCTGTGTGTTAACCGACCTGTGACGAAAGGAACGCCCCGCTCCTCCCGGGGTTCCCAGCTGCCGTCATCAGGGGCAGCTTGACGGCTGCGTGTTTGCGGTGTCGGCCCATGTGCGGAAGCTGCTACAGCTACTATCAAGTGCCGTGGATGCCGCTCCGGTGTATGTGGTCCTGGGTGGATGGCCTTCCCTACGTCGCGACATGTACGCGCCCTCCACATTCTCGCCCACACTCAACTCCCTGCCGGCGTGCTGCGCTGACATGTACGGCCAATGTGCATATATGTAAGGTGTCTGCAGTCAAAACAATTAACCAATCAAGCACAAACCGTTGCTAGTGTATTTGGGAGGGGGGGACGAGCAAGGCCCATGCGGTAAACTTAAACAGTCTTCTGTCACGTCTCTTCGCCAACTGCAGATACTGGTTGGCGTTGCAGTCTTAAACACTGAGTAACCGAACTTCATGACACCGCACGACTTGTAACTTGCGTTGTTGCGAAAGCGGGATCCATGGCCACACTCACTCCAGCCAGGCTGCCCCACAGCAGTGTAACTGAGCGACTCAGGTACATGCACCGGCTACTCTTCTTCTTCTGATCGATTGGTTGGGACAGAGAGCAACCCCTCGGCGGCTTCCTGTGCCTGTCGCCTGCAGACAGCAAGGGCTGCTCAGCCCCAGCGTTTCCCACGCGCAATTAAGTGGAGAGCTGCTCCGGGAGAACCAGGAGCTGAAGGAAAAGGTACGGGCAACAGCTCTGGGCTTGCAGCTTTTGCGCATTCCGCAGCTGACATCTGTGCTTCGTTCACTTACCCGATTACAGCTACAAGAACTAGAAAAGCGAACCGAAGAGTACAATGCCTTTGTCAAGGTGAGTGTCGTGCAACACATGGTGCTACTCCTAGCTACCCCACCCAGCTACCCCCTGCCATACGTGCTGCCTACGACCAGCAGCGGCTCCGGCCGCACCCGTGTTCCTTGCACCCTGCCTTATCGACTCTGGCTCGGCAAGTCTGAACAGTAGATGGTCCTGGTGTTGTGCCCAAGGCATCAGCCCTGTCGGGAAAGACAGATCTCCTAGTCTTGGTATGCAGTCACCCACTTGAAAACTTGTGCACCTGTCGCTATGCCCCCCAGCGCCTCTCTGACGAGGCAGAAGCCGCGGATGCGTACGCAATCCAAACTATGGCAGACAAGGAGCGGGAGCTGCAGGAGGTCAAAGTCATGCTCTTTGATCAGAAGTATGAGCGGTGCGTAAGGCGCCTGGAGTACCACGGGCCCCTGAGTGGACAGGCACAGTCTACTACGCCTCACAGGGCAACCCTTGACTGCTCGGAACCTTTTTGCTTAGTTGGAGGCCTAGGATGGGACACTAGATTGCTGACGGGATGTTGTGGTGCTTCTGCAGTGAGCGCCTTGAGGGCCTGTACGCCAAGGTCAACGCGGAGAAGGCCACCCTGGAGTCCCAGCTAGGCGAGCTGCGCGAACAGCTGGAGCAACTGCGCCAGCAGCAGGAGGCGCAGCGTGTCAGGGAGCAGGCTCGTGAAGAGCAGCTGGCGAAGGAGAAGGCCGCTATGAAAGAGTGAGATCCTGGTTTGTTTCCGACGCTGCATGGGGGCCCACACCCTTGTCCCTTGCGCAGGGAGAGCCCGCCAGTCAATCCTGTACAAGCAGCCAGGCCTGCTGTCGTAGTCATGTCATTCAGTACCGCTTGTTGCATCCTTGCAGGGCCATGCAGCAGCTCGACGCCCACCGCCAGGTAGTCGCCTCCAAGGAGAAGGAGCTGTCGGGTGGGTGCCGAGTGAAGGGGCAGCAGGGAGGTACGCACTCTGCACCCTACACTGGGCATGCAACGAGACCTACGTTTATGCCAGAGCCGTCGCGTACCCGTCGAATCTCGGTGTTGGACGCCCGAAGTATGGGTTGGCTGTCCTTTGTTGCTGGCGCACCGGTTCGTGCAATGCCCATGCATCACGCCTCACACCCTCCTCCTTCCTCCCCGCCACACAGAGGAGCTGCGGCGCGCCAAGGACACCAAGTGTGAAGCGCTGGACCTGCGCGCCAAGGAGGAGGCGGCTCTCAGCCGCAACACGGAGCTGCAGCACCAGCTGGAGGCGCGCGAAGTTGCCACGGCAGCCCGCGAGGAGGCCGTGGCCGGGCGCGAGGCGGCCCTGGAGGCACAGGAGGCCTCGGTCAAGGCTCGGGAGGAGCAGGTGGGCTGCAACAGGACGTATGCCCGCGACAAATTGAGAAGCTGTTGTCCAAGCCGTGTAGTTGATTGGGCTTGTCTTTGTCGTCGTGCAGATAACTGCTGCTGAAGCCGCGCTGTCTGAGGCCCAGAAGCAGCACCAGGTGGCGGCCAAGAAGCTGGCGGACGCCCAGGCGGAGCACAAGATCCTGGAGGTCCAGAACCGCAAGCAGATCACCATCTTGGAGGAGCGGTACATGGAGTACAACGAGGCGCTGGCCAAGCAGCGGGCCGAGGACGCGCGGGTAGGGGCCACATTGCAAAGCTGGTTACAGCTGGTAGTTTCTTGAGGTACCGAAAACCCGCTGCTGTCCTATGGCCTAAGCGCATGCTGCCCAAACGTCGGCAGCCGTGTTACAGTATTGTGTATTGTGTCCCCTCTTGTCCTGCAGCTGGCCAAGGAGGCAGCTGCCCTCGTTGCTCAGCGCGAGGCGCTTACTGCGGCGGAGCAGGCCCTTGAGGCTCGCGCAGGTGACCTGTCTCGCAGGGAGATTGACCTGGAGGCAGCTGCGGCGCGCTTGGCGGAGGTCGAGGCCAAGGTCCAAGCCGACCAGGTGCGCCCGCGCATTACCATTCATAAGAGCCATGCTCGCCCGTCGTCCGCGCTGCCAGTGCTCCTAGTATCCCACCTGTCACCTGCACGTGTGATGTTGCTTCCCCTCCTGCTATACCACCAGGCTGTCCTGTTTGCCGACCGCGAGGCGTTTGAGGCCGAGGCCACGTCCGTGAGGGCGGAGGCGGCCAAGTTCGACGCGACGCGGCTTGACCTGGAGAGCCGCCGGGAGCAGCTGGAGGCCATCCGGGCGGAGCTGGAGGCGCTGCGGGCCAAGGCCGCGGCCGAGCAGGAGGCTGCCCAGGTAATTACAGCAAATCAGCAGCTGTATAATTTGTCCCATTTTTTACCTTGCGGTGGTGGGTTGCGTTGCCGTCACGCTTCTTGTGGTAGTGACAGCTGTGTAAGGGTAAACAACTTTCTTATTATAACGTGTCCTGCCTTCCTTTGCAACGATTTTCAGGCGCTGCAAGCTGGCGCTGCTGCCGCTGATGCGGAGGCTGCTGCCAAGACGGCTGACCTGGCCAAGCGGGAGGCGGCGCTAGCGGACGAGGAGGCGCGCGTCGCTGCGGCCGCAGCTGCTGCCACGGCCGCTCAGGAAGCTGTGGATGCCGCTAAGAAGGACCTTGAGCAGGTGAGCCAATCACCAGCCTCCACCTGAGCTCATTTCAATCTGCACGTTCAAGACTACCAGCCAAGTCTGTGCTGCGGCTGTTGAGGTACCCTGCCAATTTTCCTCCTCCTTAATGCCATCCTGCCACCTTTGCAGCGTGAGGCGCAGCTGGCAGCATCCCAGGCGGCGCTGGCGACCGAGAAGGAGCAACTTGAGGCGCAGCTGGCCGCATCCCAGGCCGCCCTTGCGACCGAGAAGGAGCAGCTTGAGGCGCGCTCCACGGAGCTGGCGGCCAACGCTGAGGCATGCGTGTCGCGCAAGCACGAGCTCGACGCGCGTGAGGCTGCCATTGCTGAGCGGGATGCGAAGGTAGGATGCTCGAGATGGGATGAGCATACGGGCAACTGAGCTGGCGAGGCAGGTACTCTTGGATTGGGAAGTAAGTGTTGAGGAAGGCATGTTGAGAAGTGTTGAGGCGTATCTTGATAGCGCTGTTATCATTCAACGTGTTGCCCGGACGCTTTGCACCGAGATCAAAGCGGGGTGCACCATTTCCCGGTTCAACAGGTCACGGAGGCGGAGAAAGCGGCAGCCGCGCGTGCCTCGGAAGTGGCCAAGGAGGCTGAGGAGCTGGCGAAGCGCGCCACGCGCGTGCGGCCGCAGGAGGACTCCATCAAGGGCCGGGCAGTCACCCTTGCGGCGCGTGAGGCGGACGCGGCCGAGCGTGCCAAGGAGGCGGAGCGCAAGCTGCGTGCGGCTGAGGTGAGGAGCGTAGCCGCAGCAAGGGCTTAGGGATTGTTGCCCTCATGCGCACCGTTGTGACGTGCATGGGCCATTGCTCAGAGCTCACACGGTGCCTCGCAATATGCTTGCTTCAGGCCAAGGAGGAGGCTCTGACGGCTCGCGAGGCTGCGCTCAAGACCGCTGAGGAGAAGGTTGCTGAGCGCGAGAAGGCTGCCAAAGAGGCCAAGGAGGCGGGCGCCACAACCGGCAAGGTGCGGCGAGGACGCCTGTAGACCCACCTGCAGACCGGTGTTCGTGCTGTCCTGCAAAACGGTTCTATTCGGCATCAAAGTTGGACATATCACCTTACAGGCCATTTGACATCCAATGCCTTCCCTTTGCACATCTACAGCACGCATCTCGCTCCGGTTTATCTTTACCCAGTTCCAGTTGCCCCTGAGCTCCGCCTGCTCGCACCTTGCTGCACCCTTCCGCAGACCGTCGCCAAGCGCCTGGAGGAGGCCAAGAAGCTCGAGGCCCAGCTCGCCAAGCGCCTGTCCGAGCTGGAGGCGCGCGACGCCAAGCTGGCGGAGGCGGAGAGGCGCTCTGCGGCCGCAGCGGCGGAGCTGGAGGAGAAGCTGGCCAAGGCGCGCACCCACGAGCGCGAGGCGGAGGCCCGGTCCAAAGCCACGGAGAGGGAGACGGAGGCCACCCTGCACGCAGCCAGGCTAGAGGCGGAGGCGAAGCTGACGGAAGCTACTGCCAAGGCGGAGGCCATGCTGACCTCCGCCAAGGCAGAGGCGGACGCTCGGCTGACGGCTGCTGAGGCGGAGGCGAAGGGGCGGCGGTCGGTGGCGCAGCTGGAGGCTGAGGCGCGCATCAACGCGGCCACGTCGACGGTGGACGCGCGGACGGCGGCGGCGCTGGCGGACGCGGAGGTGCGCATTGCGGCAGCCGAGGCAGCGGCGGCGCGTGCTGCTGCTGCTGAGGCCGCGGAGGTGGTGGCGCGGGAGCGGGCGGCGCGGGCTGCGGAGGTGGAGGCGGAGGCGCTTCGGACCAAGGAGCGGCTGGAGGCTGAGACTGAGGTGCGCGTGCCGGTACTTGCAACAGTTTCAGCACATCGGCTAACGGTACACAGCGCTCAGACACGTGGACGGATAGTGAACGGCAATACACACAGTGGAGTTCCCAGGCCAAGGTTAGGGTTGACGGAGGCAGGGTTTGCAGTGTACAACACGCCTCTAATGTCATGGCATGGGGAAATGTAGGAGCTGGAGGAGCGCAGCCGCAACGCCGAGGAGCGGCTGCAAGAGGCGGAGCGGCTGCTGGTGCGCATGCAGGCCGACCTGCTGCGCCTGCAGCAGGAGGCAGCCAACGCCGACAACGGGAACGGGCACAACGGGCGGCGTGTCAACAACCGAGGCGGCGCACGCGGCAGTCGTGCGCCCACTGTCTCAGTGGAGGTTGAGCCTATCCAGGGCACGGCCGCCGGAGCTGCCGCGGCAGCTCGCGCCGCGGCGGCAGAGCAGGCGAACGCACGCTTGGAGTCGGTGAGTCTGGCAGTAACTCTTGGCCCCAAGTTGTACTATAGTGCTGTCTGGAGGGCTGCAGTGCGATAATCCCAGGTCCCGAGAGTTTGGTGCCGAACAAAATCGTTACGAGAAGCCGGGTCTCGATGGAGCGCTTGACTCGTTCGTTGTCGGCTCCCGCGGAAACACAGCTCGTGCAGTTGCGCCCCGTTCCACTCCTTGGTAGCACTCACTGTCATGTGTCCATTGAAAAGCTTAGAGCTGTATGTGTGGCCTCCGTTTCCCAGGAGCTGGCGGCCGTGCGGCAACAGCTGACACGGCTGCAGGACGAGCAGCAGCAGAACAACACCCGCCTGGAGCGCGAGCTCAACGAGGTGCGCGTGGCCGCCAACGCGGCGGCATCGCCCAGGCACGCGGCAACGGAGGGCGACGTGACGGGGTGAGTGCTGACGGCGGGATGCAAGCCTGGCTTGCCGTTTACGCAGGCCGCAGGTGCCATAGGCTGACCACAAGCGGGTGTATTGTCGCGTACGTGCCGTAAGTATGGCCCGTCAGCAACTTACGCTGTCATCCTCTCCCATGCTACGCCTTTCCTCCAGGCACACAGCGCCCGCTGCAGCCTCTCAGCCCGGACCTTCTGCGAGCAACGCCGTTGAGCCGCTGCTGCAGGAAGCACCTTCCTTCCGCGACGGCCTTGAGGGCTCCCCACACACACAACAGCAGCAGGAGCAGCAGGAGGCGGCAGCTGCTGCAGCTCCTGCGCCCGCTGCTGAGGAACCTTCGCAGGGCAGGTCGACAAGGTCCGCTGGCCGCCGCACAACGCCGGCGCCAGCACCAACTAGCACACGCACGACCGGAGTCCGCACGCGCAGTACACCGCGGAAGGCAGCGGCTGCCGCGGCTGCGCAGGAGGAGGCAGAGGAGCCTCCTGCCGCAGCCCCCGCCGCGGCGGCGAACCTGGGGCCCGCCATTGCTGCGGCCGCTGGGCGTGAGCCGCCCCTGGAGCCCATCATGGAGGCCGAGGAGGAGAACCACGGCCTGCCGCCCAAGGCGGGCCGCGGAGGGCCGGCAGCCGCAGCCGCAGCTGCGGCGCCGGCAGCGCCGCAGCCCACACGCAGCACTCGCAGCCGCGCAAGTCGGGACTCCAAGTGAGGCCCGTGTGCGCACCTTTGTGACCCGAAAAGCCATTCGCTGCTTTGCTAGCTAGGACTTACAACTCTCATCCTTAGCGATTTTGCGCGTTACATGCATTCCTGCGACGACTTGTCCCAGGACGGGTGCTGCTTTTTCTTGTATTAATCTCTGGAGTTTGCCCTTTGTGTTTGTGGCGCTGTAGGCCTGAGCAGGCCACGGCTGCGGCCACCGCCACGACGGCGGAAACACGCTCCCGGGCGGGGCGGGCGACGCGCACGTCGGGCCGCTCCGCCGCCGCTGCGGGCGCATCCACGCCAGGCGACGTGGCGTACGCTGCCGCCGCGCCCCTGCCATCCGACATTGAGCCACGCGCTACCCGGGGGCGTGCAGGGCGCTCCACCCGCAACGCTGCTGCACCGAGCGCGTCCGCTGAGCCCGAGGGTACGTGGTGACGGTTTGGGTGGCTTACGTACAGCTGGGTGCAGTTGTGCGCTCCATGTGTCTGTGGCGTGACAAGGAACTCACCTCTCGCTCATTGCCTGCCTTGCTTGCAGGTGATGCCAAGGCGGCGCAGAGCAAGGACGGGTAAGCTCGGCCATGCCTGTGCGACTGTCATACCTGAGCGCTACTTGCTTGGTCACAGGCTTCCGGCGAACAGCGCCATGGCGTACTGCGTGTATCCGTGCTGGCGCCGCACTTTGACGCGCTTATGATACAACGCAACGCATTTACATGCAGGAACAAGCGCCGACGCGAGACCGATGACGACGCCAGCAAATCCAAGCGGCGGAAGTCCGGCAGCAGCAAGCACCTGGGCATCCTGGACGACTGATGGCGTGCAGGTTGTGGGGGCTCCAGTGCCGTCCGCATTGTTCATAGGCCCCTTCGCGGACCCACTGCGTGCAGTACGAGACCTTCTCAGTGACACCAATTTGCTGCACCCAGCAAGTGAGACTCAAGAGCCTGACCCAGAGGGTTAGTGTGGAAATGGCAGGTCGTTATGGTGCCGTTTGGCAAAGTCCAATGACTGGTGTGGTTTGGCCCGCGTCAGTGGTATTACGGAGGCGAGCAGGCTGTTGTTGCATGCATAGATGCCCAGCTGTCTAGCATTCTCGCCTGTACGCAAGGTACTAAGCAGGACGCAGTAAACCGTCCTTGTCAGGAGTAGTGAGGTCGCTGTACAGGTGTGCAGTATAGATCCAGACAGTTGAAATGTCACCGTGTATGTATATATACGCTAGCCCGGGCGGCTTAGCAGTGTTCGTCCTGCTTAGGTGATGATGGTGATCTCTCTGCTGGCTGCGTGATTCCTGTCTCGACTGCTGCTGACAGCTCGGTCCATAAAGTGCCAGAGTTATCTAAAACTGCCAGTGTGCTGACAAGCTCTGTAAGCCATCAGTGAGCGCCACATGAACGGGAATGGAAACCCCTTGCTAAGTTCCTTGTCAGGTTGCCGCTGAGGTGCAAGCCATCCGGCACTGTGTTCATGGTGCAGCAATTCAGCTGTTTGTGCCCTGCCATTGCACGCCTGAATGAGGCCACTACCTTGCTTGTGATAAGTTGCCTGGTTCTGCCTGATTGAAACTTAAGCCCTGAGAGTCCGGTAGGATCCGATAGCATTACAGCAGCTCCACGTTCCAGCCCACCGTGATGCGGTGCCGACCCTCTGCATCTACACTAACACTAACACTCAATCGTCAACTGCACTCCATAGCTCAAAATTGCCTTTCAATGGTAGGCCACCAGCCGTGCAGGGCTACAAATGTCAAGCTCCACACTCTTTGTCACGTGGCAAGCCGAATAAAACGAGCACTGCGGCTTCAGCTACTGGTGTACCTGCAATGTTGAGACACCTGTAACTGAACGAAGCACCCAGCAGTGGCCCACAGCCGCCAAAGGACCTACGCTGGCATTGCTGCCAAAATGGAGAAGCCAGCATGACGTCTCAGCTGGCGGGCCCATAACCGTGTGCAGACCGCTAATAAAGCTGCACCCACACCAGTCCATGTCATTGGTGCCCCCGGTGTTTTGCTCACAGCGGTCATGCTCACAGGTCAGAGAGCAGCAGTTATCCGCCGACCTACTACTAATGCGCTATATAAATGTAAATGCCGCTAGCAGCTCCATTCTAACGTCGAATGACGGCCCCGCAGGTTCTTCCCAAGTGACCCAGGGACCCCGAGCTACAGCTAGTGCGTACGACCCTCTAGGACGGATATGTACCCAGCCTCAGCACCCGCGCAAGATACATGAATGGCCCTGGCACCCCACTCCTCACAACCTCTTCAGGCTCTTCTTCACCTTCGACATCGCTGTGCTCCCTGCCCCTGCCTTGCTGGCCGCCGGCTGCTCTGACTTTGCCTTTTTGAGCGTTGGCGACGAGCCCGGCCCTGACGCGCCCTCCTTCTTGCTGCCATCTGATGAGGTCCCCGCGTTTGCCCCACTGGTGGTCAGCGGCGTGGGCGTGGGCCGCTTCGCTGGCATGGCGTGGATGCTGGTCATGAGCCGCGCCCGCTCGTCGTACTCCGCGTAGTCCTCGAGCAGCAGCTTGCCAGCCTCCTCGTTAAGCGCCGAGTCGGGGAATGGCTGGATGAGCAGGCAGCGAATGACCTAGAAGGACGGCAACGGAGTGCACATTCAGGGGGCTGCCGAGGGTAGTAGCCCACGTGCGTGAGCAGGTGTACTACCCCTACCCTGTACCTCAACTACGAGACCCCAGGCCAGACAGCGAGCAAGCAAATCGAGCAAGATGATTTTGTTGGAGACCCCAGCGCAGGTGAATAGCAGAAACGCCGCCAGTCCGCTGGCTACGGCAACTGCATGCTGCCACTGTGCCTACCATGAAGACGTGACGGAGCGTCGTCTCGGGCGTCCAGTCACGTTTGAGGACGTTGACACAGATATCGCCACTCGTGCTGACATTTGGGTGAAAGACCTGAGTGGGCGACCACAAGGGCCCAAGGTTCGCGTAAGTACCTGCGACAATGAAGCCTATACGGCCGATTTCCGCATAGCCGGTGGCGACCCATCACTGTACTACCCGTGTACCTTTGTAAGGAAGAAGCCTTTCGGAGGGGAGTTGGGGTAGTCCTGTGGAATGCAAAGCCTGAGCCTGAACATTCCCCCTGCAAAGGGCGTTCCCTCTGGCCCCTCTAGCTCTGCAGTGATATCGGCTATGTTGGTTTCGTTGATGTGCACGCGTATGCCCTCTGGCGGGGAGGTAGAGAGGTCTGTTAGCTCTCTCATTAATCGCTTCCCCGCAGCTGCGCTGAGCGAGCAGCAGTCCATTTAGAGCACCTCGCTGATGTAAGTGCAATGGACAAAGTGTGCTTGTTGCCACTGCTTCGAGTCAAGCAAAGTGGCAACTGTGCTTGAGGGCTGCGTAAGAAATAGCAGCACGCAAGGTTAAACCTTTCCGTTTAGGTACGTCTCGAGAATAGGCAGTGCAAGTGCAGCAGGTCAACTGATGTTGACAGACGAAGTTGACTTCGGGGGGATTGCCCATGCAGGCCTGGTGGGGCGCTGGGGCCGTGAGTAGCTTGCAGTCCCATTAACCCACGGCTTTCCTGCTTTCCTTACATATCAATAAGCGGCAGGTATTGCTCAAAATGCTGTGCAGCACCTCCTCGCGGACTGTGGCCTTCCGCTCCCGGGCCTCGGCTCGCTCCGTCGTGGTCCGCGCGCACAACAATGCCGGGGCCGCTGCCGCGGCTGCTGCTGCTGCAGCCCTTCTCTTGCAGGTATGTCCGGGCATCGTGTTCTCTGTCGTGAGGGCTGTGTTCCATGCCATGCTTGCCACTGCTTGCTGGCCTACCCGATGAAGCTGCTCAGCGAACAAGCTCACAGTGTGCTCATACTGCAGCTTTTTGTGCTAACTGAGCTTGTGCTCGTTCCTTACGAGGACGCGTCCGCAAACTGCGCTTGCGCGCCATTTCCTTCTCGGGGAAGCTCGCCCTGCGCTTGTGGCAAGCATAGGCACGTGCACTACGGCAGTATCAAGCGCTGATCTGCGTGCGGATCAGGGTCTCACCCTTGCCGCCGTCACAACACTGCCTTCTACCTAGGTCTCCCCCGCCTTCGCTGGTAGCAACTCCGGCACCAAGTCCCAGTCCCTAGAGGCGGAGCTGCGCGCTGCCATTGAGGCGCGGAAGCAGGCGGCACAGGTGGGCTTTCCGCCTGCTTACCTCATCTGGTGCTGCTACTGCGCCGTTAAAGTTCTGGCCCAGCTTGTGTGTTGCATGGGCCATGCCGCGCACAACCACAGCAGTCAGCCCTACAGCGGCATGCAGCACCGCGCAGATCAGCCAGCATGCAGCCTCTGCTTAATTTACGGCATGCTATCGGGTGCATAATACGCTTTGCGTCCTATCCGTCTTGCCTCAGGTCGAGGCCCCCGCTGAGGCCAAGCCCAAGCCCATCTTCTCCTTCACCGCCCCGGCCGTGGTCGAGGAGGCTCCCGCCCCCGCGCCGGCCCCCGCCCCTGAGCCTGCCCCTGCCCCGGCTCCCGAGCCCGAGCCCGTTGTGGAGGAGCCTGTGGCCGCCGCGGTGGTTGAGGCGGTGGCGGCCCCTGAGCCTGCCGCCGTGCCGGAGCCAGAGCCTGTGCCGGAGCCGGTGCCGGAGCCGGTGCCGGAGCCTGTGGTCGCGGTCGTGGAGGAGCCGCCTGCTCCTGCCCCTGTGACTGCTGCCGCCCCTGCCCCTGCCGCTGCTGTGGCTGAGCCGGAGCCGGCGGCTGCCCCCGCTGCCGCCGCTGCTGCCGCGCCCGCTGAGGAGGGCAGCTCGAGTGAGTGATACGCACGCCCGGGGCATCCTCAAGGGGCTCTGGCCGCGGCCGTTTCGCAGCCCCAGGAGGCTGTGGCACGTGCTCCGAGTCGCTCGTAGGACGCTCGCTCTCGTGTAATAGGCAGCGCTGTTTGCAAAGTGACGGCAGACGGCAACGTAATCCGTCAGAAGGGAGGCTATATCCCGACAGTGGTCAATGTGCAGCCGCAGCCCAGACCGTGTTCCCTGCGTATGCGGCGGAAGCTTCAGCGAACTAGATGTGTGACGTTGTAATCAGCACTTTGGGACAGAGATGGGTCACATAACAGATCATTAGCAGCGCGGGAGGGCAGCTATGCGGCATCGTGGGCGGGCTGGCAAGTCCGAGCGTTACACCGGCGGCGCGTCGACACGTGCCGTTTGCGGCCGCAGGGAGCATAAACGCTGATGCGACGATCAGCTGCATGGAGAATGTTCAATTAGCATATTGCATAACATTTGTTGCTCGTTTTCACTTTTCACATCGCCTGCTAAAGTGTTCGCGTGCGAGAGTCGAGGCACCTTTTTGCCCACGCGGTTAGGTTCACAGTGCGAAGCGAGTCGCACCGCTGGCCACTTCACCATACAAACGCCTACCATGCGCTACTACCACTTACGAACTCGTTGCGTTGCTCCATTGTCCGCAGGCAACACGGCGCTGATTGCCGGTGGCTCCCTGGTCGCGGTGGTGGCGCTGGCCGCCCTCAGCGGCAACAGCTCCTCGGACGACAGCAGCGCCCCCGCCCCCGCGCCCGCAGCCCCCACCACCCCTGCTGCAACCACGGATGCCTCCACCGCCGCCGCTGCTGCTCCCCCGGCCGACAGCACCGCCAACCCGCCGCCTTCGGCTTGAGCGCTTTCTCGATTTCCACGCGGAGGCAGCCTGGCAGTTGGCGTTTACAATAAAGCTGCCAGCCGAGGCAGCCAGCCGGCCAAGCCAGCCGGCCGATACCACCCCGCCATGTAGGCTTGGCGCAAGAGAAGATATCCTATGAGCTAGAGAACTGAGACTGCTGTTTGTGTTCAGTGATCTTTGTATGGTGAAACAATCTGGCCGTTGGAGACGAGATCCTTCAGGTATGCTGTGGACAAAAAGAGACGCCTGAGCAGCGTTCAAATAGCCTTGATTTTGGTTCATACGGGGGTAAGGGACAGTGGCTTTGCAAACCGGGTACGCCATAATGTATGCACTGCTGCAAGCCACTGCAAGCTGTACATGATCTACATGTGGTGGTGCTTGTCCCTTGTTTTTGTGTGACGTGTGAGTTGGTTTCCAGTTGGTACGTTCGGCGTTCTGAAGCGATGTTCACTAAGTCAACATGGACCTTACACTGCATTCAGCCATTGCGGTTGGTGTGATGCAAAGGCGACCTTCACTCTGGACGCCAACCCCTACAACCATGTAATAACACAATCCATAGATTCCTGGACACACATGCAAAAACCTGCCAGGGAGTTGGACTAGCGCATGTTGCTGGAGGCCGTTGTCTTCCACAGGTTTGTGCTCCATGCTTCAACTGCTGACAGCGCATAACGGCATAACCAGCCAGAGGCGCCTGTAGCAGAACAGCTCAGCCGAGCCACCTCCACCAGCCAGCATAAAAGGGCTACAACTGCACGAGACAATTGCCACTCATCAACCCATCAGGTGTGCTACAAAACAGCCTACCGGTAATGCCATCGTACCCATGCCACATACACAAAATTGCACAGCCGTACCAGTCGTGCGTGAAAGTGCAAACCCCCACAGCCCTCCCAATGCTTCAAGCCCGCGTGCGCCTACGACGTCCGCTGCTTCTTGCCAGCCCCCGCAGCCTCTGCCTCCTGCCCAGCCCCTGCCCCCGCCCCCGCCTGCCCCGGCTCCCTGGTGCAGGCGGGGCACACGTACACGCGGCCGCTGCCCTGCGCGTAGTCCTTGAAAGCCCCGATGCCGCCGCGCTTGTCGCACGAGAAGTGCACCCAGTTCTCGCACGCGTCGCAGCACACCCAGTCGCTGGACACGGCGTCGCCACCTGGGGGCGTACCGCGTACGGCAATCACATCACACAGGGTTGCAGCTCACAGTACAGACTCGCCTTGTTGGGCAGCGCTCAGGTACCGGTATCTACGTACCTACGTGTCTACGTACCTACGTGTCTACGTACCCACGTACGCTGACCTCCTACATGCTACTGTACTTGATGCGACGCCCAGCCTGAGCACCAGACTGGTAAGCAGGGGCCTGGGCCTCAACGATCCCTCCGCCGCGGAGGCCCTGCAGAGACCAGCACAGGCAAGGTCCGCAATACCGGTGCCCATGCGTGAGTGTCCTGCCCCGCTCACCGTTGCACAGCACGCATCGGTCCATGGTGACGTCCTCGGGGTGCGCCTGCTCGTACTCCCACAGGTAGTTCTGGTAGTGGCGCTTGAGCGCGTTGCCCACGCCCGTCTGCTTGTTGGTCTCCGTCCAGTTGCGCATGCGCGGGAACACCTGCATGCGCGCACAGGGCCACGGCGCTCAGCTGCAGAGTATGCCAAGCACCGCCTCCCACTGCCCTCGCACGCAACCCAAGCGCACAGCTGCATTGCAGGCTATGCCATGCGCCTGCGCCGTGAGCCGGACTTGAAAGCATCTGATCAGCACACCCTTGCAAGCCCACTTCCTTCCCAGTAACCTCACCGCCACATGTCCGCAGCCCACAACCCGTGCTACTCTTCCCCCCCCCTCCCCCCCCCCCTGCCGCCCCCCCCCCTCCTGCCCTCGGCCGGGGCTCGGCTCTTGCC
>VFQN01004387.1_pt1 | contig 18688 bp, 24 predicted proteins | sample 3512371 | NCBI WGS metagenome assembly VFQN01 (sample SAMN10412370, study PRJNA504923) | tailings metagenome | isolation source: Replicate 2 from Balatoc abandoned mine | place: Philippines: Itogon, Benguet | collected 2017-08-28 | reverse complement strand
TATCCGTCGTGGCAACAGTGCCGCCGCCCGTGGGCGCCGCGGCGCCGTCCGCCGCTGGCCCCCGCTGAGGCGGCTGTCTCGCACGCAGCTCGCGCTGGTGGCGGCGCTGGCGTCGCGTCTCGCGCTCTGCCTCCCGCAGCGCTTGCCGTACGGCCCCGGCCAGGCGTGGGCCGAACTCCTCCAGGCTGCCGGGGTGCTGTAGCACCTGCCGCCGTCGGGGCCGCGGGAAAGGGGAAGGAAGCGCAGAGCTTGTAAGGTGCGCAAGGGAGCTTTGGTGAGACCAGGCAACACAGTCGGGTAAGAAGTGCGCGCTCGGGTAATGGCATGCAGCGGTTGGCATTACGTGGAGGCATGAGATTTAGACAATACCTGGCAACATGTGGTTCCTTCTGACTAGCAAGTTGTGTCAGTGTGCGCCCCATACGCCTTGTGCGTGGCAACGACGTGGTGCATTATCTGTACCAGGACGCAACTACGTTCGTCATCCCGCAACTTGACACGGCGCATTGTTTAGATAGTGCAGCCCTGGAGACATCGCCTGGCCCGCCGCCCCCACCCGCCGCACCTTGACGGACACCGTTTCGCTCCGAGACAGCCCCTCGTACAGCGGTTTACCCAGCGCGGTCGGATCGACATCGGGCGTCGTGCCGGCGGATCCAGCCGGCGTCCCTAAGTCGCTGCTCTGGCGTTCCCCTCTCCTGCTCTGCTGCTGGTCCTGCTGCTGCTCCTGCTCCTGCTGCTGCTCCTGCTGTTGCCGTTGCGGGTCGTCGATAAGCTCCGCCAGCCCCTCATGCTCCTGCTTGCTCGCAACAGCTTTGCAGTAACGGCTCCACAGCCACCGCTGCGAGGCGCTGGCCATCGCGGCCGGGAAGGCGACCAGGAAGACCGCCAGCAGGCACTGCACCCACACGGGGCGGCAGGACACCAGCCGAGCCATGGAGGGACTGTCGCACCGCAGCAGGCTGTGGGACAAGGCGCTGTTGCTGATGTTGCTCCCGGGTGTGCCGATGCCCTCCGGCAGCTGGTGCTGCTCCATCAGTAGGATGCGTGGTGCGATGGTGTACGCGGCCACCCACACCACGGCCGTGTGAAGCAGAATACCGGCGATGGCCGGCAGGAAGGGAAACTGGAACCGGGAGGGAGAGGCAGGGGAGGCACGAAGGGAGGCGCGTGAGGCACGTGTCCTTGGGGGCGTCCCGGTGCGAACGGCACAGCCACTTCCACGGTGTGCGTTGGAAGGGCTGGTGGGCATTGCTGTCCTTGCCTACAGCATGGCCGTTTTTTTAACCCGACTTCACCTTTTATACCGTTATTGATGACTAACGGCATTCCCACTGGCTTGGACGCGTGCCAACCAACACGTCACTCAACTGCCAGCGTGGAACCAGTTGTTTCGCCGCCCTTGCTCCCTCAACCCTACGGCATCGTGGGCGTGGGCATGTACGGTATGTCCACGCACGTTAACCCACCCCGACCAGGAGGTCCAGCGTGCAGAAGAGCAGAGTGCTGGCCACCGGCCACGTGCTGACCAGCAGGGTGTAAGGAGCAAACACTGCGTCAGGCCAGCGGGCCCGCGGCAGCAGGGGGTATGAGGCCAGGTGCAGCAGCGTGGAGCCGCCGCGGGCGGTCGACCAGGCGGCAGACACGCGGTGCCTGCAGCAGGGCAGGGCGTGGGGCAGTGTACGGGAGGTCGCGACGTCGAGATTGTTGTTGGACGCCATGCACGGATTTGCACCCCCAACCTATTTCGCATCCAGCAAAACCGATGAACCGGGAGTTGCTGTGAGTCGTGTTACTCGCATGGGGTCTCCCCTGCATGGAGTTGCTGTGAATGTGCTGTTCTAGGCGCCAGCCGCGGGCCTCGGGGAGCAGGATTGCAGATCCGAACGCTGGGCACCGTGGGGTGTACGGCCTCACGGCCCCTGCACAGAGCTGCCTTGCCTACAAGCAACGGCTGAACCCCATTCCTCCCGCCGTCATCCACACGCCCTCCTTGCCTACCTTCTCCACCTGTCCCACAGCCTGCCCTGCCGCCGTGCCATCGCCAGCACCAGCACCAGGCCCGCGAACGTCAGGTGGTGCACGTTGCTGAGCAGCCCCACCCAGTCGCCCACGCGGGCAGGGCGCACCAGGTACCACGGCAGGTGGGCCAGCACGTGCAGCAGCTGTGGTGGTATGCGTTGGGAGGTAGGCGCAGGCGGAGTTGCCTTAGTTGGAGGTACAGTAGCCAACGTGCCAGTCGCGGCACGTGTGCAGGCCTAAGCGGTCCGCACGCTAAAACCGTCGGTCAACGAGCCCCTCAGACAGCAGTTGAAGGGCAGCAGGTTTTGGCCTTAAAAAGGACTCACGTCGGTCCAAAGCATGTTAAAGCGCGCTCACCTGCACAGCCGTGTGCGCCCCACACGGGAAGGTGCTCAGCGCGAGGCCGTGGGTCCGCCGGTCCTCGCACGTCCCGTGGGCCGCACCCGGCGCGTTGCAGCTGCGCGCCGCAAACGCCGCCAACACCAGCGGCAGCCATAGCGCAAAGGCCACGTCGCGGCTGAACTGGCGCTCTGCGCTTGCAGCAAGGGGCGAGTGCAAATGAGACGTATGCAGTGGAGGCGGCAGCTCAGGTCAGGAGGCCAGGCCTGGCTCAGGCTAGTCCTACGGCCGTCCACTCGGCTGTGACAGGGATCCACGGTTAGGAAATACGCAATACCTGGGTAATTTATTATCTAGCAATCGGTGCGTGCGCCGTGCGGCCATGTGATGTCCTGCTGGTTGTCCTTAACTTCGCCGGCTATGAGTCATCGTTTCGCCGTTTTCGGTAGCCTCAAGTTCCGTAGCCTCCGTTGCGCGTCGAAAGTAAAGCACCGAGCTATGCACGCAAGATTAATTCGTCTTTAAGCTCCTTCGCACCTGCCAAAAAGGCCCTGAAGCGGGCCTGCTCGTGAAACGCCCCCTGCCTTGCTGGCGGCTCCTCGAGCCGACCTTGCCCCGCAGAGTCATTAGTTGGCCTACGGCTCGGCTTCTGGGAGGTGCTGCCGCTAACGTGGCCCTTTCCGGACCGGCCGGCCCCGAAATCCTCGCGTGCCGCCTCTGACTCTTGTTGTCTGCGTATCCTGGCTAGCATCATTTCTCACAGTTGTTATCTCGCAAAGCCATTGAACAATATTTCCTTCAAAACTGGCACCGCTTCCTGCGTATGGATCGCGGCGCGTGCCAGTGCCTAACAACCTTGTACAGTAAGTAGTTGTCTCATGGGTGCTGCACATTTGCGCGATATGTCAGCAGCTCATTCGCTGTGACCCTTGAGGGGCAAACCCAGCCGCCGACGTACGAACGACCCATGGGTCGGCATGTCGGTAGTTTGCAGGAACAGGAACTCTGCCCAGGACACTCAGCAAATTAGCAAATGTAGTATACTTACAATAACTGCCTTACGAGTGTCAAAGGCCATAAGTGGAGTAAAGGGGCTTGATGGGGGGTATGACGCAACCGTGCGCGTTCTCGGTCCCGCGGTTGCGGCAGGTTACGGGGTGCAAACGTGCCAGCAATGCCCACCCTGGGACTGAGCGGGCGGGCCAACATGTCCGCCAAAACCCGTGTGCACAGCCTGTAGAACCAAATCGTTGCTTACACAAGTGCCTACACTTGTGCAATGAGCGCCCACGCATCCACGTGACGCACCTCCCGCAGGGCACCCTTGCACCCACCTGCAGCCCACATGCATGAGGGCCCTGTCCCAAATCTCGCCCCCATATTACCTACACGCTCTCCGCACCCGCCAAAGGACGACCGCCTCCGCTCCGCCTCCGCTGCGCCAAAAAAGCCGCCGTCCGCCTTGTGGACCGCCCCCAAACCCCACACGCTCCACCTGCACGGCTTACGCACGCCTGCGCACGTGCCCCGGCCGGTGACCCTCCCGATCTCACAGCCCCCCGTCGACCTCCTGCCCTGCCCCCGGCCCCATGCCCCACCGCACCGCGCCCTGAGGGTCGAAGAAAGCCACGAAGGCCTCATACCGCGCTTGGCTGCCCAAGCCGCGGGGGGTGTCGCTGTGCCCTCCCAGCCCCCGGCCCGGGCCCTGCAGCAGCGGGTGGTGTGGGCGGCGGGGGTGCAGCGGATGTGAAGCGTCCTCCGGCACAGGCAGCCGCGGCGCGTGGCCCCCTCGCAGCTGCGGCCGCAGCCTGGAGCGCTCGGAGGCCGCGTAGTCCTCCACACGCTGCACCGGCAGCAGGGGGGAAGGGGCCGGGACGGGAGGAGCGGGGGAGGATGATTGGGGCAAGATCTATCTGTGGCTGGGTCAGAAGCCGCAGCGTTGGCCGGCTCAGCGGTGAGGTTGAGCAATCCATGTAACCCAGAACGGACAACGGAGGCGACCTCACGGAGAGGCCCTGTGAGAAGGGGCCCCGCCTGAGGCGCACCACCACGAAGCTGCGCCATCGCACGCACCCAGCCACGCATGGGGTGCGCTTATGCTCTGTGCACCGCCAACCCCCAAGCAGTCCGACAGTACAGTACGACAGGCAGCGCACCTCGTGCCCACCCGTGCCGCGCCCACCTGCCACACGTCCCTCAGCTGCGGCCACGCCGCCAAGGCCGCCGCCAGCTGCTCCCGGCGCAGGCAACACAGCTCGCTGCTGGCGGCCGCCACCACGCTGGCGGTGCGCGGGCAGCCGGTCAGACAGCCGTACTCGCCAAAGTAGTCGCCAGCCTGCAGCGGGACGGCGGCGGGGGAGCGAGGTGGGCGTGGTTAGGTTGCTGTGGGTTTGAGCGGTGAAGCGGTGCACGCCTGTGCTGCACAGCGCAGGGAGGTGCAAGTGCACACGTGCCGTGCAGCAGCAGAGGCAACGCATGCGCCCGACTGCGGCGGTGCCGTGCTGGTCCTCCAAAGTGCACGTTGTGTAATGGATGCCGCGTCGCCTACAAGAAAGGACGCCACTTCGCCTTCCGCTTCGTCCTCCCTCCCGGGTTTCAATCCCTGTACTTCGTGTGCGCTGTAGTTGCCCTTCCCTCGGCACCCCCCGCCCTGCGCACGGCCATGCCGCCGATGCACCTCGAGGGCCCGCAGCCCCCACCCCCGGCCCACGCACCTCGAGGGTCCGCAGGCGCACCGTCTGGCCAACGTTGCCGGCCTGCAGCAGCGTAGCGTTCCGAGCCCGAGACAGACCCAGCTGCTGCCCCGCCTGCAGCTGCACCGAATACAACCTCGTACGCACACCAGGCGGGCCCGCCCCTGCCTCCATGCCGCGCACGGCCCCTGCAAGCCCCTCGCCCTGCGCGTGCCCGTCATCCTGCGTCGCCGCATCCGGGCCCTGCGCCGGCCCCTCCCCTGCCTCCCCCCAGTCGGGTGCACGCGCCAGGGTGCGGGTGCCCGCCAGGCGCCAAGCCGTGGCCGTGTCCACGTGCTGCGTGACGTGCAGCCGGCCCTCTGGGGCACCATAAGTTGGTGGTCAGCAGGGCAAGCGGCAGGTGGGACATGGCCCTCTGTGTAACAGGCTTGGCATTGCGAGGTTCTTACAGCGGGTTAGTGACTGTGTGGTTGACGCTCTGTGCTAGGCCGCTGGTTGGACACGTGCATCGGGCTACCTTGATGTGCAGGTCTGTTCAGCCGCTTGCGAACAAGGACACACAACGCGACGCGTTACAGGTGCAGCGCTCAGTGGGTTATGCTGGGTCCATATCGGGTCTACCTCTCCTCGTGGTTATGTCCAGCAGGCCGTGTATGCAACTCACCACTTATGAAGTAGAGCTCCGTGTCCCAGCCGCCCTGCAGCAGCACAGGCACAAACCACGCAAGGGCGGAAGGGTAAGCCAGCAGCGCGGAGCAGCAAGCTTGGCTTGCGCAGGGCTTGTGTACTGTCCTCCCATACCGATCTGCCGCGGGAGCACAGCTTGCACCCTGCCCCCGTACACCCCGCAAAACACGTCTCGTCATATTGTCCCCAACGCCCCGTCCCGGACCCGCCGCCCCGTAGGGTTCGTTCCTGACCAGTACTGGCGTCATTGTCCCTACGCACCTCCATAACCACGCACTCCCCCGCCGGGTGGAACTCCAGCCGCAGCGCGGCCGCCAGCTCCGCCGCTAGCCCGGGGGCCAGCGCCCCGCAGCTGGACAGCAGCGGCAGCTGCCGCAAGATGCCGCGCCCGACGCAGCCCACCACCTGGCGACGGAGCTCCGCGGGCAGGCCTGCAGGGAATGGCGATGACAGTGCACCCGGAAGGTGAGCAGTGAAACTAGGGGGAACCGTGGTGCGGCTAGTAGGGCGCTGCAGACCGGCTGCGCTTGCTGACAGAAGACGGCGCTGCGCAGGAAGGCAGGTAGGCCGGGCAGGCCGCAGCGCACAGGCGCCCGGCATGTATCCCCGGTCGCCCTACACCCACCCTGCATGATGCGCATGTCGTCCTGGTTGTTGTGCTGCTTGGCTGCCACGTGGGCGTAGAAGCCCTTGACACGTGCCCCCAGGGCGGTGGGCAGCGCCCCCGCGTGCGCGTCCAGGAAGTCGTCCACCGCGAAGCCCAACTCAGCGGCGGCAACCTAATTGAGAAGCAAAAGGTAGTTGAATGCAAACTTGACATTTGCATGTTTTCGGTTTATGGAGGTGCATTAGTGAAGGGTGCCGGTGCGTGTGTGGGCTGGAGACGGGTTGGGAGTTGGGAGTGTGCGTTGAAGAGGCCCTCGTCATCGGGGAGGGGCTGGTGCGCGGGGCCGGCAGGTGGTCGGTTACCGGGATGCACAATTCGTGTAACCGCCATGTCCCGGGGCCTTACCTCGTACTTGTTTGCTGTGCCCATGATGGTGGAGGCGGTGGATATGACGTAGGCCAGCGTGATGATGCCCAACAGCATGCCCACGCACGCGCTGCGGGTGGCAGGAGGGGGGAGCGGTGCGGCATGAGTATATGCGGTAGGCAAAGGGAACGTGGCGAGGCAAGGGGTGGACCAAAGCGGGGCTGCGAAGGCCAAGCATCACTTGCAGGCGCTAGGTGATGGAGGGATACTGCTGGGCATCAGCTGCTGTGGGGATATGGTCAGCCCACCGCAGGGCCTGAGCCCCTGGCACCCCGTCAGGAACTAAGCACTGGACCCACAGGAATCGCTCAGCGGCCGTGACGGGCACGATGTCGCCGTAGCCCACGGTGGTGAAGGTGATGACCACAAAGTACAGCGAGGTGATGTACCTGAGTGAGGGGGAAGGGGCGCCGGGCAGGGGGCACGGCAGCAGGGTTAGAGAGCAGAGATTAGGTGGGAGTACCGGCAGAGTCCTGCTCACGCCTGCACAAAACGGACATGTGCGGTTGAGAGTATGAGGGGCGGGGGTAGGGAGAACGTGGCCGTTCGTGGCCCTTTGCGTATTCGAACAGGCAGGATAGGGGCCAAACACAATCCGATAAGCACGCCTATACGCCCCGCCCTCCGCCACCAGCTTGACAACAGGGCTACCAAGTCCCTTCCCTTGCGGCAAACGTCGGCACTGTGCCTCTTTCCCCACCGAACCGCAACTCACTGCTCCACGGGCCCCTCGTCTGCGATGCCCGCCGCCGCCACCCACGTGCCGTCGAAGTCCCCCGGCGCCCGCTGCTCCATGACGGCCGCGAAGAACCAGGCGCACGACGCCACGTGCAGCGCCAGCGCCGCGCCGCCAGCGTAGCAGCACACGCGCACGGCGGCGACGCCCTGACGCCGCTCCGCGTTGCGGTACACGTCGGAGCGCTGGGGAGGAGAGGAGTATATGCAATCGCTGGTAAGGAGATCAGCGAAAGCCTTTTCCGGTGCGAGCCAATGTGCAAGGGAGGGTCACAGGTGTGTGGGTGTGTTGACGAGCGGTGACGATGCGCTGCCTGCTGCGTGCAAGGTAGAGGATGGAGTAGGTGCGGCACTGGGGTGTTGGTGGCATAGGGGGAAAGGAGAGGGGAGAGCCGTTCGTGCATTCGGTGGAACTGAGCACGGCTGACACCACGTTGCCCTGCGTGTGGGTTGCAAGATGCAGGTGATGCAAGAGATGCTCTCGTACAGCGTGACAAATGCTCTGCACCTGCGCCTGAACTCAGCACCAGCAGTGAGGACGGAGGAGCAGTACCAGTGCGAGGTTTCATGGCGGCCTCGCCTGATTCTCATTTCCATCATGTAAGTGTTGCTTGGATTGCAGCGCTCATATTGCACGCAGCTCTGTGCGTGACCCACCCTCAGCACGCCGTGCAGCTTGAACACCCGCAGCAGGCGCACGAGGCGCAGCAGGCGGGGCAGCTTGGCCAGCTGCATGGCCGCACCCGCGGTGTCGGAGATCTGGGGGCCAGGGGTTCAGGGGCCCAGGGGTTCAGGGGCGGGCAAGGGTTCGCACCCTTGCAGGGCACAAGCCAGCATGCTGCTGTCCCATGGCGACATCCGCCTTGTGCGTGGTGCTGCTACGGCATGCAACCCGCGCAGCATGTTCGTGAAGCGGCCGGCCCAGCGCCTCCCCAACTTGTCGACCATGGGTTTGGTCGCAAGGCCCAAGATTGCGCCCCTCCCGGTCAAGGGCGGTCGGGTACCAGCGGGCCCTGTCAGATCTCAACACACAACACCCCCTCCCTGCCCGTATCCGTTTATTTTGCGGCTTGTCGGCTACCCCTGCCCACCAGCTTGTACGGCAGCGCCGCCACCAGGTCCAGCGCCAGCCAGCCCGTGGCGTAGTGCCAGGCGATGGACCCGTGGGTCTCTCGCAGCAGGTGCCGCCGCACCGCGTCGTCGCCCAGCGGCACGGCGGTGCGGAAGTTGAGCAGGATGTCCAGGAAGAAGGACACGTCTGGGTGGGGTACGTACAGAGGGTGGGAGCATGATGCAGCCTGTTCATTTACCAGCTCACACATCAGGGTACAGGAGGTTGGAAGGGGAAGCGGAAGCGAGGGTAGTGCATAGCCGGTCATGCCGCCAATTCACACGCAAGGTTCCATGCTTTCCGCCCGAACGATTGGGGCGGCTTCAAGCGCTCTGGTGGGTTTGTAGGACCATGGTAGGCTTAGTAGACATGGATGGGCCAAAGTCACACTGCGACGGTGCTTTGTGCGGAGTTTGCTCCAGGGGAAGGGCATATATGAAGCTCGGGTGGCGACCATGTGGTCAACATGGCCGTCAGGGCCGCAGCGGTCGGTACTCGGTGACAGGGGGATCAGCCCAAGGGCCAACGAGCTCAGCTCAGGAGGCAGCACTGACAAGGGACCATGCACGTGCGTTCACCGCTCACTGCTTTGTACCATACTCCGCAGGCCGCCAGCCCGCACGCCCAAGGCCCTGCACGTGGCCAGTGTTGGCTCTGTGTTCCCCGCTGCCTGCCGGCATAAGGAACCCCACGGAACCGCCTCGTGCACAACACCGCCCGTCCCCCGTCCCCTCCCCATACTCACTGACTATAGCGTCCAGGATGCCTGCGGGGGAAGGTGAGCGGGCGGAGAACAAGGGATCGGGTGTAGGGGTAAGCATTGAGCTGGTTCCCCTTGCTTCTTGATACCGCAGCTCTGCGCGCCCTAACGTGCATCGCTCAAGGTTTTACGGCAGACGTCGAAGTGCACGACAAGGGATAGCTTTCACGCACAGGAGCGTCAAGCACCTAGCTGCGCGGAGCCTTCTCGAGCCCTGGCCCCTCCACAACCTCCACCAACCCTGAGCCTTCCCCAGCCCTGGCCCCTCTACAACCCGGTCCAACCCACACCCACCTAACCACTCGCTGACTGGGTAGTCAATATCAAAGCCAATGGTGTACGGCAGCACGATGGCGACGTAGAGCAACAGCAGAAGCAGAAAGGTGTCCCTGCCGCCGAGAGAGAGTAGCAAGGGTGGTAGCAAGGGTGGGGCACGTAAGCAACCAAGGCCGTTTGCAGTAGAGCCGGCGCTCAGGGCGACCGCTTAACGCAAGAATAGTCGCATGGCCGCCACGCACTCCTGCCCCAGTAAGGATGCGTGCATTGTCCATTGTGCACTAAATCAAGCGCTCTAGGCAGCAGTCTGACAGGAGCACTTCCCCCACCCTGCCTATGCGATGGATACACTGTTGACAGCCATGGCAGCCCCGAGCACCTGCCTCCTCTTCCCCTGCTCCCGCATCCCCTCGCCGGGCCAACCGCAACACGGCACCCACCACGCCATCCGGAAGTAGCTGTCCGGGTAGATAATGTCCCACGTCGCAAGCCGCAGCAGCCGCCAGCAGCTCTCTGCAAAGTCCACGCGCTCGTAAGTTGGTATGTGACCATCAGCGTGGGAGCGCCCCTCGCCGTCCCCCTCCGCGTGCTCCTGCCGCAGGTGCTGTTGCGGCCCCGGCTCGTCGCCCTGCAGCAGCAGCTCCTCGGCCAGGCTGTGGCCCTGCGGCCGCCTGCGCCGCGCAATGGTCTGCTGCAGCGCCGCCACCAGGTAGGACCAGGAGGTGAGGGAACGGCGCGACAGCAGCATCAGCCCGCACGCACCACGAGGCGGCCGCTGTGGGGTGAGGGAGGTAGCAAGGTACTAATGACACGGGGTAACTGGAAAGCCATAAAGTATCGGCTACAAACTTGCTGAGCTGGGCAGAGTCCTGCGGCATGTACAGGGAAAGGCAGGAGCTGAGGGCGAAGCGTGGAAGGATGTATCACTTCCATTCTGGTGCATGGACGCGTGTGGGCATCCGCTTGGACGGGATCTACCCAGCTGCACTGAGCACACACCCGTCAGTGGCACACCCGTAAGATGATAGCGCCACCACCAATGTTGTCCCGCCCTTTGCAGAACACTGGCTTTACATACCGGTCCGCACCCGACTGCGGTCCCGGGCACCCGTGGCCTACGTGCTGGCACATGTCGCTCCCAACACCGTCGCACATGCCATGCATCACCCGCTTGCTTCCTCACCTCCTCATCTTCATCCTCGCTGTCGGAGACCTCCAGGAGCTGTTGTGCGTGCTGAGGCAGATGCTGATGGTGGTCCCCACTTTCGCAAATCGGGCCAGGCCCGGACGTGGTTGAGGGCAGGGCGCACGCGTACACGCGGCCCATGTGGCGAGGATAGATCGCTGCCGATGAATCCGTGGGAGGTTTTATCCTGAGCATCAACCAGAACAGTACTGCAGGGAACTGATACGCTGCTGACCCCTGCTGACCCTGCGGCAGACAAGGGCTGCAGGATGTTGCCAAGCGTACACCGTGGCCCTCGAGCCTCGACTCCCCGTTATTGGGAGGGTTGGGCTGTCGGCTATCGTGTCATAGCGAACCATACGTGGAAGCTGTCCGCCTGTTGTGTTTGTAGTAATGCGTTCAGGTTTGACGAGACATGCAACGGCGACGCTCGTTGACAGTAGTGTACACAGCGCGGCTTTCTGAGAATTTAAGAACAATGCGCATGCCCACGCAGGAAAAGCTGGTCCGGTGAATGCGAATGCGGAAGGCGAATCGAAAACACTGTGCTTCGGAGCTCGGGACTAATGCGCCAGCAAGCATTTCATGAGCTTGTTGTAAACGTATGACTGACCTGCCATGAGTACAGTTTCTGCAGGTGGGCTGGGAAACGGGTGCCGTGTGCTGTTACGGCGTTTGGCGGTAGTGAGTCATGCAGGATGGAGGACGCTGAGCACCCTCCAAGGCACCTGCAAGGGGAAGGTGAACTGTACTCGTTTGTCCGACCAACTACCACACATGTTCACGTCAGGACGCCCCACGTCCCAGTCGTCTCCGGAGAGTCCCTGTTGCGGTGTTGGTCCCTGCGTGGAAGCTGGTCGAAGGGCCTGTCCAAGGGCCTGTTCGTGCATGTTTGAACACGCACCTCATCTACCTGTGCACGTGCACCTCTTGTCTTAGCAGTCTGCGGTCCCACTCCTTCCTGTCCAGCAAGCGGACAGTAACTCAGGGCCCTGGTAACACACGTACCGGTATACGTGTGACTGTGGAAGCAGGTGGAAGCTTATCCTGCAAGGCGCCAGGGAACGCATCGGACGCATACGCACGGGAAGAGCGAACCACCGAGCAGATTGATCTTATTGGTTGGATCCTGAGGTTACGTAACTCATAGCGTTCCACAGAGAGCGAGAGCGGATCTAGTACGCGCGCCACGTGGTTCTCCATCAGCGCCACCGTTAAGCCAGCAGTGCGCATAATGTAATAGTAATGGTCAGGTCACCAGCCAGCTCCACCTCCACGCTGCGTACAAGCAGGGTGTATATATAACGCACAACAGCATCTCAATATAACACTCAATATAGTACTCAACTCCTAGCCCACACCTCAAACACCCCACTTACTCCCTTGCTCCCCCGCCCATACACCGTGCTCCCACTCCAGGGGCTACCGCCTCAGGATCAGGATCAGGGGAGCTCCCTTGATCAGGATCCATGCCTTATTAAACAACCCTTGCTTTGGCCTGGCCTTCCCTGGCCCCTCCCCTTCCCTGTGTGACCCCTAACATACCCACCGCAGCTTACAGTGACGCCGCCAAGCCCTGCGCCTGCCTTTCCTTCGCATCTTGACTGTTCCTGGCGTTCACGCGCGGTTCAGCTGCAAGCTTGCCGCCTACTCCTTCATGACGCCCATGGCTGAGGAGGCGGACTGGCCTGGACTGGTGAAGCAACAGAGCTAGGCGCCTGAGCCCTGCCGCGCAGGGAAGCTCCCATGCCTGCTGCCGCCTGCCGCCCGCATGCATTTCTTCTTTTGGCCATTGCAGCAACCGGGGGCCAGCAACAGCACAGAAACCTGCCCACGCGTGCATGTACGTAGCCACGCACGCCCGGCATATAGGTTGGCCACAGGCCCAGGATTCCCTGCCCGTACCTGTGGCCCACTTCGTCTGCCTGAGCACAAACGCACGCGAAAGCTGCACACAGCCGCAGACGGGGCGCAAACGACCGGCCTCGGCACAGGTGACCTACTATGCCCAAATCCGGTCGGATGCTAGCGGAAGGATTTCATGGTGAGCACCATTGCCTAAGGCTCCCTTGTCAAAGTTACGTGGGCGGGGCGGTTCGTGCAATGCCCGCGGCTCCCCGCGGCGGGCGGCTGACGGGCAGTTGCAGGCAGTTGACTAGTTGGGAAGCTGCCATAATGACGGCGCAACAAGCACCCAGATAGCCAACGCGAGTACAGTAAGTATGGACATTATTCCTGCGCTGCATCGACGACCTCCACGAGGCAGACGTGTTTGGCCGTTGGCGCACGGCGCCAGGTGTGCGGCGGACTACACGAGGCAACGCTACGTAAATTTCGAAGCTCATTCAAACACGTAATATTGCCAAGCAGATACCGCTTGCCAGTCCGCATGGAAGCGCGAACGAAAGGGCCTGTACTTTTTTAGGGCGCATGGGCCTCCCAGACTTTGCGAAGCTGCCGTTCACTATCACAAGGAGCACTACAGTTCCTTCTCTATATATAGCTGAGCTCCTTTGCGGTATAGTCTTTAAGTAAACTGGTTGCACCGGTTCAAGCTGTCACCGGTTCGCTTGCTCTACTCGCTATCTCCAAAGGCCCAACTAAAAGGCACAATCCATGCTGGTGCAGTGACTTGTTCCTTATAGACTAGGTAATATAGTAGCAAGCTGCTGTGTCTTACTTTAGCTCCTCTACCTTTTGGCGGTAACATTTTGCACGGACAAGATGGCAGCTTACCCTGGCTCGGGCGGAGCTTATGGTGCGATGCCAAAGTTTCCTGGATTCAAGGTAGGCACGGCCAGGATTCTGCAGAGTCTGCCCCTTCAGGCGTTTGTGTTAGCTGTCGCGGCCACACCTTCTCGAACGCTGCACCTTCAGGTACACAAACTCCTTGGCAAAGGAAGTTATGGCAAAGTGTACAAGGTTGAGCGTGACAGCGACAAACAGCTATATGCGCTCAAGGAGGCGGACTTGGGATCAATGTCGCAAGCGGAGCGAGCCGACGCCGTCAACGAAGTGCGCCTGCTGGTGTCTATAAGCCATCACAATGTGGTAAGCATATGCCCGCTGACTTTCATCTGTGCGGTGTCCGTCGAGTGGTCGTGGGTAGCCCTTTTTTGGGGGGTGGGGGCGTAGCTGCTACGGGCTACCGTTTGTGGATCCTCGATCCAATAGTGTGCAGCGGAGGGCCCACACATTCGTTGGGCTGCTGGGCTTGACTGCTTCAGCTGTGGCGCCGTGGCGGTTGCACGATACAGTGGAACGTCCATGTGTCCTGTCCTCAACGCCAGCGCATTGGTGATATCTCGCTGGGCATCCCGTGTCCCTCCTCCACCTCCCAACATTGTCGAGCGGACGTAATGGGTGCCGGGGCTCCTGACAGGTTCCTCCCTTGCTGCGAACATATGCTCATGGTAGAGCCAAATCCAATCAATTTCAAATGGCTGTCCCTCTTATATTAGCAGTCCTCCTGCTGTCCTAACCCCGAACGCTCCTTGTGGGACAGGTCTAGCCACGATCCCCGCAAGTCTGTTGCGTACTACTCCCATGCACTCAGTACTCGTACGTCGTGCCATCAGCTCCTCGCATGGTGCTGCAACCCTATTGTGAGGGGCTTCCCATTTGAAACGGACTGGAATTTGGTGTCGCCGTAGCCTGCACCCATTGCAGGGGCTCTGCACAAGCTTTTGTACTTCACAAGGAGTGTCTCGTACTGTTCCTCGCCGCAGATTCGCTACCACGAGGCCTTCCTGCTGGGATCGAAGCTCTGCACTGTGATGGAGTACGCACCGTATGGGGACCTCCGGTACTACATCAGCAAGGGAGCCAAGCTACGTGCACCGTTCCCCGAGGAGGCCATCTGGCGCATCTTCCTGCAACTGTGCAAGTGGGTAACATGGCACAGGCTCGTGCTCTTTCTTTGACACACAGCAGCCCATGCGGTGATCCTGGGTGATCCGAACCGTGTCTGCCCGCACTGTTGTTATCTACCATGGGTATCTGGTTAACAAATCTAACCCTTGATTACACCTTCCTCTCCTGCCACACTCGTAGGGGCTTGCAGGCCCTCCACGGCCAGAGCATTATCCACCGCGACATCAAGCCGGCCAACATCTTCCTGTGCGCCAACGATCTGCTCAAGATCGGGGATCTGGGCATAGCCAAGGCGCTGACGACCAACCACTTTGCGAAGACGCAGATCGGCACGCCCTGTTACATGGCGCCAGATAAGTAGCACCGTGTGGTTGAGGGGTTCAGTGCCTGCAGGTTAGCTGCTTTTGTGCCCTTCCTTGGGGCTTGTTTTTCCATGAACGGCACCATTACCGCCTAGCTGCTACCCTTCCTACCTACACAGGTGTGGAGCGGCCGGCCGTACTCGTACAGCAGCGACATGTGGTCGCTGGGAGCCGTCCTGTACGAGATGATGACATTCAAGTAAGCAGCGCACAATGACACAGTTTACCTTTCTGCGGCACACACAGCACACGGGACGCACGGACGCTGCACAGACAGTGGGGGCAGTGAGGGACATTGTTCACCCTGACCGGCGGGACTCTGAGACCTCCGTGGGTAACCTGTACCGCAGGCCACCGGTGGAGGGCCGCACCATGATGGACCTGCGGAACCGCATCATCGCTGGCCGCTACACGCCCGTGCCCCCCGGCCGCTACAGCTCTGAGCTGACCAGCATCTGCCACAGCCTGCTGAGCACGGACCCCAACAGAAGGTGCGCACCAGTGCACTGGCACATTTCGGCGACCGCGACAACCCCCGTCATCAGACGCAACCAGGTGCATGGACATTCCCGGTATCGTCATTACCGTCATCTACCAAGGCATATTGACACGTCCTCCTGCTCGTTACTGCACTTTCGGCGACAGGCCTTCTCTTTCCGGCATCCTCGCAAGCTCAGCGGCAGCCAAGTGGCTGCACGTCCTACCGGAGCCGCCCGCCGCCCAGCGCCAACCGCGCCGGACCTGGGACGGTGAGTTCGTATGTGTCGGTGGAGGGGTACTGCCATGGATGTACGTAGTGCTCCTGTACCAAACGGCCCTAGCACGAAACACATCACATCCAATCCATCGCCTGCCACGCAGGTGCGCCACAATCCAGGGCCGCTCTCCTGGACACCATTGTGGTGCCCCGCGACCTGAAGCAGCTGCCCAAGCGCCTGCCGCCCCCGGCGTACGACAGCGACGCGCAGCAGCAGCCCGGCCTGGCCGCACGCCCGGGCTCCGGAAGCGGGATGGAGCGGGCTGCGTCGGCGCAGCCGGCGCTGCCTACAGGGATGGGGGTACCTCCTGCCGCTTCCCGACCGGGCTCCGGGAGCGCAATGGAGCGGGCCTCTTCCGCGCAGTCGGCATTGCCATGCAAGCCGCCTACGCCTACTGGCATGTCAGGAGGGCAAGGCCTGCCCAGGTCACAGCCAGGTGCGCTTTAGTGCATGCCTTTGCCTAGTCAATGCACCATGTAGGTGAACCTTTCCACGGGCGCTGGCTGTGTGATCAGCGAGCTGCATTAGCTGGATCGCACGCCACTGCTTGCAACAACACTCTGCCCTTGCTGTTCCACAGTCACTCATGCACTAAAGGCAGGGGCCGCCACCTGCTGTCCACTTTCTCAGGCTCACGAGTTGCTTCCCGCGAGGGCAGCCGCGCCCCATCTCCTGACGTCCGTGCGCTGGCCGACAACCGGAAATCAGGTGAGCACAGTCAAGGGAATAGCTGGTGTAGTAGTATTTGGGCCAGCGAAAGCCGTAGCAGTGATTGGCCAGCCTAAACGGAAGCCGATAAATGCATGGTCGACCAAAGGCCCACGCCTTGCCAACGGCACGCATGGCCGTGCCTTTTAAGGAGTCAGTCAAGCAGCGGCGCCCCGGGCGTCACCCACACGGCAAGCGAAAGCAACCCACGAACGAGCCAAAGGCTCAAGGGTCCCTGCTGGTTGCCAAACACGTACGATGGCTCTGCACCCCATTATAACATACATGGCTCTGCCAACATGTTCCGCCATGCAGTGCCGTCGCAAGGCCCTCTCCCGCCGCTCTTCCCGCGCGTGCCGGCGGCTGGCGTGAACGCTGCGGCGGCGGCGGCGGCGCTGGCGGCCTACCAGCAGCGCTGGACGCCGAACGCGCAGCCCATGATGCCGCTGGCAGGACTGGCGGGCCCGCGGATCGCCCCGCCTGCTCGTCGCGTGTCCTACTCTTGAGCACATGTGCTGGGCAGGGGAGCTCCCCTGGCGCTGGGCAGCACAACGTGGACGCTGCTGCCGAACTTACGAGCGATGAACATATGCATGTGCATGGAGAGCTTTGATATTGGCGTTGCGTGCTTTAGTTAAGCAACGTTTGGCTCTGGGTATTGAGGGTGGGCATGGCGTGCTGACACGTTGGCGGGTCTGTCGCGGGTGGACGACGCCGTGTGCGATTTTCCTTGAATTCAATGTAAGGTTACGGGTGTAAGTGTGTAGGGCGAGCCAGGGGTAAGCGAGCGCTTGTAATCCTGTTGTACAGGAGGGCGTCTGTCCATTGTGCATGTGTGACAGCTGACGGGTAGTACTCTGTCGTCGGACTGCAACTTTCTCGTGCCCTGTCCTCTTATCCCACCAAACTGCGGACCGTGCGGCACACGTGCGAATACTACGTACTGTACAGGTGTTATATCCTATCTAGCACTGCTGTGTTGTTGTAGCCGTGGGTGGAGCTGTGTGTGCTCTGCTACACGGAATACGCAGGCTAGATGGTATGCTATTGGAACTGTTTCGCTTTTCCCCATAGTGGCCCTTAGTTGCTTTCCTGCATTGCATACTTTTCGGAAGCTACCGTCACTAAACTTGCGAGTTGACACGTGCCACCTGATTGCTGCGTGGCTAGCACGGACCGAGAGTACGGATATGCCACGTGCAACATAGCGCCATTGAACTGCTGTAGTGCTACTGCTAGAGCGTGCTCCCAGTGGGGTGTACGTCTGCCGGTTTGCGTGCAGACTACCTGTTCCTCCCCGCGCTTTGGAGGTGAACAACGTTGGGTACAGTGGGCTTAATGGCCATGGCCCTGGCTTGTCACGTGCATGCCACCACGCCCCGCCCTCTCACGCCAAGGGGCTGGCCTGGCTAGCATGTCCCGTAAGGCTCTTAGTGTTGGTATACTCGTGGAGTTTGAGTGGCAGCATCTGGACATCCACCACAATCTTGATATTCGGAGACACACACGCAAGAGCTGCAGCTGATTGTTGCTGCAGCTGACCAACGGTGCCGTGCCCAAAGATGAGTTTTTGGGCATGCACCTCCGGATGCCCGCCCCAAGCATTTCCGCAACCACCATGTAACTGAGCCTTGTATACAGTTCCGGTGCTTGCGTAGGGACTGAAGTTGGCCTGGACGTGCGGGTCAGGACGAAGGATGTCCCTTCACCCGCTTGCTGCAGGTAGCCATGTGCACGCAAGTTGCCGTGCGCTTCCTGACGCCATATGGGGCCGCCAGACCAACAGTCGGTCACCAACTTGAATTGCGTGCATCACAAGTTCACACAAAATGTTTTTGTAGTACTGGTGATTGCCGCAATGCATGGGGTCCAGTACGGCGAGAACAGGCCGCTCACCGAAGTGCGGATGGGGGTCTGCCCCCTTGCTGCCAGCTACAAAGAACAATTGGCCCTGCTCTCCGGGCATGCATCGGACCCACAGCCACAGGTCAGGTCCCATACCAGTTGCACAAACTTCCCAGTATCAGGCTATCAGCGTCAGGGGTCCCTGCGACGACTAGCTCAGTTCAGTTCAGTTCAGTTCAGTTTTTTTCAGTTCAGTCGTTACACGTGGCAGGTGTAACTTCCCATACGAGCCGTAGGGCC
>VFQN01004385.1_pt1 | contig 18689 bp, 22 predicted proteins | sample 3512371 | NCBI WGS metagenome assembly VFQN01 (sample SAMN10412370, study PRJNA504923) | tailings metagenome | isolation source: Replicate 2 from Balatoc abandoned mine | place: Philippines: Itogon, Benguet | collected 2017-08-28 | reverse complement strand
CGTGATCTTGTCGCCGTCCATCTTGGACTGGAGCGTGCAGCCGCCGACGGTCTTGACCGGATGCGTGCCGCCGTCATCCTTGATCATCTTGCCGATCGCGTCCGACATGGCGTCAGCCGCCACGACGTGGCAGGTCAGCACCTTGGTGAGCATCTCCTTGTTCTCAGGCTTGAGCAGGTTGTCGACCGTGCCCGCCGGCAGCGCGGCGAAGGCCTCGTTGGTCGGCGCGAAGACCGTGAACGGGCCGGGGCCCTGCAGCGTCTCGACCAGGCCGGCGGCCTTCACCGCGGCGACGAGCGTGGTGTGGTCCTTCGAATTGACCGCGTTCTCGACGATGTTCTTGTCGGCATACATGGCGGCGCCGCCGACCATCGGATTTTCGGCGTGCGCGACGCTTGCGAGCGCTGCGAGGGCGACGGAACCGGCGAACAGGGCAAAGGTGATCTTGTGCATTGGGTGACTCTCCTTGGTTGTTCCCCTGAGGGCGGGGATGCGGGAGTTACGGAAGAGAGTGGAAGGGAGTTTCGGGCGGGGAAGACCGGTGAGGTCACGGTCGCGTGATCAGATCAGTCGACAATGGATCGGCGGATAGCACCGAACTTCAGGAGATCCAGAGCGAGCGTGGACGACCTGACCGGCAGTCGCGTGAACCCGTGGTGAAGATAGAACGCCTCGGCCTCGGGAGAGAGCGCATGAACGAGAAACAGCCGTGCGGACACATGCGTCGTAGCATCGATCGCGCGCTCGACCGCGTCCGCCAGCAGGAACGCTCCAAGGCCCAAGCCTTGCGCCCGCCGATCGATCGCGAGGCGTCCCATCACCACGGCCGGGATGTGGCTCGGCATGTTGCGTCGCATGGGGCCTGTCGCGTCAGCGTTGGCGATCTGGCCCATGCTCAGCGCGTAGTAGCCGCTGATCCGTTGCGCGCCCGGCTCGCAGACGACATAGGTCCGAGAAGCCCCCAGCATCAAGTTGGACAGCGCCCGCTTGCGCAGCCACTCGTCGAGCGAGGGTTCGCCGCAGTCGAATTCGGTGGAATCGTGATCTTGTCCGATGGGCTCGGGAGTTGACCAGCGGCGCAGGCCGTCAGCCACGTGGCATCCCTGCCTTGGCAAGGCGGACCATGCCGTCGCGCTCCTGATCTGTCGGCCGGGCGTCCATCCACGCAAGGATGGAGTTGAACTCCTGTTGGCTCGCCAGAATGCCGGTCTGGTCAGCCAATACCGACTTCGCATCGCGCAGCGAAGCCTCGAGTATGAACTGCGAGCGGTTGGAGCCCGTCAGTTCAGCGGCGCGATCGATCAGTGCGCGATCCTGCGCGCGGGCGCGCAGGTGGATATGGACATCAGATGTTTCGGCCGACGTGGACATAGCGGAGATATCGGATGCCACGTACACAATGTCAACACAAGACGCGCGATCGCTTTCTCAGATGCTCCGCAGATCTCCCGCCGCGACCACCGGTCCCGTCGGCGCGCCGGTGGGGGAGCCGCCTTTGGGTTCGAGGCTGATGGCGAAGACCGCGCCGGAGGCGATCTTCTGCTGGATGTCCTGCGATACCGCGAGGTGGACGTTGGAGCCTGCGGGGATGACGCCGACCGACTGCGGCGCCTGGTTGCCTTCGATCACCCAGAGCTCGAAATCATGGTCTGGCGCACGCGCGCCGGTGACGTGCGACAGGCCGATGTCCTTCGTTCGCGCGTCGTAGACGACGAAATAATGCACATCGCTCTGCTGTGGGGCGAGCGAGGCGACCAGCCGCTCCGCGGGAGTGGCCGGTGGCGGCGGCGATACGAGCGGGAGAGCAATGTAGAGCGCCAGCGCGGCGAAGGCTGCAACCGTCAGCCCGCGCCAGAAGGCGAGGCTCTGCCAGAGGCCGGTCCTTGCGGCGACGGGCGTCGCGGTGTTTGTGAAGAGGGAGCGGTCGAGCGCCTGTTTCACACTGGCCGGAGGCTCGACCGGCGCGTAGGCGTTCGCCATCGGCGCGAGCGTCGCTTCCCATCTGTCGACCAGGCGCGCGAAGGCGGCGTCCGCTTCGATGCGGCGCGCGGCGGCTGCGCGGTCCTCGGCGCCGAGCGTGCCGAGAACATATTCGGCGGCGACGGCGTCGTCGCCTCCGAGTTCCCTCTCGCTGTCGTCGGTGCCGTTCATCGTTCCAGGCATTCCCTGAGTTTCAAGAGGCTGCGCCGCAGCCAGGTGCGCATCGTGTTGAGCGGAACCTTGTACCGCGCGGCGAGATCCGCATAGCTCTCGCCCGCAATGTAGGCGCCGCGTACGGCGGCGGCCTTGTCCTGTTCCAGTTCCGCGAGGCAGGAGAATATCCTGTCACGTTCGCCGCCGGCCACCGCCAGCGCTTCAGGTCCTGGCGCCGGGTCGGCGATGTCCAGCGCCTCGTCCAGGTGGACTGCCGGTCGCCGTCTCTGCCGTATGCGATCGATCGAATGGTTGCGAGCGACGGCGACCAGCCAGGAGATCGGACTGAGATCGGAGACGGCGAAACGGTCGGCCTTGGTCCATATCTTGACGTAGACCTCCTGCAGCGCCTCCTCGGCCTCCGTCCGGTCGTTCAAGACACGCAGGCAGACGCCGAAGAGTTTCGCGCTCGTCTGCCGGTAGAGCAGATCGAATGCTGCGCGATCCTTCATCGAGGTGCGCACGATCAGCTTCGTGATGTCCTGAGGCGTCATCGCGGCCAAGTTAGGGCCTTGCCGGACTTTTGCAACGGGTGACGGTGTGCGTCCGACGCGGATTTTTCCGCTTCATTGCCAAATCCGCGCGCGGTCGGGTAGCGTCGGCGAGGAACGGGGGGAGCGCGCCATGTCAGCCGAACGGGTTCTGTGGGAATACGACGCGGTGGGGCAGGCCGAGTTGGTGCGGAAGGGGGACATCTCGCCCTCCGAACTGGTCGACGCCGCGATCGCTCGGCTGGAGAAGGTCAATCCGAAGATCAACTGCGTGGCGGAGAAGACCTATGAGCAGGCGCGCGCCGCTGCGAAGTCGGCCGACCGCAACGCGCCGCTCGCCGGCGTTCCCTTTGCGATCAAGGATCTCGGCATCGCCCAGAAGGGCATCGCCACCCATTCCGGCAGCCGGGCGCCGGTGTTCGTGCCGGACTTCGATTCCGTCCTTATCGAGCGCTACCGCGCCGCCGGGCTGATCCCGATCGCGACGACCACCTCGCCGGAATACGGTCTGAGGCTGATGACGGAATCGGCGGCGTTCGGCATCACCCGCAATCCGTGGAACACGGGGCATACGACGGGCGGCTCGTCCGGAGGGTCGTCTTCGATCGTCGCGGCGGGCGTCGTCGCGGCCGCGCATGCTTCGGACGGCGGCGGCTCGATCCGCGTGCCCTCCGCCTGCACCGGCCTCGTCGGCATGAAGACGTCGCGTGGCCGGGTGCCGCTGTCGCCGCTCGTCACCGAAAGCTGGTACGGCTTCGTCGTCGACCATGCGGTGAGCCGCACCGTGCGCGACAGCGCCACGCTGCTCGACCTGACGCACGGTCCCGATCCGCTGGCGCCCTACGCTGCCCGCCCGCCGAAGGGAACATTCGCGGCGGCGGCTGCGCGCGATCCTGGCAGGCTGACGCTCGCCGTCTACCGCGGCTCACCGCTCGGGTTGGAAATCTCGAAGGAGACGCTGGCCGCGCTGGACACGGCGGTGGCGCTGGCGCGCGAGGGCGGCCATTCGGTCGAGGAGATCGACCTGCCCTTCATCGACCGGCAGTTCATGGCCGACTTCGCCGGCAGCGTCGCCTCCGCCGTTGCCGGCCTGCTGCGCATGGAGCGCGTCCGCAACGGCCGCGACATTGCGGGCGATGTCGAGCGCGCGTCGCGGGTGCTGGCCAGGTACGGCGAACTCCAGACCGCCGGCGAGACCTACGCCGCGCTGGAACGCCTGCATGCGGCATCGCGGCAGCTGATCACCGAGACGGCGAAATACGACGCCGTGCTGATGCCGATCATCGCCCACCCGCCGCTCGCCGTCGGTGCGATGAACCCGAAGGGTGCGGACGAGTTGATCGAGAACCTGCTCGACAGGCTGCGGCTGACCTGGCTGCTCAAGTTCCCGCAGTTCTTCGGCCAGCTTCTGGACAAGAGCCTCTGGTTCACCCACTGGCCGGCGATCCAGAACGTCTCCGGGCAGCCTTCCATTGCCCTTCCGCTGCACCTGACAGAGACCGGCCTGCCGCTCGGCGTGCAGGCGGCGGGGCGTCCGGGCGACGAGGAGACGCTCTACAGTCTCGCGGGGCAGATGGAGCGGATATCCGGCTGGGACAAGCGCCGTGCGCCCTTCCACGTTCCGGCTTGATGCGTCGGCGCCTTGCGGTAGAAATTCAGCCACCGGCTTTGAACCTGTCGCATTCTTGCGCTAAGAGGCCGCCGACCTCTCATGCCGGGGACTTCTTCATGAGCTCTGATACCGCCGAAACCGCCGCGATGCAGGCGCGCCTCTTGTCCAACGCGCTGCCCTACATGCAGCGCTACGAGAACAAGACGGTCGTGGTGAAATATGGCGGCCATGCCATGGGCGACGCGGCGCTCGGCCAGGCCTTCGCGCGCGACATCGCGCTGCTCAAGCAGTCGGGCGTCAACCCGATCGTCGTGCACGGCGGCGGCCCGCAGATCGGCGCGATGCTCAACAAGATGGGCATCGAATCCAAGTTCGAGGGCGGCCTGCGCGTCACCGACCAGAAGACGGTCGAGATCGTCGAGATGGTGCTCGCCGGCTCGATCAACAAGGAGATCGTCGCACTCATCAACGCCGAGGGTGAATGGGCGATCGGGCTCTGCGGCAAGGACGGCAACATGGTCTTCGCCGAGAAGGCCAAGAAGACGATGATCGACCCGGATTCGAACATTGAGAAGGTGCTCGACTTGGGCTTCGTCGGCGAGCCGGTCGAGGTCGACCGTACGCTGCTCGACCTTCTGGCCCGCTCGGAGATGATTCCGGTGCTGGCACCGGTGGCGCCCGGTCGCGACGGCCACACCTACAACATCAACGCCGACACCTTCGCGGGTGCCATTGCGGGTGCGCTGAACGCGACGCGCCTCCTGTTCCTGACCGACGTCCCGGGCGTGATGGACAAGGACAAGAAGGTGCTGCCGGAGCTGACGGTCGCCGAGGCAAAGGCGCTGATCCGCGACGGCACGATCTCGGGCGGCATGATCCCGAAGGTGGAGACCTGCATCGAGGCGATCGAGCGCGGCGTCGAGGGCGTCGTCATCCTCAACGGCAAGACGCCACACGCGGTGCTGCTCGAACTGTTCACACAGCACGGCGCGGGAACGCTGATCGTGCCATAGGGGGGAAGGCGCGGAGCCGCATCTGCGCGAACCTCATCCCGGACGCCGCAGATGATCCGGGACCCATTCCTGTCTGCGATTGGCCTCGGCCAAGGTTTGAGTCGGCAATGGATACCGGATGGCCTTCGGCCCCCGGCATGACGAAGCACTGGGTTAAGACGCCACCGTCCGCGCCAGGTGATCGGCGAGCCGCAGCGAGAGCGCGGTGAGCGTCGTCGTCGGCGTGCACTGGCCAGCGGTCGTGTAGACGGACGAGCCGGCGACGTAGAGGTTTTCCATGCCGTGCACGCGGCTGTCGGCGTTGACCACGCTGGTGGCCGGGTCGGTGCCCATGCGGGTGCCCCCCATGTGGTGGTTGCCGGCGAGCTCCATGTCGGTGGGCCAGTCCTCGCCGTTCAGCACCCAGTCGCTGATGTGCAGGCGGCCGATGTCCTTGAGCGCGATCTCCTCGCCGAACAGGCGCATCGATTCGATCAGCGTCTTGCGGTCGAGGTCGCCCTTCTTCCAGTGCAGTTCCATGCGCGGCACGCCCGCCGCGTCACGTTCGGTCTGCGACAGGGCGATATGGTTGGATTCCTCCGGCGGCTGTTCCCAGTCGATGTGGACGCGCGCGCTGCACTGCAGGTGCATGCCGATCGCGCTCGAAACCCATTCCGTGAAGCGCGGCGCATAGCACGCCATCTCGGCGATCATCTTCTTGGTGCCGTGATAGGGCATGGTCTCGAGCTGGATATGGAAGTTCGCCAAGCCGCGGCGCGCCAGCGCTTCCGGCGTCGGGATCATGAAGCACTCGCCCTCTTCGTCGAATTCGAGCGCGGCCTTGTTGGTGATGAAGGCATTGCCGGCCCAGTACATCGGATGTTCCATCCAGTAGCGGCCGAGCGCTTTCGCATTGGGGACCACTGCGCCGTTCGATTGCGCGTTGGACCAGAGCAGCAGGCGGGAGTTCTCCAGGCCGCCCGTCGCGACGACGAAATAGGGAGCGGTGAAGTCGCCTGCCGGCGCGCCGGCCGAGAAGAGCTTTGCGCCGGTGACGGCTTTGCCGTTGCCGATGAGTTCCAGAACGGTGGTGTTGAGCACGACGGCGACGTTGCGGCTCGCCTCCAGTTCGTCGCGGAACTGCGTGCCGAAACGGACCGCTTCGCTCTTGATCAGGTCCATGCGGCCGAAATTGTCGGTGAGGGGGTGCGTCGGCCTGAATTCGCGCAGGCCGAGGATCGAGCGCGTCTCGTCGAGGAAGGGCTCGATGTCGGCGTGACGGATCGGCCAGCCCGAGTTCGGAATCCAGGACTTCGGCTCGAAGTCATAGGCGTCGAGCACCCGGCACCAGCCGGCCCAGTGGTTGGACGAGCCGCCGAGGTAGCGCAGCCGTGTCACGTCCAGGTCGAAATACTGGTCGCCGATGGTGCGTCCCTTGTAGAAGTCCTGCGACTCCTCGGTGATCTCCTCGCCGCCCGCCTCGAACAGCACGCAGGGTATGCCGCGCGAATCCAGCTTGCGGGCGATGGTGATGCCGGCGACGCCGCCGCCGATGATCGCCACGCGCGGAGCGTGGCTCGCCGCCCGGTAGGCGGCCATATCCTGGAAGATCATGCGAGATCGCTCCGCTTCAGGATCCAGCCGTCGACTTCGACGATGTCGTTGTGCTCGGTGGGACGGACGTATTTGAAGAGGGCAATGGCGGGCAGAGCGAAGAAGAGCGCCTTGAGGATGCTGCGGCGGCTCGTCGTCGGCAGGGGTGACTCGGATCGTGTCATCGTGGCGGTCCCGGGTTGATACATTTGACCATGCCGGTTCAATTCGGTACGCTCGCTTCTGTCGGAGCCAGAAGCGTGCCACTCTCTCCAGGCCGGTCCAATCCGGCAGCCATTCACGCCGGGCATGATTGTCAAATCCTTACACGAAACGCGCGGCCCGAAAATCTTTCGGCGGAATGGCTAACCGTCAATCAACGATCAGAAGCAGCAGGATTCCGCAGACGATCAGGATGCAGCCGATCGTCTCGAAGCGGTTGATCCTCTCCTTGAAGAAGAACACCGACGAGGCGAAGGTGAAGATCATCTCGATCTGCGCCAGCGCCTTGACGATCGCCGCCTGCTGCAGGGTCATCGCCATGAACCAGCCGAAGGAAGCGCTGGCGCCGACGAAACCGACGAACAGCGACGGCTTCCAGGCGGCCGCAATCCGGGACAGTTCCGCGCGGTCGCGCGCCAGCATCCACAGCGCCATGATCAGCGTCTGGAAGGAGATCACCACCAGCAGCGTGACCGCCGCCTGCATGGCGAAGGCAGGCCCACCAAGCGACAGCGACGCCGCCCGGTAGGCGACCGCCGAGATGCCGAAGCAGGTTCCCGACGCGAGCCCGATCAGCGCCGTGCGCGAGAAGGTCGTCATGACGAGATTGCGGAGCGTGAGCGCGGTGTGGGCGACCGAGATCAGCATCACGCCGAACACCGACACCGCGATCGCCATCAGCGTGCCCGCCGTGACCGTCTCGCCGAGGAAGACGAGGCCGAACAGCGCCGCCTGCGCCGGCTCGGTGCGCGAATAGGCGGTGCCGACGGCGAAGTTGCGGAACGAGAACAGGTGCACCAGCAGGAATGTCGCCGCGATCTGGGTCAATCCGCCGACGACCACCCAGCCGAGGAATTCGGCCGGGATCGCGGGAAAGGCATAGCCGCCGACGCGGTTGAGGACGAGGGTGTAGAGCGCGGCGAAGGGCAGGCCGAAGCCGAAGCGGACGAAGGTCGCGCCCGTCGTTCCCATCACTCCCTTGAGATGCTTCTGGCCGACAGAGCGCAGATTCTGCAGGAACGCAGCCGCTATCGTGATGGGTATCCACAGTTCCAAGAGCGCCCCCGGGCGAATGTCCGCCGCGGGTCTTAGTCTCTATCGCGCGAGTCTTGCAACATGCCGGCCGGGCGGTCTCAGGCCGCGAGCCGTCTTTCGGTCTCGAACATGACGCGGTTGCGGCCGGCATTCTTGGCCCGATAGAGCTGGCTGTCTGCCTGCCGCATCAGCTCGGAGATCTTGGCGTCCGGCCAGCACATTGTGCCGCCGATGCTGATGGTGAGCTGCAGCGTCCGTCCCTGGCTCGGCATGAAGCCGATCGCCTCGACCTCAGCGCGGATGCGCTCGGCCGCGCGTTCCGCTTCGCTGATATCCGTGCCGGACAGGAAGACGGCGAACTCCTCGCCGCCGATGCGGCCGACGATGTCGGTCTCGCCCGTCGCGCGGCTGATCGCAGCGGCGATCTCCATCAGGGCGTCGTCGCCGACGAGATGGCCGTAATTGTCGTTGATCCGCTTGAAGTGATCGGCGTCGACGAGCAGCAGTGCGCCACTGTTCGCCCTGCGCCGCGTGGCCTCCAGCGTGGCGAAGAACGCCTCGCGGTTGAGGAAGCCGGTCATGGCGTCGCGCCGTGCCTTCTCGGCCAGCCTGGCGTTCGCCTGCTCCAGTGCGGCATGGGCGGCACGAAGCTGGTCGTTGAGCACCTGCAGTCGCTGCTGCTGCCAGTAAGTGAAGGCGCTCGCGGGGAAGGCGATGACCAGCGGGCAGAGGATCGGCAGCCACAAGGACGCGCCGGAGATTCCGATGCCCATCCCGGCGACGACCGCCAGCGAGGCGATGATCGACAGCACTGTCGCCAGCCCTGCCTTGATGAAGATCGAGACCATACTGCGTTCCATGGCGGCGTGATCGCAGACGGGGCTGAAATTCGCGTTCAGTCGATCCGTAAAGTTTTATCGATCACGGGCTGACCGTGCTCCGACGTGGTGCGGCGAAGGTCGTCTTCGCCCATGCGAGGCCGGGGCGTTCGACGAATCGGTAGAGCATCCACGAGGCAATAACAGTCAGGGCGAAAGCGCAGAACGCTGCCGGCCACGGGCCGAAGACAACGGCGGCCCCGTGGGACTGTAGGAAGACGATCAGGATCTGGTGGACCATGTAGATGGCGAAGCTGATCTCGCCGAGGAAGACCAGCGGTCGGCAGGACAGGATACGGGAGACGGCGCCGTGCTGGTGGGCGAAGACGTAGACGACCAGCGCGAACAGAAGAAACATGCCGGAACGCGGATAGACCTGCGCGAAGACGCGCGGGCCCTCGGCCTGCAGGAACTCGATGATCGGTCGATGCAGCGGCATATAGGCGATGATCAGGACGACGCATGCCAGTTGCGCCGGGAAGATCAGGTTTCGGGGCATGCGGATGCGCGCATAGAGGTGGAAGGTCAATATGCCGGCGAAGAACTCGACGATGCGAACCGGGGGGAACAGATGGAAGAACGACTGTTCGGTGACCGTCGACGCCAGACTTCCCGGGGCCCCGCTGCCGAAGGGGATCGCCGCCGGGTTCCATGAGACGAATAGCATCAGTACGACCACCGCGAACGTCCATGCGGCGATGAGCAGGATGCCCGTCCGGATGCTGAGGACTGAGATCAGCCCGAACACGATGTAGAAGAAGAGCTCGACGGAGATCGACCATGAGACCGCGTTCAGGAAGAACGCGGTTTCTAAGGAAGGTATCCAGGCATGCTGGAGAGTCAGGAAGAGATAGACCTTCGTCAGGTTGGGTGCCGACGAAGCCCCGATCAATGCCAGGGCGATCAGGCCGCAGGCGACATGCAGCGGCCACAACCTGAAGAAGCGAACGGCGATGAAGCGGCCGCTGTCGCCGAGCGTGCGGATGCGACCGTGGTAGGAATAGCTGAGGACGAAGCCGCTCAGCACGAAGAAGAAGCTGACCGTCCAGCCGAGATTGACCCCCCACAGGCTCTTGGAGAGATTGAGATCGAACGGCCGCAAATGGTGCAGGAAAACCGAAAAGGCGGCGAAGAACCTCAGGGCGGTGAGGTTGTCCAGTCTCAGAGGCATCTGCAGTAATCCCGCTTGCCGCCGTTTCTTCTCACGATTCCCGGCGACGGGACATAGGGCGGGGCAGATCAAGAGAAGCGACTGGCCTCGGTTTCCCAATCTCGCCCCCGCCGGATCAAGATTGCCGCTTTTCCACCGCCATTGCCATGAAGTATGGAGCGGCATGACCAACAGCCCCGCACCCACGCACTTCGCTCACGTCACCGACTGGGTTTTCGACCTCGACAACACGCTCTACCCGCATCACACCAACCTGTTCTCGCAGATCGACGTGAAGATGACGGCCTATGTGTCGGAGCTGCTGAAGCTGTCGCGGGAAGATGCGCGCAAGCTGCAGAAGCAGCTCTATCTCGAATACGGAACGACGCTGAACGGGCTGATGGAGCTGCATCGCATCGATCCGGACGACTTTCTCCAGAAGGTGCACGACATCGACTACTCCTGGGTCCAGCCCAACCCCCTGCTGGGCGAGGCGATCAAGGCGCTGCCCGGGCGCAAGTTCATCTTCACCAACGGCGACCGCGGCCATGCGGAGCGCACGGCCCGCCAGCTCGGCGTGCTCGACGAGTTCGACGACATCTTCGACATCGTGGCGGCCGGGCTGACGCCGAAACCGGCGCGCGGCACCTACGAGAAATTCGTCGAGCTGCACAAGATCGCCGGCCCGAGCGCGGTGATGTTCGAGGACCTGGCGCGCAACCTCGTCGTGCCCAAGGCGCTCGGCATGACGACGGTGCTGATCGTGCCCAACAATTTCGAGCCCACCTTCTCCGAGATCTGGGAGCGTGACCCGGCGCTCGACGACGAGGTCGATTACGTCACCGACGACCTGACCGGGTTCCTGCGTACCATATTGGGACAGGCTTCCGCTTGAAGCGGTTCACCTCCGTCGAGGCGCGGATCGATACAGCCGCGCACCGGGTGCTCGACCGTCTGCCGCAGGGCGGCGTGTCCGGCGCGCTGGTCGAGTTCGTCGTCTTCGGGCTGAAGCAGGCCTGGGCGTGCCTGTTCGGCGGCGCGCTGCTCGCCATCATGATCGTCACCGCGCTCGCCTGGCCGCAGGATGCGCCGGTCGAGCGCTACGATTTCCTCTTCCTCGCGGCGCTGTCGATCCAGGCGGCGCTGCTGGCGTTCAAGCTGGAGACGCCAAGGGAGGCGGTCGTCATCCTCGTCTTCCATATTGTCGGGACGGCGATGGAACTGTTTAAGACGAGTGCCGGGTCGTGGATCTATCCGGAGGAGGCGTTCTTCCGCATCGCCGGCGTGCCACTGTTCTCGGGCTTCATGTATGCCGCGGTCGGCTCCTACATCGCCCGGATCACGCGCATCTTCGACATGCGCTACATCGACTATCCGTCGATCGCCGCGACGGCCGTGCTTGCGGCTGCGATCTACGCGAACTTCTTCCTGCACCATTTCATCTTCGACGCGCGTTGGGGCCTGTTCGCCTTCGCCTTCGTGCTGTTCCGCAGGACGCGGGTGCACTATCGGGTCTTTCGGCACACGCACCAGATGCGGCTGCTGGTCGGCTTCCTGCTGGTCGCCCTGTTCATCTGGTTCGCCGAGAACATCGCCACCTGGTCGCGGGCGTGGATCTACCCCTCGCAGGCCGACGGCTGGACGCCGGTCTCGCTGTCGAAGCTCGGCGCCTGGTATCTTCTGATGATCATTTCGTTCGTGCTGGTGAGCCTCGTCCACCGGCCGCGGGGGCCGATGGACGGGGAGCGCTGACCGGACCTAGTGCTGGTGCCCGTCGCCGCCAGTCGCGGATTTGACCGGCAGGGTGAGCTCGACCTTGCCCGCCTTCTCGAATTCGAGCGTGACGGGCAGCGACTGGCCTTCCTTGAAAGGCTCCGTGACCTGCATGAACATCAGGTGCAGCCCGCCCGGCTTGAGCTCGACGGTCTGACCGGCCGGGATCTCGACCCCGCCGTCGACCGGCCGCATCACCATCACGTTGTCCTTCATCTCCATCGAGTGGATCTCGGACTTGCCGGCGGCCGGCGTCGAGACGGCGACGAGCCGATCCGCCGCCGCGCCGCCATTGGCGATGGTGATATAGCCGCCGCCAGCGGGCTGGCCCGGCAGCATGGCGCGCAGCCAGCCGCCGGAGAGCGTCAGGTCGCCGGCCTTCACGGTGTCGGCTGCCGCGCCGCCATGGTCATGGCCGCCGGCAGACGCCGCCGCGATGGTGACGAAGGGAGCGGGGTGCTCCAGCGAACGCGGGTCCTGGCCTTCGGCCGCGATCTCGTTCCAGGCGACCTGGCCGTTCTTGCAGAGCTGCGTGACGACGAAGGCGAGCCGGGCGCCGGGCTCGGCCGAGAGCGTGCCGCTGATGACGAACTCGTCGTAGAAGTCGTCCGGCAGATCGCCGCCGCTCCAGGTGACGGTCTTGACGCCCGACGAGACGTCGTTGCCGTGCAGCTTGTAGGCTTTGGCGTAGTCTCCCTTTTCGACGGCGAGCTGCCAGCCGACCTTCGGCATCGGTTTCGCACCGATGAAGCCTTCGGGCAGGTCGATCCTCACCGTGTTGGTGGCTTGGCCGTCGCAGCCGTGCGGAATGCGGACGACGGCCTTGTAGGATCCGGCCGGCACCTCGGCGCTTTCCAGCGTGGAATGGGCGAAGGCGGTGACGAGGGAAGCGGCCGTGAGCGCGCAGGCTGCGGCCAGAGGAAGGATGAAACGACGCATGATGTCTCCTTTCGCGTCTGAAAAGTCATGACGGCCCGCGCGGCTGCGCAGGCGAATGGCTGATCAGGCGGAGAGGGGAGGTGCGCGTATGCCCGGAGGGCGCTCCGGTGGCAGGGAGAAAAGGGTGCGGTCATCCTCGATGGGGAAGAGGACGATAGCGATCGTTGGGATCGGCTCCCAAGCGGGTGCCGAGGCGAGGATCGCCTTGGCCAGCGCCTTGAGGCCCGAGGCGCCGAGGACGCACTCGCCGCAGTCGTCGTGATGGATCGGCGTGCCGTCCGGCAGCGGCTCGGCGCCGAGCATGGTGCAGATCACGAGATGGCCGTTGCTGCTCGCCTGCGCGACCGCCAGCGGCTGCACGGAATGGCCGATCATCAGGAAGAGCGCGAGCAGGGCGAAAAGGCGCCTGTCGCGCCTCAGCCTCGCAAACCACGACGATGTCGCCTGACCCCGCATGGGCGCATGCAATAGCCTGCCGTGCGCTGCCGCGCCAGTGCGTCAAACTGGCTGTTCGATGCCGTAGAAAGTGCTGATCACCTTCCACGCCTCGTCGGCCGTGTCGGCATAGTCGATGATGTCCTGGTCGCCCGGCGAGATCGTGCCCTGCTCGGCGAGGAAATCGAGGTCGATGGCGCGCGACCAGAAATCGCGGCCGAACAGGATGACCGGCACGCGCTCCATGCGGCCGGTCTGGATCAGCGTCAGCGTCTCGAAGAACTCGTCCATCGTGCCGAAGCCGCCGGGGAAGATCGCCACCGCCTTGGCGCGCATGATGAAGTGCATCTTGCGGATCGCGAAATAGTGGAAGTTGAAGCAGAGCTCCGGCGTGACGAAGAGGTTGGGCGCCTGCTCGTGCGGCAGGACGATGTTGAGGCCGATGGATGGCGCGCCGACATCCGCCGCGCCGCGGTTGCCCGCTTCCATGACGCCCGGCCCGCCGCCTGTCACCACGACGAACTCACGATGGTAGGAGCCGGCCGAGTGCTCCGAGCAGAGTCGGGCGAACTTGCGCGCCTCCTCGTAGTAATGGCTGTTGGCCTTGAGGTTCTTCTCCTGCGTCTCGTTCTTCGCCGCCCAGGCTGGGCCGCCCGGCTCGGGAATGCGCGCGCCGCCGAACAGGATCACCGTCGAGCGGATGCCGCGCTCCGTCAGGATCATCTCCGGCTTCATCAGCTCGAGCTGCAGGCGCACCGCCCGCGTCTCACGCCGCGTCAGGAAATCCTCGTCGTTCCAGGCGAGCCTGTAGGTTGTCGCGCGCGTCTGAGGCGTGTCGGGAACCGCCTTGGCGCGCTCCAGATCCTCGTCGGAATGCGGCAGCGGCGTCCAGCCGTTCTTTTCCATCGGATTCATCAGCAGTTTCCTTGCCCGACCGTCTTTGTCCGTCCTGGATTTGCCGTGGGACCACAGTCCGGCGACGATCGAAGCGCAATTGACCCCACTATGCCCATGACATAGGTTCCGCGCGATTTCAGCCTAGCCGTCCAGCCGTTAACGGAGTGTTTTCCATGTCGAAGCCCGATCTGACCTCCCTCGAAAAGACGGTGGAGGCCGCGTTCGAGGCACGCGACGGGATCAGCACGACAACCCGCGGCGAGGCGCGCGAGGCGATCGAGACGACGCTGGACCTGCTCGACAAGGGCGAGATTCGCGTCGCCGAACGCGGCGCCGACGGCGCCTGGCGCGTGAACCAGTGGATGAAGAAGGCGGTGCTGCTCTCCTTCCGGCTCAACCCGATGGAGATCATCAAGGGCGGACCCGGCGACAGCGCCTGGTGGGACAAGGTCGCCTCCAAGTTCGACGGCTGGGGCGCAATGGACTTCGAGAAGGCCGGCTTCCGCGCCGTGCCCAACTGCGTCGTGCGCCGCTCGGCCTACATCGCCCCCGGCGCGATCCTGATGCCGTCCTTCGTCAATCTCGGCGCCTATGTCGGCGAGGGCACCATGGTCGACACCTGGGCCACGGTCGGCTCCTGCGCCCAGATCGGCAAGCATGTCCACCTCTCCGGCGGCGTCGGCATCGGCGGCGTCCTGGAGCCGCTGCAGGCCGGCCCGACCATCATCGAGGACAACTGCTTCATCGGCGCCCGTTCCGAAGTGGTCGAAGGCTGCATCGTGCGCGAGGGATCGGTGCTCGGCATGGGCGTCTTCATCGGCAAGTCGACCAAGATCGTCGACCGCGCCACGGGCGAAGTGACCTACGGCGAGGTGCCGCCCTATTCGGTGGTGGTGGCCGGCACCATGCCGGGCGGCACGATGGGCAATGGCCAGCCGGGTCCCGGCCTCTACTGCGCCGTCATCGTCAAGCGCGTCGACGAGCGCACCCGTTCCAAGACCTCGATCAACGAGCTTCTCAGGGATTGATCATGGGGGGCCTGTCGGGCGCGCAACTGGTCTGGCTGTTCTTCGGCTTCCGCGGCCGCGTCAGCCGTCAGCCCTACTTCCTGGCGGGACTGCTCCTTCTGGTCATCCAGTTCTTCCTGCTCTACCGTTTCATGGGCGAGCCGGAAGGGTCGCCCGAAAGCAGCTTCTGGGCGTTCGCCTTCTCGGTCGCGGCCATCCTGTCGGTCATCTCGAACCTGGCGCTCACCGCCAAGCGGCTGCACGACATCGACAAGCCCGGCCTGCTCGCGGCGCTCTATATCGTCGCCGGCTTCGTCATGTGGGTCTTCCTCTGCTTCTTTCCCGGCACCGAGGGACCCAACCGATACGGTGCCGAGAGCAACGCATCGGGCTGATCCGATGGCCGGAGAAGGGGAGATCGGCCGGGACTACCGCAGGATCGACCCGGCCCGCGTGATCCTCACGGCCGAGCAGCTCCAGGCTCGCATCGAGGACCGCTTCCGGGGATCCGGCCTCTACAGGGTGGCCGGCACGCTCGTGGACGTGTCGCGCGCCATCGCCGACGATGTCGAGAAGATGCAGGCGCCGATCGTCTGGGTGCGCGTGCTGCGCTTCGCCACCATCATCGCCGGCATCGCCGTGATCGGCTTCGTGCTGACCATGCTCTCCTTCGACCGCATCGACACCGGCGCCTTCGACTTCGTCCAGGGTATCGAGGCGACGCTCAACACGCTGCTTCTCGTCGGCCTCGGCATCGTCACGCTGTTCCAGATGGAGGTCCGCATCAAGCGCCGGGAGGTGTTCAAGCGCCTGCACGAGCTGCGCTCGATCATCCACGTCATCGACATGCATCAGCTGACGAAGGATCCCGCCGCGCTGTCGCAGGGCTTCACCCCCGCGCCCAATTCGCCCAGGCGCACGCTGTCGGCGCCCGACCTGTCCCGCTACCTCGACTATTGCTCCGAACTGCTGTCGATCACGGGCAAGCTCGCCGCCCTTTACGCCCAGTCGGTCGACGACGAGGTCGTCGTGCGCACCGTCAACGACGTCGAGACCCTCGGCTCGAGCCTCTCGCGCAAGATCTGGCAGAAGATCATCATGATCGGCGACCTCGCCGGGCCCGCCGGGCGCGGCTGATCAGGCGATGTCGGTGTGCAGGAAGTCGCTGCCCACATAGAGCAGCGGCACGCCCGCCGCCTTCGCGCAGGCATAGGAAAAACAGTCCCCGAAGTTCAGCTGCGCCGGATGCCCGCGGCCCTTGCCGTATCGCGCCATGGCCGAGATGGCGATCTCGCCGATTTCCGGGGTGATCGTCATGTTCGTCGCGCCAAGCCCGTTGACGAAGTCCATAACCGCTTCGCGCGCATCTTCGACCGAAACTCGCTCTTTCGATGCAATGACGCTCGTGGCTTCGTAGATTGAAATTGGCGATGTACAGAGTTGGGTCTCGGCGGATGAGATTACAGTAGCGACCGCCTTCGCGCGATCGCCATTGCAGATGTATTCCACCACCGCGGAGGTCTCGATGAACAAGATCAGTCGCCCCACATCATGTCGGTGTAAGCCTTCTCGTCGAAATTTGGGTCTGGGTTCCCGATGAGACGGATTCTCGCCTGTATGGCCTCGAGCTTTCGAAACATCTCTGCCTTCCGATCCGGAGCCTCCAGCGCCCGCTTGAGCGCGATCTTCACCGCTTCGGTCTTGGTCTTCACGCCATAGGCCGCCTGTACCTCCTCGGCGAGACGGTCGACTTCCTCGTCCTTCACGTAGAGCGCCATGGGATATCCCTCGTTAGGGCCTAGGATATCCCTGCGGTCGGCAAACCGCAACGACCGTTCAGGCGGCCAGAAGCGAGGTTGGTTCGATATCCACCCGGTCGCGGCCCGCGTGCTTCGCGGCATAGAGCCGGGCGTCGGCACGTCGGTAGAGTTCCGTGAAGCTGGCGCCATTGGCGAAGGTCGCCCCGCCGATGCTCACGGACAGCGGGCAGCTCTGGCCTTGCGGGCGGAAGTCCATGAGGCTGACGGCCAGCCGGATCCGGTCGGCAGCGATCACCGTGCGGGCAGGGTCGACGCCGGGCAGGAATATGCCGAACTCCTCGCCGCCGAGCCGCCCGACGAGGTCCAGCTCGCGCACCGAAGAGCGGATCGTTCCGGCGATCAGCTTCAGCGCCTCGTCGCCGGCTTCGTGGCCGAAATTGTCGTTAACCGTCTTGAAGTGGTCGACGTCGAGGACCAGCAGCGCGCCGTTCGCCGGCGTCTGCTGCCGCGTGATCTTGTCGAGATAGGCGTCGACCAGCGCCGTGAACGCGCGGCGGTTGAGGCAAAGGGTCAGGGAATCGGTTGCGGCCACCGTCATCAGCTCGTGATGGGCGAGCGACAGCTCCCGCAGCTTGCTGAGCAGGAAGAAGAAGAACGGCGGAGCCAGGACGAGGGGGATGACGATGTTGTTGATGGGCTTGGCGCCCCACCGCCACTGTCCGGTGTCGAAGGAATAGCTGTCGATCGCGAACGCGGCGGCGATGCAGAACAGCGTGCCGACCGCCGTCAGCAGCCAGACGCGGGCCTTGCCCTGCTTCGAGAAGTCGAGATCCCTGGCCATCGGCCTCCGTTCCCGTTTCCGACAGCAATACCCGCTCCGGGTTAATGTCCGATAAAGCTTTGATCTCAATAGCGCTGCAGTCGGCACTGACATGTGCCTTCTGCCATCGTGACAGTTGCGCGGCTTTCGACTAACGCTCACCGCATGAGCCTGCCCGTCGATCCCGCCGCCAATCTCGCCACGCTGATCCGCTGCCCCTCGGTCACGCCCGCGGAGGGTGGGGCATTGACGGCCCTGACGGCGATGCTCGCGCCGATGGGCTTCGCGGTCGACCGCCCGACCTTTTCCGAGGAGGGCACGCCGGACGTCGAGAACCTCTATGCGCGGGTGTCGGGCAACGGCCCCCACCTCATGTTCGCCGGTCACACCGATGTCGTTCCGCCCGGCGACGAGGCGGCATGGTCGCACCCGCCCTTTTCGGCGGCCATTGCGAAGGGCGAGATGTTCGGCCGCGGTGCCGTCGACATGAAGGGCGGGATTGCCTGCTTCGTCGCCGCGCTCGCCCGCCATGTCGAAGAGCACGGGCCGGTGAAGGGCTCGGTCTCGCTGCTGATCACCGGCGACGAGGAGGGGCCCTCGATCAACGGCACCTCGAAGCTGCTCGAATGGGGGGCCGCGCGCGGCGAGCGCTGGGACGGCGCGATCGTCGGCGAGCCGACCAATCCCGACCGACTGGGCGACATGATCAAGATCGGGCGGCGCGGTTCCATCTCCGGCACGATCGTGGTCAGGGGCGTCCAGGGCCACGCCGCCTATCCGCACCTCGCCGACAACCCGATCCGCGGGCTGGTCGGCCTCGTCGAGGCGCTGCTCCATCCGGTCTTCGACAAGGGCACCGCCGACTTCCAGCCCACCAACCTCGAAGTCACCA
>VFQN01004384.1_pt1 | contig 18689 bp, 30 predicted proteins | sample 3512371 | NCBI WGS metagenome assembly VFQN01 (sample SAMN10412370, study PRJNA504923) | tailings metagenome | isolation source: Replicate 2 from Balatoc abandoned mine | place: Philippines: Itogon, Benguet | collected 2017-08-28 | reverse complement strand
GATGTAAGTCAGTTGGTGACTTACACTGGAGCCACGGTCCCGCCGGGGTATTAGCTGTCACATTGCATGAGACGGCGAACGCCGCTGGGCAGCTGTCGAGCTGCTGGTGCTGCTGCTGCTTTGGTCGGGCGTTCAGCCGGCAGTCCGCCGCGTTTCTCCGGCAGTGCAGTGGGGACGCCACCCCACCCCTGACCACCCTCCGTCTATCTCCGATTATATCATGATGGCTCTGCCGCTGAAGGGAGGGACAGGAGCTAGGAGTGTGCCGCTGCGGGCGGGCATGACCCTGCAGCTGCACCACCCAGCCTCAGCCCCCGGCCAACCCCGAACCCGCCCCTTGCCCCCACCCTCCCGCCCCCTCCCCCCTCACTGCGTTGCGTTGCCGCTGTCGCTGCCCGCCGTGTACTCCATGGACAGCTCGGAGGCGGCCACCGTGTAGTCCAGGGCCGCGGCCTCCAGCGCGGGGATGGACCAGAACCAGGAGGACGCGCCCAGCTGGGGGCGTGTGTTAGCGTGGGGGAGTGCAGGCGGGCGGTGTGTGTGTTAGCGGAGGCGGCCATCGTGTAGCTAAGCGCGGGGATGGACCAAAACCAGGAGGAGGCGTTCAGATGGGGAAGGGGGAAAGTTAAGGGGATGTGGACGTGGCAGGGTGGGTGCGGTTGGATTGGGGTCGCAGGTTAGGTTGGGTGCCCACATAGTGGCGTGGGGGACTGGTGGTTGGGGAAGGGATTTGACAAACAACTTCCGATACCGGTATACAAGTTTGCAGCGCGCCGTCCCCACCGCAGGCCGAGCATGTGCAGCGTGCGGGCACAGGGGTGACACTTGGCCCTGCTGTGCGGCGCGCCGGACGCACCTGCCGCACTCTGAGGTTGACCTCCCAGTTGACCCTGTGCTCGCGCACCAGCCCCACACGCCGCGAGAAGACCACCACCTCCCTCGAGGGGAAGGTGCCGCTGAGCAGGCTGTTGGTGCTGGTGTAGGGGTAGGACAGGTACAGCTGCACCTCGCCTGCGGGGGTGTTGTGTGGGTTAGGTGTGGGTTAAGGGCAGGCGCTACGGCCGGGTTTGTATAAGCTGGTGTGCGGGTAAGACAGGTACAGCTGCACCTTGCTTGCACGGGTGGCTGTCTTTAGTGTGGGTTAGGTCGGTGTGATCAAGGTGTGGAGCAAGGGCGTATCTTACCGCGTGCCTTCTGTGTGCTGGTGCTGGTGGCAGGGTGGACCAGGAGGTGCAGCTGCACGGTTGGCGTTTGGAGATGCGGGACGCGCAACGGCATACCCACACTTAAAACTTTACCCACCAGCTCGAGCCCACCTGTGTAAATGCTGCTGTCCGCAAAGCGCGGGTGCGTCTTGTTTACCGAGAACTTGAAGCTGAGGTAGGCGTACTCCTGGGAGTAGAAGGTGCCCTGTGGGAGGAGACGGGGGGTGGGGTAGGGCCAGGGTGCGGTCAAGGCGGGTGGCAGCGACCGAACGCGCTGGCAGGTGAGTGCATGTGGATACAGCACATCCACCCTCACCACTTGCACGGGGGCTGCAGACCGGCGAACAGCGCCCGCACACCGCCGCTCACACCACAAGTCGCGCACCGTGATGCGGGGCGTGGGCCAGTCTTGGTTGTGCGGCGACGCGCAGGGGCTGTGCAGCGTGGAGCGGCCGGAGCCGGGGGCGCCAGGGGGGTAGCGCTGCGCCAGGGCGGCGTAGGAGGCGGCGTAGTCAACGCAGCTGTAAGGGGGGTGGTGGTGGAGGGGCAGTGTAAGAGCAGAAGAACTTACTAGGGCGTTCCACCTGCTATTGGACCCCCAGTCCTGTCCCCGCCTCCCCCCTGCGGGAGGCAGCCGCTGTATGACGTGCGCTGGCCTTGCCTGCAGCCCTCACACACCACATACACCTCTTACTAATCACCCCCTATTGACCGCCCACAGCTGCCGCCGTGCGTGGCATGGTGCGTGGTGCATGGTGCCCCCCACGATCCTGCTGTGCTGTGCTGGTGACCGCTAATACACCACGCAGCAGCCCTGCCTATGAACGCGGAACCTGCACCGGAACCTGTTACTTCCTGCTCGCCTGCACACCCAGCCTCCACTTTAAAACCCAGCTCCACCCCATCCCCCTCCACTCACCACCGCCATCCCTCCCCCATCCACTTCACGCCACGCATGACACTACTGTACAGCACACACATAACTACAAAATGCAAACATGCGCCCCACCCAAGCAGCGGCTCACGTGACGTTGCCGATGCGCTGCTGGCCGTCCACCTCGAAGCCGCATTCGGGGGGTGTGACCGCCAGGGGGTCGCGCCGCTTGGCCGCCGCGTCGCTGGCGCAAATGACCTCCTGCTCCGGGCGCAGCAGCAGGAAGGAGGGGTCGGACAGCGGCTGTACGGCGCCGCCCAGCACGAAGCGCACGCCCAGCTGCGGGTGGGGGGCAGGGGGGCCGGCGGGTAGGTAGGGTTGGCTGAAATCCGAGAACGGAAAAGCGTCTCGGTCTGTTCTACCCCTAGAATCTCGGGTTCTCTCCTTTCTCGTATGAGATTTCCTAGAAGGCCTGTGGGTGCCACCTCACTCGGCCTCCTCCTCATCCCCGTCCCAACACCGAGCTTCTTGGTACCCCACTGGTGAATGCACTCAGCAATGCTGCAAGGGGGCTTGTCGGCCATGATGAAACAGCCTCAAACTCAATGTTGGCGGGCCCCTTGCCGCACGAGCTGCCCGCCAAGCTGCCGTACGCCCTAGGAAAGCGGGTCAGCGGGCCTAGAACGACTTCTGGGGTCTTCTAGGTTCTAGGCTAGATTCTAGCCTAGAATTGTTCTACCTAGAATTCTCGGTCTCGGGCCCGTGCCAACCCTACCCGCTGTTGGCCAGCCCTGTTGTCCCTTCCAGTACCCGCTCAGTCAGCCAGGGTCAGCATCTCAGCAACCATGTAAACGCACGCGAGGATTACAAGCAACAGGACCAGGGCAGGGCCTTGTGTCACAAGCCCGCATTACCGGGTACAGCTGTGGGGCACGGCCGGCTCACGTGTCACGCGTCCGTACGAAATACCCCTGCCAGACATGGCAGGAGGGGACGCAGACCAGTGGCGCAGACTACCTTCCCTAGGCCAGGCCCCCTGGTGATAACACCGGAGGTGGAAGCCAGCTGACCACCACAAGGGGGCCTGGCCTGCTCGGTGGAGCTGGTCTTGGGCTCCCAGACGCACATCCCTGACACACAAGGGCTACTGGCGTCCCATGATACCTCGACCCACCCTCAGACCCGCGCCTCGGCACTCGTACACAAACCACCCTCCGATCCCAACACACCTTCTGGGCCCTAATCTACAGCAAGCCCCAGCTCGTCACAGCTCACCCTACCTCCCAAACCCCATGACCACCGATCGCCCCAGACAGGCACCACGCAGACGCCAGCTACCTAGACGCACCACGCAGACGCCTGCAAACACCTACGCTCTCTACACTCAACACCTGCATCCAGGCTACAGCACGCTCGCGCTACCGCCCGAACACCTCCTTCGACAGGAAGTAGTCCTCCCGGCTGTAGTACTCCGTCAGCAGGCGGTACACGTACGACGGCGTACGGCCGCCCATGTCCGTGATGAACAGGGAGATGAGGTGCGGCGGCACGTAGTCGAACAGCGGCGTGGGCACGTGCACGTTGCCGGGCACGGGGTCCCACCGCGGCCGCCCCCCGATGCCCGCCACCGCCGCATGCAGCTGGTGGTGCTGCGGCTGCTGCTGCGGCCCGCCCAGCCCCGCGCCGCCCGCCGAGGCAGCCCCCCCGTGCACGGTAGGGACCGTGACCGGCGGCGGGGAGGAGTCGATGGACGTGGATGCGGGCTGTGCGGATGACGAGGATGCGGCGGCGGCAGGGCCGCTGCTGGCCCCCGCCGCCGGCCCGCCGTCTTTCCCGCTGCTGGAGGCCAGCTGCTGCACGTGCCGCTGCTGCTGCTGCACAAACGCCTCCCCGAGCACGTCGAAGTCGATCACCTCCGCGGGGCTCTTGAACTCTGCAAAACGGTGCCGTGAAAGCAAAGGTTCGTCAAAGCCTGGCCTTACTTGAAGCCGGTATACAGAGGACAGGTGGCATGATGCGGTAAGCCAAAAGAGTGTTTTACTCTATTCGGCTATCAGGCAGCTTGCCTGTAGCCCATTGGATGACACACTAGCCTACGTGGGCCGGGGGGGCCACCCGACACAGCTGGTGTTATTCTCCTTCAGTTAAGTCCTCTCAGCGCATCCACAGCTTACAGCCGGAGCCGCCTCGATGTCCGCTTCCAATCGCCGGACATGCCACTTGCCTCGCCCTCTACTAGAACCTGCTTGCTAATTTGCGTTCTTGTCCACGCAACTGCATACGCTACACACTAGCCTACGCTTTTCGATACCATGACAAGCCTACAGGGCAACAGCCTGCCCCTGCCAACCCCCTTTCTGCCCCTCGCCTCACCATTGTACAGCAGGTCCGGGTCTGTGGGGAAGAGCGGCGACAGCTTGTGCAGCCCCACCAGCACCACGAAGGGGATGGAGTGCCGCTTTGCCGCCAGCGCCACCATGTGCATGCCCACGGGGCACACCACGCCGCCGTTGGCCAGCACCGCGTGCGCGCCCACCAGCACCTGCGCGGCGGCAAGGAGCGGCAGCAGCAGGTAAGGGACGGAACAGAGTGGACGGGGGCAACCGGTACGGCATTGTGAGAATCCACCAAGCCCGCCAGCATCTGTGCAGCGGCAAGGAAAGGCAGGCACGGGGCAGCAGGTCCATAGTGATACAGCACTGTACGGCAGCGGCAACAGCGCCGGGCGGAGCCGGGACAGCAGAGAACACCAGTTTGTCGCAGGGGCTCGCCACTGCACCACCTGATGGCGCCGCTAGAACGCTGCGCATGAGGTGCGGCTGAAGTCGACATGCCGCCCGACTTCCGAGGTAATGGAGACGGTGCTGCTGGGGCACTGCTGCCGCACGGGCCGTAGGGCTGACCGCACCACCGGTCCCACAGGCGCACCTTGTTTGCACGTGCCATCATGGCGTACACGGCCGAGTCGGCGATGAGGGTGGTGGCGATGCCTGCGTCCGCCAGCTTGCGGGCCATCACGTGGCCGTCGAACCGGGGCGCCGCCTCCGCCACCACCACCTGGATGCAAAGGAATCACATTGGCCTTGCAGATACCGATGCCACAGGGTTGTAAACGAGCAGCGAGCGTGGCTTCCGTACAGTGCCGGTACACACCGCCTCCGTTTCAGACTGACCAAAGCACCGGTACATCAAAGCAACATGGCAAATGCACACCAACGCAGCCACTCTGCCGGCAGCTGGCAGCAGTCATCAGGGGCATGCAGTGCAGGAGTCCCTAGCCAGCGATGGGTTGGTGGCGTCACAGCCAGATCGCGTGGACAGCCCCACCTGGAACTCGCGCTTCTTGGACGCCTCTTTGAGGAACAGGAACGTGGTGTCCGACATCCCCATGGTCAGGATGACCTGGGGGTAACAACAGCAATTAGGAGGACGGCTCAATATTTGTTCTCCACCACACCCGCAAAGTGGCGACGCCGCAACGCACGCTCAGCAACATCCAATTTCCCCGTTTGTTGGGCCCGACGTGTCAAGCCCCGTGGCAAGCAGAAGGCTCAGGGATGCCCGGGTATGTTGGCGCAAGAGGCTGTCACGAGTGGGGTACCTCGCCGCCCTACCAGCGCTGGCACCATTGCAATGGCACACGCCCTCACCTCGTTTGCGTGGATGTGCTCCACCCCCTGTGTTGTGATGCTGCCCTGGATGTTGTCCAGCTCGTCAATCAGCTCGTTGACGGCGTCAATGACCTGTGGATTGTAGGGCAGGAGCGTAAGCATGACCCCTTGCGCTAAGCTCATCCAGTGGCGGCGAGACACGACGGCCAGCACCCATGTCCCCAATGCGGCCACGGATGCGGCACCGCCCGCACATGGCTGCCACCTCCAGCCTCAACGCACTCCAGCACAGCTTGGGCGCCTCCGTGAATGCCGGAGGTTCAAAGTCCTTGGACCACAGCGCACAGCGCCCTACGCTCGCGCTCCCCGCCCACCTCGTGCTTGCCCTTCCAGTTGGGCTTGACTTGCGCCTTCTGCTTAGCCTGCTGCTGCCGCCTGCCGCCTGCCACAGTGGACGCCCCCGCCTGGGACTCCGCCTCCGCGTCCGCGCCTGGCCCTCCTGCCCCCGCCCCCTGCCCCGCGGCCAGCCCTGCCGCCAGCCGCTCCAGCTGATGCTCCACCGCCCCGCTGTTCGTGTTGGTCTCCTGCGAGCGGTAACCCGCAAAGCAGGTATTGCCACGTATAATCATAAACCACATGCGCAACTACATTGATGGTGGGAGCTTGGGGACAGAGCAGCGTCGTTGAGGAGCATGAGCGTAGCAGGAACGACCGTGGGCTAAGGCAGTGCCACAGGGACTGCAGCTGGAACGACTGGTGCCACCGAGGGCGAGTGCCGCAACAGCAGGCAGCATACGGGCCATGCCACAGGGACTGCAGCTGGTATGGCAGGAGCTGTCGAGGGTGGGTTACCCCACACCATGCAGCTCGTGGGCCACGGCTCACCGTGATGGTCCCCAGCCCCACCCCCAGCGCCCCCAGGTCGATCCCCACGTCCAGCAGGTTGACCAGCGAGTGGGAGCGGTTGGCGGCGTGCAGCATGGAGCGCTGGCCGTGACCGCCAGCGCCCGTCTTGAGGGCCTGGGACAGCAGGCCGGCCTGCAGGAAAGGGCGGGTTGGGCAGCACCCGCTTACAACCTTCGTCGGGAGATGGAGGCCCAGACCTGAACTTTACAGGTGTGGCAGCCGCCGCGCGGAGTGTGTTACCCTTGGGGTGGGTGTGGGACCCATGCTGCCCTCACCTGCCCCGGCCGTGCTTCCGCTGAGGCTGGCTGAGGCACAATGAGCTTCGCCTCCTCGAGCTCCTCGCTCTTCGCCTCCTCACGAATGATGTGCAGCACGCGCCTGACCATGTTGCCGATGGCCAGCTCTGCATCCAGGGTGCCACACCTTGAGACACTGTGGTTCCACCGATACCCAGATCACGGCAGCAGTTCCTGCAGCTGCCACATAAATATGGGTGTGTGTGATCTTACCCACTGGGCGAGCGGTCTGCATCCGGTAACCGGTGTTGCGGATTTCGTCGATTAGTGCTGCCGCCGTGCTGTGCTTCTTGTTTGTCACGATGAGACGCAGGATATCCAACGTCTTCTTTGCACATGGCAACGATCCCTCAATTTGCCTACACCACAAGCACAGAAGGTCAGGCAAAGCGCCGTCCGCGACAGCCCGCGCAGCCGTTGTGTCCTAGCCGGAGCGCACCTTCTCCTAAAGAGAGTGCAACACTCATCTACTAACTCGTCAACGTCTTTTCTCTCTGACATTGCGAGCCTGCTTGCTGGAAAGGGTGTACCGCTATGTATGTGCACTTGCTGCGGTGACTATGTGACTATGTAACTCGCTTGGCAAATTGTGAACTGCATCACATCGTCATGCTTGTTGCCGGAGGCATTCACGCATACCTGTTTCCGATGCCGCCGTCCCATGCGTGCAGCATTGCCCTAACCCCTGCTGAAGCCCCCAAACCATAGTACCTGCAGCCGTCCACACCTGATCACCTCTTGTGTACCTCATCCTGCCAGCACGACGCATTGTCCATGAACACAACACCTTATTTTACCAAGCGGAATCCACGCACGCCTACTTACCATGACAATATCACAAAATGACTATGGCGTAAGACCTAACAGTGCTGAAGGACACTCGCGCGTCTGTTAACGGAGAGGATCGCTCTGGTGGGCATAGCGGCACGCCTGCAATAGCGAACACAGGGCGGACACAAGGCGAAATGGCCGACACATTTGCTCTACCCGAGGTAGGAGCCTGGGAGCCGCCCGGCACGCCGGCAGCACGACAGCCGAGGGGGTTCGGGCACCGGGGTTGGCGACGGCAAGGGGGGCTAGCCACGGCACCTTGCAGTCGCCCTTGCTGCCAAGGCCAGCATGTATGGAGTCCCCAGACCTCCCTGAACCCTGCTGCACAGTTCATGGGGAACTCCCCCTACGCACATGGGGGTTGAGGTGTTGCACTGGTCAGGGGGCAGGCGTGGGTGCAGGGCGTCCCAACGTGGCCCTGCCTGCTCCCCAAACTGCGCAGCATGTGGGTGTGGGCCATGCCTATGCACCCCAGACACTCAACCATATGTTCGGCTCGCATGCGGGCACCACCTGCGCAGACCGGCGCGGCGCAGCGCGAGGCGCACGCGGCCAAGCTGCAGGAGTTCGAGCTGCGGCGCAAGATCCGGCAGGTGGTGGTGCCCACCGATGATGGCAAGGTCCGGCAGCTGCTGCGGCAGCTGGGGGAGCCCATCACGCTGTTCGGGGAGAAGGAGGTGAGCAGTGAGTGGGCGAACCGTAGGTCGCGCGGACCACACCCACCTGAAGACTCATAGCCGGGCTACCCGGCCACTGTGTTTCCGGTACCATGGCATTGCGCATGCGACAAACGACAGAGCCCTGGGTGCGACTTCGCAGATGGAGCGGCGTGAGCGGCTTAAGCGGCTGATCGCCCAGCGCGATGGCGAGGTGGACCTGGACCTGCCCACCACCGACCAGCTCATGGTGGAGGAGGTGGCGGTGCAGAAGGTGCGAACGGCAGGGTACCAGGAGGGCTGCTGCTTGGACAAGGCGGGCTACGCCGCTTGTACGGTCATGTCACGGCCTGCAGCCCCTCGTTGTTGTGCGCTTGGGGCTGTGCGCCGACTGCAGCACTCGTGTTGTCTCCGGGCGTTGCCGTAGTCCACCGGCCGTGGTCTGGTGGCCGTTCCGCTGTGCAGGAGCTGTTCTACACGGAGGGCACGGAGGAGCTGCGGGCGGCGCGCGCGGCCCTGGCGCGGTACTCCCTGCTGCGGGCCAAGGCGCGGCTGCGCGGGGCAAAGCGGAGGAGGGACGACCCGGACGCGTTAAAGGTGTGTGCAGGCTTCTTGAGGGCAATGCACGTGCCTGTAACATGGCTCCCTGGGTTCGATCCAGGTCCCAGGTCGAACCCTGGCTTGAGCTTGGGCATGTGGGCCATGGGTCTACATACCTGCTACGTCTATCAAACAGCGCTGGACGCCGGACTTCACGTGCGTGCCATTCGACCCTGCCTCGTACTGCACCGCAGGCCGTGTCGGAGGTGCAGTCCGCGGCCGCCAGCTCGGTGCGCTGCGTGGTGCAGCAGGTCAGCGAGCTGGGCGACACGCGGCCCATCGCGCACTGCGCCTTCTCGCCGGACGGGACGGCGCTGGCGGCATGCGGTACGCTGCGATTTCTTGTTGCTCCATGCGTGCTCGATACGTGCTCGTGCTTGCGATGCACAGGTTGCTCGCCTCCGGGTGATCAGCTCAAAACAACATCGCCGCACGATTGCTCCACGCTGCTGTGCGACGCTGCTGTGTGTCGTGTGCAGGTTGGGGTGGCGCGCTCACCCTGTGGTCCGCCCCGGGGTGTGTTAAGCGGTGGACGGCGCCTGTGCCGCGCAGCGTGCCGCGCCTTACGGGGGTTGCGTGGCACCCGGCGGCGCAGGTGCCGCCCCACGAGCCGCGGGAGGAGCAGCAGCAGCAGCAGCAGGTCAAGCAGGAGCAGGAGCAGCAGGCGGACGGGGACATGGCGGTCGACGGGGGCGCCGATGGACAGGGGCAGCAGCAGGGCGGGGACGACACGGCGGGCAGCGGCGGGCCACTGGGCCCTGTTGCGCTGGCGACGGGCGGGTCGGACGGCGTGGCACGGTTGTACGACGTCAACGGTGAGCAGCACTGCTCGGGCGGCTGCGGGGAAAGGCTGCGGCGTTTGCAGCGTGCCACCCGTGGTAGACATGCTAGCTTCGGCGCAAATTAGCCCTTAGTAGCCATGTGAGTCAGTGCACTTTCCACTGAGTACGCAGGGTTGCTGTGTTGATTTGTCCGTCCTTTGCCCACGTGATCGTCAAGGCCCATTTTCGTCGCCACTCGCCCTCCGACAGGGTCGGTCGTCCGCACCCTAGAAGGCCACACCGACCGCTTGGGGAGAGTGGCCTTCCACCCCATGGGCCGGCACCTGGTGAGGGTTCCTCATGTATCAGTCGACATTCAGCGGCTGTTGACGTCACTTGAAGGCTGTCGGCCGTGTCCTACTATGTGCCCGCCGTTTGCCACCTGCAACAGCGCCGCTCTTGTTACGTACCGGTCCCGGGGGCCGGAGCCGTAAGGTCAGGATGACCCCTCACCTGCACCTGCCTATGCGTGCGCCTCGCGTGTGCCGCCGGCACCTGCTGGTGCAGGGCACGGCCTCGTTCGACGGCACGTGGCGGCTGTGGGACGTGGAGACGGGCAGCTGCCTGCTGGAGCAGGAGGGGCACAGCAGGGCGGTGTACGCCGTGGCCTTCCACCCGGACGGCAGCCTGGCGGGGAGCGCAGGGCTGGACGCGTACGGTGAGCAGGAGAGGCGTTTTGCCGTGTGCTGAACCGACTGCGCCTGATTCACAATTCCTGGTCGCTGCTATGGTCTATGAAGCGCTATGCCCGAGCGTGACGCTGTGTGAGGGCAGCTAAGCCTTCGTGTCGCGTCACGTAACAAGAGTGACAGCTCCTGTAATGCAACGCGCATGATAGTGAAGCCATTTTCATACGGCGGTTGGTGTGCGGAATACGGCGGTTGGTGTGCGGAATTATGAAGGCCTCCATGCAACGCGCAGGGCGGGTGTGGGACATGCGCACGGGCCGCAGCGTGCTGCTGCTTGGCGGCCACGTCAAGTCGCTGCTGGCCATCGACTTCTCGCCCAACGGCTACCACGTGGCAACCGGCAGCGAGGACCACTCGGCACGGGTGGGTACTGGACAATTTGCCACGTGGGGGTAACTAAAAAGCTTTTGGACATTTAGCCCAGCCCCTTCGACGTCCCTCTCTGAAAACGGAAAGCTGAACTGTATGGAAGCGCGTGGTGCTACTGGGCAAGGGACCGCCGTGCACTGAGTACTGGCCTCGTTAGGCGCTGCTGCGTGTGCTGAGGACCAAGAGCGCGTTCCCATGCTGAGGCGGCCAAACGCACGCGTATGGTCCGCAGGTGTGGGACCTGCGCAAGAAGGGCTGCCTGTACACCATCCCGGCGCACACCTCTCTGGTGTCCAACGTGCGCTTCGAGCGGTCCAGCGGGTGGTACCTGCTCACCGCCGGGTACGACAACGTGGCCAAGGTACGGTGTAGTGCCTCTGTGTTGTACCAGTCTACCGGTTGTCCCCGCCGGTGTAGCTGACTTGCACTCCAAACCGCGCGCTCGTGCTCGTTGGCTCAGCGGGATGCAGGGGTGCCAATGGCTGTAACGGTGCCGTTGCGCTCCGTATCATACTGCTTGCCTGTTTATTGATTATCCTTGCGTTCTGTACAGTGCTGCGGCTTATCAGATGCGGTGGCTGTATTTGCGCTGCACTACCTCGACATGTGTCTTGCTGGGGTGTACTCCCACATCCCACCTCAGCACTGGGGGAGGCATTCGTGTATTGTTTCAACACTGCCTCGCGGTATCCGCACTTGCACGCATCGCATTGCCATCATTGGCTGCGTTCGCCTCCGTGGGCCATAGGACGACATGCGTCTGCATACCGCGTTGTCCCCCTCCCTTCCAGGTGTGGCACGGGCGCGACTGGTCACTGCTCAAGACGCTGGCTGGGCACGAGGGCAAGGTCATGGGGGCGGACGTGTCGCCAACCGGCAACCACCTGTTCGCCACCGTGTCGTACGACAGGACAGTCAAGTTCTGGGCCCCGGAGGACATCCCGGCCATCGATTAGGGGCACACTACATTGTACACTGCACACGCTGCACACGTGCCGTTTCGGGTGCGTGGGTGCTGTGTAGGGTATGCCATAGCGGCACGCGGTTGGTTGGAACGTTGCGGACTTGCCGGCGCCTGCTAGTAGCAGGGCACTACCCGCGCTGATGGTATGCGGGGGCAGTCTTAAGGGCAGCCGAGGCGTTGTTGAGCATATCATGGTGTGAATGGTATGTGCACAAGGACAGCAGAGCAAGCCCCTGTTCTGTGCATTGTGCCTCTCGGTTAGCGTTGGTCGCGTTTCGGACAGTCTGCTGCTTTGGGCAGCGAAGGATCTTTGCGGAAGGGCTTTACGTGCCCTTGGGTTACGGGCCACTTACCCTAGCGTGCAGCCGGTTACTTAACGTTACGGTTACTTATCATGGAGGCACGCGTTGGCAGGCGGGCTGGTGCCTTGGTGGGGCGGACGCCAAAAGCATGGCATGTGTCGACGATCGTGGCACCAGGTCGCACAGCCACCACCGGCCACTGGTGTAGGCGCTGCAGCTGCACTCGGCTACGTAGATGCCCAACATGCGAGGCGTCACTCCTGACACCACACCTGCGTTGCGGCCTCTGCTGGAGACGGGCTTTACTTGCTGTAGTGACAGTCCTATGCTCCTACCTGTAACATCTTATTGCCAAGGTTTTTCCTAATAGTGCGTGTGTGGGCGCGGCACCAATGCCTGCGGCTAGCAACTGGACACACGGGACATCCAAAGCCACGTTACACGTCCAGGTCACGGAGGACCGTCTGCTTGCGGCGCGAACCCAAGGAGCTACCCCCTGGCCCTGCCAACGTCCCAGAGCGCAACAGCCGCCCTATCCACCCACCCCCCGAGCTGCGTCGCCCCCCACCCCCTTGCACCCCACCACTACCCGTCCCGGCTCCAAAGCCCCCACGCCTCCGGTACACCACACGCAGCACGACGGCCGCCACCAGCCCTATGAGCCACAGTGTCCCGGACCCGGGGAAGCCTAGGAACACGGTTACTGCGCCTTCCCACAGCCGTACGGTCAGCGCCCATGCGGACGTGTCGTACAGGCTGCTGCCCGGATGCAGCTTCGGGTACACCTCCAGGACCACAAACGACACCCACCCAGCCGCCTCGGCCAGCTGGAACTTGATGATGAACCTAAACACCACCACCACAGCCAGAGATGCAATGAGCAGGCCCATGTAGAGGCGGTCGTTGTACCCCTTCTGGAACTCCCGCCGGGCCCGCTGCCAGGCTTTGGAGAGGCGTTCGGTGTTGGGGCCCTTCGCAGGCCCTCGGCACTGCGCCTCGAATGTGTGCTGGCAGCGCTCGTATGACGCCTCGAACTTCCGCAGCGAGGGGACGCTCATCGCCTGTGGGGGTGGCCGTGTGGTGCAGGGTCGTCAAGCAAGCGAGCAAGGCCGCATCACCGACAGCAACTGGCACGCTCGTAGGAACCTGCGTTGTGGCATTATGTTTCAGGCCAGGCAAGCGCAAGTGCCGTACAGGCTGTCCGACAACGCGGCCTGCACGTGCAGCCGTTGTGGCCCAGCTCCGCATTGGCGGTCAGCCTGCCAGGACCAACGCGGTGATTGCTCCATAGTGATACTAACACACACTGTAACCCCGGCACCCCTGCACCTGCCAGTCAGCCCACACCGGCACTGCCCAGTCGCACCTGCATGGCGTCGAGCAGCTCCTCGCAGCTGTTCTCCAGCTGCGAACACAGCTCGTTGGAGGCCGCCAGGTTCTCCGTGCGCCGCACCTGGTAGGCGCGCTCCAGGTCACGGACCAGGTCCGCCTGAGGGGGCAAGACAGGCGCGGCCAATGCTTGTACGGCACTCGGTACACAGGATCTGCAGGATACTGTTGCGCATTGGGGAGCCGTACACTGGTTGCATTAATGGTCAACGCAACGAGTGGCTGTGGCTGTCACCGTGTCGCCTTTAAAGCACGCCGCTGGCTCAAAGCAAACAGGAACAGCGCAGGGGACTATGCACGTACCTTGATGTCAACACCCTTTTGACGGCCGAGCTGTAGCGACTTCAGCATCTGCGGTACGCACAGCGTATGGACAAACGCACAGCAGCAGGCTCAGAGCCAGGCGCTTCCTGGAGTGCTTGCCAGCACCATCAAGGCTGTGCAAGAAGCGAGAACAGCGGTCCGTTATCTTTGACCAGTTGCACACACAGGCACACAGCGGAGACGTCGACGCGCCCCACCTCGACGGCTATTGCCTTGGCCGTGATGTCCTCCCGCTCCAGCTGCTCCTCCTCCACAGGCAGCGCCAGCGCACCCATGGCGGCCGTGTAGTTGGCCACGCAGCGCGACAGCAGGTCGCGGTTGAAGGCGGCCACCAGCGAGGTGGCGGTGGGGATCTCCTGTGGGTGCGCGGCGGGTGTGCTGTGAGTGCACTGGAGTAAAGGAAAAGCTGGAAGGTCGCTCGCGTGTAGCACGGAGCAGCAGGGCAACTTGTTCGACACTGCTTGTGCTATCTAGTTCAGCGGTGGCGGCGGAAAGCAACCGAGGATGTCATACGTAAACAAGATGCAGCAAGAGGGATAAGGGTGCACTGCACCCGGTTCGCAGCAGCGTACCTGCTCGTTGAGCGCGGCGACCATGCGCGAGACGAGGCCCGCCAGCGCTGGGCCGCTCATGGGCTTGCCGCTGAGCACCTTGGGCCGCGCCAGGGTCTGCAAGGCATATCGCCACAGTGGTGCACCTTACACATGAGCCTCATGTAGGCGGCGTGACTAGTGATGCCGGTACAGTATCATTCAGGTACACGTCTAGCTAGTACGGGCGGCACTGCTCGCGTGGGGTATCAGCATTTCAGTGCTTCCTAAAATCCTTGCACTGCCTCCTCGCGCCTGACGCGTACCCACCCGCACTAGGTCCTTGAGCTGCTCCCGCTGCTGCACGTAGGCTGGGTCCAGCTGCTCGTCCGTCAGCTCGCACAGCTTGGTGCGGTCCAGGTGCGGCTGGCGCAGGGAGAAGCCCGTGCTGTTGCGCGCCAGGTGCGACAGCGAGGAGCGGATCTGGGGAGGGACACGGCCACGTGGCAGTAGGCATTACTGGTGGGGTGGCGCCCAGCACGTGAACCGGACAGCAGGCCAACACCATGCTGCGGTGCCCCTAGCTCCTAGCCGTTCGCGCTTGTGGAGTACAGCTATAATGAGAAACTCCATTGGCTCCCTTGGCGTGTGCTCCACCGCGAAGGAGGGCTGCATTGCGTGGCTAACCCACCTGGTTGAGCGCTTCAAGCCCCGGGTCGTGGTGTGGGTTAGGCACGGGCGCCAGCACCTGCCCCACCAGCTCCCCCGCCGAGACGCCCTGCAGGAAGTCGCGCTGGATAAGCCACAGCATGCTGCCGGGCTCGATGGACCCAGGCGCAGGGGAGAGGATGCCGTCATCCTGCGGGTCAGCCGACGGCCAAGGGGCAGGAGGTTAAGCCACGAGGTTGCCAATGGACGGTACAACGCACTGAAAAGGTCGCCGCTGCTACGCATGTTGAAAAGGGCGTCATGCAACTGGTGTTTGTGGCGCGATCCCCTGCAATGTGGTGCAAAGGCGCTGTGCCGTCGCCGCTGCCCTAAAAGGTTACGGGTTTGTGCCCGGCCCCCGCACCATGGACCGGTCTCCATCACGCTCGTAGAACCCCTGCGCCAGATCTACGGCGAATGACAGCTTGGCGACGTCGCTCTCCCGGATTGTTTCGGGCAGGTTGTAGACCTGCAGGCACGGAGGGCGTGTTGGACGTGCAGCTTTGCAGCCTTGCAGCGTAGGCCCCATGCAGCAAGCAAGCACGTGCGCACACCCACCAGCAGCGACGACAGCAACGCCGACAGCGCAAAGATGCGGTCGTCGTAGCTGTTGGCCTTGCCAGTGCTCTCGAACCCCTCCGTGTCAACGTACACCACCTGTGGGGGTAACAGCGGAGCACTGTGAGCTTATCCAGGGCAAGCCATGGTGCGAACAGAGAGGAGCAGGCGTGCAGCACATGCACTTAGGTACCACCAACCGACACAGCTGGCTTTCTATTCCGCTTTCAGCTAAGTGCCTCGGCAGCGACGCAGCAGCGGCACCAGCGATCTCGGCCACCGACATGCCACCTGTCTACTTCGCCCTGCCGCACCCTGTCTCCTGATCCTGCTCGCTTACATATGTCTCAGGCGTGTTATGCCTGTTTCCCGCACAGCATTCGCAACGCACTGAGGTACCAGGCAGGACCCAAACCGCTGTTACGCACCATGCTGCTGCTACCGTCCGCCTCCTTTTTCTCCACGGGCGTGCCCCAGAGCCAGATGCCCTTCGTTTCCGTCTCCCGCGTATGCCCCACACCAAAGCCCTGGTCTGCACAACGAATGAGATCACACGGTAAGGGAATGCAGCACGCATGCGGGGACATAGGAACAGTGCAACTGGCACCATGTGCCCCATAGGCCCTTCCCTTCGCATACTCAACTTACCGCATGGTACTCCAAGGAGCTGGTTGAGCGTAAAAGATTTCCCCGAGCGGTAGGGACCAATGATGACGACAGGGCTGACGGGGCCCCGTATACTGTTGAGGAGCGCAAGGCCCTCCTTCCGCACCTCCAGCTGTGACCGGGACTCAACCGGCAGCACCAAGGCCACGCTGCGGTGCAAATTGTGACAGTGTTTGGTAAGCGAAGTGAGTGAAGCCCTTCCACGAAGGTTAGTTGTCCGACAGCGCGGCCCCGTCGTTCGTTGATAGCAAGGACGTGTTGGACGTGTTGGTCACAAGGCACCCTCTTCCTCACTCAGCACGCCTTCCACTCGACGCTTTTCCCTCGTGATCGCCCACCAGCTAAAGTGCAGGACACGTTTGCAACGCTCAATGCCCCCGTCGGTGGGGTACTCACGGCGCACTCTCGTAGGCTGTAGCCTCACGGTGGAAAAAGGCGCAGTGCACGCCCAGCAGGCCTAGGAGCAAGGGGAGCTCCCATCCTCGCCGTTGCATACAGCTGGCTTACACCTTTGATGACCGTTAGCCAATTGACAACTTGGATCGCGTCGCAAGGTGATTGACGGACGGTTTGAGGTGGGGTGAGGATTGGGTCAGGCGTTGGGTCCAGCAGCAGAAACGCCTAGGGGTCTTGCAGAGTAACAAGCTGATGTTTATGTGGGGCATATGTTGGCTACACCACTACTGCTCGCAGCTCCTTCAGCCCCTGTCCCTGTAAGGGCTCTCCCCGAATGCAACAGGTCACGTCAGCAATTCTGCCTGTTTTGATCTGTTGCCGCTTCGCTAATACCAAGCTAAGGTGATATAAGATTAGGCACATGAGCTGAATCTTGTTGCTTTCATGACTCTACTCTTTCAATTGCACCAAGCGTGACGCGTTCCAGCCCAATGTTGGGACGACGCCTTCAGTTAGCGGCTCTAGGTCTTCTAGGGTTTGGAATACCAGCATGGGCGTCAACGTACATTGAGGACACGAGGGCGCAGCAGCTGATCGTCGCATGCGCTGTAGTCAGCGTGCTGGGCTTCTTGGGCACGCTGTACTTGGTGCCGCAAGTAGCATCTAAGACTCAGTCGAGAGGCATCTGTGGCAAGGACCTCAATAAGAAGGGCACACCGGCTGGCGAGGTGCCCATCCCCGAGGCTGCAGGCCTTGCCCCTGGGTGTGTCTTCCTCCTGTGCGTCATCTGCTTCCAGCTGCTGCACTACTACGACATCGGCAGCCTGGCCCAGTATGTCCTCAGCGGGTTCACAGTGGGCCCCAAGCCAGAGCCCATAGCGGACTCGTGGCTGGTGGACTACAACGCAGCCCTAGCCACCATTGGCTTCATGCTGTTCCTGGGCTTCACGGACGACGTGCTGGACATCCGGTGGCGCGTGAAGCTCATCCTGCCGCTCTTTGCTTCACTCCCCCTCCTGGCGGCGTACTCTGGGGGCACGGGCATTGCCATCCCCAAGCTGCTGCAGCCGCTGGGCCTCCCAGGCTACATGGAGCTGGGCATCCTGTACAAGGTCTTCATGGTCATGCTCACCGTCTTCTGCACCAACTCCATCAACATCCTGGCCGGCGTGAACGGGCTGGAGGCGGGCCAGACCTTCATCGTGGCGTGCGCCGTGCTAACACACAACATCCTGGCGGTGGTGGGCTGGGCGGGCGCCTCCCCCGCCGTTCGGGACGGCCACCTCTTCTCCGCCTACCTCATGATGCCCTTGGCGGCCACAACGTTCGGTCTACTGGTTTTCAACTGGTTCCCCAGCAAGGTGTTCGTCGGCGACACCTTCACGTACTTTGCTGGCATGACGATAGCGGTGGCGGGCATCCTGGGGCACTTCAGCGAGACGCTGCTGCTGTTCCTGCTGCCCCAAATCTTCAACTTCGTCTACTCCATACCCCAGCTGTTCAAGATCGTGCCGTGCCCGCGACACCGGTTGCCGGTGTTCGATCCCAAGACCGGCCTGTTGCGCCCCAAGGACCAGCCGGACTGGAACCTAGTCAACCTGACCCTGCAGCTGTTCGGGCGATGCGGCGAGAATGCGCTGTGCATTAGGGTGCTGCTGTTCCAGGTGCTGAGCTGTGCATTCGCGTTTGGGCTACGTTACGCACTGCAAGGTGTGTACAAGTGACGCCCTTTGCATCATCAGGCGCAACCAGTATGTGTGGAGGGTAGGGGAGGCAGGCGGCGGCTCGTGCACTTGCAATCTGGTCGGTGGGGGCCCGAGCACGTGGTTGGACGTCCCCTGTGCCGTTGTGTAGATACATGTGAGAGTTGTTGCCGCATCCATGATGTTAACACGGTACGCGACGTTGACGTGCATACTATGCGTCAAGCTGCACTCCTGTTGGCGTGCCCCTGCCACGCCTATAGTGTTCACGTTCTGACACTTTTGTGACTA
>VFQN01004383.1_pt1 | contig 18695 bp, 24 predicted proteins | sample 3512371 | NCBI WGS metagenome assembly VFQN01 (sample SAMN10412370, study PRJNA504923) | tailings metagenome | isolation source: Replicate 2 from Balatoc abandoned mine | place: Philippines: Itogon, Benguet | collected 2017-08-28 | reverse complement strand
AGATGACCGTGGTAGCAGTGGTGTCGCCTGGGGCACCGACATGAGGGGTCAGCAGTTCTGGGCATGTGCAAGCCGAAGCACCACACACGGAGTGGAAGAACACGTACCCCGCAGTGTATCGTGGCTCACTCAGTGGTTTTTATGCAATGGCACTAACAGTCGCATACAATACGGTGCCGTGACACTCACAGTCAGCGTACTACGGTGTGCATGCCTTGCCAGCTGCCCTCTCCCATGGGCGTATCTGTTTGCCGCAGGGGTTCCTCGTGCGATGTCCGCTATAGTTGCCACAGGGGTTCCCCCTGGTTCGCAGTTATGCCCATGCTCACGTGCGTCCCGCCAGGCGTTGCTACTCACCGTGGTTGTTCAAGGCGCCAGAGTTGTGGCGTGTCATGGGCCTTCAGCAGGACATGCCTCGCCCCACCGACCCCTTGGGGGAGCTCGGGACTACGGCCATGGGCCAACTGCATGCTGCTCGCCAGGGAACCGCGCAACCTCCGCAGCCCCACAGCATGACGAGGTAGCGTGCCTGCATGACATGGCGTGGGGGCCATGAAGGCGAGCTTGATGACGGGCAAACCTGGTCCTCCTCAAACATACTGCTTTCTCCTAGTAAGCAGTGCGTGCACCCGAGCGCAGCGTAGACAGGAATGGCAAGTTCCAGCATTGTTTGTTGCGCGGTACCGAGTGTGCGCTGGGTGGTGCTGGATGATGGGTGCTTGTGCTGGGTGCTGGGCGCCCCCAGCTGTGGCCTGGGCGCGACACGTGTCGGTATAGCTGGCGTCAGCCAGCGACCTCCCAAGGCACAGAATGCTAGCAGGATGCAACAACGATAAAGCGTTTTTCCGCTCCACAAACCAGCTCAACCGTTCTTTGTTACCTTGCCGAGGAGTGCTCGCTCCATGGCTCCATTGCGCCTTCGGTGTCGGTCAGCGGTGCCGACAGCGCTCATTGCAGCCCGTTCTGATCTTCCAGTATAGTATTGCGGCAAACGATGTTGTAAAGCAGGCTCGGAAATCACGCTTGGCCGTTTCCCGACTGCTTTCAGTTCGGCCAGCAAGAAACGCGGCAGCACTGAGGATACGGGAGGATGTCATACAAGGTGCCACAAAGCTGCATTTAACTGTACCAATGACATGCATATTGAGCCTCGTGCGCTCTTGTCATCCAAAGGTTGACCCAGCGCCCAGGGGAGCCCCCCTTCTGTCCTCGTGATCGACAATGCCCAGCAGGCCGCCTTAGGTTCCAGCCCCTAGGTGCTTTGCTAAAGCTGCTCCCGTCTTGCGGACAAGCTGCCAAAGCAGCTGCTCCCCTGCGTCACAGCCGCACCTGGCCGCAACACATGAGGCGAGGTGTCGTGCACAGCGTGTCGACACAAACACAGAAGTAGGAGTGTCTGTGTCTCCAAAAACATAAGTACATGCCATGCTGCACAAGTACTGCATCCAGGAGGCTTAAGATTATAGGCTGAGCTTGACAGTGCAGTTTGCCGGCGGGCAATTGCTGGGTTGCTGACTGTGGTGGGTTGATGACCGGACCGCCTGTGCACGTGCCAACTAACACGTCCGGTTGCAGCTTCCACGCCCCGTAAAAAGCGAGAGGCACCAGCTTCGACCGGTCCTTCTGTGGACCGTAAAAGTCATTTGACAGTGCAAATGGCCCGTACACGCTCAGCTGGCCCTGCGTATGGTGCCATCGGAAGGCACACACCACACAGTACGTAGGTCAGCCCCACCACCCTCACGATGCACAACGACCACCCTTCGTTGCCAGACTGCAATGCACACCCGACATGCGCTAAGCCGCCATAGAGGTCTGATCACCCTAGGCAGCCACCCAGCCAGTGCCTCAACCGTCACCCCGCCTGCTGCACCGCATACCCACGGCAGTCCACGAATTCCGCCCAGCGTGTGCCGTACCATATGCCGTCGAATCGCCGTAACGCGCGCCCAGCGGCAACACGCACCGTCACCACCATGCCGCGTACACAGGTACCCCTGCGAGCTCGCCTCCAGCCTCCCCACCAGTAACCTGACGCTAGGGGGAGGTACGCACGGCACCAACCACCAGGGCAGCTCCCGTGCTGGGCACAGCTGGGCGCATAACGAGAAACCCTCGTTATCGCGCCGTTGCTCCTATCGAGCTCCTTGAAAAAACCAACATGCAACCAAAAGACGAGCCGGGCAGAGCCGGGCAGAGCCGGGCTTAGGCCAGGTTTGAAAGGGCAGGGGGACAGGGGCGCTTTGCACCTCCTCCACTTCCCATGCCTCACTCCTGCTAACCCACACGCAGCTGCAGCACCAGGACGGCACGGGCGCACGGTAGCTGCGCAATAGCAGCCGCCCAACGCCCACGTGAGCCCCAGCCACGTGCGAGGTGTACGCAAAGGCAGGTTGGACCAGGTGGGGCGCGGCCACGGCAAGGGGCATGTCCCCGATTGCATACGGGTATGCCACATCTCCCACTAAAGCACTGAATACCCTGCCCGCTATGGCACACCTCTACGGCTTTCTACAGCAGTCGCTGCTACCGCGACACCCGCTGCAACTGCTGCGCAACTATTTTGCGACTGCGACGGGACAGCCACCGACAGTGCTCTTAATAATAACGAGTCAAGCCGCCAGCCCTCTCCCTCACCTGTCACTGCACACGCCCCGTCCAGCCATGGCCCACGCTTTATCTTGCCATTGTAACCCCCATGTTGCGCTGGAAACATGGCAACTGCTTGCCCCTGCCGATATTAAGTTGTACCTAAAATTTGTAGTAACACTAGCTATAGTAATCGTCATATCTTCCTAGGCGCGGCGGCGCCGACGGATTGTCTTCCTCGGGACGGTACCTGAAGGCACGGGGGGACGGCACCTGAAGGCAGGGGCGTCCAACATATGAAGGCACGATGCCTCCACCTTCGCCTCCCATGCCTCCCCGCCTGTTGCTTCCATGCCGCCTGTCCGCACAAAAGTACCATACGCAACCAGCCAACCAGCCAATTACATCAACCAATAATTCCGCTCCAACCGCTGCGCCGCCGCGTGCGGCTAGCGCGCCAGCCCCTCCTCCTTGTCCAGCCGCTTCGCCCTCTTCATAAGCCACTCAACGACGGCCTCCATGGCCCGCTTGTACGCGCCCCAGTCCGGCCACAAGCCCGGCCCCCACTCCCCTCGCACCCCACTCCCCTCACCGTGGCCACCAGCAGCCCCCTGCAACCCGCCTTTGACCGCGAACTCCCTAGCCTGTTGCAGACACACTTCCAGGCACCCCGCCAGCTGCCTGCACGCCCCCGCCCCCAGCTCCCAGCACCCTGTCTCCTCCACCGCCCACCGCAGCACGGGCACCGTCAGCGGCGCCCGCCAACTGGGCGCATAGCCCCAAGGGGCCCATGCCTTCAGCTCCCGGCTGAACCTGTCGCAGTCCCACGGCACCCCCAGCCGCCTAAGGCACTGCAGGGTTGCCATGTTGCCGCGCCACGCCGCGTGCGCCCACGCACAACAACACCAGCCCAGAATATCAAAGCGGAGTGATTTGCCCAAGCCACGCACACACAGCTCCAGGGCAGCCTCGCAGCCGCTTGCCGCCAGCGTGGGCAGCAGCGAGGCGGGCACGCACGGCTGCAGGCCCATGCCACTGCCGCCGCCGCTGCTGCTGCTGCCGCCGCCGTCGCCACCGCCGCCGCCGCCACCATCACCGGTGAAAAAGTCCTGGCTGGGCGGGACCAGGCGCAGTGCCTCAAGCAACAGCGGCAGGCTGCCCCTCCTGGCCGCCGCGTCGTGCAGGATACCGCTCCCCCCGGTGCACCCCGCCGCAACCAGCAGCCGCAGGACCTCCAGCGCCTCCCGCTCCTGCTCAGCGGTCGTAGCCACAGGCCAGTAGGCAAGAAGGCTCAAGCAGGAACCTCCGTACCTTCCAAACGGGCACGGCCGCGCCTCAAGCAGCAGCCATCTGAGGCAGTGCAGGTGGCCGGACGTCGCCGCAGCATAATAGCAGTCCTCATCCGGACGGTACCCAGCCTGGAGCATGGTGCGTGCGGCCACAATGCGGCCTGAGCGCAGGGTCCTGTCGAACACGCTGCGCAGCTCAATCCGTAGCAAACCACCCCCGCCCTGCTGCTGCTGCTGCTGCTGCTGCGGCGGCGGCGGTCCCTCCGCCTGTTGCTGCCCCTGCTGCTGCCCCTCCCCGTCCGCCGCCTGCTGCTGCCCCTGCTGCTGCTGCTGCTGCCCCTCCTGCTGCAGCTCACCCAGCTGCAACAGCATGCCCCGCACCCGCTCAACGTCGCCCTGCCACGCGGCGTGGTACAGGCGTTCGTAGGTGGTTGTGCTATTTGGGTTCGGCGGGCTTTCCTGCCTTCGCGGGGCACAGCAGGAGCAGCGCGGCCCAGGGTGTGAGGCAACGCCACCCACACGCCCTCCCATCCTCCGCGGCCACCGCCACTCTGGAGGCAGCAAATCAGCAGCAGCTGGGGCTTGCTGCTGCGCGTCATCCGCCATGTGCCCTTCTTGCTGCTGCTCCTGATGCTGCTGTTGCTGCCCCTGCTGCTGCTGCTGCTCCTGCAGCTGATGGTGCCGCACGTGCTGCTCGCACAACCAGGCCCCCTTCTCTTGCACATCCCTGCATGGCACACCGCCGCCCCCACCTCCGCCTCCGCCTTCCCCGCCTTCCCCGCCGCCGCCCGCCTCCCTCGCCTCCGCCTCCCCATCAGCTACCTTCCGCACCTCCCGCCAGCACGCCTCCGCCTCCGCCCCCAGCCCCGGATCCAGCAGCAGCAGCGCCCCCCACGCCTCCCGCAGCCCCGCCAGGCTGCAGTGCACCGCCGCCGCACGGGCCGCACGCGCCGGCACCAGCGGGCACCTCCGCTCCGCCAGCCACACCACAAGGTCCGACCGCCCCATCCGCGCCGCAGCCACACCCGCATCCGCCCCCTCAGGCAGCTGCGAGGTGTAGAGGCGCAGGGGCAGCTGGGGGCACAGGCAGGGGGCCACCAGGCGCCACGCCACCTCCAGGTTGGTGGTGCAGCCGCTGGAGGCCGCGAGGGCGGGGAGGCATAGCTTCCGGACGAAGGACAGGTGGTGCAGGGCCGTGATGGCGCCGTGCAGGGCAGCAGGGGACCAGGCGGCGACGTGGGGCGGCAGGGGCGCGGAGAGCTGGGCGGTGCAGTGGCGGGGGTCGGGGGCGAGCGTGTCGCGGGCGCTGCGGCACACCGCGCGGAGGGTGCAGGAGACCTCGTTGGGAGGCAGGCGCTGGGCGCACAGCCGCACGACCTCGGGCGGGAAGCAGGTGCCGGCTGGGGCGTGCTGCTGCTTTTGCCTTTTCCTTGCGCGCCGCGGCGGACTGGCATCATCACGAGACGCCTGACGGGCTAGACCGCTGCCGGCATTGCCTTGATGGGGTACTACGGTGTTGGTGTTAGGTTCCGAAGGCTTGGAGAGTCCGCTTGCGCCCTTCCGCTTGCGCAATGTCCACGGAAGTCGCTTGTCCATTTGCCGGTCCAGGAGCTCTGTGACTGTGCTATGCCAGCAACCTTACGCCCACACGGCTGTCCTTAGTCCATTTCCGTGCTCTGCTTTATGCTCCAGAGTAGTTCCGTAGACCGGATCGGTCATGCCCGGCTTCGTTGACAACGTCACGCTGAAAGGCGAGCAGTTCCACAAATTTCCTTGCATATCGCGTTATTATTGCGGCGTTCAGACCAGTCGAATGCGCACGCTGAGAAAGGTTGCAGCATCGACAGCTGCGCGACGCGGGAATGCCTTGCCTTAAGCCGGTCAAGGCCTAGACGAGGGTGCTCAAGGTGCTTGTAACATAGTCTAGAAGATGCAAATACGGGTTGCCCACAGGAAGCATAGCCTTGGGCAACTAGGCACCGACTGGCACCGACCGCATCGCACGCCGTCCAGGGGGCTCCCCTACTACTACGGACTGGAGCACTGTGGAGCCTTGCGTCACCACTCGTGCTTTTTATCCTGGGTATCCGTTTGGTTTGGTTTGGGTTTTCACAGGGGACCCTTTCCGGTCGGGGTGTCGTACCACACCCACCACCCCGAGAGGGCAATGAGACAGCCCTCCCAAAGCCCCAAAGCCCGCTACGGCCATGGCCTAGTCACGGCCAGGGCACCACACCATGAAGCCCTACACACAGGCAGTCAAGATGTCAAGTTTCACGGGCAGAGTAAACAGTCATGGCATCCGGAGAGCAGTAGGCACCACCAAGGGCATTGAAGCATAGACTGCGGCCCAAGTACACGTGGCACCCGCTAACTACCCCGGGCGTCACCACTCTGCCACACTTGCCGTAATTGGATGCGCTCTTGGCAAATGATGATGTACACGTACGCGCATAAACGTCTGGCTTGCACAGCCCCGCCGCTGCCGCCCTGTCCGCTCCATCTTCCGCAGACACCATGGCCCAAGCGCACCTGAGCGCACTCCACCCTCGAGGCCCCACCGCCGCACATCCCCACCGAGCTTAGCGGGCAAGGACACAACTTGTTATAAAGCACTGTCTACGTTGAGACTGGAGGCCACGAAGCGCTGTCTGTATATCTCAACAGGCAAGACCGGGGCGCGCGCAACCTTGCTTCGCCCAGTCCTGCGACGGTAGGTTGCCTGCTGCTGGCCATTGGATGGACTTGAAATTGTACTCCGCTCGCAACATGTCATATGCTAACAGCCTGATCAGGTGAACATAAGCCTGCTTTTCGCTCGCCTTGCTCACTTTACGGTGAATCAGCCGGTAACTGTCTAGGCACGCAATCGATATGTACGCTATGTTATTGTTGTCGATTTCAGTCCCCGTGGCTGTCCTTTTGGCGTCTCACCGTAGGCCCCCGTCCCCCCTGACCCGCAGCCCTGGAGGTCGCTGTGACAAGGCAATGTCGGTGCGCCACCGCAGCAGCAACAGCCAGAACTTGGGGCTGCAGCTGCCCCCCGCGCTCCAGCTGCACATCCTGTCCCTCCTGCCCCCAAACGACCGCGCCCTCAGCGGCCGCCTGGTGTCCCCGGACGCAGCCGCCGGCCTCAGCCAGGACCCCACCTGCACCGCCTCCCTGTCCCAGCCGCTGCCGCCCCACGCCGTGCCCTGGGCCGTGGAGGCAGGGCAGCAGCACGTGCGGCAGCTGCCCTTCCGGCACAAGCTGCAGCTGCTGTGCACAGCCGCCGCCAGCGGCAGCGAGGTGAACCTGGAGGTGGCGCTGGCGCTGCTGCAGCCCAGCATCTTTCCGGATGTCCTGCAGCACGGAGCTAGGGCATGGGGCGAGCTGCGCACATTTCCTGACCCTGGGGTTGCGGCCATCGAGGCGGGCCACCCGCAGCTGCTGGGCTGGCTGCTGCGCCGCTGCCCGGGGCTCTTGGTCCCAGCCAGGGTGCTAGAGGCAGCGGCGCGGCACTGCGACCTGGCGGGGCTGCAGGCGGCGTGGGCGGCGATGCGGGATGGCCACCCTAGCAGAGCCCCCAGTGACATCTACATGCTTGGTCAGCCGGTGTTGGACGCAGCTGCCGGGTCCGCCACCCACGACGCCGAGGCCAAAGTCCAGTGGGTGTTGGGCGCTGGCCAAGGGTTGGCTCTCAGGGACAGCACGGCGGCTGCAGCTGCTGGCTTAGGGGACCTGGGCCGGCTGCAGTGGCTGCGGGAGCGGGGCTGCCGCATGCGCAGGAATGAGGTGCTGCAGTCGGCCCTGGAGCACGCCGACCTGGCTGTGGCGGAGTGGCTGGTGGACGAGGCGGGTTGCGCGCTGCCAGCAGCAGCAGGCGACGACGGCTTATGGTCCAGGCTGTTTGGGGCCTGTGTCAAGTGCCCAGACGGCGCGGCCAAGCTGCAGTGGCTGCGGGAGCGGGGGGCGCCGCCGCTGCAGGCAGACCATCTTCAGCTGGAGCACTTTCAGCTGGAGAACTCGGGCTTCATGACTGCCCTGGCGAAGGGAGGCCACGTGGAGGTGCTGCAGTACCTGCTGCAGCAGCCCGGCCTGAGGACCGAACGCGGCCTACGTGAGCTATGCAAGGCCGCCGCCCAGTCCGGCAGCATACCAATGGTCGAGCTCCTTCGGCAGCAGGCCGGCTGTGTGTTCACGCCGGAGGCCTACTGCTATGCTGCACGCAGCGGCAGTCTGGCCATGATCCGGTGGCTGGCGGACGAGGCGGGGGTGGCCCCCGCGGGTCTGCCCACGGGGGACTTTCCGCACCTGATGCGCTGCTGGCCAAATGACACGCCCGCCCGCAGCCGGGGCCTGCTGCAGGCGGTGCAGCTGCTGGTGGGCGAGGCGGGGTGCAGGAAATGGGACGCAAAGGGTGGGCTCACGGCCGCCGCAGCGCGCGGCGAGCTGGCCCTGGTGCAGTACCTGCTGCGGCAGCGGCCGAGGCACCAACCGGGCTGGGAGGTGCTGGTGGCTGCGGCCGAGGGCGGCTGCGAGGCGCTGCTGGAGTGGCTGGTGGAGCAGCACCCGGGCTGCCTGGTGGGCGCTGGCTTGGGTGTGTCCCCCTACGTGCCTGCAGCGGCACGTGGCGACCTGGGCACGCTGACCGCCCTGCGGCGGCTGGGCGTGCCGTGGGGCGCGGAGGACGTAGTAGCGCAGGCGGTGAGGCGGGGATGCAGCGTACCAGCCCTGCGGTGGCTAAAGGAGCAGGGGGCGCCGGTGGGCAGAAGCAAAGAGGAGGACTAGGCAGTATAGTTTGCAGGGCCTGTTGCACGGGGTGTCACCCTACGTGCTTCCCGCTGTGGACGGCGACCTGGGCACGTAGAGCACCCTACGGCGGCTGGGCGTGCTGTGGGGCGCGGAGGACGTGGTGTTGCAGCGGCGGGCAACGATGCCGCGATGCCGGCCCTACGCTGGCTAGCAGAGCGGGGCGCGCCTGTGGGCTATTTCAACCCCGAGCTTTGGTTTGCACATTATCTTGCCAGCGCCGACATCAAGGCGTGGCTGCGGGGATTTGAGCAACGGGTCAGGCCTGAAATGCAGCCAGCGTGTTGGGGTGAGGCGGCGGCTGGTGCAAGAGCACTTGTATTGTATCAATTGAGTGGCTGGCATGAGGAGAGTGGATGTTGGTTTCCATAGGCTGTACGTTGACACTGCGGCAAGGGCATACTGGAGCGTTTGCATATGGCTCGTATGGAAGGCCACTGATCTCAGCGCTATGCCACGCTGACCATGGTCGTAACCGCAAACCTGCTGCGCATGCATAATAATATAAAATAAAATTAAAGTAGTATAAAAATTCTGGTCTTCGAATATGCACCTCGCGGCCCTGCGGTCGCTGAATACTGTGTTGTGACTGTGCGCTGCGTGCAGGTGAATCGCGGAGGCGAGTTGTGCTCCCTTCCATTGGTACCTTAAAACGTGCTCGTGTGCTTGGGCTGACAGCGAGGGGTACGGGGGTGTCGGGCTGGGGGCGACGCAAGTGGTGCGGTTTACCTGGTCACGTGGGTTGTTGCATTGGGCGAGCAGCAAGTGAGGCGGTTGATCGACACGCAGATCTCTGGTGTTTGTGCTCGTCCAGTTGCGTTTGGGCGCAGGGCATGATGGAGAGATGTCGTACGTGTGTGCGTACGGCTAGGCGGCCAGTCTGCAGCATTGGAATGCATGGCGAGCGGTGTTGGGGCAGGGGCTGTGGTTTTAGGGTAGCGGCAGGGGCAGGGGTCGAGTGCGTGAAGTTGCTTGGAGAGGAATATGGCGCATTGTGCGGCAGAGCGGACGCTGGGGTGCACAGCTGTAGCTACACGGAAAGGGTACGGCAGGATTGGTGACAAAGGCATGGCGACCCAAGTCAGGCTGGAAGAGGGAGAGGTCACAGGGAGAGGTGGATGGGCGCAATGGCGATGGGCGCCAAGCGCGCGTCACGGTAGTTCATTCATGGCTGGCCAAGGCTGGCGTTTGCTCTCGAGCTGTTGCATTTGCCCTTATTAAGGGAAAGCTGGGGAAAGCGATGTGCAGACTGCTGTGATGTGGGGCGGAAGGACGGGGTTCACGCTGGCTCGCTGGCCCTACAATGCCTCTGGTGTGCCCAAACGGAGCTAGCACGCGTCGTTACTTTGCGGGGTGTCGCCTGGGCACGTGTGGAGTTGCTGGCAGCTGTAGCTAGCCGGCTTAGGGCCCACGTGCAAGTGCTGCGTGAGGCCATGGAGCAGGTGACCTAGACATGCCCCGACAACGCCGTAAAGAAGGTGTAGTGTACCGTACGCACGCGGCCCAACATCTCAGGGCTCAATACACAAACTTACCGGTACCCATCTATTCAGTGTGGCGCAATATGCCGATCGCGCGTACACACTGTTGTTACACCATGCGTGCAACCGTTCACGTCAAGGGACAGTTCGAACATGCGCGAGGGAAGACCCGCAGCCACGTGGGCGTTAGGACAAGGCATTGTGGGGGCAATCCCGAAGCATGGGGCACGCGCGACACGGGTGCACGGCTTACAGGGGCATGGTACGTGGCTTGCTTGTGAGGTCCCGCCTTCAGCACAGCACTCGGGCCACAGCGCACAGGGCACTGCCATTGGGTGCTCCCGCGGGGAGCTCTCTCGAGCCCTGGTCAAAACCGGTACCAGAAACATGGCAATGGGCACGTCAAGCCACAACGTGTTATACAGCACTGTCAATATTTAGGCTCTCACCAAGAGCTGTCTACGCATCTTGCAGAGTACAGGCGCGCGCGCAACCGAAGTTGAACCAGGCAACTTGCGTCGCCCGTTCGTGAGACGTAATTCACCACCTGCTCGTCAATAATAGGAGTTTACAATTCATCTGCGCTTGCAACAAGCCACATTAAGTGAAACACTTTTCTGTTTGCTCGTCTCGCTTGCGCGCTACCACATCAGCTGGTAAGTGTTGACCCAGACAGCATATGTATGCTACGGTTTCCTTGTCGACTTCCTGTCCTCTTGTCGTCTCACTGTAGGGCTCCTTTCCTCCTGACCCGCAGCCCAGGACGCTGGTGGCCGTTACAGCAAGCATGTCGGTGCGCCAGGCCTTGGGGCTACAGCTGCCCCCCGCGCTGCAGCTGCACATCCTGTCCTTCCTGCCGCCCAACGACCGCGCCCTCAGCGGCCGCCTCGTGTCCCCGGACGCAGCCGCCGGCCTCAGCGGGCCCCGGCACTTCACCGCCCGCCTGTACAAGCCGCTACCACCCCACGCCGTGCCCTGGGCCGTGGAGGCAGGGCAGCAGCACGTGCGGCAGCTGCCTTTCCGGCACAAGCTGCAGCTGCTGTGCACGGCCGCCGAAAGCGGGAGCGAAGCGAACCTGGAGGTGGCGCTGGCGCTGCTGCAGCCGAGCGTGTTCCCGGAGCTGTTGTATCAGGACATGCGGAAAGGCACTGCGTATCCGAACCCGGGCGTGGCTGCAGTGGAGGCGGGCCACCCGCAGCTGCTGGGCTGGCTGTTGCGCCACTGCCCGGCGTTGCTCGCTGACCGTCGTGCTATCCTCATGGCGGCTGCACGGCACTGCGACCTGGCGGGGCTGCAGGCGGCGTGGGCGGCCCTGGGCTGCAGCAACAGCATGTCTCCCTCCTCGTTCATCGATCAAAATTTTCTGGACGGGTTTGCAGCGTCCCGCGTTGATGGAAAGGCCAAATTAGAGTGGGTCCTGGCCGAGGGCAGGGGCAGCTGCAGCTTGCAGGAGAGCACCGCTGCGGCCGCCGCCCGCTCGGGGGACCTGGGCCGGCTGCGGTGGCTGCGGGACCGCGGCTGCCCCGTGGACCTGAGCACGCTGGAGTCCGCCCTGCAGCATGCCGACCTGGCCGTGGCGGACTGGCTGGTGGACGAGGCGGGGTGCAAGCTCCCCGCGGCGTCAGGGGAGGAAGGGCAGTGGAAGAAGCTCCTGGCCGCAGCAGTAATGAGCCCGGACGGCGTGGCAAAGCTGCAGTGGCTGCAACAGCGGGGCGCTCCGCCGCTGGGTGGAGATAGCAACCTGCTACCGCGACTTGGCTACAACGAAAGGCTAATTTGCCTCCTGTTGGACTTAGCTGCAATGGCAGGGCGCGTGGAGGTGGCGCAGCACCTGCTGTCGATTTCGCCACCCGCTGCGAGGCAGCAGCTTCTGGCAGATTCCGACCTGCCGTACTACGCAGTCGCCTCTGGCAGCGTTCCAATGTTGGAGTTCCTGCGCCAAGCTCGGTGCACAGCCAGCGGTGAGGCCTACGCGGCCGCTTGGCAGGCCTCTGCCCGGAGCACCCGTATAGCTGCTGACGATTGTATCGCCATGTTTTGGTGGCTTGTGCGAGAGGCGAAAGTGCCAGCCGCGAAGTTTAATTTGCTGGACCTGCTGTCGGATTGGCCCAACGACACGTTAGCTGACAGACGGGGCCTGCTGGAGGCGGTGCAGCTGCTGGTGGGCGAGGCGGGGTGCAGGGGATGGGACGCTCGCATGGCGTTGATTACTGCAGCGAAGCGGGGTGACCTGGCCCTGGTGCAGAACCTGCTGCAGCAGCGGCCGGGGCACCAACCGGGCTGGAAGGTGCTGGACATGGCGGCTTATGGCGGCTGCGAGGTGCTGCTAGAGTGGCTGGTGGAGCAGCACCCGGGCTGCCTGGCGGGTGCTGGCTCGGGAGAGTCTGTTTACGTGTTAGCGGCGGCATGTGGCGACCTGGGCACGCTGACCGCCCTGCGGCGGCTGGGCGTGCCGTGGGGCGCGAAGGACACAGTGGTGGAGGCCTTGTGGAGGGGCTGCAGCGTACCTGCGCTGCGTTGGCTGGTGGGGCAGGGCATGCCGGTGGGCTGCAGGGACCGACTGGATGATGAGGTGACCGACGCAGTGCGGTGTGGCAGCGTGCGTGCCGAGGACGCGGCGTGGGTGCGGAGTCTGGGAGGCGCTCAGTAACCTGGTGCTTGCAGAGGGCTTGAACGAGTGGCCTTCCGGCTTTGCTGTCCGGCGGCAGGAGACGGAGGCGTGGGTGTGCCCGGAATTGGGGTTGTGCACCGGTGGGGGCTGGAGTGGGTGACGCGGGTGGAGACGGACTGCGGGTGCGGATGGCGGGTGTGGCGGCGTGGCTGTTGTGTTGGGAGGAGGCCGAGGCTGCTATAGGGGCAGCCGGCTGTTGGGCCATATGCGTTGTGCGGCAACAGGTTCGTCGCGTGATGTGTCGTAGCAGCTGCTGCAGGGAGGCCGTGCTCAGTTGCGTGTATGGGCGGGACCTGCAAACTGCTAGCCATGCTGCACACACCCGCCTCCTGGACGACCACCTACCTGCAAGGTGCTAATCTCGTGTTACGGCGACCTGTCCGTACCGTGTCCTTGTGTGGCACCAGTGTCATGATTTAAAAAGGTTTGCAGTGTGCGTGTTGGCTGAATGGGCGCCGCGGGCGATGAACAATGTGCAGGGGCGGCAGGTAGGAAAGGTGTCGTGCCAAGAGGGTGCCATGGAGGGCATGCCTGATGGATGGGGTGCACCGGTCACACACGTGGTGCGGCGGACCAGGGGCCCGGCTATGTGCTTGAGCTGCATTTTAAGGCAACGGTTTGCTGATTGGAAGGGGGAAGCGATGAGCGGGGTGCAGTTTGGCGGAGGGTGGGCCGGTGGCTGCAATGTGGCTGCCCGTGTCTTAAGCGTGCCCGACCTGAAGCTGGCACGAGGCGGGGTGCAGGGCAACGCGGTGCGGTTCGGTGCTTGCAGTCAGTGCGCCGGTAGTGAGCGGGTGCATGTGCGGCGAGTTGTGTGCAGCAGGCGGTACGGTAGGGCCGACGTGCGGTGGCCAAGGAGGCGTACCGTCCTAGAAAAACGGAGCAGATCGGTCAGTATCAATGCGTTGCGTGAATGGTGTAAGGGGCTTGTGTTGACACATGGAGCTGCCCAGCACAGTGGGCACGCAGCCATGCAATGTATCTTTGTATGCGACCAGGAGGCAGGGAAGATCGCCAAGAGGGCACTTTCGTGGCAGCCGCGCACCCCCGGGGCCAAGCTGTGCAGTGGAGTAACGGCGTGCGGGCGCGTGGCTGGGTGATTGCGTACGCGGGGTGATACGGTATGTGAGGGCTTTGGGCAGGAGACCTTTGGGCCGGGGAGCGCCGTAGGGGTGTTGGGCTGCAACCGTGGGTCACAGGGGAGCTGCGCCGCCGGCGCAGCAGAGCGCAGGCAGCAATCGGGACCAAGGCGGCGGGGCTGGATGTGGGGCCCGCATCCAACGGTGGGGTTGGGAACGGTGCTGGGACGCAGAGCGGAACGGCGCAGCCGCAACAGCAGCAGCAGCCGTCTGAGCTGTGGTGCGAGGTGCAGCAGCCCCTGAGCGCCACAGAGGTGTGCGGCAACGCGCCGCAGGTGGGTGCCGACATGGGAGGATGTCGTGGGGAGTGCGGCACATGGGGCAGGCGGTGGTGAACGCCGCCAGCCGGACGCCCGGAATATTTTGGCCTTCCCGTTTTGTACTTTCCCGATGTGACGCCGGCTCGCTTAGGCCTGTTCCTTACAGGGAAGCTTGCTCCGTGTGCGCTTTGTACGAAACCGGCGGTGTGTCTCTCCGCGCAGCCTTCCGACCATCTCTGCTGACAGGTTGCCTGCGTGCCTGAACACATGCCTACATACTTCCGTGTTTTAGCCTAACGAACATACTTCTGTGACCCCAATCGCATAGGTCGGCCGCCTATGTGAGTGGCTGGGTCAATGGCGCGACCTTGTACACGCCGAGGGGCAGCGCGGGCCGGAGGGAGGTAAGGAGTGCCAGATCGCTGCCGTACAAGAAGACACTGCCGTCTGCACATCGTATACGCCGTCCGCATGCGCAGCTTTGGCGAATATAGCTGTGCTCACACGAAGCCTGTATCCGTATGCACGCTCTGCGTGGCCTACACATCCACACAACCAAGCTACGACTGTTACCACCGCCGCTTACCGTTGCACACGCTGTTCGCTGGTTCCCCGCCAGGCCTGCCCACAGCGCTGCTGCGGACCGGGCAACACACCAGCACACGCCGCTGATGTGCCAATGCTGACCGCCTGCCCACCTGCGCCCTCTTGCCTTCCTCCTTGTGCCAGGCCTGCCCACTGCGCTGGTGCTGCGCGGCCCGCCCGGCGTGGGCAAGACCGCGTCCGCCTACGCCGTTGCTGCGGAGCTGGGCTTCCGCGTGCTGGAGGTCAACCCGGGGGCCGACCGCAGCGGGCCCCAGCTGCGGGCGCTGGTGGGGGAGGCGACGCAGAGCAGGTGGGCGCGTGGCCGGCAGGGCCGCTCTGCCCTGTTGGGCATGCGCATGAGTGTGAGAAACGGTGTTCTGCGGGGACGCGGATGTAAAGTTAGCTTTGGCAAGTGCGTCACGTTGGTGGTGCCTTTCGTCGGCAAAACTGCGAGCCCCTGGCGGAGGTCTGGGGTGGGAGGCCATGCAGAGCGGTTCAGAGCGGAAAACATACGTAAGGGCCTGAGCAGCAAGCTGCACGTGTGCCTGTCCATTTCCCTTGCCTTCTGAGCCTTATTGTCGAACGTCGTGTTGCCGTCTTCAGGCGATTGGCGCGCGGCGGCTCGGCAACGCAGCAAGCACCGCCGACGGGTGTGGGCAAGGCGGAGGCGGCCGAGGCGGGCAGTCCCGCACGGGGGCTGGCGGGGGGTGGTCGCGGCAGGGGCCGGGGGCGCGGAGGCGGCGGCGGCCGCCGCCCGGCAGCGCGCATCCTTGGTGAGTCTAGCACAAAGGAATAACGGCATGCCAGGTCGGAAGCACTGTTTCTGTTCCCTGAATTCTTGTGCATCCCGCGTCGTGTTGTGTTCCAACGAAGCGCGAACGCTCGCTGCGCGTGCTTGTGCCACTGCGAACCGCAGGCTCGGACAACGGGTCCCGCTCGTCCTCCCCGCTGTCACCCTCGCCCGTCAAGCGCCGCCGCGGCGGGGGCCGGGGAGGCCGCGGCGCCGCAACCGCCGCAACCGCCGCCGTCACGCACACCGCCAGCAGCGGCGGTGCTGCAGCAGCAGCGGCGCGCCTCTTCGGCCGCGGCGCCTTCCCACACTTCAGCAGCAGCATCAGCAGCAGCAGCAGGAGGTAGAGGGCCTGGGCGGTGCGGCGGGGTCGACTGAGGAGGGGGGTAGCAGCCCCTTGTTGCGGCTGTCGCAGCGGCTTGGCAGCTTCTTACGGCTACACCTGCCGGCAGCAGTGCGCCTTCCCACCCGTCAGGCTTCCGCAGGCACGGCACAGGCAGGGCGGCAGGCACCGCCGGCACCTCGCACCCCCCGTGCTCAGGTGCTCCTGCTGCAGGGCCAGACACCAGTGCACCTGGCAGCCTGCCAGGGGACTTCTCCATGGCCCCCCATGCCGACCTGGTGACCCATGGGTCGCTGTCCCACCCGCTGTCGGGGCAGGACGCCTGGCTCCCGTGCCACGGGGCGATTTGGCTCTGGTGCAGTACCTTCTCCCATGGCACCCATGGTACAGGCCGGGCTGGGAGGTGCTGGCAGCTGCAGCTGAGGGCGGCTGCGGGGCGCTGCTGGAGTGGCTGGTGGAGCAGCACCCAGGGTGCCTGGAGGGCGCTGGCTCGGGTGTGTCTCCCTACGCGTCAGCGGCGGCACGTGGCGACCTGGGCACGCTGACCACCCTGCGGCGGCTGGGCGTGCCGTGGGGCGCGGAGGACGTGGTGGTGCAGGCGGTGAGGGAGCGGTGCAGCGTTCCGGCCATGCGGTGGCTGGAGGACCAGGGGGCGCCGGCGGGTAGCACCTAGGAGGTGGGTTAGGCTGTGCAGAGGGCGAAGGGCAGCTGGGAGGAGGACCGCTGACGCGGCGGCGGTGATCAGCCTGGGCTGCCAGGCGTATGAGATGGGGCCTGGTGCCGGTGTTTCAGCAGTTGCTCCTCCACACGTTGCGGTCAGGCGGCAGCCAGTTGAGACTGCCCACAAGTACGTAAGCTCGCGCAGAATGGTGCTGCAAGCTGTGGACGAGGGCTGAGCATGGGGCCCTGGGCTGGCAGCTGGGTGCAGGGCCCGAGGCACTGAGGCAGCGATGCAGCTGCTGATGCCTGGCGAAGCGGGGCGCCGGGAACGGGGTGCAAAGGGCGGCAGGGGCCAGCTCACGCAGCAGCGGCCGGGGAGCGCTGCGGCGGCTAGGTGCCCGTGGGGCGCGAGAGTTGTGGAGCGACAGGTTACGGAGAGGGCTGTGTGGGCGCTCGTCGCTGGCTGGTGGAGCAGGGGGCGCCTGCGTTGCCCGGGGGCCTGGATGGGGCGGTGAGGTACCAAGTGGGCGAGAAGGGCAGAGGGCAATGGAAGGCGAGGTAGTGGCGTGGCTTAGGGACTGCGCGGCAGCATGCCAGGACGCAAGGGCCTAGTGGGTATTGCAAATGGCGCCAGCACGCACGGAGAGAAGAGGGACGGCGGCGTGGCTCTGAGGACTGGGTGGCGGCATGTGCGGATGCAGGGGCATGCGGTGGTGGGTATGGCAGCATGCGGAGGGGCACGAGGGGCTGCGGACCGGCAGCGGAGCAACCGGCTTTCGGCATCCTGGTAGCCCTGGGGTCCATCTTTGCACGCGTGTGCGGCGGCAGCACGGATTGGCGGCTTGGTCCGGACACAAGGCAATAGCGGCAAGCGACATCCCCGCATCTCCGGGGTGAGGCTGTGAGGGTGCGGCCGCCGGGCGGAGCACCGCAGTCCCATGGCCAGGCTGTTTGTGCGGTAGGGGTTGATAATAAGCGTTAGGAAAAGAAGCGTTGTTTGGCAGCCGCGGGGCCCCGGGGTCAAGCTGTGGTGTTGTGTGTCAGCGTTGCTTTGCTGAGGCATATGCGGCGATTGTCACGCCGCGTGGACCGCTAGGGTACCTGTGTGGTGGGTTGCATGCGTGTAATTGCTTGGAGCGACAAGGATGAGGCTGTGGGCCTGTGTTTAGGATATTCCACCAAGTAATGCCGGGACACTGGCTGTTGTGGGGTGGCGCAAGCGTACTGCAGAGGGGAACCACGGACGAGAATTTTCAGGTGCACAGGCGCGGGCCCTGTGCTAGTCGGTAGGGTGAACACGGCAATGGCGGTCAGGTCAAGGGTTTGCAGGGTGGTTGACCGGGTCAGGCTAGCTGTGGGTTGAGAGAGGCATGGATGCTTCGGAGATGCTGGGCTGCGGATGCTGAGCGGCGTCATGCGCGTTATGTACGTAGTACGCCTGGCAGGGCTGCTTTCTGACGACTCGAAACGCTGCTTCTGTTCGCCAAAGGAAATCGATGTGAGCTATGCAGTGATGCGGGGCGGATGGGGTGCAGGGCGGCTCATCCAGTAGTGATGGTGCCTATGGTCTGCGTGCCGGCATTGCAATCCTGATTACAACTGCCTCGGGCGTGCCCGAACGGAGCTAATGCTAGGCAAGTACTTGCGGTATGTCGCTGGAAGTGGTGTGGTGCGCCCTTCTGCGCATCGGTAGTGGCAGGTAGTGGCGGGCGCAGACGCAGCAGCGGGCAGAAAGTGGTGGGCTGGCTGAGGTCAGGTGTTTGTGAGGCTGTGGTGAGCCGGGCCGGACTGGATTCGGGGAGAACGACAGAGGTGCTGTGCTCCAACTGGGCTGCAAATGTGGGCGGCGTCATGTGCGTCATGTACCGTACGGCCGTCATGGCTAGCAGTACGGATGCATATATTCCAGAGCCCAGCCCTGTCCCGCTCGGGGAACAGAGCTGGTCCCGGCAATCAAGGACACGGGGTTTCCCACCCCTCTCGCTGTACGAAAAGGAGTAACCAGCTCCGTCAAAGGATAGGCCACGACGAGCGGGCCTTCACTACCACAGCCTGGTCCCACCCCTACATAGCTTCTCGCCAAGACGCATCCACAGA
>VFQN01004382.1_pt1 | contig 18701 bp, 28 predicted proteins | sample 3512371 | NCBI WGS metagenome assembly VFQN01 (sample SAMN10412370, study PRJNA504923) | tailings metagenome | isolation source: Replicate 2 from Balatoc abandoned mine | place: Philippines: Itogon, Benguet | collected 2017-08-28 | reverse complement strand
TGGGAAAGCTCATGGAGGTAAGGCGGAGGCAGGGCGCGAGAGAGGGGGGAACTTAAGGGCGGTCGAGAGAGGGGGGAGAGGCGAGAGGGGCCCGGGCAGGGGTAGGGTAAGCGGTAAGTGGCAGGACACGGGTTTGCTCCACATGGAGGCGCAGGGGGGTCACAGGACAAGCATGTCGTGTAGGGAAATGGGGGATGGTGCTTCGCGTCAGCAGTGCCAGCTACGGTATGCACGCTACGGGAAACCTGCAATTTTGCAACGCACCGTAGCGCCACAGGCCCCGTGCCTTCCTCCTTGCTTAGGTTCATGCCGCCCGGCAGGATCAAATTCACTATGTTCTCATACGTCCGCGCTTACATCAGTGCTCGGTCTTATTGTGCGTGCAGCTGCGGCGCAAGCAGTTCTCGCTGCTGTTCTACTGCATCGAGGAGCTCACACGCGCTGCGGACGTTACGCCGGACGAGCTGGCAGGCCTGGATGCCATGGAGGTGGACGCGTCGTGACACGTGTGAGGGGGGACATGTGCCGCGTGCGATACGAGGCCATGTGATGTGGATGCAATGGTGCAGGCAGGCTATGCGGCGGGTACGGCAGGAGGTGTAGTGTGGTTGCTTCAGTGTCTGTCGCGCGTGCCGCTGTGTTTCAAAGGAGTCCCAGGCTGCTGGTGTAAATAGGCGGTCTACTATGGGGGTAAAGATGAGCAAGTGGAGCTGTGAGGTGCAGTCCTGATGACAGGACAGGACAGGACGTGGCATGTACGGGGCATGATCATCATAGCTCGAAGCTCCGCGGGTTACGTGCAATGCTGCAATCAGCACACGTACGGAAGCCTCAAACGGGCCGTGGCGCCACTAGTAGATGGCGGCACCGGACACGGCGGCACCGGACACGCACGGATGTGACCGACGCATGCGTGGCCGAGTTGGTTGCGGACTGTTGGGCTGGCTTACAATGCTGCCCTGCTGCTACTGCTGCCCTTCCGGCCAACATAGGGACCTGTAATTTGCGTAAAAGTCTGTCGATGAACTGGATCGCATAACTACAGCGGCTCAGGTTGTCCTTCTGGTCGGGCGACCGGTTTCCGTTCACGGCATGCGCGCACGAGCAGGCGCTGCAGACATGGCAAACGCTATACATGTTGTAACAGATTCTGATGACGGAGAGCTATGGGTCCCCGAGGGAGCGGAAAGCAGCCCACCAGAGCTGGCCCCGCTAAACCCATGGCGCTCGTCTACCATGCTACGCTGCCACCGCGAAGTGGGTGCACCTGGAGGCTTGCAAATTGCAACAAACATCCTACCTGCACAAGTCGCGGCGCTTGCACCCGCACACGTACTATACTAGCGCGGGGCCCTGTACTAGAGTTGACGGCATGCTAGCACGCGGATGCTCCTTGTCGGCAGGTGCGGGCCCGAGCCTTCCAGCGAGCTGCTCGTGGCCCGTCATTATGCTGGGGAACGTTCGATCTCAAGGTGGGTAGGCTAAGTGCTCAAAGCCAATGTGCCCACTGCCCTGGCCATGACCAGGGGCGGGACACCAGCCGGTGACACAGCACACTGCACACCAACAGAACCTAACGGCTAACACAACCCCACCTGCATGCTCGCCCACTCTCCACTAAAAGCAAACATTTGTCTTAATGCCCTACACTACATACCCTCTGTACGCAGGTCCTCATATGGCTGGTTCCACACGTTGTTGCCCCCCTGGCTATGTACTACGTCGGCACCGACCTGCGCCGCATGTGCCACGTGGCAGCCGCCGTGTGGCAGCACTCGCCGCCCGCCGTACTACTGATGCCCGAGGGCCGGGTGCTGCTGCTGTACGGCGCCCTGGAGCTGCTGTCCCTGTGGCTGTACGTCCGGCTGTACGCGTCGGACCCGGGTGGGGCGGGGCACTACCATGCCGTACAGGACCAACGAGGGTGCAGGCAGACGGGAAAACGTTTTTGCGACCTGGAACTTGCAACCACGAACATGTCAAGTAATTTGAGCACATTTCCACAACACGTCGGAACTCCTGCAGCTGAGCGTGATGGCACTGAGGCTCGCGCTGTGCCCCGCCCGCGGCCCCAGGCTGGATCACGCCTGAGGCGCCCGCCGCCGACGCCGACCCGCACGCGCTGCCGTGCCCCCAGTGCGGCGAGGCGCCCTCCCTGCGCTCCCACCACGACAAGCACACGGGCTGCTGCGTGCACAAGCACGACCACCACTGCTGGTTCCTGTCCGCCACCATCGGTGAGCCCGCGGTCCTGCCCCTGCCGCACAAGGGTATCACGCCCCTGCATCAGCATCCGCAAGCCGCTGAAAGCAACCACCCTGACCCCAAGTCTCTGTGCCGCTTTAATTGTACCTCATGTGAGTCCTGGTCACGTACACGAGGACGCAAACTCCTGACACGCCGCACATAGCTGTATTCGCTTAGACCGCGTACTGCTAATGCCACCGCAGGGGACCGCAACCACGCGCGCTTCCTGTGGTTCCTTCTGGTCCACTCCGCCCTGCTGCTGTGGCTGCAGCAGCAGGTGCTGCCCATGGCTCTGCACTGCGGCCTGCTGCGGCCCGGGCCGCTGGGCTGGCTGTCCGCGTGGGGGTTGGCCACGCCCGAGGGCTGCGCCGCGGGGCTGGGCGCGGGGCAGCGGGCGGCGCTGCTGGTGCTGCTGGTGGGCGGTCTGTGCTGGCTGGTGCTGCACCTGCACCTGCTGACGCTGCACATGTACCTCGCCGCCACGAACCAGACCACGCTCGAGCTGCTCAAGGTGGGTAACCATGGTTACGGTGTTTACAAGCTGCCGTCGCAGCCTAATGCACGGGGGTGCCAAGGGCCATACCGGCCAGGCCACACGCACGAAGGCAAGGTGTGCAAGGTTACAGCAGGAGGAGGAGCTGAGCACTACACGTATGGAGCGCTGATGCAGCAGCATCGTATTGTATATGAGGTAGCGTAACACCCAAGCGCGTGTGCTACTGGGTGCAGGGCCCAGCGCTGCCGTACCTGGCGCCCGCGTATAACAGTCAGCAACTGCCGGGCTCCGGCCGCAGCCCCGGCCCCGCCCCCGGCTGCCGGGCACCCCCCGGCCGCCCCCACGAGGCGCTGTCGCTGCTGGCGCTGCTGCGGCACCACTGGCGGGGGACGGCCCCGCCGCGCCCCTTCGACGAGGGCCTGGCCGCCAACCTGTGGACCTTCTTCCTGGCGCCTAAGCCGCACACGTACAGGTGGGGTCAGGGCCACGGACTGGCGAGGGCGGTTGGCCAGAACATGGGCATGCGCCATGCCGACGGGAGCATGGACCATTGAGAACCAGCCGGGCGTTGTCCTTACCAAAGTCAGGTATGGTAGCTGGTGGTAGCTGGTTAGCTTGACTGTGTGCCCATGACGCGCGCGCTCCCCACGTGCCACCCGTGCCTTGCAGGTACAGCGAAAGGTTTGTGGCGCGGCAGTGTGGTGCGCCTGGGTGCATATGAGTACGCGACCTGGCGAACAGTAGGTGAAGAAGGGGCTCATACATACCGAACAAATGAAAACGGACCAGTGGACTTCCTCGCGCTGAGGACTACTGGAGGGCCAAGTCGTTCCCATGATCTGCTCGTAGCAGGGTCGCCGCATGAGCCAGCGTCCGCGTATAAAAGCAGCTGGTCGCTGGTAGAAATCAGCTGCCAGTCTTCAGTAGCCTGCGTGCCGTCAGGTGCAGACTGCCCCTGCCTGCTGGTGTGTGTGAACCGGGTACGAGCAGGAAGGCATTGGCGCGGGCGTGGAACAGGTACGGTATTTACGGGCACTTCCTTGCTACCGTATAATGTCTAATGGCAATCAGTGCCAAGACCAACATGGCGAGTTTTCCCCTTTTGTGTGTCGCCAAGGAAGGAACCCCCTGCTCGATGCTGGAAGGTGCATGTGCGTAGCTTTTTGAGCAAGGGACCCGAGTCGCTTGTCCTCGAATGCTCGTCGTGGGGCAATGTGTTGAGTGTCCTTCGGGTGCTACTGGTGAGGATGTGCTTCCACATAGGCCTGCTTGGTGCTGCTATGCTAAGGCACGCTAAGGCAGGGGACGTAAGGGTCTGCGCTAAGGTCTCCGGACGTGCTTGGGTTGTATGTATGGATGTACAGCTTTGGTCCCCTTCCCCAGCCCCGTCCCACTCGGAAAACAAATCTGGTCCCGGCAATCAAGGACGCGGGGTTTCCCACCCCTCTCGCTGTACGGATAGTGCTGGATGCGGCGCTCAGCGGGGTTCCCGTTGGCGGGCGGCTCGGTTGGGTGCTACGTAGGGGCCTAAACCCCCTGAACCAAATGACTGTATGCCGAAGTCCCGGCAGGCATGTGATCTGATATGGCATGCCATGACGGCAGTGCACTTGTGCCTCGGCAGCGGGTGTTACATGCAGGTGTGTGCACGCTTGAAGCCTTGACCTGGTAGGCGCGGCGGACGTGTATTACCACAGTCGTCGTGTAAGAACGTGTGACAGCAACCGTGCACAAACCGTAACGCAAGCGGGCACTAGTGTCTCCCCTGGCGGATACGTAGCGATCACGATGTGTCTTGTAAGCCATTACAACTTTTGACATCCGCTACGCGCACCACATCGGTATCGCAGCACTGTGTCGCAGGACAACAGTGCGGACCACCACCACCACAGTGTGGTGGGTTGTGTTGGGCATTGCCTGGCGTTATGGTACTAGTGAAGCGTCTTTCAGCACCCACAGCACGTCGTACAGCACCCACCGCAAGCAATGCTTACGTCCGCCTAGCTCCTACTACTACATGGGCAGATTGCTCGCAAGCGCATGCATGCTCGCCTAAAAGGGTTAACAATAGGTTGCAGTTCGTCCTGTGCCAAGCCGCCAGCCTCCGTACCGTACGGGATACCTTTCCCAACAGGTATACACAGCAGCACATACCCTTTACACCTGCTCCAGACACAACACATCCGTAGCGGGCGGTGGGGCTCCCTGTGCGGCGGAGTTCAGTACCCCACGCCGGCCTCTGCGGCAAGTAGCTGCGTTGCTGCAGACTTGCGCAGCCCATGCATTTGTGCACCAGTCCATGCAAGCATGCGAGCATGCCATAGCCGCACGGGGGATGGCATGGCCAACGTATGTATTGTAGCAATACGTCACGCTTCCGCAGCGCTCCGTCTCCCCTTCCAGTCGCAGAGGCCCCGCCACGCAGCGGCTCGTAACGCCCAATCGCAGTGACACCTACTGACGACACGTGGCAGCCTACAGCTCATCATTGTGCGCGGCCTTGCGGCCGGGCCCCTTCACTCCGGCGCCCAGTCCAGGCCCTGCCGCCCCAGGCCCTGCCATCAGCTCCCCTCCCTCGTGCTCCAGCAGGTGGTTCAGGAACTCGTGCGGGATGTTGCCGCTGTACGCCACGCCTGCCTCAGGGTGGCCCTCCTGCACAGCGCACACATGACGCACGCGGCACGCCCACGCCCGTCAGGAGGGTGTTGTATGGCACCACTGCCGCCTCTTTCTGGCAGTACTGGCACATATGCGTAGTTGCAATGTTTCTCACTTCGCGTTTCGACACATGTGTGCAGGTGCGCAGACGCAGGCAAGCAGAACACAAGTGGCATGGTGTGCGTCCCAGTCCCGCTGTTCCAGCTGGGAGGAGCAAGCCCACGAGCATGCTAGCTTACCGCTTGGCGCTGCTTCCACTCCATGTACTTCTGGACCTCAGGGTGATGCTGTTTTTGCAGGGCAGCGAGTGGGGGGAGCGGTGTTGGGACCAAGCGAATCAGCAAGGAGCGCAGGATGCACACAAACAGAGCAGCTCAGCGTGGTGCATGGGATGACTCGCGGGGTTATGGAGACAGTCCTTTGGGTGGAAACGTGAGCTAGGGGCAGCGTTCTGACGAAGGGGTGACAGGAGTGACGTGCCTGTCCTACCTTCAAGTCGTCCTTGTTGTTGTGTCGGTGGATGACCCTGTGAGGGTCGTGCTGCTTCAACACTTCTGAAATCTCTTCATCTGTTAGCCCCGATGCCTGTGTTACGTAGGAGGCGAGGTGTTGAATTACGAAGCCAGCTGTAAAGAAGGCCATGCGAAGGAGGCATGTGACCCCTTTCCTCCCGCAGGCAGCGTAACACACCTTCAATCCCCGCCTCTTTGAATGCGTGGCTGCCTCAGCTGCGAGGATTACTAGCGCAGAGAGTAGCGCAAGCGCCAATAACTTCTTTGCAGGGGCCATGCTTCTTGTCGTCAAAGGACAGTCACCAAAAGCAACGGTTTGCCTTCTCCGTGGTTTACAGTTAGTGAATGACCGTATTGTGCTACGCAAGTAGGCGTAGGGCTCCTGTGCGGAATTGCGTGCGGTCTACCTCGGGTGGTTGCAATTCGGTTGGCCACGCTGAGCTTGGCCACAGTTTGCGAGTCGCATTCACACATGCAAGCTTTAGGTATCTTAATGGTAGATAGGCTAACAAGGACCTGGCTACCAAGTACTTTTCTAGGTGTCTGCCTCTCGTCCTGTCGCCCCGTCATCCAGCTTTCCTTTGCATTCTGTGCTGATCCAAGCCTCTTCAAAACATCATCTGCGTCTTCTTAATCAGATCACACCGCCAGCACACAGTACTCGTCCCGAGCCTTGATAGAGCGGCTCCAAGATGGTCCGCTTCTCCACTGGCGGGCTGCTTGCGATCGCCGGACTTATAGGTCTCATACATACCACCATCGCGGTGATCCAATGTGTGTTCGAGGGCTTTGGCGGAGTACGTGAACCCAGAGCTGTCCCCACTGGCCCCTGAACGCCGCCTGCACACCTGCTGCTCCGTGGACTGCCGCAGATCGGCAAGTGCTAAAGCTGTCCCAGGAGGAGTTTGAGGCTCTACCGGCTGGCATCATGCTGGAGCTGAGCGTCTCGGCAGCCATTGCCGTGCTAGGTGTGTCAGGGGGCACGCAGTAGGGTGGGCAGCAGTGCAGCGACAGGTCGCAGTGGCGCAGCTTGCATAACGTCAAGGGCGAGGAGTAACAGGACCGGAATCTGACAACACGTGCAATTCCACGACCGCGTGGCTAGGGGCTGTCGTTACGGCCTCTGCGACTGGTGATACGGTATGCGACTGGCAACAGGCGCATCTGGGCACTTCGCTGGCCTTTGCCTCCGAGCCTTTACCCCATGGCGCCTTCTTCTCGCCCCCTGGTTCCACGCATGCCCCAATACCCTGTCCTACCTGAACCGTCAGGAGCTCACTTGTTAGCCGGGCCCATCAAGGTCATCACCATGCCTGTCAAGGGAAGGTGAGCAGCGGCAGCCTGGGCGGCCCTTGCTGCCCGCCATGGGTGCATGGGGGCAATGGAGGGACTTGGCAGGGGGAGGCATGTCTCTGCTTCAGCTCAGGTGGCGGCACATGGAAATGCACTGGTCTGGGGCGACGGGCAAGGGTGGGGGGAGTAGCGGGTCGTTGGCTTGCTCTGCGGGGGCCGCAGGGGGCGTGCCGACAGGCGCCGCACGGGACACGGCGGCACGCCTGGCTGTCGCGGAGGCACCTGCCGTGGCTGGCGTGTGGTACATGGGTTTACGCTGTAAGGCAGCCAGGATACACTCTGGCCGTCAAAGTATGATCGTGGAATAGCTCTGTGGATTGGGCGGGCGCCTGGTGGGGTGCCCTGGCGCATGCTAGGGCTGCAAGGATGCGAACGGAAGGGAGGGTGTCGGGGCCGTAGTGGGCGTGACGTGCATTGTGTTGATGTGTGTCTGGGTCAGCTACGGAGACGCAGCCGACCACTCAAGCCCTCGGAAGGTGTGCGGTGTGTTTGGGCACTGGCAGCGGCCCAGCCAACGGCGCAGGGTGCCAGGCTGTTTCCGTGCTTGCGGTTGTGCATACCGCAGGTAGGCCGCCGATTGCGGTTGCATGGGGATGGGAGTAGGGTCTGCTGGTGTGTGTCTGGCTGCACGGCGCTCAAACGTAACATGTGCACTTCTGCCCTTTGGCTGCTTCCCACCCGCAGGAGCATGGACATCGGGTCCCTGCGGACGGACTTCATCTCCTTCAACATGCGCAGCAGGGCAATGCCCTTGGATATCCCACCACTACCATGAAGTACAAGCGGCACAGCTATGCTATACTGGGGTGCGGGGGGAGGGGAGGCTAAGTTGGTGCAGTGAGTCAGCGCACGCGGTTTGGTGGCCCTGGAGCTTCCCATTAGGGGCAGTCCGGTACGGTTTTGTCTTTGGAACGTGAGATATGGGCAAGCTGGTTGCATACTGGTTCCTGATCGTTGTACCACGTTCTGATAGGCTGGGTGTGTGCGGGGGAAAGCGGTGGTGTTTGCAAGAGGCTGGCAGAGCGCGTGGCATTGACACGGTCGGTACATGGGCACTCCCAAAAGTGCACCATGGGCGTTGGTGGACTTCTCTAGAGCGCGCAGCAACCCTGAAGGTTTCAACACCCGACTGACTTGTTTGTAACCTTACATATAATATAAGAACCATGGCCCCGTTCGCGGTTGCGTTGCCTGGGCTAGGAGAAGTCACTTTTGACAACGCGGGGCAAAAATGGAAGCAGTGGCTGGACTCTCAGGATGTTGCTGTTCAGGTCATTTTTGCTGGTTTGCAATCAGCGGTCACTGGTGGAGCTATGGGCTACCTTTTCGGCAGCATTAGCGCGATGGACCCTACCCAGAACGGGACCGCTGCCGCGGCGAACCCAGCGATGCAGGCGATGGTCAAGGCAGGCCCCTGGGGCTCTGCACGCAACCTTGCAGCCCTTACCGGTGTCCAGGCCGCCGCCAGCCTGGCGATCAAAAAGGCGCGCGGAGGCAAGGAGGACGTTTACGGAGCGTAAGCGGCTGCATTGTACTGGCATAGAAAGGATTTGGGCTTCTGTCACGGTGTTGAGCGCGTTACCCTAACCTGACCACCCTTGTGACGACCTGCTGTGCGCAGCATGGGCGCATCGTTCCTGTCGGGTGTCGCGTACTCGCTCGTGAGCGGGATGCCCAACCCAATCCAGAGCGCTATCACGACGGGTGCGGGTTTCGCCGTCTTCAACGCCATCTTCTTCCAGGTCCGTGGAGGCCTTGGGGGCTGGGGGTCGAAGCAAGTGCTCAGCCCAGGGACGCTTTCACCAGGCAGACAGCCGACTCCGTTGACAGACTGTCACGCGTATCACGCGTATGAGTTGCTATGGTATTAAGTAAGGAGTTCAGCGGCCTTGGAGGCAGCCGGCCAGCATGGCTGTGGGGCAGGTGTGGCCAGGCCGGCCAGGCTGCTGTGCCGCGGCACCGGCACCGGGATGCGGAACACAACTATGCAGCCCTTGCTGCACAGTGTCGGATGTGGAACAACATCACTCTTTGCGACCCCATCTCACCAAGTATGCAGTACGTGCGGAGGCCTCCGGCCGGGCAACATCCGGTTGCAACAAAAGCATGCAGCACGTGCAGGGGCCTCCAGTCCACCCCGCAGGTGCCCAGCTGCCGCCATCCCGTACGCTTGCCGCATCTACCGTGCCTTGGGCACCGCCCGCTCACGCGGCAGCAGCCGTGCCCCGTGCTCTCTCACACCACGCTACCGTGAGCTTCCTGCCCGATTCCATGGGTGACGTGGCACAGGCAGCAGCCTTGCAAGCTGCTCTTCTACACCCCGCCCCGTGACCCTTTTGTGCTGTTCCACCTGCGTGTCCCTCCCCGCAGCTGGGCCAGATGTTCAAGCCGGAGTTTGAGGACACGGAGTACGAGCGCGGGAAGTACATGCTCAAGATGCTGGGCCTGACGGTGGGTGGCACTGGGAGGACTTGTGTTTGAATGTGGCCATGGGTTGCGTCTCAATGGCGAGGCTTCTGATACCGGGGGTGTGACCGGGGGAAGGCAAGATGCCCGTTTGCCTGGATGCCCGCGATGTGCTGCACGCACCTGGGTACCACTGCCTGTGCACGCTGCGGTAGGTGGTGCCGGTGCATGGCCTTGTGCTGTGGGCTCCAGGACGTTCCTGGGCACCTGGTGGGTGGCTGGAGTGCACCATTGACGCTGGCGGGGTGCCTGGCGCCAGTGGCGCACTGCAAGCGCATGCCTAGGGCCTAGTTACGGCCGGTACGGGGTACCTGCACGGGGCACCTGTTGTGGCACTGGCACGCTTACCCTGGATCTGTGTGCCCGCGGCCTCTTGTGTCTTAACTCCCCACCCACAGAAGTACCAGGAGAACCTGAAGAAGGGGCTGCTGACAGACAACACGCTCATGCTGTGGAACGACAAGTGAGGAGGGGGTTTACGGGGTGCATTAGGGTGACACTGGCAGACGTGCATCGGGAATGGTGTGGGGCGGGTGGAGGGACGGCCGGAGGGACGTGCGACGGCGAGTTGGAGTGCCGGCCATGAGGGGCTTTCGGGGGACACCTGTGGGGCCGCCAGCGAGCAAGGGGTGTGGCTGAGCAAGCGATGCCAGGGCGAGTGAAGAGGGCGCGCAGCTGGTCGAGCGATCATCAGGAGGAGGGGGAAGGGCATTTGTTGGTGGGGATGGCCAACGCGGTGGCATGCCGCTGGGGGCACAACCCGCAAAGAGGACCACGGCCGCGGGCCCTTTTCCCGGACTGTGAGGTTAGGGCTGACGGCGGTGAAGGGGCCCCGGGGCCCGGAGGAACGGGCGGCGGGGCCGGATGGAGCGCAAGGGAGGGCGGCTGCCGCAAGCATCCCCACTCGCCCCTGTCGCGCCAGGTCCTCCCACCCACCCACCCACCTTGCAGCAGCCACGACATCACCTACAGTTACCCCTCCATGCAAATGCACTGCTTTTGCCGTACTGACCCATGCACCGCTGCGCCTGTCTGCCCGCAGCGCGCTGGCGGAGGTGCGCATCCCGCCCGGCCCCCGGCTGCTCATCCTGCACCACCTGGACACCTACCGCAACCCCAGCGCGGTGCTCAAACCCGCGCTGCCGCTGCCTCCCCTGCCGCCGCCGCCCGCTGCCGCCGTGCCCTCTGGGTCAGCCGGCGCCATCAAGGCTGCGTCCGGGTAGGCGCTGCGCCGTGCGGAGACACGTGCGGCGGCTGAAGCGGTTGCACGTACCCACGGGTCAGCCGGTGCCACCACCGCCGCGTCGAGTAGAAGGGACATGCGTTAGCGAGCAGTGTTGCAGGTGGGGCGTCCAAGTAGGCGCCAGTCAGCGCCGCCACACGACACGTGGGTAGCGCGCAGGAGGACTGCAGGGGATGGCATGCAGTAGCAAGTAGGTTTCGCGGGATGGGGATGACTGGGAGCGGGGGGGGGGCGCGTCGGATGTTGGCTTGGCCGCGAGCCGCAACCAAGACACGAGTGGGGACTGGGGTGCATATGTTGCTGCGTGTGTTTGACGGTATCGTGGGACTTGTTGGACGTGTATCCAGAGCTGGATGGATAAATGCCGGTGGCCATGCTGGTGCCATACCCACATCCGGCCCCTGTTACTACGGTACATTTGCGATTGGGAGGCGGAATGTGGGGTGGGTGCCAGGCATGGGGTGGGTGCCAGGCATCGGGGGCCTTACAGGCACGCCCGACAGTTTAATGTGTGGGGGAGGCCTGACTGGCGCGGCGTAGTACTGCTGTGTTGTTGTTTAGACAGGTTCAAACCTAGCTGCGAGGAGCTCGAGCGTCGCACTTGGGGACGGGGTTATTGCAGTACCAACTGCAACGCGTTTTTGCGACCGTTTGGCCTTTTGACGCCTGGTTAGCGGGTAGCTGGTTGTGCAGGTACGGTGGTCGCATTCCTGCATTTGTACGGCGTGGTACGACACGCGGGGGTTTAGGCACTTAAAGACTTAAGGCTGCAAGCCTCTGTTGCTTTGCGGTGTGTGTTGGCTGTGGCGCATTTGCGCGATGCCACGTGTCATCGCCTTTTGCGGAGAGGGCGATGCCATGCCATATTGCCATGCATACAGTACCACACAGAGAAGCCGCTTCGGTACGCTGTGTAAGGGCCCCCAAATGCAGGTGCCTGATGGATGCTTAAAGCACGTGTCGACTCAGGGATGGTGGCAAGGGCGGGGCCCTGTAACGAGTCGTCGTGTTTGGATTGCAGACCCGTCAGAACAAATGCTTCAACGACCTGCTTTGCATGCGCTGATGCGCAATTCCACAGATCGCCGCAAGGCAGCACGAAGCACTTCCAAACGGTAGTGGTGGTCAAACACGACAACAGCAAACGGCCCAACGCACGAGTCACGACACGGAAGTGCCGTATGGTGGAAGGGACGATCACCGGAAAGCCACCTCAATGGCCGAGACGCTCAATAATCCAATACGCCTGCATGCTTGGCTAGAGGCTCAGCAACGGTACGCTTTTCAGTACGAGAGATTGGTTGGTTCAATGGCTAACCCCCGCTCACCGCGTGCGCACGGCTGCCCCGGGCTAGCCACGAGATTATGGGTGAAGAGCCCCAGATCACGCGTTCACGCCGCCAAAGGATGCAAGCACGCAACACGTTGCTGTCTGAGCGGGCTTCGCTGCACAGTTTTGTACAATCAGCTGGCGATCAGCCCCGATAATACTATTAATCTCCGCATCCGGTTGTATGGCACCAGTTCCCAGAGCAGCCTAAGCGCCAGTGTCCCTACAGACCCTCGCCCCAACAGGACTCCAGCAGCAGCACGCCTCGCCCTGACCTTCCCCCTCCAACGTTTCCCTCATGCACACGTGCCTCAAGCGCCCCTGGCGTGCAACGCCTGCAGCCGCTCCTTTCGCCTCTGGCCCCTGGCCGCCGCCTCCAACTGCAGCTGCACGGCAGCAACAGCCTCCTGGCGCGCTATCGGCTCCAGGCGTAGCATTGCTACTGCGACCGCCTTCGCCTCCACCACCACACGCTGTGGCGCCACCACCATCGCCGCACCACCCTCACCCGCTCCCCGTTGCCATGTGCCCACGTGCAGTCCCGCACGGGGCCAGGACGGCTGTGCCGGCGGTCGTCCTGCGGCGGCACGGGGCACCGCGGGTGTGGCCGTCCGCGCGGATGCCATTGTCAGCGTAACACCAGCTCCCACCTCCGGCGGCCGTACGCCTTAGCATGTACGACCTACGTGCCTGTGCACGAAGCAGCATGCGCTCCGCCCCGCACCCCGAGCCCCGCCGCCGCCGCCATCCACTCCTTCGCGTCGGGTCCCACCTCCACAGGGACCCCGACGGCCAGGCGGCGGCGCCGGTTGCGGACAACGTGCAGCTGCAGCAGTTGGGGGCCCAAGGGGGGTGAGGGGGGAGGAGGCAAGAGAATTGTGAGGAGGGCACCAGGGATTCGGGGCCTGAGCTTTCAACCCCAGCGCAAGCGGCATAATGCACATAAGCCACAATCCAGGCATAGGCAACCGGGCAGCACGGGAGCAGGAGTTGTAGGGAGCCGCGATGCGGTGCTAGCTAAGGTTCCTCAGGTGCCGGCAGGACGGCTACGGCAGCCGACACGGAAGCCAACCATACAGTGCCCGCAGGCGTACCAGCAGCATCTGTGTCCAGTGTGCTAAGAACAATAGGGTTAGGGTTTTACACATCGAAAGCAAAGCCACATAGCGTGCAGAACGCTGGCCGTGACCTCTGTCCCCCCACTCCTAGTCTCCTACTATGACGGCAAGTGTTTCGACTCGCCACACCCACCTGCTGGCGCAGTTGCAGGGCACCACCGCCACCAGGTGAAGCCCATGCCGTCGTCACCAGCGCCTCGCACTTCGCCGCCGCCGCCGCCGCCGCCAGCACCCTGTGCCTCACGTTGAACAGCAGCCGCTGAAGCACCTGCTCGACAGCGGCCCCGGCCCCGCCACCCCCACCGTGGTCGCCAGAGTACTGGCTGCCTGCACACCTGCACACAGGACCCCACCCCACCGACCATGGCTCCACCAAACATCAGCAACAGCTCCTTGCCCTGTTCTACCCTTGTTAAGCCATTAGCACCAGCCCCACTATGCGGTAAGGCTCACCCACTTTGGACAAAATGCAGCCGCAGGAGGACACCCAGGGCGGCAGCGCCTTCTACCTTGACAGCAGTCTTTGTTTCGGAACGCGTCCTGCCGCGGTAGTGACGCAAAGTACCGAGCCCGAATCGACAGAATCACTATGACATGCACGCACTTCCACATGCCTGCATCTAGCCGCACCAAGCGGAGGCAAATTCCCCAAGCATATCTCGCGGCCCTCTGCAGCCACGAAGAATCACCGGCTAGCTGGCCTCGCACACACGCTGCATAATACAGTGCGCCTATTCCCACGCCAACAATGACAACCGAGCCCGCTGGGTGAGAAAACTATGCAGTTGTGGCTCTTACCATCGTTTTGCGGGCACTGCGCCGCTGCCTGAACACCACAGTACAGGGGTTGATCGACCCACCAACACTCAGTAGCCCACGCCCCCCGCCTCTCAAAACTGTACATCGCACTAGACCTCGGCTCATTCCTCCTCTCGCCAAAGCCCCCTCAGGTCCCGCACACAGTTGCCTAAACACCACAGTACAGGGGTTGATTGACCCACCAACACTCAACATCCCACGCCCCCCGCCTCTCGAAACTGTACATCGCACTAGACCTCAGCTCATTCCTCCTCTCGCCCAAGCCCCCTCAGGTCCCGCACACAGTCGCGCCAGTGGTCAAACCGCTCCCCTCCTCCCAAGCACCTGCGGCGCATCATGTCACACAGGGAAACCGTCACCCCTGCCCGCCCGTGCCCCCACACTCTCCCCTGTGCCCCTCCCGCCAGTGGGCCGCCTGGCAGTCCCGGCTGCAGTACCACGCACCGCCGCACCGCGCACACGCCCGCAGCGGCAGCCCCGCCTCGCTGTCCCCCGCCAGGTTGGTGCAGCGCCACCAGGAGCAGCGCCGCAGCGGCGACGGCTGCTGCACCTCCTCCTCCAGCACCTCCAGCAGACCATGCCCGGAAACAAACTTCACGGCGCGTGTGAGGACGCCACGACGGGGGTCCACCTCCAAAACGCCGCGTCCACCTCGCTCCCAGGCCACCAGAGCTTTGACCAGAGGCCCCCCGGTGCTGTCATTTACGCCATTTGGCAAGTCCCTTACAATGCGCCCTACAGCACCAGAGCTCCACGTGCAGTGCGCCGGGAAGGCCAAGCCGGCCGCGGCCGCCCCTGCCAAGGCCAGCCGCACCGCGCTCGGGTATCGCTGTGCAACCAAGAAGCTGACATCAATCATGCGCGTAGCCATGAGCTTTAACGCCTCCTCCTCGCCCGGTGCTCTGCCCAGCATTCCACAGTCCCTCGTGTGCGCCTCCAGCCGCATGCCCGCCCCCAGCAGCTCCACCACCCGCGCCTCCCGCGCCAGCAGTCGCAGCCGCCGCCCGTCCAGGCCCCCGCCACCTCCCGCCCCCTGCGCTGCTGCCCCCGATGCTGCTGCCGGCTGCGCCGGTGACGCGCTGGACGTCGTCGGTCCTGCGCCCCCGGAGCCCCCAGCTGCGGCCCCAGCGGCCTGTGCGGCCATTGCCCCGAAGGATAGCCACATGTTGCACGTATGCATGCACAGTTGCAGCACGACCGCATGTCGGTTGCTCATCTGCAGCCCACCGGACTGCTGGCCCCCGCTGCTGATCGGCAGGGTCTTCTCAGCCGCCTTAATGACCAACCCCGACAGCACGGGCAGCCACTCGCACGCGGCCAGCGCCGCCATGCGCCGTAGCTGCGCCGCCGGGCCCTCCACTGCTGCTGCACCGGCCGCTGTGCCTGCTACCCCTGCGATCGGTGAGGCGGGGGCAGCGGCAGCTGCTGCTAGCACCTCAACTCCGGCGGCAGCGGCGGCGGCAACGGCGGCGGCAGCGGTAGCGGCAAAGTGCTCGTCCTTTAAGCCGTCCTCTACCCAGACGGCTAGGCATGTCAATGTGGCCGCCGCTGCGTGTGCAGCCTCCATGAGAGCCGCGTCGCGCCACAGGCCCTGCTCGCATTCCGACAGGGGCATCGCCCCCTCCTTCTCCCGCAGTAGCTTGCCCATGCTGGCGATGAGGGCGGCCGCCTCTGTGGGGCTGCCGTACGCCAGAAGCCAAGGCAGGTAGGGCGCAGCGATGCAGTACTCGTGCAGAAAGCACGTCAACAGGCGCAATCCTGGCTGTGCGCCGGCGCCGCCCCCGGCGGCTTCGGGGGCGAGGCCCTGCCCCGCCCTCCGCACCAGGCGCTCCAGGCAGGGCAGCAGCCCGGCCGACAGCGCCGGGGCCAGGGCGGGCGGGGGCTGGGGTGGCAGGGTGCCTACGTGAGGAAACGTTGGGACGAGGGTCGCTGGAAACACCCATTTTCAAGGCGGTAGATGTATGACATTCTCGGGCCTATGCACCATGATGCGGCTAGACACCGCGACAAGAGAGACAATACTACAAGCATTTGCGGCCACTGCACACCATTATGACGCAAGAGGAGTACGCTGTCATGTTGCCCAGCCCACTCACCATCGTCAGGGATACGTCCTACGTCGGCGTACAGCGCGCTCGCCATCAATTGAACGGCGTGGCCGGCCGCCCACGTGGCGGTGTGCCGCACCGCCGCGACCGTCAGCCGCCACCCCTCCGCCTCCGCCTCCTGCCGCCGCGCCTCGGGCAGGAGCGGCACGCGCTGCCGGTAGAGGGTGAGCGCAATCGCGGCTACAGGGGTCCTCTCCGGTCCGCTGAGCGGAAGCCCTGGCGGCCGCAACGGCTGCATGGGGTCACCGCCGCCGTTTCCGTCGCCGTCGCCGCCGGCCCCGCCACCGCCGCTGCCGGCCCCAGTGCTGCACTCACCGCCCCTTCCGCTGCCAGTGCTGCTCCTGCCGCCGCCGCTGCCGCCGCTGGGGAATCCTAACCCACTGGCGCTCCCATCACCGCTGCCCCCGCCGCCGCCACTTTGCCCGGGTCCTGTCATGCTGCACGTGTCATGCTGGGCTGATGCGACCGCAAACCCAACCAGCCGGCGAAGGATGGCCAGGGCTGCACCGGAGGTCGGCGGGCGGTGCAGCACACCGTAGGCAAGGGCGAACAGCGGCGCGTTAAGAGCCCAAGCCCCTGGACGGCCTGCGGTGGGGTCACCCCCGCCGCTGACCCCTGCCCTCCCCGACAGCCACCATGACGACACGCCAGCCTCCGTCATCATCTCCCGCATGCCGTACGACGGGCCGCCATCTGCCGTACACAGCGCATGCAGGCCCACGGCGGTTGCCAGGTACCTCGCGCAGGGGCCCCCCAGCACGGCCTCGCGAGTATCGGCTAGGGCGGGAATGGAGTCTGCGGCGATGGATAGCTGAGAGTAACAGTAGGTGTACTCCTGCAGCAGCCCTAGGGTGCCAGGCGAGGGGCTGCCCTCCGCCCGCACCATGTGCAGCACGGCCCTGGCCAGGTGCTCCACCAGGCCGCTGCCCGGCAGCGCCTCACGCAGCAGCGCAACCAGTGCAGCGCTGGGGCTGCGAGGGGGCGGACCGGAGAACGCAGAGGCCATGCTGCTGCTGCTGCTGCTGCTGCTGCTGCTGGTTCCTGGGCCGGCTGCCGACGCGGGCTCCGCAGCGACTCTCCCCTGGTCCCCATCCACAGTCCACACCTTGCTTTGAAGGCGGCTAACAAGGTGTTGAAACCCCTGCAGCACCACTATACCCCGCTCCACGACCGCCAATAATGCCGTGTGGGGCCCACCGTTTGAGCCGGAGGCTGTATGGGCGATGACACGTGGCGGTTGTCCGCTGGCGCCCCCGCCTGCATTCGGACCCGGGGCCGGCACGCGACCGGTGTCGGCTGCAGGCCCCGGCCCTGCCGCCCCCATCCTTCCCACCGCCGTGGCCAGGCTGCGGCTGCACGCCTCCAGGGTGTGCATGCGGAGCAGCGTGCAGGCCAGGCGGCACGACTGCTCCAGGGGCCCGTACCGCAGCAGCCTGCCCAGGACACCCAGGGCTGGCCATGCAATGTCTTTGAGGGGGATGGGGGTGACGGACGGAACAGCGAGGTCTCCTATTATGGTGACAGCAGGTCCGTTATCAGCTCCTACACCACCACCACCACCACCACCACCACCACCACCACCACCACCACCACCACCGCTGTCCGACCCAGATGGCTCGTTGCCGGGCGAAGCCCCGGCAGGTGCTTCTGAAGGAGTTGAGACTCCGACTGCTTTGTGTTCCCATGTTGGCCAGGTGTCATAGGGTGGCCAGCGCACCACCAGGGCCACGAGCCTCAGCACCTGCTCGCACAGGGCGGGATGCCCGACGAGCAAGGAGTGAGCAGCTTGCACGCCTGTCACCTGTCGAGTCGACGCGTTGTCCAGCACCCATACGGAGTCTGTGTCCTGGTCCAGGTAGCATGCCAAGCTCCTCAGCGCGTTCGCAGAATGTTGCAGCATCCCGGGGGACAGTTCCCTCACGCCACCTGCTTCCCTGCCCTGAAGCAGCGGGTCCGCTTCAAGGATACATAGGACAGGCTCCAAATCTTTTGAGAGGGACGTAGCGGACAGGTGCCGTGCGTTCGCCGTCGGAGCTCCCCCGGTTTGGTCCATTATTGCGTCGAGCAAAGTCCGCAATCACAGTTGGTGCTATGGATAAGCACACCTAGATGAGGACTACAATCTGAGCGCCCGAGCGCCCGAGCGTCCACGGCCTGAGCCGTTTGGCATTTACCATGGCAGAGACGAGGCAAACGCTGTCGGGGCGACAGTATGAGATGTGCCCTGAGTAGAATACGCTGCTTGATAATGTTGAGGCCACCACCGGCAGCAGGAACGGTAAGGAAAACAGCGGATTTTTCAACGCATGCTGTAGCGGCTACAGGCTGGGGCCCCCCGGGGCATCTGGCCC
>VFQN01004381.1_pt1 | contig 18701 bp, 29 predicted proteins | sample 3512371 | NCBI WGS metagenome assembly VFQN01 (sample SAMN10412370, study PRJNA504923) | tailings metagenome | isolation source: Replicate 2 from Balatoc abandoned mine | place: Philippines: Itogon, Benguet | collected 2017-08-28 | reverse complement strand
GGGGTGGGGGTGGGGTGGGGTGGGGTGGGGTGGGGTGGGGTAGAGTGAGGCAACAACTGTGAGGTTGGGCGTTGCATGTGCACTGAAGGGCGGGCCGGCGCGGCGCATGTAGTCTGGGGCAGTAGTACTCGGGTGGGCTAACGGGAGGGCGACTTTGCCTCGATACCACTACAGCACTACCACACTGTAGCGCCGCGGCGGTAGCACTTCCCTTGGCTGTCCCTGCCGCACCCATTGGGCGACAGCAGAACTGCATGGCGCTGGCAGCCTGGCCAGACAACCTCCCCCTCATCACCCACACAAGCAGAGTCGTACTCGTTGCACATGCAAGCAGCACCCAAATAGCTGGCTGTGTGCACTGCTGTGCCCCGTCACCCACCCGACAGCTGCATGACATCGCTAGCCCCACCACAGCCTACTCTACCACCACGATATGCAACCGCCCCCAACTCCACCTCCCTCCGACGCGGCATCCACCGCACAGCATGGTGCAGCCCACAGGCCCCCACCAGGCACCCATCTCCCCGCACACGACTACAACCATTACAGCACGTAGCCCCACCCTGTTATGCCCCGGCACCCACCCGACAGCTGCATTGCGCTGCTTGCCGCCTGCTGCTCGCCGCCCTTGCGCACCGTCAGCGCCAGGGCCTCCCGCCCGTGGTCCAGGTGCACCTCCCCGTGCATGCCGCGGCGCAGCATGTAGGTGCGGAACTTCTCGTCGGCGTAGCGCTCAACCTGGAGGCACGTGCGCGTGTGGCACGGCGGCACGTGGCAATGACACGCGACGCGTGTGTGGCAGCAGCATGGTTGCCCACGTGCACACGTAGGATGCGCTGTACCCAGCGGGATTTCTCCTTGGTGTGCTCAAGTACTCCAGTTCACTACTCCAAAATGATTGCCGGCAGCTGCACGGGAATGCACGGTACGGCGTGCTCGGCGTGTGCTGCTGCCACGTGGCGGTGGCAGCAGCACACGCCGAGCACGCCGTACCGTGCACGCCCGTGCAGCTACCGGCAACCATTTTGGCATTGCGAACGGGCCTTCTGCCGCCTGGCGTGCGAGCTGGGTACGGCAACCGGTGCGGCACAGTACAACGCAGTACACGCGGCGGCGGGGAGGCACCCTCGCAAGGTCACCCGCACGACCAAGACGCAAAAGGGGCTCGCCTTAGATTCAGCCCCGCCCTGTGCCCGGGCGCCCACCCACATGCAACGCGCCCGCTCCCCTTCATCGCTCCCCCAGCCCCCGACCCACCACGGCCCGCATGCGGTGGTACTTGCTCCTCCTGATGCCGTACGCGTCCTGCGTGGTCTGCACCTTCTTGTCCGCCACAGTCACCGCCTCCTGCCTCCGGGACAGCTTGGCGCGCGCGTCGTTGAGCTGCGGGGGCCGGGGGCGCGGGGCGCAACAGAGTGATAGTAGTTAATGAAAAGCAGTAGTGACACAGAAGTAGATAGAGACGGTGTAGTACGTGGTTAACCCTTGGGGGGAAGGCCGGCGAGGGGAGGCGCGAGAACAGCAGACACATGTACGCGTCCCTCGAGCTCCAGCAAATGACGATGACGCCACGCGAGTTCCATGGCATATGAAGGAACAGCAGGAGCAGGAGCCGAGGCGCCGGCTGCTCCAGCCTACTGGCTGTGGCCTGTCGGCGTGCCACGTGCCGCAGCTGGCGTGCCCCGCACACTAACCCTGGCAATAGCATGGCAAAGCCCTTCCCTCACCTTCTGTGTCACGGTCTCCAGGTCCCCCTCCGCCTGCCGCTCTGCGTTCTTGATGCGGGCGTCTATCTGCTGGTGCCAGTGCCGCAGCTCCTGCGAGGGGGTCCAAGTGCACGCAGCTTACTATAACGTAGAATCAACCTGAAAAGCTGTGCATGCACGGCAAAGCTACCGTATGTAGGTGTGTTGCATGCAGCGTCATCGTGCTGGTGCCATGATGCAGCTCCTGGGGAGGGCGTGGGTGACGCAGGGCGCAAGGATAAACGTGCACATCGTGCGTGACCGTTGCGAGCGATGATCCGTGTTGGGGAACGGGAATGCACACATCCTGCCTCCCTGGCAAGCTTCCAGCAGGCTGACCTAGGCTGAGCGACCGAGCGCTCACGTGACCCGTTGAGTGGAAGGTGCGCTGTGCGGAGACATCCACAGAACGCAGAAGAGCTAGTTCAAACCGCTTTTCACCGCACGTCAATGGGACCGCCACAGGGACCCAGACCATAAGGCCTGGAACCAGCTGGCACCAGCAGAGATCACACAAACCCGGGGCCTCTCTCTCCACCCCACCCCTTCCCCCTTCCGCCCGCACCTGGCTGCTCAGCGCCGCCCGCGCCTCCTCCCGCAGCTGCTCCATGCGCCTCTCCCCCACCGCCTCAGCCCCCGCCCCCTCGCCCCCTCCATGTGCACCGCTGGGCCCCGCGCCGGAGCCGTCCGCAGCCTCCGCCACCGCACCTCCCTGGCTGCCCAGGGAAGCCCCCTGCTGCGAGGCGGCAGCCCGCCGGCCCGACCCCGACCCCGCGCGGCCGTGGCCATGGCCTGGGCCCCCCTGCGCCCCCCGGCCGTGGTGCCCCGCTCCTGCTGCCCCAGCTGCCGCCAGCTCCCTGGCCTTCTCCTCCACCAACCGCTCCAGGGCCTCAAGACCCTCCTGCCGCGAGCACAGCTGCGGGGGTGGGCGGCGTAGGGAAAGGAAAGCAACCAGACGGGACGTGGGTAAATCTTGGTGCAACACCCCGCACGCGGCACGCAGCTGCTGCACAGCCCACGCCCACGGTGGCATTTGCCAGCGCGTCAACCACCCCACCCTCCCTGCCCCGCTCCCTCATGCACACCCGTGTCCTCATAAGCCACAACCACTCCCCCACCACCGCCACATGCCACCGCACGTCCACCCAAACCCCTCCATCCCCCTCGTAGTCATGCAATATCCCTGCCCCACCTCCGCCACCTGCCCCCGCACGTCCTCCAGCCTGGCCTCTGCCGCCGCCACCCGCGCCTCCGCCGCCGCCAGGGCAGCCTCCTCCTGAGACACCTGCAGGCGGGGGGGACAGGCGCGGAGGTGCATGCAGCACTACTTGCCTTTACTGTTGACTTACGAAGTCGCCTGAAGGCATCTACAATCACACCTCATTTACAAAGGAACGCATACGCTCTTGCACATGGTTCATCGATACAGTTGCAGCACGGCTTGCACCAATGGTGTCTCCTCAACTCGTTGCAACCGGTGGCGCGTGGTGGGCTCCAAACCGGCAGACCAACACACTGTCCGGCGAACCACTAACCCACAACCACACGTACGGCAAGCAGCATGCGCTGGCTCCGGACCGCGCCCTGGGCGGCCAGCCGGCCACCAGCGGACTGCTGCCCGCAACCCCTCCCCCTCACCTCGCCCAGCCCCTACTACGGTAACTTCCGCTCGCACCACTATGCCTTATCTGCGGTTTCGGCCCCTATTTCCTCCCCACCGCAGCACCTGGTTCTGCGCCGCCGCCACCGCCGCCGCCGCCCTTGCCTTGTCCGCTCCCAGCGCCTCGATCTGCTGCAACAGCTCCTGACGGCGCTCCAGGTAGGTATGGCTCTGGGCGTCCAGCTGACGGGCCCTGTGTAGCGATGCAGTTGCGGGGACACAGTAGCACTTCAACAAGCAGGTGTGTGTAAAGGTGGGGGCGGGAGAAAAGCAGTGGTAGCAGGTGCAAGGGACGGGAGGACTCGGCGCAATCCCGCCGCTGACACGTGCGCTCCACACTCCTCGTAAGGTGGTGGGCCGTCAGTTGTGCCGGTGGTGGTGTGGGGGTGCGGCTGTGCGGTGGGAGCTGGTGCGGACGTTGCAACGCCGACACGGGCGCGAGGTGAAAGGTGCCTGTGCAGCGCCCGAAGCACGGGTGGCTCTATTAAGCACCAACGAGCGTCAAGCGCTGCACCGGGGACCGCTGTACGCTCGGCGTCTGCACTCAGGAGGCATCCCTCGGGTGAGTCCCCGTTCACTAAACCAAGTAAGCAAGAAGGTGCTGCTCCTACTGCTCTTACTGCTGCTGCTGCTGCAGCTGCTGCTCCTGGAGTGCATGTTAAGACCCAGCGCACCAGCACTGCCGGCGTCCCATGTCCCTATAACGCCCCAACGGCCCTCCTGCACCCACTCGCGTTTTACGCGTACCCACTCTGCCTCCGCCTCCGTCGCCCGTGCCGCCGCGTTGTTGACCTGCTCCTCCAGCGCCTGAAGGCCGCTGCTGGCGGCGGCGATGGAGGAGCCCGCCTCGGCAATCATGTTCATCAGCTCCTGGGGAGGTTGGCAGAAGGGGGAGGGTGGTGAAGGAGGAAGGACGGTGGAGTCCGAGGCCGGGGCATCGGGGAGCTACTGACGTGTGTATTAGCGGGCGCACGGCACTCGGCCCACCTGGGTGGCTGACTCTGCGGCGGCGGAGGGCGGCTCGGCTCGCAGGGTCTCCAGCTGCGTAGAGGTGCTGGCCTGGGGGAAAGCATGCGGCAAGCACGATAGGGGAAGCGGACGTCGATAGGGGCCTTGCGGGCCGTTACAACAGGAGCTGGCTCCCCAGGCTCCGGCGGCAGGCACGCGACCAAGGCGCTAACCCACAAGCCGTGGCGGCGCACCGGCGGGAGCACCCTGAGTTTACAAGCGCAATTTCAGTGTACAAGAGCACCTTGAGTTCACCAGCGCATTTTCAGTTCACAAGAGCATCTGGTGCACATGCCTCCCCGCATCCCTCTGCCCCAGCTCACTGCCGGCTTCTGAGGGCTGAGCACCCTTGCCCGCCCTTCGACGCACTACCTCTTCCTCTTGTCCCCCTGTTCTGACACCAAGCTGTAGACAGTACATTACAGTCCCTGCAACAAACCCGCTCCTCACCGCCTGCCTCTTGACCTCCCGCTCCCTCGCCACCAGACCCTGCCGCTGCCGCCGCAGCGCCTCCAGCGCCTGGGCCGCCGCCGCCTCCGCCGCCTCCGCCGCCGCCACCTCCTGCTGCCGCGCCGCCACCTCCGCCGCCAGCTGCTGCTGCCGCTGCCGCGTGTCGGCTCCCAGACGCACGTCGCTGGGGACAGCACACGCAGGACACAGAACAGAAACGTGACGGGGAAGGGCAGGGTTGCAATTCGGACACATGATAGGATGCCAGACGAAATGGAAACGAAAGATGCGATGCGATGGCAAGGGGTGGAGGTAGGGGTGGCTGGGATGGGGCAAGGAGGCTAGTGGGACCTCGTGGATGAACCTGTCATAACTCCGGGGGTGGGGCAGGGTGCGTTGCACAGACGGGCGACGCATGAAATACCTATGACGCACAGCTCCCTCTGTCGCATTTGCTTGCATGCGTGCATGAACGGACGAATGAACGAACGCACCATGTTCACCTCGCCAGACTAGCGCAGGGAGTCGGCACATTGCCGAAAATGGCATACGGCGACAGTTGGTGGAAACCTACTTTAGCAAGCACACCAAGCTAACCCTCACCGCGACGAGCCCACATATGTGGTGGCCACGGTGCCGTTCCTGCTGCTGTACTGGTAGCCTTTGGTGTCGTACGCCGTACCGATGCCCAGCGCCGCCACGTGTCCCAGCCCCACCGCCTGGCCGTCCTCGCGGCTGTGCACCACGGCGGTGGCGGCGGCGGCGGCGCGGTCCAGCAGCGCGTTGACAACCGTGGCGGCGGCCTGCCAAAATGAACAAATAAGGTATAGTGATAAACGGAGCCGAAAATAGCGTACTAATAAAGTATTACTTGCAGACCTTGCGGTCCAGCAGCGTGTTGAGAATCGTCACGGTGGCCTGCAAGTGCGAGACGCAGAAACAGACAACACACGCAGCTTGCACGGAACAACGTACGAAGAACACCGTCATGAAACCTGACCCGTCTTGGCACTGGCTGTCAGGTGCTCCATGCGGCTGCCAGGTGGAGCTCCCAGCCCGGCCTCGCCCAACCCCTCCGCCCTAGCCTGCTCGGTACCGCCACCCCCCGCCACACCTACTTTGCAGACCTGTTGCAAGGTAAGCCATCACTGGTGCACAATCTTCCCCCGCTAGACCGTCTGCTCGAAGTGCTCCATGTGTTAATGGCCCAAGGATTACCCCAACTCCCCTCACCTGCTGGTCCAGCCCCTCCACCCGCACCATGTCGATCAGCCGCCGCCACACCCTCCCCTGCCCGTCAACCGCCCGCACCGGGCCGTAGTCGTACACGTGGCTCCGAAACCCGCTGATGAAGACCTGCGGCGGCCACGCGCCCCTGCGCGCCCGCCCGCCGCCGCCCACCCGCTTCGCAATGTCCCACAGGCGCTCCATGTCGGCACGTGTGTTGACCACCCACGCGTCCATAACGCCCGCCAGCGCCGTCTCCACGACACGTGCCTCGCCGTCGGACACCCCTGTCGTACTTCGAAGGTACATCCCGATCGGCCCGATCGGCGGTGCGCTGAAGCCGCCGCGGTCCTGCCGCTGTAACGCCCGGTCAACTTCTTGACGTAGAGCCATGGCCTCGCGGCCCCACAGCTGTACGGCAGCCGCGCCGGCGGCGCCCGCCGCCGCCGTCACCTCCGCCAGGTCCCTCTGCGCCGCCGACAGCTCGTGCCGCGCGTCGCGTAACACCTCCCTGGTGGCCGCCGCCGCCGGCTCCGCCGTACGGATCTGCTCGTCCAGCGTACGGCGCTCGTCATCCAACTGCCGCTCGCGGGCTTGCAGCTCAGTAAGCCGCTCCGTGGCCCGCGCAATCTGGAAAGGAAACGGCAGCGCGCATACGCTGTGTCACCATGCCCCAGTCCCTGCTTGTCCGTCACAAGAGGCTGACCCGCAGAGATCCTGAGCCAGACTATAACCGAAGGAAGCCGTGCCGTAGCCGTGGCCCGCAGGTATGTGCGGCGTCAGCCAAGTGTACGATACTGGCATCGCTCCGGAGACGGCGTTGCACTTCATCGTCATGTTCTCACCGTGAAACCCCGTTTCCAAGCCCCTCGACCCCTTCCTTCCTCGCTACTCCACTCCAACCTCCACACCCTGACACCCCACATACAGCATGCCGTCAGCACTCTCCTTTCCTATCACCCTAAGCCCCCAACCCCCACCTTCTCCTCGTACTCGTGCATCTTGGCCACCGCCGCCCCGCTGCTCTGCTCCTCCTGCTGCACCCGCAGCGCCTCACGCAGCGCCTCGCGGTCGGCCGTCAGCCCGGCCAGCTCTTCCCGCGCCGCGTCCGCCGCCCGCCGCAGCCGCCGGCCGTCCGCCATCGCCGCGCGCTGCCGGGCATGCGCTTCCTTGACACGCTCTGCCAGCGCGGTCGCCTGCGTCCGCTCGATCTCCTCGCGCTGCAGGGCGGGAGGGAGGACAGCAAGTTCAAGTAAGGTCATAATTGAGTAGCACACCGACCATGGGCAGGAGTGCGGAAGGACTGGGTGACACGTGGCGACATCGAAAAGGAGGATGAAGTGCAGGGTAGGGTAGGGAGGGATGCGCAAGGTTGACATGTGTGGCAGCCTATGCCGAAGGCGACCTCCATCGCCCTTGCGCCCCATCTGCCCCACAAACAGCATGCCCGACCAGATGCCGGCCCCACCCCCTGGAGGACCTCAGCATCAACCCACTTAGCCACCTCTTCCCCCCATCATTCCACCTTCCTCATCCCACCACTGCCGTCTCCCTGGCCGCCAGCCGCTCCACCTCGTCCCGCGGCCCCCAAGCCATCGCTACCACCCATCCCGCCTCCCACGCAAGTATGCCCCCCACGCCCCTCCCCCCTCCCCAACGACTGCAGTACAGAGTCGTACAATCCGCCATGTCTAACACCAGTACATGGTTGTCCTCCCCCTTACCCACCAGCGCCGTCTCCCGGGCCGCCAGCCGCTCCACCTCGTCGCGCGCCGCCTGCAGCCGCCCACGCGCCGCCGCCGCCGCCGCCGGGCCCTGCGCCAGGCCCCGCTTTGCCGCCGCCAGCGCCGCCTCCGCCCCAAGCACCACACGCCACCCCATGCCCAGCTCCAGGTCACTGCGGAGGCCCCTGAGCCTGCAGCGGTGGCGGTGGTGACGGTGGCACAAGGTGAAAAGAAGCAACAGATAACAAAACAATGAACGGTGGTTAAGGCGAGGTGCGCCCGTCGACACATCCCTTGAGCCTGCGCCGGTGGAAGGGTGGTGGGGTGGGTCAACGAATAAATCGGTGAGGCAGGAACGCTTGCTGGAAGGACAGGGGACGTGGCATGGAGGGCGGGCGTTACGGGGGCTCGGGGCCACTGCAGATCCTGATACCGAGGGGCGTCCTCAAGCACCAAGTCGACAGCTCCAGGTCGCTGCGCAACCCACGCCCGGGAGATCGTCCGCACGCCCAACGCACCCTCCCCAAACACACGTCATTCACTCACTCGTCCTCTCCATCTTCCTCCCCGAGCATCATACCCCACATCCCCCAAGCACCCGCTACACGCCCGACCCTGCTCTCTTTACCTTTACCCAATGCAGCCACCACACCCATACTCACTCGCCCACCCGCAGCAGCACCTCGTGCTGCCGCGTCAGCTCCGCCACCCTCTGCCGTGCGCCCGCAAGCCGCTCGCCCGCCTCGCCCAGCACACGTGCCGCCGCCACCACGCGCGCCTGCACCTCGCCCAGCGTGTCACGTGTGCGTGCCAGACACGTGCCGCGCATGAACATGTCGTACTTGGAGCAGCGCGGGCCGGACTTCTCCCCTGGTTGGAGGGGACAGGGGACGAGGGCAAGGGCGGAACGGGAAAACGCAGGGTGGGGGTTCCAGACGGCGGTTGGACAGTGCCATCGGGGGGTGGGGCACGCGTAATACCCTCTGTGATACACGCCAGGGCAGGGGGACGGTGGAGACACATGCAAACAAAAATAGGGGGCTTGTAAGCCATGTCCGATCTTTAAATCAGGCTTGTTTCAAGCCCTCCGCAGCCCAGACGCGCCCTAGACCAAGCGGCTGCAATCCGTGCACACTCACACCTACACCGTACCCATTGCCCCAATCATGGGCTGTCCGCCACTGCCCCAATCATTCAGCCCACAGACTACTGGACCCCCAGCACCGTTACGTTCCTTTGCACAACTTACTGTGGAACTCCCGAACCATGTCCTGCGTGATCACAATCAGCGGGTTGGAGGTGTCGACGCCAAAGTGCTCCGCGATGGCCGCCACCTCGTCCGCGGCGGTGCGGCCCAGCTGCTCGCGCTTCAGCTCGCGGCCGCGGCAGGCGGCTCCGGAACCGCCGCTGCCCCCGCTGCCGTACAGGTGGTAGCTGGCGGAAACTGGGTCGTTGCAGATCTTGCGCACGATGGTTATGCGGTCGCCGTAGCTGTGGTGACGGATAAGCGGGCAAGCGGGTGCATAAGCGTATTCTAGTAACGACAGGGTCAGAAGTATTACTCGAACGAATGGGCGAAAGGGAGCAGGAACCTCGCTGTGCCGTGAAGCTTGCGGCCAGGGCTGTGCCGCGCAGGGGCAACACTCATCAACCGGTGCTGAGGGACCTTATCCACCAACTCCTAGCCTGCCCCTACCAACACCCCCAAACGCTTCCAGCCCGTGCCCCTCCCCCCACACAGCCCCCACGCCACATGCTACCCACAGGTGCTTCTGGAAGGGCGGCCACTTCTGCTGCAGCCCCTCGTCGTCGTCTCCGTCCTCCTCATCCCCATCCTCGCCCTCCTCCCCCTCCGCCGGGCGGCCCGTGTTCCATATCTCCAGGGTGACGGTGGCGGTGCGCTTGCCGGCCATCACCCACCGCCCCTGGCTGCTGCCGCGGCCCGTGGCGCGCGCGCTGGCGCCCAGGCACACCTGCAGGCCCTGGGGGGCACAACACGAAGCACAAGAGGAGCACAGCAGGAGGTGAGTATTAGTATTGCAACGGAGCAAGATCGTATGTAGGAGCCGGGGGCCGACGAGGGGCGGAGCCATGCGCCGAATGACAAGGGGATTGCGGTTTTGCCTAGGTATGGCACAACAGACAATAATAAGCACAGTTAGCCGGGGGCCGGCGGGTGAGGTCAGGCGCATAGGCACTGTACGTGAACTGTCCGGAGGATCGATACCCCTGTAGGTGGCTACCGGCCTTGCCTTGTTGCTCCAGCGCAGTGGCACAGCAGGACTGTGATCCAATCCCATTCCCATGAACCGGCACAAAGCAGAACTACATTCCTGATCTACTTTGCCGCTCTGCTGTTGCGTACCTGCAGGATCGCGCTCTTGCCGCTGCCATTGTGACCGCTGACGAACGTCACGTGCGGCCTAGGAAGGGGCGGGGGCAGCGGCGGGCGTGAGTACAGCAATTGCATATACCTGCCATAGGGCCTGACCGACAGGCCATACACCTAATGCGCACATGCGCATGCACCATGCCGTCTCGTGCAGACGTGCAGATGTGGCCGCACAACATAGCGTACCGGTACTTCAGCCCGTACTATTGTAGATAAACGAATAGCAAGCCGCGCTCACCCGAAGTACAGCTCCAGGTTCTCGTGGCACATGAAGTTCTGCAGCTGGATGCGGTGCAGGTGGCCAGCGGGGAACGGCCCCGACCCGGGACCAGCGTGGGGAGGAGCAGCAGCAGCAGCAGCAGCAGTGTGACCTGCGCGGCCCCGCGCCGGCCCCTTCCCTGCCGGTCGGCGCACAGCCGCCTGGTGCGCTGCCGGGCCAGAGCCGGGGCCGGGGTGAGCGTTGGATGCGGTGTAGCGCGGGAAGTCGGGCCCGGCACGGGGCCCGGCGGGCGACGCTGGGCCGCTCCCTGCGGCGTGGTGGTCGAACGCGTGGGGGTGCTGCTCCTCAGCAGCCTGCGCGGGGGTTGTGAGGGTGGCGCGAGCCAGGGGAGGTGGCTTAGCAACGCGCAGGTGCTTCAGTAAAGCGTGGCACGTTAGGACATGGGTACTTACCACTCCTCACACTGGGCTTAACAACGTACAAGGGTTTATCCTGGTTTATTCGACGTGTGGAGGTGCGCCGATCTTCACGCAGTAACAGCACCCCAAGCAGGGCGGGCCACGCGAATCCAGCAGCCCGGGTCGGAAAGCAAGCCCCTATATGCACAGCCGTCCTAGCTGCACTCCCCAACACGGGGGGCAGCACCCCCATTTCCCTGCCGGTGCAGCGTTATCATTAAGCCCCTGCAGCCCCACACGCCCCCACCTGTTGCAGGTCCGGGTCCAGCCGCCGCCGCACCCGCCGCCCGCCGTCGCCGCCGCCGTCCGCCTCCTCCTGGGCCCCCTGCCGGCCCCCCTCAGCCCCCCGCCCCTGCAGCTGCTGCTGCAGCTGGATCCGACGCCCGCCAGCCGGCACCTCCACAATCTCCACAAAGTCATCGTCGTCGTTGCTTTCCTCATCCTCAGAAACCACCGCAGCACCGCCATGGTCCCCCACGTGCTCGAATGCCACGCGGTGGGCCGCCTCCGCCCCCCGGCCGTGCACACCGGGGCCGCGCCGGGCCAGCGGCGGGGGCTGCTGCTCATCGACGCCATTCCCCTGCCCATCCTCCCCTTCGCTGTCCTCCTCGTGTACACGTGCCTCCGCAGCCTGTCCGGAATCGAAAGCGTTAGGCATGTACACGGTTGGATCACCACCTGCTGCTAAGAAATTCATCCGTGCGTGCGTTGTGCGAGTGTGGCACAAAATAGCCGAGTCATCAACCAGCAAAGCTACATTGCGCTATGTGCGCGTGTTAAAAATCGGCAGTTGGGGGCACGCAGCTGTTCGCCGGCGCTGGCGGCCTACCTGGGTGTGGACGTTGTGGTGGTTGTGGTGGTTGCGGAGCGGTGTGGGGGACTCAGGGTGCGGCCTCCCCCCGGGGCCTCCGCAGGCGGCCTCCCACGCACGCTTCCTGGGAGCCGGGACGGGGGCGAGCCTCTGCGGGAGCCCGCCGGCACGCGCGGGTGTGCCAGCAGCACCAGCAGCACCAGCACCACCAGCAGCGCCAGCAACAGCGCCAGGGGTGTGGGCGGGGCCCCCTGGTGTGGCCAGCACGTGACCAGGTAGGCCCGGCCGTGCGGGGGTGGCGGGCTCGCGCTCTGCGTGCACACGAGGAGCGAGGAAGGCGTGAGGTGGGGTCCCGCCAGTTAAGTGCCATTGCATGGGATGAATTGGGTCGGTCGTAAAGTTTGGACGATGGCCCGTGGACGGTGCGGAGCAGTGCCGGCTGTGGCTGGTGGCTGCGACTGGGTAGATGGGGGTGGTGACCAGGGGCCGGGTGCCGGGCGGGCGGAAGTGAAATGAAGTGCACTGACCCTAATGGTCACTCCTTTCTGGCATTGCACGATCACATGTTGGATGAGAACCAGCCCGCACATCCTCTTGCGACTAGCCCAGTCGAAAAGCCCCCACCTTGCATGGCAACCGGACGAACTGACGCACTCCTCGTACGCAGCGGCTTGCGCACTCTCGCCCTAGAAGTATTGCTAGCTTAACGCTTCGCGCCGCTGTCTGCCTCGCGTTGCAGAGGAGCCCTAACAACGCCGCGACCCATCGGCCCTGCCGACCCGAAACCTACAGTTCCCTATCATGTCAGGTTGCAGAAACCACTTTATGAGCTTGATATCTGAGTGCTAAAGGCAAATGGGTGCCCACTCTGGTTACAGACGTGTCTGAGACTCTGAGCGTGAAACGTGTATCCAGTGAACGCATGCGCAGTTAGCATGTAAAAATATTGGGCCACTTGCTCCACGCTAGCCCAAAGAAGCGAGGATGGCCTGCTCTTGCGGGCTGTGCTGCGCATGCCAGGGATGCGATGCCACCTGGATCGACAAGCACCACTTGACCGTTTGACGTGGACTTGTGTGCTTCCGACATATCGTATGCAGGCATCCTGAGGATAAGCCGCACGGTGCAGCTAACATCAACACGCATCCATCCTCACAGCATTCCAGCACGGGCCACGGCAGGTAGTGCGGCGTCTGAGCGCACACGGTCGAACCGCAGCACCTGACAGCCCGCCGCAGCAGCTGGTCGCCTTCATGTGTGCGCAAGCAGTAGTTGCAATAACGCAGCGCTTGTCATGCTTGATTAAAGTTTGCAGCGCTTCCTTTTGTGCGCCTACGGTCGCGTGATCGCGTTCAGGACAGACCCTGCTGGTCGGGTCGTCGGGTCGGACCCCTACCTGCTGAGCACATGCAACGGCTGGCTGGAAGCAGCTGGAAGCCGTGGGGAACGGCCCAGTTGAGGGTCTAATCAGACGCGGAGGCACCAGCTGGCCCAATGGCACGCAGTGCCGAAGCCCGAAGGCACCCGGGGGTCTGCAGCGGCGCTCACTCGTTGCTGCTGGTGAGCGGGCGTGTCCAACAGGGATCTCCTGCCGTCCTGGTCTCCAACAACCAATACCGCCACCTGCACAGGTGAAGGGATATGAATAGATGCTGGAAGTGACCCGTATGCGTACTCCTGAGGACATCTGCTGTCACGCTGAGATTCCCTGGTCCCCAGGTCCCCCTGCGCCTGGTGCGTTATGCTGCCGTACGGGCATGGCCGATGGCGGGAGTTTATGCGTCTCGAGCGGTCCACGGGCACGTGCTAATGGCCAGAGTCTGCAACCTATGCTTGTAAGACTGAACCCTTAGCACGCAGAGAAGGAGGGTCGCCACGGGAAAGCATTGTAAGTTTACCTGCCAAGTCGCGAGAAATGCGAGTGCGCAGAAGTGTAGCATCTCCTAGAATTACACAACGTAAATAAACAAGGACGAATACAGTCAGTCTCCCGGAGGCAGCAGCTTCCGTTCCTGACGTGTGTCCCTTGCTCTGGGATGAGCGGCATGTGCCACCTGAACCTGGGTGTGCAGACTTTAGTGCACGCGCTGTTGGTCCAGAGCACATATGTTCGTCCATTAGTTTATTGCATTCAGGTGGTCTTCATACATAAACGGCTGCAGGAGGGGCCAAAAGGACTCTTCATAAGACGAGCTCCAGCCGCGTGCCTGTGCTGCTGAACCCCACGTGCCAAGCTGTGGAGCCATGAAGCGACGCCGAACCGGTGGGTCCTCAGTGTCTTCCTTCTATCACATTTTACATCTTCACTTCTTGGACCACCTGTAAAGGGTTGTGTGCTACAGCAACGGCTGCTGTCATATCCACGGTCAGCATGCGCTGCCCCATGAACACCGGTGCCCTTGACTGCTTTAGTACGGAGCGGGCCTGCGCCAATTGTCTCGCACCCACGAATGTCTACATCCTTACCTTTTCGTGCGTAGACAGTACAGGATGTAGTAAATGTTCCCCCTGGAGGGGACTGATACACCCCTCCCCACCGTATGCCAGGCGAGGAGGCCGCTCAAGCCGAGGGAGAGGAGGAGCACCAGGGACACGGCCCGGATGGGGGACAGGTGGGTGGTGTGGAACTGCGCGAATCGAATAATGAGCAAGGGGCTGCAAATGCGGTTGTGGCATCTTTTATAGCAACGGTCTAGGTCCACCAGAAGCAACCCTCTGAAGTGCAGTACAGCTCGAGCTATGTGGCCTTGTCCAACCCCCAGTGCTGTTACCGTAACTCAGCACGGTCGCACCAGTTGTGGCGCAGTGTTGCACATCCATGGCAAGGACGTATTCAGCCTGGTTGTGTATGCAGTCGTGCTGGTGCCTGCAGGCCTTTCCGTCGTACTACGCCGTGTTTGGGTTGGATGCCTGCGGGTGTGCTGGTGGCGGTCAGTCGCGGGGCGTCTGAGCTGCTGTGCCCTGTGCCCTTGCAGGCCTCCCCGCCACACGAGGGCCAGGGTGAGGTGCAGCAGGAGCCACAGCGGCAGCGGCAGCAGGTGGTGGCACCACGTCACCCGCTGCGTGTGGTGCAGGGTCGGCCGTTGGCGGCGCGCCAACCGGACCGGTGAGCAGCGTAGCAGACCTGTGGGCTGTAATGGGGGCGGGAAACCCAAGTTGAGGAGGCAAAGGGGGGCAAAGGCCGGTAGGGCCGTGGTTGGCGCGTGCGCCAATTAGCTTTGTTGACGGGTCACTTGCAGCAACGCAGCTCGGTTTTTGCATCTGTCCTCGAGCCGTACGGCCTTACGATCTTCATCACCATACCGCAAGCCCTTAGGCTTGAGCAAGGCCTCCATGCGGAGCCTGCTCCAACCCCTGCACGCTCCAAGCTCAAGGCTTACGGCTTCACCCCCCTGACGCGCGTACCTGCCTCTCTGCGCAGTGCTGCCGCTGCTGCGGCTGCGGAGGTTGCGCGCGGACCAGCGGTACAGGCAGAGAAGCGCGTCCTAGACGCATTCAGGGAGGTACGCCACACCGTCGAAGGCCGCAGCGTGCCCTTGCGCTCGTACCACGTTGACAATTTGCGTGCCGTGGCAATACTTGGCTCTCCTTCTTCGTTAGCCGTGCCTAATACCCTTCACTGGGCACGTACGCTTACATCCGTACCCCGTCCACACGGCTTTGCACTGCTCTGCCTTGGGAGTCTGCAGCTCTGCACCGACGTGAACATACCTTGCCCCTCCCACCTTCCCTCAAGGTCCACGCCCTGCGTGAGCAACACACGGCGCAGTGGCGGGCGCGAGTGAAGCTGTTTGGCGACGAGCCCGCTGTCGCGCTGCACGACCTTGTACGGCAGCACGAGGGGCTGTTCTCTCAGCCGCCTGTGGGCCCCTTGGGAGCGCACCTGGAGCTGGAGGACGCCGGGTGAGCAGGGAGGTCGGGCTGGCAGCGGCCATAAGTGTGTACATAGATAGCACTGCCAGGTGAGCTGTGGTACCGTGCTGTGGTGGTGTGCAGCCGTGACGTCGTGCATCCGTTCCTGACCACGCCTGCTTCTGAGCCACGCGTCCACCATATCTCTTCCGTCCGCCCCTTTGAGGAATGTGATAGCTGCATGCACAATAGCCCGGCCCTTGCCCCTGAGCCCTGCCGTGCTGCCCGCTGCACCCTCACGGACAGGTGGTCCAAGGCCTTTGGCGCGTTTGTGTATAACGCGCGGCTGGAGAGCTACCTGGTCAGCAGCGCCAAGGACCAGGTCCTGCTGCGGCAGCTGGCGGTCGAGGTGCGTGTTTGCGTCGAATGTCCATGGAGATCAGTAACAATGCGAAAGGGTTTAGGTAGAGAGCTGCGTGGTTCCTGCCGCGAACGTGCTGTGTCAAATGGCCACACGTAGGGCTGAGCCAACGCGGGCTATTAAGGCACGGATAGTATTCCAGGGCGGGCCAGACCCCTTTCGTACCTATCGGCAGTGTGCAAATCAGGTGGCGCGCGCACAGCTCTATGTGGCCTTCCAACCATCAAGGGCAATCCACCGTTTGACAGCGCGCCCGGCTAAGATGAAGCATGGGAGAGATTTTCGCATCGCCTGAACACCATGGCGCACGGGGTCCTAACCGTGTCCCCTGCGGCAACACCCTTCCGCAACACCCAGCTACCCCCTTGTATGAAAAGGGCACCAATATACCGGAATCCGCCCACGAGGCCTGGAGGAGCTCCCGGGTTGGCCGGGACGGGGTCGATACTCTTACTCCAAACGCCTTACCACGCACCGCCACCCTCCTTACTTGCACACCCCACCCCGCACCCCAGGCGGGCCTGCCCCGGCTGGCGGTGTGCGTGGCGGCGCTGGACGCCCCCCCGCGGGCGGTGCCCCCCGAGGCCCGCCCCCTGCACGGCCACGCCTGCCTGATGGACATGGTGCACGTGCCGGACGCACGTGTCCGCGGGCCCATCCTCAACCTGCTCATGGACAGGTGGGGGCTGGGCACATGAGCTGCGCGGACCGTGTGACGGATCAGCAGGCGCGCACGTGGCCTCTTCGGTGCTGGGCGGGGTCACTAATGTCAGTAACAAGGGGCATGCTCTCACAGCCGCTTGGGCCTTGGTCGGGAAGCAGCTTCCTCTTGCTAAGTTACTGTTAGCGCATGGCTGGGGTCACCACTAAGTAGGCTCTTCGGGGCTACAATTAGTGTAACCGTGCTGGTCGTCACACGGGTTGGGCGTAGCTGTATTGAGCTGGTACGGTCGCTGCATCTGCTGGAGTGTAGCCCAGGCGGTGTGCAAGCTCCAAGCGCGCACATGGTTATAGGAGGGAAACACCAACTGCCGCTGCACGGATTACCACATGCAGCCAGACAGCAACGCGGCCGTCAGGATTTTCGTTCGATGCGATGTGTGGCCATAGCGTGCCCATGCACACGTAAATGATGAAGGTGGCTTGACTGATTTGGTGGTGTGTCGCGCTCCTGTAACGCAGTTGTGGCATCCACAAGATCTTGCTCATCACTACCCGTGTCATGGCTGACGCTTTCGTGTACTACGGCAACAGCGGCAGCTTCGCAGGGCAGCACATCACAACAGCGGTGGACCGCAGCGGAAGGACGTACAGCAACCACGCGGACGTGAGCTTCTCCATGGCGCTGCGCACCTACTGGTAAGGACGTTGCGGCGACAGCTTAACGCCGGGCTACACAGTGCCCATTGTGCCCGAGTGCCTTGCCCTATCGACCCCTCCTGTCAGCCGTATGCCTTGGTGACAATGCGGACAGCGTGCCGTGATTGCATCCCCTTAAGGCCATGTTGATTTGCTGTACATGGCTGTACGTTGTGCCTATGCGACAGGGAGCCGGCGGTGATTCAGGAGCCGCTGCCCAGCGCCGTGGTGGCGCTGGAGGGGCGGCTGCGGGAGGCGGAGCAGCGCCTGCAGGGGCTACTGGGGGAGGCAGCGGCCGTGCAGCAGCGAGCCCGGGCGCTGCTGCAGTAGGGGCAGGGGCAGCTGGCACGCGCGTGCGCAGCTGGTGACGCTCGGTAGGGAGCAGCAGAGGCAGCTGACGTACGTCCTAAGTTCCATTGCACCGGCATGCGTGGCGCACGACGCAAGGTCTGAGTACAGTCGTGTCGGCGCGCAACGCCATGCATGGGTTCCAGCCGGGCTTCCCCTGGGAGCCAGTGTCTACTGGGAGTGTGGAGTGGTGCGAGTCCAGCTGGGAGCTGGCCCTGCTAGGGCGTTATGAGCACGGCTTGTTTACACTCAAGTGCTCATAGGATACTGGGCAGCCCTAAACGGCAAAGCTGGTTGTCCGCTCCTGATGGGCGTGCAGGCATGCATGTGGGAGTCTGTGTTGCCGCTTGCTGGCATGTGAGAGCGTGCAGCAAGCGACATGTAGGGTGCAGGGTATCAGCTAACGGCATCTGTGATGGCGGACAAAAGGCATGGTCCAGTTATGTGTAGCGAGCGGTGGCATGTGGCGTTCGCCTGCGAGCCACACGCAGGTTTACAGGGGGCTGTCTGCATTAGCAAGTCAGTGCCTGGTTCATGCACGGTCCACGGCGCCGGGAAGGGTAACGGGAGCTGCTCGAGTCCGGACCGCACGAGACCAGACTGTTGGGCAGCATGGCATGTGCATGGCTGGAGATAACTATGTTACACGTGGTTCGGGACGAAGGATCCAACGCAATTGATAAGTGGCACGTTACTGTAGCACATGTTGGGTTAACCCAGTGGTGTGGTGGTGTTGAGAAACACCGGGTTGTTTGGGTTTGGGGAATGCCAGCCACCGGGGTCCACTTAGGTGGAGGTGAACTTGGTGACGGCCTTGGTGCCCTCGGACACGGCGTGCTTGGCCAGCTCGCCGGGCAGCACCAGGCGCACGGCGGTCTGGATCTCGCGGCTGGTCACGGTGGGCTTCTTGTTGTAGCGGCTCAGCTTGGAGGCCTCGGTGGCCACCTTCTCGAAGATGTCGTTGATGAAGCTGTTCATGATGGACATGGCCTTGGAGCTGATGCCGGTGTCGGGGTGCACCTGCTT
>VFQN01004380.1_pt1 | contig 18705 bp, 18 predicted proteins | sample 3512371 | NCBI WGS metagenome assembly VFQN01 (sample SAMN10412370, study PRJNA504923) | tailings metagenome | isolation source: Replicate 2 from Balatoc abandoned mine | place: Philippines: Itogon, Benguet | collected 2017-08-28 | reverse complement strand
TCCCCCCGAAGCACAATACACAAGTAGTGGTTTCTCAGGATTCAAATATTGGGTACGTTCTTCAAATTCTTTTTTATTAAGCCAATCGGCCTGAAGTGCTCCTTTTAAATAACCTGCTTTAAACTCACCTGCTGTTCTTACATCCAGCAACTGATAGTCGTTTGCATTTAATTTCGATTCAAATTCTGCAACTGATATACTCAAATTAGCTTGTCCACTACTTTCACAAGCAGAAAATAATACCCACATGAAAAAGCAAGAGATTTTCAATATAAAATTTTTCATGTTGTTATGATTTATTCAAAAAAAGTAAGTGTAACAGTAAACTTTTCATCTTTAATACCTAATGCCGCTGCAGCTGCATTATTCATACGTAACAATAATCCCTCATCACCTTTTGTAACTGGAAGCTGAGAAAGAACCCTGGCACAAATACTTTTGTTATTGGGTGCAGTTATCCGAACAATCGTACCGGGCTTTATATCATTGATCAAGACATAATATTTCCTATCTGTCCACCCACTAATTGTTTTAAAAGTAGCAGCATCACCAGATCGATACTGTTGTACCAATGTTAGATCATCTCTCACATATAAAGAAGCAAAAAAACCTTCGTCGGTCAATGCATTATTAACAACCGAAGTATTATTCTTTTCTTCATTATCCTTATGAAACTCTTGTGCAGTTTCTTTTTCTTTTACAGGTGCTGTTTTTGCTGGTTCAGTTGCTTGTGGTTTTGCGATAGTTTCTGTAGTAGCTGTATTCTCCAATACTTTTTCGCCAACTGTTTCTTTTTGTGGAGATACCGGCACTGACTGATCATTATTGATCTTAATATATCCGACAATAACTTGTTGTCCATTTTTCACACCTGCCGCTCCCAGTTTATTCCAAGTCTTAAGCTGGCTTACCGGAACTTTATTGTATCGCTGACTGATCTTAAATAAATTATCACCCTTAACTACTGTATGATAAACAGGCACTCCACTTTTTTGACGAATTTCTTCATTAGTCAAAGGTATTTTGAGTACACTACCTTTTGATAATACCGACGATGGGCTTCTCCCATTAAAACGTGAAAGTTGAGACGCTGTTAATCCATACATGCGTCCGATTGATGATAAGGATTCTTTTTCTCCAACTTTATGTTCGATATACATAGCGTTGGGCTTTCCCTTCAATAACAATTTCTGCTGTGCTGTTACACGAAAGCATAACAACATGATTACAATAAAAATGAATCCTTTTTTCATAGCCATTTGCAAGTAGAAAGAGTGGCAAATGTACGGATTTCAAGTCTTACGAGCCGTTGAAAGTGCTATTAATGAATGTCATCATTGTTTCAAAATACGCCACTCTTGCGGATAGTAGTTATTGATACGATTTGGAAGTGATTTAATCCAACCCAATGGCAATTGCTCATACATAACCAGATTCCAACCTTTCGGGGCATCCAGATAAAGATCTTGTCTGCGTAAATATTTAAGTGCTTCTTCCGTATTTACAGTGACCTGATTGAAATGATGCAGAGGAAGTGTACTCATGGCTAACTCATGCGTAGGAATCATATCTTTTCCTTTAAGCTCACCCAAGCCAATACCAGCTTTACGGATGTATAAGTTGCTTGCTAATGTTTGAAGATCATAATACCATTTCTCATCTATGCATCTAAACTGATCGCCCTGTTTAAAAACAGAAAAGCTTTCTGAAACCGGGAAAAAAGTACGAATCTGTTCCAGCTCTTGCTTTTGTGGTAATTTCAATGTAGATGATTTGCCTTTACCAATTGCGGTGGCTGGACTTTTTTTCCTAAAAGCTGCTATGAAGAAGCCTTCTCCTTTGAGTTGATCAGGATAAAAACGATAGCCAGGTGCATTACTTTTTTCTGCGAACGTTTCAACAATCTTCCATTTAGTAGGAATAGTAATGGATGCAGCTTCAAATGCTCCGGAAGACATCAACCAATCTGCAATCATTTCATCTTCTTCTTGAGAATAGGAACAAGTTGCATAAATCAAGATGCCGTTTTCATTCAATGATGGAATGATATCATCCAATATCCTTTGCTGGCGTAGACTACAATGCTGCACATGATCTAAGCTCCACTCGGTAATTGCATCTGGATCCTTTCTAAACAATCCACTGCCACTACAAGGTGCATCTACCACAATCACATCAAATGAGATTCCTGCCTGATTAAAATGTGCAGGATCATTATTTGTGACTATTACATTACTATTACCCCATTTGGTTAGGTTTTCAACCAATATACTGGCCCTCGATTTAATAACTTCATTACTCACCAATAATCCATTGGTAAAATAAGAAGCGAGTAAAGTAGACTTTCCACCCGGGGCTGCACAGAGGTCTAACACTTTTTTATCTTGAGGATCTGGAATCAATTGAGAAATCACCTCCCATAAAAACATACTACTTGCATCCTGAACGTAATAAGCTCCTGCATGAAAAGAGGGATCTAATGTGAATGATGGTCGTTTATCCAAGTAAAGACCGAAAGGACACCAAGGAATAGGTTCTCCGGTAAAGGGATGATTTGTTAATGATTTCTTTGCAGGATTAAAACGAATAGCTGTTACCTGCTCGCCCGATTCATGAATGGCTCTAAATGAAGACTCATGGAATCCTTTAACAGATTGAAGTGATTGAATCAGATCAGGCGGTAATGTCATGCAGCAAAAGTAAGCCAGCCATTATAAATGATTACAACGACTTTATTTCGGCTACCAGTTTTTGCAATGCAGCTTTGGCATCACCAAATAACATGGAGGTTTTAGGTTGGAAGAATAATTCATTTTCAATACCTGCATAGCCAGGTTTCATACTTCGTTTATTCACAATGACTGTTTTCGCTTGTTCCACTTCTAATATAGGCATACCATAAATGGGAGAAGCTGGGTCTGTCTTAGCAGCAGGGTTTACTACATCATTGGCACCTAATATCAATACCACATCTGTAGTTTTAAATTCGTCATTGGCTTGCTCCATTTCTTGTAGCTTATCATAACTCACATCAGCTTCTGCTAACAACACGTTCATATGTCCAGGCATGCGTCCAGCCACCGGATGAATAGCATAACTAACATTCACGCCTTTTTCTTCCAATAATTTTTCTAACTCATGACAAACGTGTTGCGCCTGAGCTACGGCTAATCCATAACCAGGTACGATAATCACTTTATTTGCATAGCACATGCATACCGCAGCATCTGATAATGATATTTCTTTATAATTGCCCTGAGGACCTTTTGCAGTACCACCAGTTGATGCAGCGCCGCCAAATGAACCGATCAACACATTGGTCAGACTTCTGTTCATCGCCTTACACATCAGAATCGTCAATAATGTACCTGCTGCCCCAACAAGGATCCCTCCAGTAAGCATTACCTGATTATCATACAAAAAACCTCCACAAGCAGCAGCCACACCTGTAAAAGAATTCAGTAGTGAGATAACCACAGGCATATCTGCACCGCCAATTGGCAAAACAAATAAAACACCATAGACCAACGCAGCTGCTGCAATCACATAAAACAAATAGGTATTATCTGAATTCAAATTAAACACTAAGTAACCAGCAGTAATTAAAGTAGCTGCTAATAATACGAGATTAAAAATTTGCTGTCCGGGAAATGCAAAGTCTTTTATTTTTCCATTGAGTTTACCCCAAGCAATCATACTACCAGCAAAAGAGACTGTTCCGATAATCAATCCAAGAAAAATAGTAACATAAGTACCGATCGCACTCTCATAGATTTCCTGTGATGGAAAAATTGTCACATGCCAACCGGGAAGCTTTGCAATCGCATCCATAGTCTCTGAGATATGACCAAATTCATTTACAGAGATCAATGCAGCACAAGCTCCACCCATTCCATTGAATAGACTCACCATTTCGGGCATGGCAGTCATTTTTACCTTTTTAGCAGCCAGTACACCTACGATAGTCCCTAATATCAGCCCGCCGAAAATCCAGCTATAGTTACCCAACTTTTTACCCTCCTCCTCATACAAAAAGATGGTTCCGAAAATGGCAATGGCCATACCGACAGCCGCTACAAGATTACCTTTCCTTGCAGAATCGGGATGAGACAACATTTTCAGACCAATGATAAATGTCAGAGATCCGATGAGATAACAAACTGTGAGCAGACTTAATTCCATAGCATCTATTTTCTTACTGTTGACAAGAACAGTATTATTTTTTCTTTTTAAACATTTCCAGCATACGATCTGTCACTACAAAGCCTCCCACTACATTCAATGTACCTAAAACAACAGCTAAAAATCCAATAATTAATGCAGCATAATTACCTGGTTGTACTTTACCCATTACTATGATGGCTCCAATAATAACTACTCCATGTATTGCATTTGCACCACTCATTAAAGGTGTATGGAGCACACTCGGTACCCTGCCAATTACCTCAATACCTAAAAACACAGACAATATCACGATGTAAATAATTTCAATGTGAGATTGTATCCAGTTGAGTATTGTTTCCATGATTATAATTTGATTTTTTAATGCTTATTGAGTGAGTAGTCAGTAGTGAATAGTGAGTGAGTGTGTATACCATCCAAACTACTCACTACTGACTATTCACTACTCACTATTCAACACTCGCTCATTCACTATATTTCCTCCATGTGTGATACAGCATCCTTTAACAATATCATCTTCAAAATTCAATGTTACATTTCCTTCTTTATTGATAATGAGCTGCAAAAAATTCAGCACGTTTTTTCCATAAAGTTTACTGGCATCCCATGGCATATCTGCTGCCAAATTGCTATTACCCATGATGGTAATACCATTGTGCATAATGGTTGTATTATTTTGAGTAGCAAATACATTCCCACCTGTTGCAGCTGCGAGATCAATAACCACACTGCCGGGTCTCATACTATTCAACATGGTTTCGTTGATGAGTAATGGCGCTTTTTTTCCAGGTATCTGTGCAGTAGTAATGATGATATCAGATTTAGCAACTGATGCAGCTAATCTTTCCTGTTGGCGTTGTTTGTATTCTTCAGATTGTTCAACCGCATAACCTCCGGCTTTCGATGCATCTGCAGCACCTTCTACCTCTATGAATTTAGCCCCCAAGCTCATTACTTCTTCTTTCACTGCAGGTCTTGTATCAGACACTTCTACTACGGCTCCGAGCCTTCTTGCTGTAGCTATGGCTTGTAATCCTGCTACACCTGCGCCTATGATTAAAACCTTAGCAGGAGGAATACTTCCAGCCGCAGTCATAAACATAGGAAAGTAACGGGGTGAAAGTGTTGCCGCTAGTAATACTGCACGGTATCCTGCAATATTGGCCTGACTACTCAATACATCCATGCTTTGCGCACGGGTGGTTCGAGGTATCATGTCGAGACTAAATACTGTAATCATTTTCGAAGCCAGCTGCTTCATTAATGCCACATGAAACAAGGGTTGAAATACGCCTACCAGAATAGCCCCTGATTTTAGCAACATACTTTCTTCTGATGAAAGCGGATGAATCGTCAAAATAAGATCAGCTTGTTGTAAGATTTCTGTTCTCGCTTTAAGCAAAGCATTTTTTGTTGCATAGCTATCATCATCAGCAAAAGCTTGCGTTCCGGCAGCAACCTCGGTCCATACCGTAATTTGTTGCTTTGTTAACACTTCTGCCTGTTCAGGTAAGAGTGATACCCTTTTATCGTTTGTTTCATTGAGTATACCAAGAATCATGTTTCTAATATAAGCTTTTTTTCCAATTAAAGGCAATCGATTCTTGTTCCAACTCTAATAGTGAGATGAATGCTTGTATTAAGAAGTCATGATTAAAAACGGATACTCAGATTCTGTTTGACTTTAAATTCCTTGCGAAAGAAAACAAGTCCAATAAAGAATAGGTCAATTGCCAAGGTTACCCTAGGGTGTTGTCCTATCTCATTCCACGCTTCTTCCATTTCAGCGCTCATATGAATAGCATCAAAAACAAGAATGCTGTATTCATGCGTATGTTGCAGTAACTGGTGAAAATGACTGATAGTAGGTGCATAACGGTGGTCCCCATTTATGAATACAAAATCAATTCTAGGTTTATTTTCAAGCCAAGCTGGTAATGTATGATCAAAATCACCCTCGATGAGGCGAATATTTTTTATACCCAGTTTTTGAAAATTCTCTTTTGCTACAGCAGCTAAGGCAGTAGATCCTTCCATGGTAGTTAAAGTGGATGAAGGATTGGCCATCGCTAAATAAGAACTAGTAACTCCCAAAGAAGTACCTAATTCAAGCAAATATTCAGGTGCATAATGATCTATGATTCTGAAAAATAATTGTCCGAATTTGGCAGACTTCAATGTTGATTTTGCAATGCTAGCAACATCTGCTTGATTCGCGATTCCGGTTCTTGTCCCTACACTAGAATCTTCGATAGATAAAATACGCGTATCATTCAACATCAACTTTCGGAGATTTTCAATGGACTGATACGCATAAAAGAAACGATCATCATTTAAAACATTTTCTATGAAATCAAACACAAATGGAGAATGTACACCATGTCCTTTCCCATTTTGGGCTGTTATATAGTAATGCAGGTATTTACATGAAAGTTGAATGGACGAATACATAGATCAGGAAATTTTTTGATACCCTTTTTTCTTCCTTTTCTGAAAGGGCAGTTCCCGTAGCAACCAAAGTAAAGCATAAACAGCACAAAAAAGAGATAGATAATGGAGTACTTTAAAAAGTAAGTTATAATCATTCCACGATCCTGTACCTCCTGCATAAATGACTACTAATAAAATGATAGCCAACCAAGGTGTATTTCTGCATTTACGAATAAGAAATAACCAAGGAAGAATAATCATGCTCATCAATCTATAAAAAAATGCATCGGGTTCTACCGGTGGTAGATCATCTATTTTCATACCCGATTTTTTGATTAGCTCTTGCGCCAATTGCGCCATATCTATCAACTGTTGCACAAGAAAAACAGCATACAAAATTGTAATTAGACAAGTTACAGCAAGTAAGGCTTTTGCATACGCACGATAAGGAAATCGTTTCCACCAAGATAACAAGATCAAAAAAGGTGCAGTAACAGCAAATGCAATTTCAATAAAAGCCATGCTGTTCAATTTTAAGATCGCTCCCAGCGTTGAAAGGTAAAAGCAAATGCATGTTTAGTATCTGCGGGATAAGGTTCATCAAATACCAACTGCCAATCGTTAGAGAGCTCCGGAAAAAAAGTATCGGCCTCAGGCTCTGCCTGGACCCTCGTGAGGTATACTTTGTGTGCGATAGGCAAAGCCTCTTTATAAATCTCACCACCACCAGCTATAAAAACTTCTTTATAATCAGCTGATTTGGCAACGAATAATGCATCACTCAAAGAATGTACCACTACTATCCCATCAGGTTTCCAATCTCTTTGTCTTGTAATCACAATATTCAAACGACCTGGCAATGGCTTGCCTGATAATGATTCAAAAGTTTTTCTACCCATTACCACAGGCATCGCCCATGTAATCTTTTTAAAAAATTGAAGATCCTTGGGTAAATGCCACAACAATTGGTTGTTTTTACCAATGCCATTATTGGTAGCAGCTGCAACAATGAGAGAAATGACCATAACCAAAGATACACCAAGGCATGAATCTTTGATTTTTTGATCTGTGATTTCTTGATCGGTAAATGAAAATCAAGAAATCACACCTGCCTGTCGGCAGACAGGGATCAAAAATCAAAGATACCTTAAACGGCTACCGGGGCTTTGATATGCGGATGGCACTGATAATTTTCTAAGGTGAAGTCTTCAAACTGAAAACTGAAGATATCTTTCACTGATGAATTCAACTTCATTGTAGGTAAATCATATGGTGTTCTACTCAGTTGCAACTTGGCTTGTTCAATGTGATTGTTATAGAGATGTGCATCACCAAAACTGTGTACAAAATCACCGTATTGCAAATCACAAACTTGTGCAATCATCATAGTTAATAATGCATAAGAAGCAATATTGAAAGGCACTCCCAAAAATACATCTGCACTACGCTGGTATAACTGACAACTCAATTTTCCATCCGCCACATAAAATTGAAATAAGGTATGGCATGGCATCAAAGCCATTTTCGGGAGATCTGCCACATTCCAGGCGCTAATAATCAATCTCCTGCTATCTGGATTCTTTTTGATTTGTTGAATCAGATCAGATATCTGATCGGTAACAGTTCCATCAGCTCCTTCCCAGCTTCGCCATTGTTTTCCATAAACAGGTCCTAACTCTCCTTTTTCATCAGCCCACTCATTCCAAATACTCACGCCATGGTCATTCAGGTATTTGATATTGGTATCACCCTGTAAAAACCAAAGCAACTCATAAATGATACTTTTCAGGTGCAGCTTTTTGGTAGTAACCAACGGAAAGCCTTTTTGTAAATCGAACCTCATTTGATAACCGAAACAACTAATCGTACCGGTTCCTGTTCGATCCGTCTTTTGTGTTCCGTTCTCTAGAATATGCTGAAGTAACTGATGATATTGCTGCATGGACGCAAAATACGTCACGACAGACTATGTTATCCAGTAAAATTAGAAATGTTGAGAAGCTGTGAATTCTAGGCTGATTTTCTGCGTGCCAACTCTCTTTTAATCAATGATAATTCACGACCTGTTTGTCCACTTACACTGCTATTTTCCTGTGCACGACGCATCAAATAAGGAATAACGTCTCTAATAGGACCAAAAGGCAGGTATTTACTAACGCTAAATCCTTCTTTGGCAAGGTTAAATGTGATATTATCACTCATCCCATACAACTGAGAAAAATGTATATGTGGATGATTATGTGGTATATTTTTTTGATCTAATAATTCCGCTGCTAATAAATTACTGGCTTCATTATGAGAAGCAATGATGACAGCAATTTGATCTAACTGATCAATACAGTAACGTACAGCCAAATCATAATCTTTATCTGAAGCTTCTTTATCGGGTTGTATAGGAGAAGGATAGCCCATTTCTTTAGCTCTTGCCCGTTCTTTTTCCATGTACGCACCACGAACCAATTTAACTCCCAGCTTAAATCCTTTTTGTTGTGCAATCTGATGGGATAGTTTTAAGAAATGTAAACGATCGTGACGGTACAGTTGTATGGTGTTATAAACTACTACTTTTTCCTTGTTGAAAATCTCCATCATTTCCATGGTGAGCCTGTCAATAGGATCCTGTATCCAGCTTTCTTCTGCATCTACTAATACTCCGATATTTTTCTCAGCTGCAATCTCACAAATGGCATACATACGTTCACGAACCCTATCCCACTCATCAATTTCTACTTCGTGATCATGAATACCACTTCGTAAACGGGGAGCTTCATTGAGTGTTTGTAATAAAGCAAACCTAGCAAGTCCGGTAACTTTTATACTGATAAACGGAATATTCGTTTGTGTAGCAGCATAGTTGATCACACGAATAAATTCTTCAGTAGCATGATCAAAACTATCTTCCCCTTCTTTTCCTTCAACACCGTAATCTAAAATTACCTGAACACCATACTTACCTAACACTTCACCTACACCAGCTGTTTCTTCCAGCGTTTCTCCACCTACAAATTGTTTGAAAATAGTTTTTCGGATGATACCATGCACAGGTAATCCTGTTTTCATGATAAAGGGCGTTAGCCGCGTACCCAATTGTACAAACCAAGGATAACCCATGGTACTGAATAGGAATTTGGCACTTTTCAGTTCCTTGTTCGATTTATATTCGAAAGCATTCTTGGTGTTGTCAAAAGAAATATTCATTGCTAACATTCGTTCGTACTGCGAATATCGGTGCTGTAACGTTTAAAAAAAAGATTTTATACAGCAAAGGAAGAACAGACGATTAAATAGCCTGATGATTGAATGGCTGAAGCACCATTTCACTAACCACCCCACTGGCAGGCTGCTGGCAAAGAAACCATATGGCTTTGGCTGCTTCTTCAGCTACTACCATCTTATCGCGCTGTACCCGAAGATCAATGGTATCCCAGAAAGGACTATCCACACCTCCTAAAAAAAGATTCGTGATACGTATTTCTGTTCTCTTCAACTCCTCACGAATACTTTGCATCATGCCTACAAGTCCATATTTACTTGCACTATAGGCAGCAGCTCCTGCCATTGGCACTTTTCCCAGCACCCCAGGGATATGAATGATTAACCCCTTTTTAGCCTCTTTCATGGCTGGTAGGATCGCTTTGGTTACCCAAAAACTACCAATTAAATTCACTTGTAGCGTTTTGATAAAATCCTCTGTGGTAAGGGTATCCATCGACTTAATGATACCTATTCCTGCAGCATTGATAAGGATATCTACCGGACCATCTTGCTGAATAGCTGCGATGGTATCAAAGACGTCAGTTTCATTCGTTAAATCCAACAGGAATTGTCTGTTCGAAGGGATACCCGCCTGCTCACCAGCCGCTGCTAATTTATCCTGATTTCTTCCTGTTATGAATACAATAGCGCCTGAACCAGTCAGTAATTTGGCCAATCTCGTACCAATACCCCCTGATGCACCTATCAACAATACTTTTTTGCCTTTCAATGATTCCATAACAAGATTTTATGGGCTTATAAACAATAAGCAGCCCATTTTGTTTTGATAACAGTATGAATATCGAAATATCACTTCTCTTTCCACATCAATTATTCGAAAAAAACAAAGCACTTGCTGAAGGAAGAGAAGTGTACCTCATTGAGGAATTCCTTTTTTTTAACCAATATGCATTCCACAAACAAAAGCTCATTTTACATCGGGCTTCAATGAAAGCTTATGCGGATGTGTTAATCAAGAAAGGGTTTACCGTATCGTATATTTCTGCAACTGAGGCCAATGCTGATATCCGCACATGCATTCCTGCACTGGCAAAAAAAGGAATCGATACTATACATGTTACTGACCCAACAGATGAGTGGTTGATGAAACGATTACAAGATGCTTGTGAAAAAAATGACATACAGTTAGTATGCTATAACAACCCTAATTTCATCAACACACCACAAGAAATCAATGACTATTTTTCTGGTAAGAAAAGTTATTTCCAGACTGATTTTTATATCCAACAAAGAAAACAAAGAAATATTCTGTTAACAGATAAGGGACAAGCCTTAGGTGGCAAATGGACATTCGACACAGATAATCGAGAGAAATATCCCAAGAATACTCCTGAACCTCGTCAACCATTTCCTCCTATCAATAAATATGTAGAAGAAGCCATTCAATACATTCAAGAGAAATACCCTGATAATCCAGGTAAAGCAGGAAACCCTTTTGGTGATTCATCGCATTTTTATCCGATTACTCATTCCGAAGCACAAGAATGGTTAGACATCTTTTTGAAAGAACGATTTGCTTTGTTTGGTCCTTATGAAGACGCCATGGTGAAAGGCGCAACCATTTTACACCACAGCGTTCTTACCCCCATGTTGAATATTGGCTTACTAGATCCAAATATTATCATCAAATCTGCATTGGAAACAGGTAGTCAACAAAACATTCCTTTAAATTCTTTAGAAGGATTCATCAGACAGGTGCTGGGATGGCGTGAATTCATCAGAGCTGTTTATCAACGTGAGAATGTGACACAAAGAACACGTAACTATTGGGGCTTTACAAGAAAAATACCAGCATCATTCTGGACGGGCAATACAGGTATTGCGCCTGTTGATGATGTGATCAAAAAAGTATTGAAAAGTGGATATGCACATCATATTGAGCGTTTGATGATCTTAGGAAATTTTATGTTACTCTGCGAGTTTGATCCCGATGAAGTATATCGTTGGTTTATGGAACTCTTTATTGATTCCTATGATTGGGTAATGGTTCCGAATGTATATGGTATGACGCAATTTGCTGATGGAGGACTGATGACTACCAAACCCTATATCAGCGGTAGTAATTACATCATGAAAATGAGTGATTATGAAAAAGGGAGCTGGCAACAAGTGTGGGATGGATTGTTCTGGCGTTTTATGCATGTTCATCGAGATTTCTTTTTACAGAATCCTAGACTCGGAATGCTTGTTAAAACTTTTGATAAAATGAAAGAAGAAAAGAAACAGGAACATTTACAAACAGCCGAAACATTTCTGTCTTCTCTTGCTTAACCAATCCACAAAAATCAGTTATGCCAAAAAGACCCTGGAACCGAGTGAATTTGCCTGTTTACTCTATTTCAAGTACAGATGGAAATGGGAATTTCAACATGCATATCATTACTTATGCCAACCAGATCAGCATGAACCCAAAGCGCTTTGTTTGCTGCATTTATGAAGGCACTAAAACACTAGAGAATGTAATTACCCATCAGCAGTTTGTTTTACAACTGCTGTCTGAAAAACAGTACCGACTAGTTGACTTATTAGGTAAAAAATCAGGGCATCAAACTAATAAAATAGAGCGATTAGAGAAAAGAAAACTCATTACAGAATGGAATGGATTTCCTGTTTTAAAAGATGCATTAGCTGTGATGTTATTAAATGCTATCAGCAGTTTTCCGGGTGGGGATCACACTGGTTTTCTGTGTGATGTAACACAATATAAAAACCTCAATGAAGGACACCCATTAACACTGGACACCCTCAGAGCTCACAAATTGATTAGAATATGAGTCATCAAGAATTTCCAACACAGTTATCCGCTATTCAAGAACGAATTACAAAAATCAATCCCCTTGCATATGCCAAAACAAGAAATTTCTTAACTGGTGCCGTTACGAGATTATCGCCTTATTTATCAAGAGGTGTCATTTCTTTATCACAAATTCAATCATCTGTTTTAGATCGATATTCTGTATATCAATCAGAAAAGTTATTACAGGAACTGGCTTGGCGAGAATATTACCAACGAGTATGGCAAGCAAAAGGGGATCTCATCTTTTCAGACCTTAAACAAGAGCAGCCTCAAATCAATCATTTTCAAATGCCTACAGCTGTTTTGAAAGCTACAACAGGCATACAAGCGATTGATGAGGGTATTGAAAATTTATATACAACCGGTTATATGCACAATCACCTTCGCATGTATACATCGATGTTGAGTTGTAATATCGGAAAAGCTCATTGGTTATTACCATCGCAGTGGATGTATTATCATTTATTAGATGGAGACCTTGCTAGCAATGCTTTGAGTTGGCAATGGGTAGCAGGAAGTTTTAGTAGTAAAAAATATGTAGCGAATCAAGAAAACATTAATAAGTATACTGGAACTAATCAAATGCATACATTTCTTTCGGTAGCCTATGACATGTTTGAACAGATGACCGTACCCGAGATACTAAAAGAAAAAAATACGCTATCCTTATCAACTGATTTACCTGAATCAGATTGGATTGATCCGGAAGAAAAGAAAGTATTTATTTATAATAGTTATCAACTAGATCCCGAATGGCATGTAGGAGAAACCGGACAAAGAATTCTTTTATTAGAGCCTTCGCATTTTGAGAAATATCCAGTAAGCCAAAACGTGTTATCATTTATCATCGATCTGGCAAAACAAAATATTCCAACCATAAAAGTATTTGCAGGATCATTTAAAGAGTTAAACGAAAGACTTTCTGATGACGCAACAATATATTATAAAGAACATCCGCTAACCCAACATTATAAAGGAATTCAAGAACCTAGAAAATGGATGTTCCCTGAAGTAACGGGGTACTACCCTTCATTCTTTGCTTATTGGAAGAAATGTGAAAAGTATTTGCGATAATTTCAGAAATTCGCGAATGACCATTACACAAACAGAGATTTATAAGTATTCGATTCCTATGGTGCCCTTTACAATTGCTACCGGCACCATGCATTATGCGCAGAATATTTTCATTAGAATACATACTAGTGAAGGCATTACTGGCGTGGGTGAGTGTTCTGCATTTCCCATGATAGCTGCTGAAACACAAGCTACATGCTTTGAAATGGCAAAAGATTTTGCCAGACTTTGGAAGGGCAAAAATCCATTGTCAATGGATGAAAGACTCAATGAATTGGATCTTTTCACTGCTGGTAACTATACCGCCAAAAGTGCTTTCGATCTTGCCTTATACGATATCGCTGCAAAGCATGCTCAACAGCCACTTTACCAATTTTTAGGAGGCCAGCAGAAAAAAATTGAAAGTGATCTTACCATTGGCATTTCAGATCCTGAAACAATGGCTCAGACTGCTCTTTCCTTCAAGGATAAGGGCGTGAATATGATCAAAGTGAAACTGGGTAAAGATGTTACCACTGATATAGAGCGCATCAAAAAAATAAGAACTGCTATTGGTGATACTATAATCCTTAGAATTGATGCGAATCAGGGTTGGTCTTTTGATGATGCAGTTACAGCATTGACTTCCATGGGTCAATATCATATCCAGTTCTGTGAACAGCCTATGCGTAAATGGAATGATCACCTGTTACCTGAGCTATGTAAAATAGCTCCAATACCCATTATGGCAGATGAAAGCGTGTTCACACATCATGATGCGGCAAGAATAATTAGAAACAATGCTTGTCATTATATCAATATTAAATTTGCCAAAAGTGGTGGTATTAGAGAAGCGATACGTATCAATGAAATAGCAGAACAGCACGATATTCAATGTATGCTGGGAGGCATGTTAGAAAGTAGAGTGGCTCTTACAGCTAAAGTTCATTTTGCGATGGCCACTAACAATATCAAATTCTATGACTTGGATACTTGTTTACTCGGACACAAAGAAGATCCTGTAAAAGGTGGCGTAACTTATGCCGGTATGGAATTACAACTAACTGATGCCTACGGTATTGGTGCTGATGTTGATGATCAATATCTATCAAAGTTAGAACACATCATTATTTAACAATATCATACTTCTAAAGTCATTGTCCTTCTTTTAGTACTCAGCCATCTCCCTTATCTTTGCCGAAATTTAAACAACCATGGAAGGGAAAAAAGTGAGTGAGAGTTTTACCATCATGAATGAATTGGTACTCCCGAATGATACCAATACTTTCGGAAATCTGATGGGTGGACGTTTGATGTACTGGATGGATATTGCTGCGGGTATCGCTGCCGGTAGACATTGTAATACCCCTAGCATGACCGCATCTGTAGATAACTTAAGTTTTAAGAATCCTATCAAGCTGGGTAATGTGGTACATATTGAAGCAAAGGTTTGTCGCGCATTCAATACTTCGATGGAAATCCATATAAAAGTTTGGGGGGAAGACTTATTACATCAATATAAATATGAGAGCAATGAAGCATTCTTCACCTTCGTTGCATTGGATCCCAATGGAAAACCAAGAAAAGTTCCTGAATTGATTCCGGAGACCGATGAAGAGCGGAAACTATTTGATGGGGCCTTGCGTAGAAGGCAAATTCGACTCATATTGGCGGGTAAAATGAAACCCGATGATGCCAATGAGTTGAAGGCCTTGTTTATGCCTGTAGTTAAGTAGTAAGATTTATTGCTACCCTTATATTATACATATCTATAATTTCTACCTTAGAATCTTCAAATTTTCCCCGAGAAAATACGCTTTACCTATTTATGGGTATTGTCAAGCCTTGTACAGCCTATATCTTAGTATATTGAAGTAATTATCAGCCTAATAGTGTGTTGTAAATAGGTATCATTAATGATGCTAATGTATATTTACGTCTCACATTTGAGTAAGCAATGGAAATATTAAACAAATACATTTACGACCCGGAGTTAGATCTATTAGGGAAGGGCGGTTTTGCAACAGTTTACAAAGCATATGACAAGGTTTTAGAAATGCCTGTTGCACTAAAGTTTTTTCATCCCCAGGATCAGGCCAATAAGTACACCATCATCAATGAAATTAAGCGAGCCATTATATTGGCACATCCCAATATTGTAAAATATTATGGGGTAGAAACGTTGACGAATAAGAACTTTCATGGTCAAGAAGAAGAAGTACAGATTGGCGTAATGGAGTTTGTACAGGAAGGTCAGCTTAAGACCTTTATGACACAGAATCCGCTTTCATCTGATCAACTAAAAAAGTTATTGATCGATATTCTTGAAGGGTTAAGGTATTTGCATAGTGAGGGTATCATTCACCGCGATATCAAACCGCAGAATATTTTATTAGGACGCGATAAACAAAATCGTTTGGTAGCCAAAATCGCGGATTTTGGTATCAGTAAAAATGCAGACTCCAATCAAGCCAGTGCTTCCATACTGCTTGGTACCATTGAATACATGGCACCAGAACAATTCAATCCTGAGCGATATGGTATCAATAAAAAGATTTCCTACAACGTAGATATCTGGGCATTTGGTGTTACTGCGTATTATCTACTCACAGGAAACTTACTCTTTGGATCAAGATCAGGAGATACTTCTGCAGCACAAATGATTTCAAAAATCGTTAGTGCAGAAGGTATGGAAGAACGCATCAATAAAATTGATGAGCCTTTTAGAAGTGTATTATTAAAATGTATCGTACCAGATGCCAATCAGAGAACCAATGATATTGGAGAGCTGATAGCGGTATTAAAAGGAGAAACATATTCAAAGCCTACCGAAAGTTATGCTGCTCCAACAAGTGCGCCACTAACTCATTTTTCAAATAGCACACACACAGAGGTCTCTGATGATCACACCATGGAGATCAATACAAAAACAGAGCCGGAGGTTAAACCCAAAAAGCAACCAGCTAAAAAGAAAGCTGCTTCTCCTCCCCCTGCACCAGTTCAGATTCCGGAAGATGATAGCACTAGAGAAATTCAAGTGCCTGGCAATATTGACAGTATCAACTCACTAGAATCTGAATTTGAAGAAGGAAAAAAGAAATCATATAAAGGATTAATCATAGCAGTCATCGTTCTCGTGTTAGCGGGAGGTGGATATTGGGCGTACAGCAGCTTTTTATCACCAAAAGCAACAACCGAGATTGCTAGTCCCACAGATCTTTTACTCGACAAGTACAGTACTTCTTTAAAAGAAATTACGGGTGGACAATTCAACATGGGAACCAATGATCCTAAGCGCAATCTAGATGGACCAGAGCATGTGGTGAGAGTGAGTAATTTTATGATCAATGCATTCGAAGTAACACAGAGAGATTGGAATACGGTAATGAAGGATAAGCGATACAAGGATACGAGCTTAGGGGATTATCCGGCTGATAGTATTTCTTGGGATGATGCAAAGGCTTACATCACTGCATTAAATAAACTATTAGCTACTGCAAAAGCCAAGGGTAAGACATACCCGATTAAACAATTCAGATTACCATCTGATGCAGAGTGGGAATATGCTTGTCTTTACCAGCGAGTACCTGGTGAAACAGCTGTATTAGATGAAATTGCCTGGTTCGCTACTAACTCTGGCAATAAAACACATCCCGTGGGTACAAAAAAAGCAGATAAAAACGGGCTATATGATATGCTTGGTAATGTATATGAGTGGTGTGAAAATTGGTATGGTGCTTATTTAACAGAGCCCGAACAACAAGGTAAAGTATTAAGAGGTGGAGATTATAAAATAGACCCATTCTTTGTTCATGAGAAAGCTAGAAATGCGGAAGTGGTGAATAAGCGAAATAAGAATATCGGGTTTAGATTGGCAGCAGATAAAGAACCAGTAACTACAGAATAAATTTCAACATTAACTAAAGTTCAGAAAGCTGAATTTTACTAAGACTAACTTTATGAGCATAAGAGCATTTTCGTTGAATAAAATCGGTGGCAGAAAAAATGTAGAAGATGCCATCATGCCAAAATCATTTAATGCGCAGCAACCAAAGCTGTTCATTGTATGTGATGGTGTTGGTGGTAGCAGTTTTGGAGAAGTTGCTTCAGAACTAGCAACAAAAAGTTACTATGAAACATTTGCTCCGGCTAATATCCAATCTGAATCTGAATTTAAAAACCTCTTAAATGAGTCTTTAAAACTTTTTCAGCAAAGGGTATCTAATTTCATTGAAGAGAATCCATCAGCCGCTAATACCAGCACTACTCTTACGCTCTTAATATTATCAAAAGATAAAGCATACTTAGCTTGGTGTGGCGACAGTAAAATCTTCCATTTACGAAATGGTATGCCGATCTATAAGACACAAGATCATTCGCTAGTAGCGGAATTAGTAGCACAAGGTGTTATTACAGAAGCCGAAGCTGAAACACATCCACAAAGAAATATCATCACAAGAAGTCTAAACGCAAATACAAAAACGACTGATGTATCAACAGTGATTCTCAATGATATCAAAAAGGAAGACTGGTTTTTGCTTTGTACGGATGGACTAATGGAGCAATTCACTGAATCTATGTTCCCCGCTATTCTTGGAAAGTTTAATGCCAGCACCAATTACAGTGAGATAATAGATAAGATCTGTTACGGAAAAACTAAAGACAATTATTCAATGTATCTCGTATATATCAACGGTACTCCTGCTAAAAGCGGATCAAAAATGATGCTTTTGCTGATTGTACTATTGATATTAAGTGTCGGAGGATGGTTCGCGTATAGTCAATGGTTTAATACATTTGAAGAAGTAACGCCTTCTTCTTTGGAAGAACCGGAAGTAAAATCAATCATGATGGAGAGACCAGCAAATACCGATACCAGTACAAGTGACTCAAGTAAAACACCAGTAAAGGACTCTATCAAATAAACACCAAAATTCAATTCTATGCCAGTTGATACCGCAGCATAT
>VFQN01004378.1_pt1 | contig 18711 bp, 28 predicted proteins | sample 3512371 | NCBI WGS metagenome assembly VFQN01 (sample SAMN10412370, study PRJNA504923) | tailings metagenome | isolation source: Replicate 2 from Balatoc abandoned mine | place: Philippines: Itogon, Benguet | collected 2017-08-28 | reverse complement strand
CCGCCGGTGGACTAGGGATGTGGTCTATCCCGAAATCCCCTGACCTTTGACCTTTGACCTCTGGGGGCGTTGACATCTACGGCATACTGTACTGGCACTAGGCCACTAGCTAGCTACCGTTTGCTGGACCATCGGCCTGTGTGGCGTGTGGGCGAGACACTGAAAAGCGGTACTGTACGGCAATATGGCAACCATGGCGCAACTACAACGAGGCACGTGGCAGGCAGGCAACCCAGCACGCCGGTGCCGTGTGACCAAGCAAGCACAGCCTGCAATTGCTTGCAACATTCAAGCAACTTCCTTGCATCCTACTTTCATGCCGCAAAGATTATTGATGCATGTCCACAGAGCAGACATTTTTGAAGCGTCCTCAAAACTGCCGCAGCCTGCATTGCGCCAGCAAGCGCCTGTACCCTAAGGCCCGGAGCCTACTCGGTCGCGTCCCAAATCACACTGCGCCCGTAGAAGCCCTGGCACGGTGTGTCGGTGCCCCATGCCGCGGGCACTGCCGTCCTCAGCAGGTTCCTTGCTCCCACCGGCACAGCCCCGCGCAGGCAGTAAATGTAGCCGCCACCAGCCCCACCGCCGCCGCCAATGCCGCCGCCGCCGCCGCCAACACCGCTGCTGCCGTCAACACCGCTGCCGCCATCAGCGGCACTGCTGCTGCCGGTCGAGCTGCCAAGGCTGCTGCCGCCGCCGCCATCGGTGGTGCTGCTTCCGGCTGCGGGGCTGCCGCTGCCACCGTCGATACTGCCACTGCTGGCTCCACCTGTAACGGGAGCGCGGGTGGAGGGCCTTGCAGTGCTTGCGGGCTGGGCGGCAGGGGGTCTGGTGGTCCCAGCCGAGCCCGGGCCCCCGCCGGTTGTGCTGGTATTGGTGCTGCTGGTGTTGAGCGGGCCCCGGAAGATGGAGAAGCCGGAGCAGCTGTCCTCCATAGACTCGCACAGCGCAGCAATCTGGGTGAGGTTCAGAGGTCCAGCGCCAGCGCCAGCGCCAGCAGCACCGCCGGTAGTGGTATTAGTGGTGGAAGGGCTGGTCTGGGAACTATTAACCGAGATACCTGCGGTCGGGGATGTCGCGCCGCCTGTAGCGCCATCCGTTCTGCCGCCTGTTGTGCCAGGCATGCCGCCAGCTGTTGCACCATTGGCGGTGCCTGCTGTACCCCCGGCCATGGTGCCGCCGTTCTGTGGGCCGGTTGCGCTGCCAGCTGTTGTTGCAGGTGTGGTGGCGGTCGCAGAGCCGGCGGGCGGGCCCGTGGTGGCACCGGCTGCTGTTCCAGTAGTGGTGCCTGCAGTGCCAGCCGTAACGGTACCGGTAGTATCGGTTGCACCGGGAGTACCGGTGGCGCCGCCCGCACCTGCACTTGTGGGGCCGTCTCTTCCCGCACCGGTGGTACCGGTAACGCCCGTACCGGAGGTGCCGGGTGCACCGGAAATACCGGTACTGCCGCTTGCACCAGAAGTGCCGGCGGTACTGCCGACCGCACCAGTGGTGGCACCAGCGGCAACGCCGGCTGCTCCCGTACCGGCTGCGGTGTTCCTGGCACGCCCTGGGCTGCTGATCGCGCCCCCAGCGGCGTTGCCTGTGGTGTTGCCCGCGACACCCATATTCCCTGCGCCGCCGCTGCTGCCAGTGGTGGTGTTGGTTGCTGTGGCGGTGGAACTGCTGGTGGCGTTGCTTGGCGGCGGGATGGCGGGGCCGCACTGGAGGGTCTCCACGGAGGCGGGCAGGTCGTGCTGCTCGTAGAAGGTGAAGCCAGGTAGGTAAGTGCAGCTGTGCGGGTTGCTGTCTGAGGTGTGGTAAAAAAAGGGGGCAGCAGGGGTGTGTAGCGTGACCGCTGTGCGCCCAGCAGGTGGGAGGCCGGCGTGTCGGTGGGGTGATATGGGCCGTACGTGATGCAATGAGAGCGAGATGCCGTGGACACTTGGACACGGCCTTCTGTGCTACGTGGCGCGTACGGTAGTGTGCGGATGCAGACTACCGTACCAGCCTAGCGCTTCAGGCGGCACTTACTGGTGGTTTTGACGTAGATGCCTTGGCAGGCTCTGCCCGTGTCCCACCAGTCGGGAGTGGCGAGCGAGGTCCAGTTCACGTAGTACTGTGCGGCGGCAGAGCAGCATGGACGGACGGAGGTTGCAACAAGCGAGTGGAAATTGCAAGCGGAACAGGCGCAAATAGCAGCGCTTTGGTTCCCTGCAAGGCATGCACACTAGCTAGCCCCAAAAGTCTGAACAGATGTGATGCTGCTGCAACTCCAGTGCCTGAGAGCTGTGGACTAGCGGTGTAAGAGAGCAAGCAGCAGGGCCTTTGTGCGAAAGTGTGTCTGCAACTGGGTCAAGCACCTGCCGTAAACGTGCACGTGGCCTGGGCGCGCCCTGCAGCACTAGCTGCCCCCTTCGCCCGTATGCGTTGTTGTACGGTAAATACCTTGAGGCAGAAGCCGCCACCGGTGCCGCCCCACAGCGTCACTGCCTCGCAGTGCCGCACAGCGCTGCACAGCGCAATGGTGTCCTCCTGGGTGAGCAGGCCGTTGGGGTAGGTGGACCCGCACATGATGTCATTGTGGGGCGTCTCCAGGTTGGTGTACCGCTTGTAGCCGCCGGCGTCCGGGCACACCTCGCCATCGCTGATGGTGCCATCTTTGGGAAAAGGCAGCGCGGGTAAGCAGGTGGAAGCACACGGGTTAACATATAGAACGTGTGAGCGTACTGTCCAATGTGGGTTCCGCGGAATGCGTTTCGGGGGCCGGCCTGCTTGGCAGGTAGGTTGCCAGAGAGCCTGGCTGGCCTACGTAGCTAGATAGGATACTTGGAGCATGTAACAGAAGCGCAGTGGCTGGCAGGCAACTGTGGTCGCTGCGCTTCCAGTATGCTAGCTACTGGAAGCTAGCCACAAGGTTGCAAGGGCACCAGAATGCACGAGCAAGGATGTTTTCTAGTAGCTGCGTGCAGCAGGCAGGGCGATCCCATGCAGTATTCATGCAGCTAGCACGCAGGCTGGTACCTGGACCGTGGGCCCGCACTGGCCCGCACGAGGCACGACGCCCAGAACCGTCATTAATGACACCTCACCTGGCTGAGCTGATGAACGAGTCACCAGTAGGGCGGCAGCTAGGGACAATGCCGCTTGCAGCGTGCGCCAGCGGCGCTCCGCCTTAGTGCCACCCATCCGTGTGTTTCTTTCCGATAACATAACAAATTGAGCCTGCGTTGCGCTTGGTCTGCGCCTTATGGTACGGAAGTAATTTCGGGAGACTTTATGCTTGTCTGCAATAAATATTTGTGTGTGCTCAACCCCGAGACTGCACCACCGTGGTGGGAAGCATGGCAAGCTGGCGTTACGGGATACCAACCGACGTAGGGCACCGAGCGAACCTTGTACTGGTACACATAACAGCACACTACAGCGTACAAGGCACGCAGTCTAATTAAGATAGTTTAAAAAAGAGGTTATAAAAGCGTTGCAGGGTGGAGAGTGCAAGGGCTGTATCAGTTTGCGCTTAAAGAGACTGGGCGTTGCTGACGACCCAAGGGTCATTGGGGCCGAACGGTTGAGACCTGAGACGTCCACCCGATGATGCTCCAAACCGCCCTGCGGATTCCCGTCCTTGGACTTCGTACTGTTTGATGCATGCTGTGACGTATAGGTAGGTGCATGCCCGTGCATGCTGCATGGCATCAGCCTTGTTGTTGCTCGAAATGCCCAATTGCCCAGTCAGGCGACGCAAATCCCTGCTTTTGGCACAGAGGTGTGGGCCGCCCAATGGGCAGGGGGTTGTACGTAGTGCACATGCCCCTACGTACGTTTTTGCGTTGCCTTACAGCCTTTACGTACCTCTTACTTGATCACCCGCAATATCTAGTGCCTGGTAGATTCCCGTTCGTTTAAAATAACACCTGCATGCGGGCATAGTCTTAGTGCTCCAGCCCTATTAAGCCATCCTGGGTAAGCCTTGCCACCTGTGTCGTCAGTAGCACAACGGACACCTACACACTTTATCACTATGGCGAACCCAAGTAACAGTGCCGCCAGGCAAGCAGTCCTAGCTTGGAGCAGTACCCATTTCGCACCCCTTGCTACGCCCGGTACCGTACACGTTGGTTGATCACGAGGACCAACAGCAGCACATAGTTACATACGGGAGATCTCGACTACAGGGTCCTTGCGGTAGTCAACGCAACGACGTCAGGCGTCAATCCGACCGTACTCAAAATGCCCCTCCATGCCGTTTTGTGCACCTGAGAACACAGGCAGGCACTCAAGCTACGGTTGCCTACCATCCGATTAAGGTTGAGGTTCACGCTTCACGCTGAGGCACACAAAACCTGCAAGCCAACGAGCACAGTAGGCGTCAAGCACCGCTGTTTTTGACTGTGAAAGCCCTCAAACAACGCGTATGATCAAATCACTACCAGTCACCAGTGACACACATGACGCGCCATGCTGAAAGAAGCAACCACAACACCCCGCAGCGACTGCCCGCCAGCACGTGCTCTTTTCCACGGTCCTAAGCCGCAACAGCGCCTAAACAAACAGCACGCGGCGATTGTAGATACGCCGGGGAACTGCAAAAATGGCATCTGATGTAGCCACGACTCAGGTCCTCACAATCTAGAGCCTTGGTGCGGCGCACCGTGACCCCAAAACCGCAGGCCATTGGTGCGGCGCACCATGACGGAGGACAGACCACGAGTCCACACATGACTGTCTCTTATGCACAACGCGCTTGAGGCAGCTCGCTTGTTGTCGTTATGTTTGGATGCAAAACCGTCAGCTGGGCCCGATTGGGATCGGTGCCGACATGCCCAGACCATGCCATACCCGTACTACAAAAAAACTACCGTAATGCGGCACGCTCCCATGCCCTTTTCCTCGCCAATTCCTAACAGAGCAACATAACCCGAGGACAACGTAAACGACATAAATGTACAAGCGGACATGAGCGCTTGGCCTGACTGGTGACACCAAGGCACGCTCCAGACTGTTCGCCAGCTAGCCAGACGAAAGGGCACATGTGGAAAGCTCTACATTGCGCTAGGCAATGTAGCGACCTCTCCAGCGCCTTGATCTCAACGATTGTAAAGCACCCAAACCCTCCGAGGTGACCCCGCACACGTCACCTGGTTCAAGAATAATTGAAATGCACCAACTGGACGAATGCTCGATCATGTCCACACTCTTGCTCTGCTCAGACCATTGACCGAAGGGGCCGAGACACCAGGTGCTCTCGCACACGCCCCTGATCCCTTGCAGTTACTCATTATCGCCATTCCCTCCGCGTGCCGGCCCAAAGCCCTGGGCACGGACTGCCAAAGACCGTGTCACTGACAATGCGTCCATTGCTGACGCGCTGCTCAACTACTGGGATAGCCTACGCAAATCATCACACTTCACGTGCCTCAACAGTGCATGCACACGGCACAGGCACCTCGCCTGATCCTCTGCTTTTTTTTTGACAGGTCACCCAACTTCCGGCGCTCCCTCCCGAATACGCACACTCGACGGTAGACAGCCCTCACGTAGGACAAGCGTCGCCACGATAGTGGGGCACGTTTATGCTCAGCGCTCTGCGAAGACCACATGCGCCACTCTTGGCCCCAAGGCGACCACAACAGCAGGTATGAAATGCACAAAAACGAGTGGCCCCTCACCCACAGCTCCGTCGCAATGCCGCGCATTGGGGGACACAACAACAACTCTGGGCAGCACCGAGCCCTGCGCCCGCCTTTTGAGCCGGTGTCCACACCTCGTCGACCACAAACCAGGGTACGGTTCTGTACCCAAGCCAAAACAAACCAAGCCGAGCCATCGGCCCCAAACCAGGCATCGCCAAGGCACACGAGGGGCAGGCTGCACCCTGAGCCCCTCCGCCCAGGCAGGCCTCATCGGATTTCTTTATATCTCTTGGACAGCCCTCAGTACTTGCGGGCTAACCAAGTCAGCCTCAGTCGTCCGTCATTACTGAGCATAATTTGCACTTGGCCCCTGGTCCGCTGGTGTGCCACCGTCAACCCCGGGTGGCGAGGCATGCCTCAGTGGCCCCAGCCGCGCGCGATTCTTGAGACGCCGCCCCGTGCGTTGCCGTCCTCGATATGTGACCTGATCCCAAGCGGCAGGAACCAAACGTGGCCGCACATCCCGCAAGGAGGTAGAGCCAACGCACCCCAGGCGCTGAAGCCTAAGCCTCAGCCTAGCTCCTGTGCACGCTAACCTTGCCCCACTCAGTGGCCCCACTTGCGCACCCAATGCCGCCCCAGCACCGTCCAGCTGCTCGACTTTTACCCACCGCCTGCACTTCCACCACCGCCAGCACCGCCATGGCCACACCCACCAGCGCCGCCGCCTCACAGCACCCGCGTGTTGTAGGAGCGGCAGTGCGGGCACGAGTGGTACACGAAGTGGAAGGGCGCGAAGCCCATCTTGCCGCAGTCGTTGCACAGCACCTGGTGGGTAGGCAAGGGCCGGGGGCGGCGGCAGCACGTGATAAGCTACCTGGTCGAAGGGCCACTCGTGTAAGAGGTCGAAGGGCCACTCGTGTAAGACTACACGACCTGTACAGACCAGAAGTGTCACGTTGACACTGTGGGGCGTGGGCCCGTACAACTGTACTGCTTGCGTTGGCATCCCTGCATTACAGATGCATACGGACGGGACTCTTACCTGCTGCATGCGCGCTCGAACTCGTATGCAGCTCAAAACCTTAGTCGTGCCACTGCAAGGCATGCCCAAATACGTAGATGTGGACGTGCATGCAGCACGACCCATCACCACACCTGCTGCATGCGCCCCGAGTACTCTGGCGGCAGCCGCTCCGCCGCCAGCAGCGAGTCGAGCATCTGGAAGTACACCGACATGTCGCCCACCGACTTGCAGCACAGCGGGCACGTGTAGTTGTAGCGCGTGTAGGTGAGGAAGCAGGTGCTGTGCATGAAGTGCCCGCACGGCAGCTCCTGCAGGTTAGGGATGTGGGTGCGGGACAAAACACACACACGAGTCAGGACGGCTTCCACTGCGTTGCCCTGGCCGTGTTATGTCCTCTTCGTGAAGGCATGCGAACTACCCGCATGATAGGCCTCGATAAAGAACAAGGCTGCTCCGCCTGGACACAAACTGCGCCCGGGCTAGCGGCGGTCTGCCCAAGCCCGCCATACATCCGCCCGACAGCCAAGGCGACAGCCCACCACCATACACTGGTCCCCCGCCGAACAAAATCCACAAGTGTAATTCCTTCGCTCACCTTGATGGGCTGGCTGCTGTCGAACAGCGCCTCGTGGCACACGGGGCAGTTGCCCTCGATGCACTTCTCGCGGCACTTGTGCGTGGAGAAGAGGCTGAGGCTCATGCAGGCGTTGCAGTTCATGCAGTGGAAGAAGTCCACGCCCAGGCCGCGGCCGCGCCTATGTACGGCAAGTGTACGGCAGGGGCGGGATCAGTCACGGTGTACGACAGCACGTGGACCGTCAGGTTCACGTTCGTAGGAGCGCACATAGTCAACGACGTGTTGCGCGCTATTACAGAATGCGATGATTTCTCAGGATGATGTCCCTGGCACAGGGCCCTCACCTGCACACGTTGCAGAAGGGGCAGTGGTAGATGTGCTTGCCCGGCTCGTCGTCGAACAGGTGGCAGATGTTGCAGAAGTAGCGCGACATGGACGTGCCGCAGCCCGCGCAGGCGCCCGCCACCGGCTGCCGCAGGCCGCACAGCATGCAGCGCATCTCGCTGACGGCGTAGCGGTCCATGCGGTGGTCGCACGCCTCGTCGTGGCACAGCCTGGCGCCGCAGGGGTGAGGAAAGGGAAGCAAAAGTGGGGGTCAGAAAGTCAGTGGTACGGTAGCGGCTTGCAGGGATGCGTAGCGGTCCACGCCTCATCATAGCACAGCCTGTGGACGTGGCAATGAGACGAGGGAAGCGAGAGGAAGGTAAGGCAGCACCAGGGCGACAGCTTCGGTGCGTCGAATCAATACTTTGCGTGCAAACGTAGCAGCGTCCTGGACGCAGAGGCCAAGGGCGGTAGCTGTGTTAATAGTAGGGGGGAAGCACCCGGGTGCTAGCGCTCGCACCTGCATGTGTGGATCTGCCCGCAGCACGGCGCCACCAGCTGGCACTTGCGCTGGTAGTGCCGGCAGCCCAGCACGCCCGCCGCCTCGTTGTGGTACGTGCGGATGGACGCCGGGAAAGCAGCCGCGCCCTCCCCCACCTGCTGCTGCTGCTGCATGGCGGCCGCCACCGCCGCCTCTGCTGGCTGCGCCGCGGCGGTTATCGCGGTGGCGGCGGCGGTAGCCGCGTGGTGCTGACAAGCGCCTCCGCCGGTGCTGCTGCTGGGCGCGGAGACGCCGCCGGCGCTGCTGCTGGGGCCGCTGCCGGCAGCGGCCGCGCCCATCCTGCGCTGCTGCGCCACGATGTACTTGGAGACCATGATGTTCTGCATCAGGTAGGCCTTGCGCTCCGGCTCCAGGGAGGAGTCGTTGGACACTCTGCGGGATGGGACGACAACAGGACACAGGTGCAATCAGCGCCGGGATGAGGCATGCAGGCGGGCAAGGTCTGCATCATGCTTTGCCTTCCATTGCTTATTCCAGATACCCAGACACCCGTATGCACGGCCAACCCGTCCAACGGTGACCCCTCGAGCGGCAAGGTTTGCGAGCTAGAACCAACGACATGGTTCGGCTCAGACAACGCCCACCTGTGAATGGCTGCCTCCAGCTGCTGCTGGTTCATGCGGAAGATGTCCTCCCATCCGGGCCGGAAGGAGGTGCTGTCGGCCAGCGAGGAGCCGGAGCCCCCGCCAGCTGCGGCATGCGGGCTGCAGGAGGCCCCGCGGACACCGCTGGAGCCGTGCTCCCCACCTGAAGCGGGCGACGGGTCACAGGTGTAAGACAGTGTGCCGCAGATTACGACATGCGTCGGCTGATGACACCGTGCATGCTTGCCTTGGCGGCCGGCGGATACCAATGTTGCGCAAGTACACCCTTGGCTGGCGCTACCCTGCAGCCAGGCGCTAAGCAACGGCTTCAATCCTGGACAACAGGTCGCAACCCACCTGCCAGGTACTCCGCCACCTGCTGCAGCGGACGGTTCACGTTGTGCAGGTCTTGCTGGTGCTGGTGCTGCTGATGGTGCCCGGGCACGGCAGCCGTGTCGTCCACACAGCCGCACGCGGCAAGCTGCTCAGCGCCGGAGGCTCCGCCGTCGCTGCTGCGCGGGGCACCCGCCGCCGCTGCCGGGCCGCCAGGGCCGCCGGGGCCCCCGGCGCCTGCCTGGACTGCTTCCAACCACTGATCAAACATGGTGTTGCGCGTGGCCTCACGCAGCGAGTCCATCATGGCCTCCTTCTCCTCGGCGCTGAACGTCTCTGCAATGCACACATGGCGGTACAGTAGTTTGTTACAATGCACACTGCAGAAGGGAGAGCTACATTTGGCCAGCCACTTGTCGGACGTGCCGTCGGATGGCAATGCGCTACTGGGTGTGCCATGCTGCTCCTTGGCCCGTCGCCAGCCCGCACTTGCACGTCCTCCAACCTACCTGACACCCAGGGCAGCAGCGCCTGCAGCACTTGCGCTCCCGTGCGGCCGATGATGACCCCCACCAGGTACTGCTGCTCCTCGCGGCTGAAGTGCTCCGAAAACAGCGGCCACAGCTCGCTCTCCTCACTGCAAAGGGATGTCAACAACAGCTGGGTGCAGGAGAAAATGTGCAAGCCACTAGCAACAGGACGGCAGGAGCACGCACGTTTCGCCTCCCACACGCTTGGCATGGCCTTTCGGTTCAGGGGCTTAAACCGGCCCTGCAGTCACTAATGCAGTCCACCCGCACCCACACCTGCCCCTTGACGGACAGCGGGTCCCGTCCCCACCTGCGGATGTGCGTCTCCAGCGACGCGCGGATGGCTGCGCACATGCGGCGCACCGACATGACCAGCCGCGACACCTCCTCCTCGGCGTTGGGCGCAGTCAGGTCGGCGGAGCGTAGCGCGTCGATCACCTGTTGGCAAAAGCGGAGACGGCAAAGCATTTGATCACGAAGCCACGGGACCCGAATATCGTTCAGCTGAGGGCCACTTGACCGATGGTTGCTTTGCTACACCATGTTACCCGCACGCCGGACAGCGCGACGGCAGCCAAGCCACCCACCGCCTCCGCGGCCCCCATGCAGCAACATCAAGTCCATCATACGGTCCGCAACTGCCCGCCCGCCCAAGCCCGCACCCACCGCCTCTGCGTCCGCGAACATCTGCTCCTCCTGCCGGTGGTCCAGCGTGTAGGCGTGGCTCACGTTGCGCAGCGCCTGCTTGGCCTCCAGCGCAGGGAACACAATCTCGTCCTCGGACTTGCTGTGCGCGCGATAGATGCCCTGCGAAGCGGAGCAGGTTACGCAGGTGATACCGGCAACGGGCCCAGAGACACACTTGCTGTTTGGGCCAGAATGACTGTCGTTGGAGTAAATTGGCCCTAATAACAGAACCTGTTATTGGGCTGCTAGGGGGTGCCTGGAGCGCCCAGCTGTGTGGCTTGGAAAACTTGCCATGCCACGATGCCAGCTGATACGTCGGTTGCCGCTTGCGGTATACCTTGCCTCCTCGGTAACAAAGGGCGCCGACGGTCTGGTCGCATAGCCCCGGCCCCTCTCCTTGCAATGCCATGGCCCCCAAGGTTTTGTCGCCTGCTCGCTTCCCTCCTCCCTGCACAATCCCCGCGTCCGCTTACCTGCAGGAACTGGAACCTCCCGTGCAGGTGCTGCACCACCGGCAGCTGCCCGCCCCTGCTGTAGGCCACTCCTGTCGAGTCCGTCCCCGCCCCGCCGGGCCCCGTGCTGCACGTGCTGCCCACCGCGTCGGACATCGCTGGCGTGGGGGTGCGCGCGGGTGTGGGCGCAGGCGGGGGGGTCCCCGCCCGGCCGTTCTGCTGCTGCTGCTGCTGCACGAGGTTTAGCTGGACGCCTGCCTTGGAAGGCCGGGGATGATGCAGCCCAGAGTGCTGCGGCGTGCCGCTCTTGCTGCCAGTGCCGCGGGCCCCAGAGTTACCCTCCTCGCCCCCACGCTGGAGGGAGCAGGAGGACGAGGGCCGCAAGGGCGCGTGTGCGTGCGGCTGCTGCGTGTGCTGCAGCAGCTGCTGCTGCTGCCGCATGCGGGACATGACCGTGTGCTCCAGCGCGGTGGCGTCCGCCTCCAGCTGCTTGATCTCCTGCCGCAGGGCCTTGTGGAACTGGAAGATGTGGTCGATGGGGTTGTAGCCGTTGCCCAGGGGCACGGAGCCGCCGGCCCTTGCACCGCCCATGGGGGGTGCAAAGGGGGCCCCCATGCCCAGGTGCGGGGCGTCCAGCAGGCTATGGTGCGGGGGCGCGCTGTGGCTGCGGCCGCCCGCGTTGTGATGGTCTGCGGGCGTTGTCGCACGGGGGAAGAACATGGTAACACAGGCGGCAAACAACGAGCTGCACCTCATCCTTGACGCTGGCAACGTGCCTTGCTGCCAAGTCCTGCTAACAAGGATTCCACCTCCGACCACGCAACCAGCCTTCCTCACCTGCGGCTCGGCAGCAGTCGCCGCCGTGGCTCCCGTCCGCACCCTGCGCCGCATGGCCTGAACCGCCAGCTGGTCCCTGCGCACCCGCGCGAGCACCCATGCCCGCTGCTCCAGGCAGCGGCGTGTGCCCCCTGCTGCACGCATGCGCCCGCATCAACGCACGCGGGGCCGTGCTGAGCTCCTCGCAGCAGTCAAACCGCATGAACCCCATTTCCCCATCGTCGCCGCGGTTCACTGCAGCTGCCCCCGGCCCCGCGCCACCGTACCCTCCGACCCCCGAGTGCGACCCTGCCCCTGCCCCCGCATCCGTGGCCCAACCCGCCGCCCCCATATCGCTTCCGCTTCCGCTGCTGCAGCGAACCAACCCAGGCACACCGCCACCCGCCGCCGCGTTCGCCTCTCCGCTGCCGCTGGGGCTCCCTCCCGCAACGGGATTGGTGGGCTGGGGCGTGCCAGACAGCCTCCTGCGCTTGCAGTCCGGCTCTTGACATTCCTCAGCCCCCGACCCCCTGCACCACGTGCCGCCACCACCCGCCGCCATCGCCGGTGGACTCCGCCCCTCTACCCAGGCTCCCCCAGCCCCTTGCCCCCCCGTCGCAGCCACAGCGTTTTCCTCCGCTGCTGCCCCGACGGCAGCGGGCGCAGGCGCCTCCGCGCTCTCCGCCCGCGGCATCCTCACGCCCCCGTGGCAGCTGACGTCCGGCTCCGTGTCTACTCCTGGCCCTGCGGGGTGCTGCTGCTGCTGCTGCCCCACGTCCCGCCTGCCCCTGCGCGCCCAGCGCGACAGCAGCTGCACCAGCGCCTGGTCCCCCGCGGGGGCGCCCAGCCGGATGTTGGTCAGCAGCGCGGACGCTGCACCGCCGTCCAGCCGGCCTGCGGGTAGAACGAGTCGGGAGGCCGCAATCTGTTGGCTACTGCCAGGTGCTGGTTCAGCTGCTGCCAGGTCGATGCAACAGTTGAGGTTGTGCCGGTCAGAGGCCTAATGAACACGCATCTACCGCAGCGTGCCCTGCCTGGTGCTCGACCGTCCACCCTACCCCTCAACCGCAGCCGCCCCACGCGCCAGGTTGCCATGCCCACAGACGCATCACCCCGCGTTTCCCCAAGTACTACTACTGGCGCCCGACTGTTTCGCCCCACTTACTGACAACCCAGGGCATGACCCGCTCCAGCAGCCGCAGCGGCATGGCGCGGATGGTGCGGTACAGCAGCATGCGCTGCTGCTGCTCGCACAGGTGCGCCTCCAGCAGCGGGAACACGTCCGTCTCCTCGCGCTCCATGTGGTATCGAGTGGACGTGTGCACCGCCTCGGCGCTGGTGCACAGCTTCTCCAGCATTGCGCACACCTCCTGCGGCCGCAAAACAGTGACGTACCTTTTGACAAATACCAACCAAGGCCTTGTGTTCCCTGCCACCAACCACTTGCAGCCGCCCTGTCAACAACATGCAGAAGACAATGCAGCCGGTTCGCTACGTCACTCCCCGCTGGTTACACCCTCTTCGGACCCACCTTGCGGCCTCTACGCGCGAACGCCCGCACGTCGGCCAGCATGCGGCCCAGGTCCTCGAACGACGACAGCTCCGCCGCGTGGTCCTTCTCGCACTGCTGCGCCGCGCCGTCCCCTACGTACATGGCCAGCCGCTGCACCTCGGGGAACAGCACCTCCTCCTCGCTGAGGCTGTGGAACACGTACACGGAGCGCAGGAAGCGGTGGCGCTCCAGCAGCGAGGACAGCTGCCCCGCCGTCACCTCCCGGCCATGGGCGCGCAGGGATCGCGTCTCGCGGACAAAATCCGCCAGGGAGTCGCAGATGCTGCGGTGGAAGTGGATGATGTCTTGCAGGGGCGCGCGGGCGGGCGGGGAGGAGGGGGCTGGGGGGGCTGCGGGTGCCGGGGGCGAGGCGCATAGCGGGGTGGAGCCTTCAGGGGGCTGTGTGGGCGTGGCTGCTGGGCCGGAGGCGTACATGCACTGCCCCGGGTTGCCGCAGCATTCGAACGAGGCGAGCGGGGTGATGGGTGAGGTGGAGGCGGCCGAGGCTGGTGCGCTGTGGGCACCGCGTATGCACCAGCCGCTTGTGTGCGCCTCTGCAGTGCATGAGGCTGCCGCTGCTGCTATGTCTGCGGCCGCGGCGGGCTCTGCCGGCTCCAGCCACGTGGTGAGCAGCTGGGACAGCAGGTTGTCGGGGATGACCCGGCGGATCTCCTCCAGCAGCTGCTCCTGCTCCTCCTGCACCAGAGAGCGTATGCAGAAAAACTCAACTCACAGGCTGCACAGGGATCTGAGCCTGTGGGTGACGGGCCGTCAACCCGGGGAGGGGGATGAAAGTTCATACATGCGTGGGTGCCGCGAACGCTGTGGCGAAAAGGGTCTATGCGACGCACCCGTGGGATGCGGGGCTTGAGTTGCGACAGCACCCGCTCCACCGTCTCCAGAGGGATGCTGTACAAGAACTGCACCACCAGCTCGGCCTGCTCCGCGTAGGTGAAGTGCTGCAGCAGCAGCGGCAGTAGCTGCTCCTCCTCTTTCGCCAGGTGCTTGCGCAGCGACGTGTGAACCTCCTCTACTTTGCAGATGAGCGTCCTGTTGAGCGGTGCAGCGAGAGTAACAGAGGATTGGTCGCGTTGGCCGCAGTGCGACCCGTCGGGTCAGGCCCCCGTCGGACAGGAGCATTCGCGGGCCAGGCCTGGACAACGCACTAGCCATGAGAGCTTTTCGCAGATGTTTTGGGTCCAGAAGCGATGAATGCGAGCGCTGGTGCTGGGCGTGCGCCGCGCACTCCCGGCGCAAGCCCTACAGCGCACCTGATGGTGCCCTTGCGCTGGCTCTCGGGCTCTTCCAGCGCTGTCGACAGCAGCTTGCTGAGTTGCTCAAACAAGAACTCCTGTCACACGGGGGGCGTACATTACGCGTGAGCGCGCGTGCAGCTGACGACGCGCGTACGCACCGACGCGGTTGTTGGCCCTGTTCCTATTGCTTACCTCATCCTGGTGTTCGATGCTGTAAGCGAGAGTCACATTGCGCACTTTGGAGTCCAGCACAGGGTAGAGCACCTGTGCGTTGCGCAGGGGCATCGGTTGGGAAGTAAGCGGATTGAGTATCCTCCAACGTGCCCAGGCCAAAATCGTCGGCGACGCACCTCATCCTCCACAGTGCTATGATACTTGTAGACCTGCTCCAGGAACTTGTACCGGTCGTGAAGCTGTTTCAACACTGCAACCACGTTCCCATCGCCTGACGCCTCAAGCGACTGCACTCTGACTTGCAGGAGCCCTAACTCCTCACGTATGGAGTTATGGAAGTGGCCATAGAGGAAGTTGATAGGGGGGTAGCGCCCAAGTTGCGTCTGTTCGATTGTAGGCAGCGCAAAATTGGCCAGAAGCTGCAGCGCCGGCTGGACCGTGGCTACTACTCCAGCCATTATAACATGCCAATAAACGAGGGCATAGTAAAGTATGCGACTGGTATGTTGTGGAGCGAGGTGGATATGCGGGAAGGTCAGTGACAGGTGATGGTGATGAGCTGCAATTTATTGTAGATATTGCATATGTGTACTAATAGCGATTGCGCTGCGGTCCACAGGAATCGCCACGCGTACTCGACTGCATTGAGTCTCAGTGCTCCAATTCACGCACGATTCGGCGTGTGGCAATGCGCGCTAGGAACTTCCGGTAGCGGAGGCTCAAACTCTAGGGTTTGCTAGACGCTTGATAGTGTGGAAAGTACAGACGGCGAGGGCCTGTCCTATGTCGGACATGGTCGCACTTGCAGCACGTTGGCAGACATGGGCCAGGGTGGCACGGCCCCTCGGCGTCCAGCGGTTTGCAGCCATGCGGCAACACGCCAGAGGCAATTACCGGTATGCATCGCGTGCAATTATAGTGATAAGTTCATGTCTGCTGGTAAGCTGGTGCCCCATGGAAAGGAGGACGGTGGCGAAGCAGCGTCCTCCCGGGTGGGGGGCCGCATGCTGCACCAGGCAAACACAGACACGCATGCCGTGTCATTATGCGCCGCTGCGGCATCCCAAGGGCAGCAGCAGCAACCACGCTACTACTGCACAGCATTATACCCTGACGCATCTGATGCGTACGGGGCCCCCTTCGCTCAACGCAATCCCAAACCAAAGGACTGCTCCACGAGGCGAGGAAGGGGCTGCCTGCCACAAAGGGCGGCGTTACCAGACAGCGTTACCTCAACGGGACTGACGCGCCCTGGTGCACCCGCAGCCGCACGTGTGCATCCAGATCAGGTGTGCTGGAGCGACGTACGCCATCCAGCTCCAGTGTTCGACCAGCGGACCATGCTTGTACCTGATGCCCCCGGCTCCAGGGACGTCCCGCCTGCCTGGCTGAATAACCGCACCCACCCCATACGTCGTAACAGGCTGTCAGCACGTATCCTGCCTATCCCTTACATACGGACACTTTTCTCTTGCTGTATGTGCCGGTACGGTACGCAGCAGACACGGCTACTCCCCGCGCGCTCGCGCCTCAGCAGCCGCTGTGCTTTGCCAGCGCTTCACGCACCCAGGCCCCCGCTTGCCCGTCCAGCGGCACCGCAAGCCCCGTGCTCTTCGTGCCGTACAGCCTCCCTCCTGCGTCGTACTTCTTGGTAGTCTCCCCCGCCACATGCATGGCCAGCGCTACTGCGGCAGGCTGGCAACCCCGCTCACAGTTGTTGGCGTCGCTGCTGCCGCCTCTGCCGTTGCAGCCGCTGGCACCTCCTGATCCACCAGAGGGGCCACAGCGGCATGGCCCCGTGGGGACCTCCCGGAGCTGCGTGTGAGCGGCAGGAAATAGCACGGTACGTTCATCGAATAGCGCATGAGGCAGTGGTACAGTGGTCTAATAGCACACCCTCAGCCTTCAGTGTACGACTTGTATGGGGCACGAGTTGCCGGGGTGATGTGGGCGCGCATGACTGCTGTTGCCCGTGTGAATGCGCCACACCCATACGCTGCCGTGTGCATCCCAGCGATGCCAGAGTACCGTGAGCTGCTTGCAGTGCACTCGAAGTTGGCGAGCTTTTGGGTAGGATCCGTCTCTTCCATCCCACCGCCCCTTTCCGCAACTGCTATCAGATACCTCACCCCTCTCCACATCCCGTTCCCTGCCCTCACCTGAACCCACAGCGGCGACCCGGAGTTGCCGCCCCGGGTGTGGCAGTTGTGGGTACGCAGCGGCGGCGGCCCCGCGCCGGCCTGCGCATCCCCGCCCACCAAGCCCTGACTGTTGCTACTGCTGCCGCCGCCGTTCTCAGCACCCGCTCCAAGGTCCAGGGTGCATGTCTCAGCCCACAGGGTGCCATTCTCCTTGTCATCCGGGTAGCCTGCAACTGTTACCAGGGCCTGAGCCTGTACCTGCTGCTGCGGGCCTTGCTGCAGCTGCCGCCGCGTCTTGGGGACTGTCGCTGGGCGCCCTAGGCCCCAAATCCCAACCTCCTTCAGAGCCCTGCCGCTGGCTCCACCTCCGTCGTCCGGTGCACCTTTCCCCTGTTTAACATCACCACCCGTAGTTGTAGGTTTATCCTCACCTCCTGCGCCGCTCCCCGCATCGTTGCAGCCGCCGCCCACCTGCATCCACCCCACCCGGCGGCCGATGGGCTCTGCAAGTACGACAAGCGCGTAGTCGTACTGCACGGCCGACGGGTCGCCTGCGCCGCTGCAATGCCCATGGGGGAAACATGGACACACTCGCACACTTTAGGTGCTGCACCGGTGCCAAGGTTCAAGTGATTAGTATGAGCCACTCGGTCATGCCGGTACGCAGCAAGCTGTGCATCATGCGGAGGGTGACCACAGGAAGACAGTGGGGCTCTGTGCATTGCAGGTGTCGACATGCACAAATCGCAAGCACACTGGAATGCTGCCAGCTAGGTGGCGCGTACCGTACATGCTAGCTTGCCCCATCTCCTACTGACTCTTACAGAAAAAACCCGTGCCCGGTGCCCCTCGCATTGCGCTCGCACGTAACACCACATGCTAAGCAGCTATGGCATGCTAACAAGGTGTTACCGGCACCCACCGCCCCCGCCGCCAGCCGTCGGGCACCTCCGTGGCCGTCCACGTGGTAGTGCCGTACGGTTCCCAGCGGCCGCCGCCGTCCCGGCCTGCGGACACAGGCGCACACGGCCAAGTCTTTCTGGTGGGGAGCCTGGACAATGGGGGCTCCCAGAGTACTGTACGCGGACAGCACAGCCGGTGGACTGCCGGCAACGCATTCCTGCTGCCCTGCTGGGCACTCAGGTTCACGCTGTGCTCACCGCGAGAGATACCGGTACGTGTCTGAGCATGTCTACGGCATGGTCATGCACTATCTGTTCCTTTCGGGTTGAGCGAGGCTAACGCCCACCGAGAGGGCTCCCCCGCCTGCACTCACCCGGGCTGAACTCCAGGCCGGGCCACCACGTGTCGGTAGGGGGGTCGTACACGCAGTGTGCCACCTGGCAGGGCACGTGGTAGAAAGTGGTGGGACAGGTTCACTGACGGCCATGCGTGGCTAGAGGCACGGGAAGCGCAGTGTTCCAGCTTGACTGTACGACGCCACAAGACGCCATCAGGTGCTGAGCAAGTATCGGTAGTACGCCCAACAGTAGAGCTGTGGGGCTGCCCGGGTTGGCAGCGGCGGCCCATGAGCATCGGTGGTGGCACAGTGCACGCCGCATGCCAGGCCGCAAGGCACCGTATACCCCCTGCAGCCTGCCTTGGAACGTATCAATGCTCTAGTGGGTCCAGTTGCTGGGTGTCGCACTCTAGAAGGCCATACTCACCGTCAGGGCGTGGCAAGGCCCCACCAGGAAGGCTGTGCAGCCGTTGCGCAGCTGCCCCACCGCGGACAGAGGGTACGGCGGCGCGGGGGGGTCCTGGGGTGCACGGACCTGCTCGGCAATGGTCCGCACGTGTGCATGGCTTGGTTCAGGTGCTTCTGCTTGGTTGCACAGTGCGACAGGCGATGCATGGCGATGCATGGCGATGGGGTGCACGGACCTGCGTGCGCAGCATGACCCACACGTGCACACGGCTTGTTAGTGCGCAACTGCGCATGCACTTGCCAACGCCACAGCCCGAGTTTGCGCAGGCTCATGCGGTGTTACGTCGGCATGGCTTGCCGGCCCCGGCCCTGGGAGCATTTGGCATTTTATGTTACATTCCGGTTGGTGTGGCCACACGATCCTTACTGGTCC
>VFQN01004377.1_pt1 | contig 18715 bp, 20 predicted proteins | sample 3512371 | NCBI WGS metagenome assembly VFQN01 (sample SAMN10412370, study PRJNA504923) | tailings metagenome | isolation source: Replicate 2 from Balatoc abandoned mine | place: Philippines: Itogon, Benguet | collected 2017-08-28 | reverse complement strand
CGAAGATCATCAAGGCATGGGTCGAATACATCGCCCGGAGCCTCGAGAGCCAGGGGTACGAGCGCAAGGCTGCGTTTGACCATGCCTCGCTGATCCATGCGGCCATCACCGGTCTGCTCTTGGATCTGGTCGCCACGGGCGACCGGGAACGCACGGCCTCCGCGGCGCTGGAACTCGGCCGGCTGGCGCGATCGCTGGATCGCCGGACGATGAGTTCGGATGCGACTGGTCGTCGGACTTCGCCCGCCGGGGGAGGCAGTGAGCTGACCGAGTAGAAGCATGGGCGGCGGCGCAGCCGCTGCTGTGGCCATCCCGCACAGTCCCAGCTTAGTGGGGCGCCCGGGATACCCGCTGGTCTTTCCCCTGAGGCAGGTGCCTGAGCCTGCCTGGCGGTTTCCGATGCAGTGGTCGGGCCGGTCATAGTGCTGACGTTTGCGCGTACATCCACCAATCGCCGCTCGCCGCGATTGATAGATCGCTCGTGGATTGTGCGGGCCTGCTGGCTCAAGCAGTTGCCGACGGCGGGAGTGGCCACAGGGACCGGCCTCCACGGCGGGCTACTCCAACAAAGCTATCCCCTTTTCTCGAAAATGGGCGGATAATAATCGGCGCGTTGTGTGAAAGGGCGAGAAGATGTTGTTCACTCGCGCGAGACTTCGCTGCTCAAGATTTTTCGTTGTTCTGGGCGCGCTGCTTCTCATTGTGGCGAGCGGCAGTTGCGGCCTTGCTGTGGAGCCGTCCGTCTCGCAGGCGACACAGCAGAAGATCGACCAACTCGCCAAACTCCTTGATGATCCCGACGTTCGCGACGTTATCGCTGCACGCGCGAACCAAGCTCCAGCCAACGAGGCGATGCCGGGTCCATCCGCCAATCAGTTCACGGCATGGCTCAACACCATTCGGGACCACGCGACGTCTGTTGTGGCAGCGGTACCGCTGGTACCCGGCGAATTCGAGAAAGCCAGGGAGACGACGATGGCGGGGATACAAGACCGCCGGCCGATTACCGTACTTATGTTTTTCCTGCTGCTTGTGGCTATCGGCAGTGCCGCCGAGTTTCTTTTCGATGGCATCGCGCGCCGCATTCATATGCACAAGGCAGCCGACCCGTCGCTCCACCCGCAAAGCGGCTTCCACATTCTGGGTCGCCATCTCTTTGCGGAAATTGCTCCCCTTGTGGTCTTCGGCATCGCAAGTTTGGGTCTGTTCCTGAGCTTCAGCTGGCCGCCGCTTCTCACCGAACTGATCGTGCCGACGCTGCTGGGACTGATCGCAGGACGCTTCCTGATCCGGGTTACCAAGGTCCTGCTGACGTCCTACCCCAACGCCAGCGGCGAAGGCACGACACGCTTGATCCCAATCGACGAAAATGCCGCCCGTTTCTGGTTCAGCCGCACAACCCTCTTCATATCGATCTTCGTCTTCGGATGGGCAGCCAACGGTATCATGCTCGCCCTCGGTTTCCTGCCGGCAGCGAGGGAAGTGGTGGTCTATTCGCTCGGACTTCTCCTGCTTGCATCGGCGATCGAGATGGTTTGGCATCGCCCGCGCGAGGGTGATCCTCATCGGCACCACGGGGCTTTGGACTGGCTACTCGTTTTCTGGCTCGGCCTGATCTGGATATTGTGGGTCGCGGAAGCGAACCTTCTGATGTGGATTTGCGCCTACCTTATTCTGATTCCGGCGGGCCTGCGGATACTCACCGCGATCACCCATAGCGCATTCCTGCGCTCGGAGAACGCACCCGGTGCCCGGAGCCCCGTCATGGAAGTCATCATCGAGCGTAGCGGCAGAGCCATCTTCATCGCGCTCGCGGCCTTGTGGCTGGCGAACCTCATGCGCATTCATTCGGCCATGATGGTCGAAGACGAGACCGCGAGCCGCATCTTGCGGGGGGTGCTCAGCGGTGTCGTGGTTCTTCTCGTCGCCGACATACTTTGGCAGATGGCAAAGGTGCTGATCGAGAATCGGCTCGAGCGGGCGCGGTCTGCCAATGGCGACGCGGCCGAAGCTGCCCGGCATGGTCGGCTGCTGACGCTTCTGCCGATCCTGAAGAACTTACTTGCGGTGTTGATCGCAGTCATCGCGATCCTGACGGTGTTGTCGGGGCTCGGGGTCGCGATCGGCCCCCTGATCGCTGGGGCCGGCATTTTTGGTGTCGCAATCGGGTTTGGATCGCAGACTCTCGTCAAGGATGTCATCAGCGGCGTGTTCTACATGACGGATGACGCCTTTCGGGTCGGCGAGTACATCCAGAGCGGCAGCTACAAGGGCACCGTCGAATCCTTCAGCATCCGATCGGTACGGCTGAGGCACCATCGCGGACCGGTCTACACCGTGCCCTTTGGCGTCCTGGGCGCCGTCGAGAACATGTCGCGGGATTGGGCAGTCGACAAGTTCAAGATCGCCGTAGCTTTCGACACCGACCTGGCCAAGGTGAAGAAACTGGTGAAGGGGGTTGGCGCAAGCTTGCTCGAGGATCCGGAGCTCGGGCCGCTCATCCTTGAGACTGTGAAGTTGAAGGGCCTCGAGGAGTTCGGAGACTTCGGTATCACCATCAGCTTTGCGATCACGACAAAGCCGGGCTACCAAGCCACCGTCCGGCGACGCGCCTATGCAATGATCCGCGAGGTCTTCACCGCGAATGGCATCGAATTCGCATCGCCGACGGTCCAGATTGCCAACGATCGGAAGGCAGGCACGGAAGGCGAGCCCAGCGCCGCCAACGTTGCCGCTGCTTCGGCAGCAGTTGTGCCCAACAATGCGTTCGCACTGAGGAAGGCGGCCGTCGGCGGGGCAGAGGGCAGCTGATGCTGAGGAAAAGAACGGAGCAGCGGTCGGTGGATCCCGGTGCTCCCATCTCCACGGTTGGACGTATGTTGCCCGAATAAACCTTTTGCCATCTTGCAATTCACGTCGCCACGGAGAGAATTCAATCCTGCATCTGACCTACCTTCGACGTTGTACCCAATGCGACGGAGATGTGGCTCAGACGTAGTTCATGGCGACGGATGCAAAGGGCCTTTCCATGCCCGTCTATGTGGCCGAGATAGCAATGCGCCCAATCTTCGCCTTCGACGCGGCCGACGGGGACGCCGCCAAAGCACGATTCGTTGACAAGGAATTTCTGGGCGACCTGTACGTGCTCCAGACCGACGGCCGGCCCCTCTGGGACGGTCATTCTTCGATCCAACTACGACTAGCCCATCCAGACGAGATCGAGGTTTGGGCAACGGGGCATGAAAGCGACCGACATTCTCGCGCCTTCCTGATTCCGGTCGTTGATCCGCTGAAATTCGTCGACGACTTCGACGATGATGACGACAGTGACTGATTGCGGCGCAAATCGAGCCAGCCAGGTGCTTTCCGATGGCAAACCTTGATAAGGATATCCTGCGAATTGCGCGCCGCAACAAGCTCCTTGGCATGTGGGCGGCGGAAAAACTGGGGCTCGTGGGCGAGAGCGCCGACGCCTATTCGACCGATCTCGGCATGCGCGCCCTTGAATACTGCGACGTGGTCAGCAAGCTTCGCGAGGACTTCGACGCTGCGGGCGTGGTCCAATCCGACGACGAAATTCGACGCGTCATGAACGAGTCCTGGCTCCAGGCGTCGAACGGCGAAGGAACAGGAGATGCGCGCGACAGCGCTACGGTGCAGATCGCACGCAATCTCATGCGCTGACAGGGATACCGCGAGGCAAGCTTAAGCATGCCATGCCTCGCCCTCGGTCGGCGTGGATTCCTGAAAGCTGGTCCGTCGAAGGTGCTGTGCAGCCTTTAGAAACCGCGCTGCCAAGCCAGATAGGCGTCGCCGCCGCCCTTCTGGGTGAGCATGTCCGACCCCGGAGGATAATATCCCTCGCCCGTTACCGGAGCGTTTATTCCCGCGCACCCAGAAAGAACAATCAACGACAATATCATTAACCAACGGAGCATTTACTTTTCCAATGACCTGCTGCCGATATAGCAACGTGACTGTCGTCCGTGAGCTTGCCTCAATGGCCTTCATGAACTGCCCAGCCTCCTTGTAGGAGTGTACAATGCTCAAAGGGTCGTCAAGGGGCTCGCCGCTTCATCACCGGTAAATCGCGCGTCGCTATGACATGCACTAAAGCCTCGACATCAGCCAACTGGGCCTGCGCGCCGGGCTATCGGCGGCCTCCTGCGGACGTTGTCGAGGTGGTCGTGGGGTGAAAGCGTGATTGTCTCTTTCGAAGGTTGACGCCTGTGCTGTGCCGGCAACGGCCCCAGTCGCGCAATACCGAACCGAGCGAAGAAAGGATGTGATCACGAGATCGGCATCCTTTCCGAGAAATCTGCGATTTGCTCCCGGGTCGAACGCACGCCTGGCGCGACGCGAACCGCTACGCCGTTGCCTGAATTGCTCCGGTCGTCAGCCCTTCCGGGCTTTCTTCTTGGCAACGGAACCCGCGCCTACAGTTGCCTCCTGTGCCAGCCGCGCGGCACGCAATCGCTCCGTCTTCGCTATTCTGGCCGCCTCTTCGCCGGCGAGTATCACCTGTGCCGCCTTTGTCGTGGCGTCGCTCTTGGCTTCGATCCGCGATGGGGTCGGCTTGAAGATGCCATTTCCGGGGATGTGCTTCATTGCTGACTGCTCTCCTTCTTCATAAGAAAAAGGTCGGGCATGCCCGACCTTTCCCCGAAGCGCCGCGCGTCCAATTGGACGCTCTAAGACTTTGAAACTACGCATCGTGCTGTTCCGAAGACCGCGGAGGATCGATGGCCAGTGCCGGTACATCCGTGGTCAAAGGCCGAAGACGCTCAGGCGTCACGCAGCCTGAAGATTCTCTGCCGCGCTCTTGCCTTTGCGGGGATCCCTCACAACGTCGAAGCTGAGCTTCTGGCCCTCGACGATCGTGCGCATGCCGGCCCGTTCGACGGCCGAGATGTGCACGAACACATCGGCGCTGCCGTCGTCGGGCTGAATGAAGCCAAATCCCTTGGTGGAGTTGAAGAACTTCACGGTTCCTGTGGCCATGACGAATCCTTTTTCAAATATTTAAAAATCGTCGTTCGGCCGAATGCCAAACGCCGCAGAATTCGAAATTGAGAAAGAAAATCGTCAGGGCGCCGCAGCGCAGAAACAACATTCGTCAACAAGATCGACTACATAGCATATCGTCGAAATGTTTTTCGGACAAGGCGTGCACCCGACGGATCACGCGCGAAGTAATTTGGTTCGCACGTCATTTCCGACTACGGATGCCGACGATTCCAGGCCTCTGCATGGCGCAAAACGACCGCGGCGGCACAGTTGCACGCTGTGCCGCCGCGGAGCCCCTTGCCCGGCGTCAGACATCTTGGGAAACCGGCAGACCGGCTCTCGCTCCGATGTCATGACGCCGTCACGCGACCTCAGCCGATGATCGGGCAGTGCGGCGCGCGGGCGAACGTCACCCAGATGCGCTCGCCACGCGAGCGGCCGCGGACCGTGATGGAGTGGCGGTTCACATCCTCGATCCGGGCGCGGCGCACACCCATCCGCTCGGCTTTCCACAAGGCGCGGTCCGGCGTGCAACGCTCGGCCCGACGATCACGGCGGTCCCGCCGATCGTTCCAGCGGTCGTCGCGCCAATCGCGATGGTAGCCGTCACGCACCTCGACGCCCACGCCGGAACCGCCGCCGAAGTTGAGATAGAGCCCTTCCGCCTGTGCCGGAGCGGCGATGGCTCCGAGGCCGATGGCGACACCAAGCGCGGCAGTCTTGAATTTGTTCAGCATTTTTCTCTCTCCTGTAGGCGGCTCGTTCGCCGCCGAAGCAATATCCGCAAGATCGCATTGCCTAGCTGAACCGATCGGGAACCGGCCGTTCATCTGGCGTTCATGTGGATGGAGGACCGGTCCGGCAGGGCGAGCCGCTTTCCGGTCCAGCGCAATTCCAGCAGAAATGCGCAGCGGCTTTGCGTCCGGAATTGCGTGAATACAAATAGTTGGAGCATTTCCGCGATTTGGAGAAAGGCGGAAATGCCCCTAAGGGAAACCGATATCAGGCCTTCGAAAGCTGGGCCTTCCAGGCGGCAGGGTCGTAATATTCGGTGACGCGGGACATCAGCTCGTCGTCGATCTCGAAGAAGACGCCGGCCAGAATCGAATAGGATTGCCCGTTCGCTTGCGGGAAACCTTCCCGGGTCGCGATGTAGCTGCCGCGCAAGGTAAACTCGGCGGCCGCGCGGGTTCCGCCGGGCGCGACCATCACGACGAGATCGGACACCTGGTCGCGGAAATGCCTGGCCTTCATGCCGAGATACCAGCGGAACCTGTCCTTACCGATCTCCCTGCCCTGCCCTTCGACGTCATGGGCGAGATCCTCGGCCACACAGGCCAGCATGCCGTCGTGATCGCCTGCGTTGAACGCCTCGAAATAGCGTTCGATCAGGGTCTTGGCGGAAGCATCGCTCATCCCGGTTCTCCTGTCTGACTGCCGATGGCGGCTATGGCTCGAATTCCAGCATGTGGTCGAAATAGTCTTCCGGTTCGGCCAGGTCGCTCTCGGATGCCGTGACGCGGCCACGGACGGAGATGCCCGCCTCGTGCACGGTCTCGGGACTTCCTGAAACCAGCCTGTGCCACCAATAGAGATCCTTGCCCTCCGCCACGAGCCGATAGGCGCAGGTGCTGGGCAGCCAGCTGATGGTGCGCACGTTCTGAGGCGTCAGCCCGACGCAATCGGAAACCTTCTTCAAGCGGTTGGCATAGTCGGTGCAGCGGCAGGCGCCCGAATCGAACAGCCGGCAGGCCACCGTCGTCCAGTAGATGTCGCCGGTATCCTCGTCCTCGAGCTTCGAGAGACAGCACTTGCCGCAGCCGTCGCAGAGTGTTTCCCACTCCGTCGGGCTCATCTCTTCCAGCGTCTTGGTTTTCCAGAACGGCGCGTCCATGGAAAGGGTTTGGCCCTTGCCACGTCAGGGGTCAAGCCCCTTGGAGCCGCCTGTGCGCAACAGGTTAGTCTGCCGCAATGGGGCCGGAAATTTGCCCCGTAACGGCCGTAATGCAGCCGGCGAGGAACCAACTTGCCGTGATCATGGTTCCCACCGCGGCGGGACCAGGAGAGAGCTGATGAAAAGACAAACCCGGATTCTGGCAAGCACGGCAATCAGTCTTCTGATGGCCGGCGAAGCCTTTGGCGCGAGCCTGGCGAGCGCCCGTCAGGTGCCCACGACCTCCGGCGATATGATTCTGGCGCAGGCCGAGAACCCGACCGAGGAGCGCCAGCGCAAGAAGCAGCACGGTGAAGGAGCCCACCAGGGTCGGGCGCCGGCGGATGCAGGCGCATCGGAAGAGCAGCGTCCCCGTCGCAAACAGCAAGCCGAGGAAGCGCCTGCAAGAAGAGCACCGGCCGAGGCCGAAGCCCCGCAGGAGCAGCGTCCGCGCCGCAAGCAGCAGGCCGAGGAGGCGCCCGCAAGGACAGCACCGGCCGAGGCAGAGGCACCGCAGGAGCAGCGTCCCCGCCGCAAACAGCAAGCCGAGGAGGCGCCCGCAAGGAGAGCACCGGCCGAGGCAGAGGCACCGCAGGAGCAGCGTCCCCGCCGCAAACAGCAAGCCGAGGAGGCGCCCGCAAGGAGAGCACCGGCCGAGGCAGAGGCACCGCAGGAGCAGCGTCCCCGCCGCAAACAGCAAGCCGAGGAGGCGCCCGCAAGGAGAGCACCGGCCGAGGCCGAGGCACAACAGGAGCAACGACCGCGCCGCAAGCAGCAGGCAGAGGAAGCCCCTGCGAAGAAAGCACCAGTTGAGGCCGAGGCCCCCGAGGAACAGCGCCCGCGCCGCAAGCAGCGGGCGGAGGAAGTACCCGCACCCAGGGCGCCGGTCGAAGTAGAAGCGCCCGCGGAGCAGCGTCCTCCGCGCAAGGAACAGGCCGGAGAAACACCAGAGCGGCGTGCGCCAGCCGAAGCGGAGGGCCATGCCGAAGGGGTCCGTCCCGGAAGGCCCCAGCGTGCCCAGCAGGAACAGATGCCGACTGAAGAGCCGCCCGTCAGTGTCGGTTCGGAGCGGCAGCAGGGCGGGGCCCCGGTACTCGACAGCCAGAAGCGTCCAGGACGTTCGCCGCAGAGTGGCGAACAGACGCGCGAACAGAACACCGAACGCCCGGCGGAGGCGGCTCGTCCCGGCGAAGCCGAGCAACCCCAGCGCGAACGCCAGGCACGGCGTGAGCGCCCCGACAGGCAGATCGAGTTGCCCACCGATGACGATGCCGCCCAAGCAGAAATCCGCAGGCCCGTCGAATTGGCGCCTGTCACCCGGGAGGAAGGCCGACGCATCCGCCAGCGGCCGGAAGATCCCATCCGGGAGCGGCCGAGGGATGCGCGCGTTGTGCGTGAGATCGGCGACCGGGTCGTGATCGAGGTCGACGATCAGGTCTTCGTCGAGAGCAACGACCGACCGCGCCTCGCACGCGATGCACGTGAGGTCTATTATGAGGAACTGCCGAGGAACCGGACGCGCGAGGTGATCGTGCGGCCCGACGGCACGCGCGTCGTCACCATCCGCGACCGCTATGGCGACGTCATCCGCCGCTCGAGGATCGCTCCGGACGATCGCGAATATGTGCTCTCTTATGTCGAGGACGAGGACTATGACCGCGTCCGCCAATGGCGTGATCCCGGTCTCGACCTGCCGCCGATGGTGCTGACCATTCCTGCGGAGGAATACATCCTCGACGCCGAGAGGGTGGACGACCCCGACGTCTACTACACCTTCCTCGAACAGCCGCCGGTGGAACGCGTGGAGCGCTACTATTCGGTCGACGAGGTGAAACGTTCGGCACGCATCCGCGACAAGACGCGACGTATCGATCTCGACACCATCACCTTCGACTTCGGCTCGTCTTCGATCCCCGAGAGCGAGATCACGCGGCTCGAAGGCGTCGCCCAGGCGATCGAAAAGCTGCTGCAGAAGAACCCGGCGGAAACCTTCCTGATCGAAGGCCACACCGACGCCGTCGGTTCCGACCTCGCCAATCTCGCTTTGTCGGACAGGCGGGCCGAAGCCGTCGCCGAGGCGCTCAGCAGCGTCTTCGCGATCCCGCCGGAGAATCTGGCGACGCAGGGTTACGGCGAGCAGTATCTGAAGGTGAGCACACAGGCGCCGGAACGCGAGAACCGCCGCGTCGCCATCCGTCGCATCACCCCGCTCGTGGCGCCGGTCGCCAGCGCGGAATAATGCGGTTTCGCCACGGAAGCGCCGCAGAGCGCTGCTAGTGAGCGGCTTCCCTGCCCCGTCCCCCGGCCCGGGGGATGGGCACTGGCCCGGCCGGTCTAACCGCCGGCCGGGCTGCCTTTTTCCCCTTGCATCGAACCGGTCTCGGCTGACATAGGGTGCGCATCGTCCACCGGAACCGATGCATGAAACGTCTCGAACTCCTGATCGAATCCATTATCCTCGCCTCGCGCTGGCTGCTCGTCGTCTTCTATCTCGGCCTCGGCCTGGCGCTGGCGATCTATGCCGTCACCTTCGGCAAGAAGCTCTACGAGTTCGCCACATCGGCCTTCACGCTGGCCGATGCCGAAACGATCCTGAAGATGCTCGGACTGATCGACGCCGCGCTGGTGGCCAGCCTCGTCGTGATGGTGATCATCTCCGGCTACGAGAACTTCGTCAGCCGCTTCGACGAACATGAAGGCGAAGTCCACTGGCTGGGGACGATCGACGTCGGCTCGCTGAAGATCAAGGTCGCCTCGACCATCGTCGCCATCTCCTCGATCCACCTGCTCCAGGTCTTCCTCAACCATGCGACCTTCACGCCCGGCCAGCTCATGTGGCTGACCATCATGCATCTCGCCTTCGTCGTCTCGGCGCTGATACTCGCTTATATCGACCGGCTGACAGGGTTGGCGAAGGGCGCGAAGAAGGGAGCGGCCGGACCTGATCTATAGCGGGTGAGTGCCGCGGGAAACGACGAACCTCCGTCCTCCGCCTTGGCGCCGGCCAAGAGACGCAACAAACCCTGAACTTGGGCCCGCCCTCTGGGGCGGGCCATATCGTTTACTGCATCAAAGACCCAGTTGGCCCTTCAAGCCGCCGCCGAGCGAGCCTAGCACTTCCTCGACGAGTTGCGGCCCCGCAGCGGCCTTGGCCTGGTCGACGAGCAGGGTGCCCGCCTCCCGGACCTGCTCGATCGTCAGCCCGGAGTTCATGAGCCGGGTCACGCCATGCGCCGCCACATTGGCACGCTCGCCGAGTGCGGCACCCAGCATATTGAGCAGACCCCCACTCTGTTCTCCCGGAGTTGCTGTCATCACGTCGTAGCGCTGGGCGAGATCCTGGGCGCCCGGGATCTTGTCGAACAGTTCCTGCACCTGGCTGCCCTCGCTTTCATGGTTCAGCACCGACAGGATCGTGCCGATCGCGCTCTCGGCGGTCGGCTGATCGATCTTCACCTGGGTCGCGACCATCGCGACGATGTCGTTGATCTGCATGGCATCACCCCTGCGCCTTCAGGTTCTTGTTGCAGGCGCTCCAGAACTGCGGCCACTTCTCCCCGGCCGGCAGCGTGCCCGCCGACTTGTCATGCTGCCACTCCATGCTGCATTCCTTGATCCGCTGGCGGAACGCGATCTCACCGGGTGACAAGGGCTTGCCGTTCTTGTCGACGGTCGGCACCTGGACATTGGCCGTCGTCGCCTGCGGCTCGTCCGGGGTAGATGCATCCTCCTTGTCGTTGACGACACCGGCCGCGCAGTCCGACAGGAACACGGCCTTCCTCTTGCCGCCGAGCGTGCCCGCTGCCTTGGCCTGCTGGTACTGCTGGTTGCAGATCTGCTTGACGGTCATGTGCTTCGGCGTGCCTGCGGCCTGTGTCGATGCCATCGGCTTCATCGGCGCTCCACCGCTCGTCTGCCCCGCCGAACCGCCCTGGGACTGGCCCATCGAACCACCCTGCGACTGACTCATCGCAGCGGTCGATCCCGTGGTGGGGCTGGCCGCCGACGACTTCATCTTGGCGCTGCACTCCGACAGGAACTGAGTCCACTTCTCGCCCGCCGGCAACGTGCCGGCGCTCTTGGCGGCCTGGTATTGCTGGCTGCAGGCCTTGGTCACACTCTGGGCCGCGCTAGTCGCGGCGAAGACCGGGCTCGCGCCGATGAGAGTGACGGCGGCCACGGCAAAGAGGCCTCCGAGAGAGACGTGCGAAACATGCATGTTCATTCTCCATGGCGACGGGGCTTGGGCGTTTCGGGCACGGCCTCGAAACTGGCGCCGGACAGCGATCGCGACACGTCGCAATGAGGGGTCGGCTCCGGCACCCGAGCCGAAGCGTCCGCCCCGAATGTGGCGGCATTGCCCGACTTCGCCCACATGGACGGAATTTAATGTTTGGGAACAAGCATATGGTCTGCGCCGCCTGCGCGGCGGCCGCGACGTGTCACACGAGATCTGCTTCGGTAGCTGAAGTGAGCGAGAGGTCTCTCAGCCGAAGGCCTTGGCGACCTTGGTCGGCACCTTCTCGAACACCTCGTCGGGCACGAAGAAGTCGGCGCCAAGCGGTCCCTTCGCGTCGGGTGCATAGGCCGAAAAATCGGTCACTCCGGCCTCCCGCAACACGAGCTCGTCTATGAAGAAATTGCCCGTGCATTCGCGCGACGGCCTGGTCAGGATCGCATGGGCCGCGTCGGCCATGATCTCGGGCGACCGGCTCATCGCGGCAAGCCCGGCACCGCCGAGCAGGTTTCGAACGGCCGCCGTGTCGATCGCCGTCAGCGGCCACAGCGAATTGACGGCAATGCCGTCCTTGGCGAATTCCGCGCTCATGCCCAGCGTGCACATCGACATGCCGAACTTGGCCATGGTGTAGGCGACGTGGTTCTTGAACCATTTTGCCTCCATGTCGAGCGGCGGCGCCAGATTCAGGATGTGAGGGTTCTTCGCCAACTTCAGATGCGGAATGCACATTTTCGATACCAGGAAGGTTCCGCGCGTGTTGATCTGGTGCATGAGGTCGAAACGCTTCATGTCCGTTTCGAGCGTTCCGGTGAGCTGGATCGCGCTGGCATTGTTGAGGCAGACGTCGATGCCGCCGAAGGTCTCGACGGTTTTGCTCACGGCCTCTGCGACCTGGTTCTCGTCGCGTATGTCGCAGATGACTGGAAGCGCCTTGCCCCCTGCCTTTTCGATCTCCTCCGCGGCCGTATAGATCGTGCCGGGCAGCTTCGGATGCGGCTCGGCCGTCTTGGCGGCGATCGTCACATTGGCGCCGTCGCGCGCCGCCCGCAGGGCGATGGCGAGGCCGATGCCACGTGAACCGCCCGAGATGAACAGTGTCTTGCCTTCGAGCGACATGGCGGCCTCCTCCTGCTTGATGCTTCCAATCCTCGCGCGACATCGGTCCACGCGCAAGGGCGGCGCGCCAGGATCACATATCTGGAACTCATCTCGTCTGGACGCAGGTTCGGCTGGCTTGCCAGTCGCCGCACAAGAGGCTCATCTGTGTAGGATGCCGAGCGCCTGTTGGAGGAACCATGTCCGAGATCGATTTGCCACTGGTGATCAGCGCGCCTGCGCCGCGCTCGCTCGGGCTCATCTTCAGCGGCACGGCGCGCTCGAAGCTCCACCGGACCTATGCGGTCGCCGAAGCCGACCCGGCCGCGATCGGCGCGCTTGATCCCGCACAGCTCGCCGCCGCGCGCTACATCATCGGCCAACCGCCCCTGTCGGCCGAAACGCTGGGCCGCATGACCTCGCTCCGCGCCATCTTCAATGTCGAATCCAATCTCCTCGACAACATGCCTTACGAGATCCTGTTCCAGCGCGGCATCTACGTGCTTACGACAGGCGCGGTGTTCGCCGTGCCGGTGGCCGAGCTCGGCCTTGCGCTCGCCCTCGCTCTGGCGCGCGACGTCGTCGATGCCGATCTCGCCTTCAGGAGGGGTGAGGAACTCTGGGGCGGCGACGGCAATCGCACGGCCCGGCTGCTCTCGGGTTCAGATATCGGCATCATCGGCTTCGGCGATCTCGGCAAGGCTCTGAACCGCCTGCTGTCCGGTTTCCATGCCCGCATCAAGGTGTTCGATCCCTGGCTTCCGCCGTCGCTGCTCGCGGAGCACGGCGTGGAACCGGCATCACTCGACGAGGTCCTGTCGCAGAGCGACTTCGTCTTTGTCGTCGCATCGGTGACCAGCGATAACGAAGGCTTCCTGGGCAAGGATGCCTTCGCGCGCATGCGCCCGGGCGCAGCGTTCATCCTTCTCAGCCGTGCCGGCGTCGTGGACTTCCCGGCGCTGCTGGCCGCGGTCGAGAGCGGTCATATCCGGGCAGCCAGCGATGTCTTTCCCCAGGAACCGCTGCCTCTGGATTATCCCGTCCGCGGCACTCCCGGCTTCCTGCGCTCGGCCCACCGTGCTGGTGCACTCGACATCGCCTTCAAGCGGATGGGCGACATGGTGCTGGAGGACATGGACCTGATGGACCGCGGCCTGCCGCCGTTGCGCTGCAAACGCGCCGAACGGGAAACCGTCTCGCGCATGCGCTCCAAACCGGTCGACCGGAACTGACCGGACCTGCCTGCTCGATACCCCTGCTGATGAACCACCGGAGACGATCATGCGTATCGCCGTCATTGCCGACATTCACGGCAACATCCTCGCCCTCGGAGCCGTGCTCGACGAACTCGCGCGGCGCGGCGGCGCCGACCTCATCGTCAATCTGGGCGACTGCGTCTCCGGCCCCCTCTGGCCACGGGAAACGGCAGAACGGCTGGAGATTCTCGCCTGCCCGACGGTTCGCGGCAATCATGACCGGCGCGTCGCGGCCGATCCCCTTGCCGAAATGGGGGCATCCGACCGCTTCGCTCATGACCGGCTGACGCCGGAACAACGCGCCGCCCTTCTGACCTTGCCCCTAAGCCAGGTCGTTGCGCCGGCTGTTCTCGCCTTCCATGCCCGGCCTGATCACGACGAGCGCTATCTGACCGAGACGATCGAAGGCGGGCGCCTGGTCCGCGCGCCGATCGCCGTGATCGCCAAGCGGTTGAGGTCCCTGGAAGCGGGGCACCGCATCCTGCTGTGCGGCCACAGCCATCGGACGGAGCTGCTGAAATTGCCCGGCGGTCCCGTCATCTTCAATCCGGGCAGCGTCGGCTGCCCGGCCTATCATGATCCCGAAGAGCCGGCTCATGTTTCGGAGCAAGGCTCGCCCCATGCCCGCTATGGGCTCGTCGAGATCGAGGACGGCGGCGACCGCTTCGAGGTGATTGCCGTCGCCTATGACCATGAGGCGGCCGCCCGCCGCGCCGAGGAAAACGGACGGCCGGAATGGGCGCACGGCCTCAGGACCGGCTTCATGCCCGCGACGGCATAGCCGTTACGTCTACCCGCGCTGCTCGGTTCCCTGTCCCTGGGAGAAATTGCCGACGGCCTGCCGCATGGCCCGCCAGATGCCTTCGTCGTCGAGTTTCTGCAGCGGGTAATAGGTCATGCTGAAGAAACTGATCGCTCCGACCTTGCGCCACCATGCAGGCGGACGATCGACGTCGAGACGCACACGATGATGAAGTCCGTCTCGTCCGAAAGCGCCGCCCTTGATGTCCGCCCTGGCGTAGAAGGTATGAAGCGGCATGCCGTCGTCGGATACAAGGACGGCGGCGGCGCCGAAGCTGCGCTCGTCAAGCTCGCTACGCGCTGAGAAGTCGAACTGGATCGTCCCCTGCCCGTCCTCGTCGACGCGCAGGAAAGCCGAGCCTTCTGCCACCTTCCCGTATCGCCAGCGGAAGGTGAAAGCGTCCGGACCCTGCGCGGATTGTGCGATCGTGTTGAAGGGCGGCGGCAAGGATCGCAGCGGCACGAGATCGCCGGTAGCCTTCTCGATCTCGACGATCATGTGACGGGGGTTGTCCCGGTCGGGATAGAGGAGCCACGCCACAGCCGGCTCCGTCGCGGCGAAGACCGCAACAGCTGCCAGGGCGCTCAACGGCATGCTCCTCATCGGCGATCCATCCTTCGCCGGCGATCATCCCAGAGAAGGAACGTCGCTTCAAGCGGATGGGCCGGAGCTGCTTGCCGTCAAGCCGGGCCTCACTCAGCCGGCGCGACCGCGATCGGCGCGCGACGCCCGACCCACAGCATCGCCAGCGCAGCCAGCGGGAAGGCAGCGGCAACGAGGCCTAGGTCGGACGGTGTCGCATATTCCAGGATACGCCCGCCGACGACGGTGCCCAGCGCGATACCGAGATAGAGCGCCGAGGCGTTGAGCGACAAGGTCAGATGCGCGAGGTCAGGCGCATAACCGACGATGCGGCTGGCCTGTGCCGGCGGGAATGCCCAGCCGACGATCCCCCAGGGCACCATCAGGGCGATCAGCAGCGGACCCGACAGGTCGTGCGGGACGAGCTTGAGCACCAGCGCCAGCACGACGCAGATCGCCGCCGACATCAGCAGGGACAGCACCACCATGCGGGTCGCCCCGATACGGTCGGCGATATAGCCGCTGGCCATGTTGCCGATCACCGCGCCGACGCCGAAGGCGAGCAGCATGGCCGGCATTGCCAGATGGGGCAGGCCCGCGCCTTCGATGGCGAGCGGCGCCAGGTAGGAGATGATGGTAAAGCCGCCCGTCAGATAGAGCAGCGTGACCAGCAGCGAGGGCAATATGCCCGGGCGGCCGATGGCAGTCAGCCTTTCTCTCAGCGTGAGGCTGGTGCCCCGCACGCCATGCGGCAGCCGCAGCCACAGGATCGCTGCGCAGACGAAGCCCAGCACGGCGACGGCCAGGAACGCACCGCGCCAGCCCCAGAGGGCGGCGATCAGGGATCCAGCCGGAGCGCCGAGTGCGACGGCGAAGGTCGTGCCGCCGACGACCACGGCGATGGCCCGCGCACGATGGTCCGGTCCGGCGAGTGACACTGCCGTCGCCTGCGCGGTTGCGGCAAACAGCCCCGCCGCCATGCCCATCAGGATCTGCGCGGCCAGCAGCGTCTCGAACGACGCGCTCAGCGCAGCACCCGCATTGCCGGCCACGAAGAACAGCATCGTCACGGCGAGAACGCGGCGTCTGTCGACCGCTCCCGCCAGCGCCGAAAGCACCGGCGCCCCGATGGCGTATGACAGGGAAAAGGCCGTGATGAGGTAGCCCGCATGCGGAACGGAGATATGCGCGTCCCTGGCGATCGCCGGCAACAGGCTCGAAAACACGAAGCCCACCGTGCTCATCGCGAATGAACCGACCGCCAGCCAGACCAAGCGCCTGTCCATGGCACGCTCCTTAGTTCAATGATTATTGAACAATTGAACTTGATCCTGCGTCATGTCAATATGCCGTCGTCGGCCTCCCGACACCCTCCTGTCATCAGGAGCCGTTGCCGGAAGGCGATCGTCTTGCGAGAATTCGAACCATGTCGTTGCAGCATCCGACCATCGACCAGATCAGCCTGCCCAATGTGCTTGCCGTGCTCGGCGACGCGACGCGGCTCGCCGTCGTGAGCTATCTCGCGCGCAACGAGGGCGTGCCGATGAACTGCGGCCAGTTCCTCGATTTCGGCTCCAAGACCAATCTCAGCTATCATCTCTCCAAGCTGCGCGAGGCCGGCATCACCCGCACCGAGATCGTCGGCACCAGTCGCCTCATCACGCTGCGGCGCGCCGAGCTGGACCAACGTTTTCCCGGCCTGCTCGACAGCGTGATCGCGGCGGCGGACGATATCCCGATGCCCGTGGCCGAGCTCGGCTAACTCTTCCTCGACGGCGCGAAGCGCTGCAGCGTGCCGACGAGAATGGACGTAAGCGCCGCATCGGCTTGCCCCCGGGTGATCCGGCCCGCCGCCGCGTCCTGCGAGAGCGTTTCGCCTGCGCCAAGCAGCCCAGCCAGGATGGCGTCGCCGCCGGGTTCGGGAAGGTCGACGAAGGGCGAGAGCGCTGTTCGATACTCCGCCATATGTCCCTCGCGCAGGGACTGACGGTACTCTTCCATCTCTTCCGTCGCTGAAAGGGCGGCGAAAGCCGCGCCCACTTCCGGCCCCATCGACAGCGCGCAGTCGAGAAAGGCTTTGCTCAGGATCGCCACCACTTCTTCGAGCGACTTGCCGCCGGCGGCAAGGGCGGCGCGCTGCGCCTCAGTCTGTTCCGCGTCATAGGCGCCGCACAGCGCAATCAGCAGTCCCGACCTCGTGCCGAAATGCTCATAGGCGATCGGCTTACTGACGCCGGCCCGCTCGGCAAGCCTGCCGAGCGTCAGCGCATCGGTCCCCTCCTCGCGCATCACCGAGCGCGCCGTGTCCAACAATTGCTCCCGACGATCGGCCTTCGGCAGCTTCTTCATCTTCTGTCCGCTCAACCGAAACCGCCTTTCTTTTTCGAGTGCCCGCTTGAACGACGGAATCGCAGCACGTGTCACCAAGAAAAACTTACGATTAGTAAGTTACCCCAGTTAATCGGCCTCAATATAGGAGGATGCCATGAGAATGAAAGCCCGCACACCGGCCGCTCCCTGGCTCTATCGGCCCGAAGTGCTGGTCGACCCCGACCATGCAATCAGGCGCTTCCAGGAATTCGGCCTGCAAATATCGGAGAAATAGCATTCTCGTGCAGGAGACGGCCCCTGTGTATCGCGGCGGCCCGTCGCCATTCGCGGCGCCATCCGTACCGCGATGCCGCAGTGCGGGAAAATCGTCCGACCGGGGGTTACATCGCCCTTCGGCTTCCCCTATAAGGCGCGCCTAGCCAGAAGACAGAATCCCCTCTTGCGCACCGGTCGGGCAAGCCCGTCCCGGGTTTCCGCGCGAGACCCGAACGGACGAGCCCAGACATGCCGAAACGCACCGATATCAAGTCGATCCTGATCATCGGGGCCGGCCCGATCGTCATCGGCCAGGCCTGCGAGTTCGACTATTCCGGCACGCAGGCCTGCAAGGCGCTGAAGGCCGAGGGTTATCGCGTTATCCTGGTCAACTCCAATCCGGCCACGATCATGACCGATCCGGAGTTGGCCGACGCCACCTATATCGAGCCGATCACGCCCGAGGTCGTGGCCAAGATCATCGCCAAGGAGCGGCCGGACGCGCTGCTGCCGACCATGGGCGGCCAGACCGCGCTCAACACGGCCCTGTCGCTCAGGCGGATGGGCGTGCTCGACCGCTACAATGTCGAGATGATCGGCGCCGACGCGCATGCCATCGACAAGGCGGAAGACCGGGCACTGTTCCGCGAGGCGATGCACAAGATCGGGCTGGAGACGCCGCGCTCCATGCTCGCCAACGCAACCGACGTGAAGGACGCCGACCGCAAGAAGCACGAGGCCGAGCGCGCAGCACTGAAAGCCGAGAACCCGCAGAACCTCGACGCAGCCCTCGACGCGCTGGAGACCCAGTGGAACCTTGGCGAAGGCGACCGCAAGCAGCGCTACATGTCGCATGCCATGGCCGTGGGCGCCCAGGCGCTCGACCATGTCGGCCTGCCGGCGATCATCCGGCCGTCCTTCACGCTCGGCGGCACCGGCGGCGGCATAGCCTACAACCGCTCCGAATTCTTCGAGATCGTCGAGCGCGGCCTCGACGCCTCGCCGACCACCGAGGTTCTGATCGAGGAGAGCGTGCTCGGCTGGAAGGAATATGAGATGGAGGTCGTCCGCGACAAGGCGGACAACTGCATCATCATCTGCTCGATCGAGAACATCGACCCGATGGGCGTGCACACGGGCGATTCCATCACCGTCGCCCCTGCCCTCACCCTGACCGACAAAGAATACCAGATCATGCGCAACGCCTCGATCGC